>Ga0265342_10000155_pt1 | contig 77666 bp, 63 predicted proteins | sample 4CB327metaG_FD_203125 | JGI IMG/M metagenome (GOLD analysis project Ga0265342, IMG submission 203125) | Rhizosphere microbial communities from Carex aquatilis grown in University of Washington, Seatle, WA, United States - 4-CB3-27 metaG | ecosystem: Host-associated > Plants > Roots >...
CGAGGACAACGACGGTCGTCACCAGAAGGGCCGCGCCAGTTATCACGGGCCAGCGCCTGCGCGCCTGGTACAGCCAGCGCAAGAGGAGACTGGCGCGCGACATGATCGATGTCTCGCTGCGATTCGAGCCCGAAACACCGTTCGGGTCGTTGAGAAGTCTCGTGTTCACGGCATCGATGTCGCTGTAGGTACCCGGCCGCTTGCGTACTGCTGGCGGCTGGCTTGCCGGGCGCTGGGCTGGCTGCGCATCGAGCGCTTCGCTCGATGGATTCGCATCGACCGATGAACTCTCGATCGCGGACAGCCTCTCGGAGAACTTCGCCAGGCCTTCGCCGCCCAGATACACGACCCATTCGCCCACCTTGCGTGGCGTGGAAACGGCGATCTCTTCCTCGATGGCCTCGGCGAACTCGCGGGCTGTCTGAAATCGAAGGCTGACGTCGCGACTGAGGGCTTTCAAGACCACGCGGTCCAAGGCCGGCGAGATGCTAGGGTTGATGGCGCTTGGTGGATTGATGGGGGCCATCAGGACCTTGGCGATGGCGCCCGTCGGATCGTCCGCTTCGAAAAGGCGCCGCAGCGTCAGCGCCTCCCAGAACACGATCCCCGCGGCGAAGATATCCGCACGGCGATCGATGGGGCCCGGGCCCATCTGCTCGGGCGACATATACGAAACCTTGCCCTTGAGTTGTCCTTGCCGGGTGGACTGGCTGCGCGAGACCGCTTTGGCAACGCCGAAGTCCAGCACACGCGGCACGCCGTCGACCCCCACCATGATGTTGTGTGGCGATACGTCGCGATGGACGATGTTGAGCGGAGCGCCGAGTTCGTCCATGGCTTCGTGCGCGCCGTGCAGACCGTGCAGGGCACCGCTCATGATGCTGGCGCTGATGGCGGCGGGCACGGCGATGTTCATGGCGAACGCGCCCTTGAGCAGGCGGGCCAGGGTTTCGCCGTGGATGTACTCCATGACCAAGAAAAGCTCTTCGCTTTCCTTGAGCAGGACCACATCCAGCGGCGCCGCGACGTTCGGGTGCTGGATACGCGACACCAGCCGGGCCTCGTCAAGAAACATGGAAATGAACTCGGCGTCGCGCGCGAAGTGGGCATGGAGGGACTTGATCGCGACTGTGCGCGAAAACCCGACGTCGCCGCGCAGCCGGCCGAAATGCACGCTCGCCATGCCACCCGAGGCGATCTCGTCGTAGATGACGTAGCGACCAACCACCCGCGATGGTTGGGCTTTCGAGGTCAAGGTGGTCGACGGTGCAGAGAGCATCTCGCCTCTATCAGTATCGGTGCCCATGCGCGCAAGTTGAGCGAAGATCGACGAAGCGTAACGCGGCGGGTTTGCTCTGTCCGTTCAGCCAGTTGCCAAAGCCACCGGGCGGGCGGGCAGGTGGGTGGGCTCGGCTTGCCGCGTGGAGGGGTTCAGCGCGTGCACCGAACGGGTTGACGATATGTGCCACACCATCCTCTTTCCACCAGAAAAGTCCGTGCGACAATGCCGGCCATGTCTATTTGGAGGCCAAGGGGAAGAATCGATCGCGGGCGCAACGTTGTGTTGGTGTTCCTGTTCTTCGCGGTCCTGGTGTTCACGGCCTATTGCGAGGGATATCAGTCACGGATTTCGCTGCCCTTCGGGCTGTTGCTGCTCGGCGGGTTCGCGATGTCGCTGTGGCTGGCCATGTGCACGTCGACGATACGGCTGCTGACCTTGATGCTCTCGATCTTCCTCATCGAGTACGTCAAGGAGACCATCGGCATCAAATCCAACCTGTGGGCCTACAAAGGCAACCCAGGGCAGTACGTCTTCGGTGTCCTGGCCTGGGTCGTCGCGGGTACGTCGGCGTATGGGCTCGCGACGAGGGTTCTTGTTCCGGTGCTGCGGCGGCTGGGTGCCACGGGGTCGCGATGGCTGAACTTGGCTGGGCCGCGGTGGCTAAACTCGGTAGTACTGTCGGCACTCTTCGCCCTTCTTCCGCTGACTCTCGGCCACTACTGGACCGACATCAAGCCCCCCTTCTGGGCCTTCTACGGGTTGCTCCTCGTGGTGGCGTTGCTGGCAGCGCGACGAACGCCATTTCTCGAGTTCGCTGCCTTGGTGATCTCGGCGTGGCTCTTGGGCAACCTGGGCGAGTGGCTCGGCTCCACACATCCTGGCGTTTGGACCTTCAGGTACAATCCGGACTACCCGCCGGTCTTCCTCGTGTTCGCCTGCTGGCCCCTGGAGATCTTCGTTCAGTATTCCCTTTCCGGCTTCCTGGCGGGCGAGCTCCCGCGTCGCGAAGTTGCCCCTGTTCCGGCGGGAATCGACAAATCCCCCGAAGAACGCGCGCTCCAGTTCTTCCTCATTTTGAGCGGTGCCGTTTACTTCGCGGTGGGATTCGCGATCGCGCTCGTGCCGGATTGGATTCTTGAGGCCATCAACACACTACTGCACGCGCTCATTCCTAGTCGTCCTTCGGTCAGCTCTGTATTGCAAGAGCGCTTCTGGGTCGCGCTCTCCTTTTCGATGATGATGACGATTACGGCGCTTTGCTTTCTGGCTGCGCGAGATGTCCGGCGCTACTCGGGCTACATCATGGCGCTCTTGATTGCGAAGGCTGCGTCGGCCCTCTCAGGCCTGGCGTTTTGCGTTTTTCCTCCCCACAGCCTGCCCGGCTTGGTCGTCTGCTTGGTCGATGGATCCATCTTCTGGATCACGCTTTTCTTCTTCCTGCGTTTCGTGCTTCGCACGCAGGCCCCGAGCCCGGTCACACCGCCGCCGAGTCCGGGCCTGACGACGGTTGCCTCGATCCACGGTCACAACATGATCGCTTGTCTCCACGAAGTCCTGGCGGAAACGGATTTCTTCGGCGTGCTCGAGAGGCGATTTGAAGCTTCTCGCGCGGCCGCTCGCGCGGCTTCTCCCGCAGCTGCTTCCAAGACGCGCGCCGAGTTCAGCGTCGTCATCAAGCCGAATTTCATGTTCATGCACGCGAAAGAGGATAGGTCGACCTACACCGACCCCAAACTGGTGGAGGAGCTGATCGACCGCATCTTCGCCAAGGGGTTTACGAACATCTCCGTGGTCGAAGCTCAGAGCACGTACGGCAACTACTACGACAATCGCGACGTCGTGACGGTCGCTGAGTACGTGGGGTACTCGCAGAGCAAGAACTACCGCATCGTCGACTTGACCAACGAAATGGTGGAACACGACTACGGTGGCCGACTTGGAAAACACTTCGTCGGGCGGACCTGGCGCGACGCTGATTTTCGCGTTTCATTTGCCAAGAACAAGACCCACATGTTTTCCAACTACACGCTCACCCTTAAGAACGTCTACGGAACCTTCCCGCCACAAAACAAGCTGAAGGAGTACCACACCGAGCGCGACTACGACTGGCCCACCATCCAGGCCCTCAAGGACTTCCCGGTTGACTTCGGCCTCATCGACGCCTTCATCAGCGCCGACGGCCAGTTCGGCGTCATCGCCGACCCCAAGCCCAACCTGACCCAGACCATCATCGCAGGCGAGAATCTCCTCGCGGTGGACTGGGTAGGCGCCAAGAAGATGGGACTCGATCCCGACGATCCCTCGGTGGGGCGCTTTCTGCCGCTGGCGGTGCAGGCGTTCGGCAAACCTGAAATCCATTGGGTCGGCAACAAGTCGACGTATGAGGACTGGCACAATGTCGTGACTCCGCTCAGCCGCGCGCTCAATCTGATCGAGAAGTCGTACGCTTTCAGCGATTGGTGGTTTGCCGTCCTGACCGCGATGGATAAACAATTCAAGTTCAACAAGACGGACTGGCCGACGCTGACGATGCGCAGGCTGCTCGCTCCGTTCAAGCGCTTTCTCTTCCCCCACGACGTTCTCTAGAAGCGCGACGTGCATTTTTCGGGAACCTCGAGATTTAGGCCCATCCGTCTTCTGGGTAGTGGGGGGATGGGCAGCGTCTACCTGGTCCGAGACGAACAGCTCGGCTCCGATGTCGCACTCAAGACCCTCAACCTTTCGACGGGGCTGGATCTCTATCACTTCAAGCGCGAGTTCCGCTCCATGGCGGATCTCAAGCATCCGAATCTGGTGACCCTGCACGAGCTCATCTCCGAGGGCACGCTGTGGTTCTTCACTATGGAATACGTGGCGGGCATTCCCTTCGACCGCTACCTCCTCGCACCGCCCGCCATGCTTGCCTCGGGGGCTGCTTCGGACGCGGGGGAACCGGGATGGGCCGGTTTGCCCGCCCATCCGAACCGTGCGCGCATGGTGTGGGCGATCCAGCAGCTCTGTTCTGGCGTTCACGCCATCCACGAGGCCGGTTCGATCCACCGCGACCTGAAACCCTCGAACGTGCTCGTGACCAAGGACGATCGCATAGTGATTTTGGATTTCGGATTGGCCAAGCAAGCCGGCAGCAATTCCATGTCCGGCGAAGGGATTTCGGGAACCCCAGCTTACATGGCGCCCGAACAAGCGCTCGAGAGGCCGTGTCTGCCGGCGGCGGACTGGTATGCGGTGGGAACCATGATCTACGAGGCGCTGGCCGGGCGATGTCCCTTCGAAGGCTCGCTCCTCGAAATCCTGCTAAAGAAGCAAGCCGAAGACCCACCCCACCCGACGCAGATCAATCCCGATGCAGACGATCTGCTCAGCGAGCTTTGTATGATGCTGCTCCAGCGCGATCCGGCCAAACGCCCGACGGGCGCGGAAATCCTCGCGCGCCTCGGCGTCCTTCCTGGAATGTCCGTGCAGGTGCAGACCAGCCGCCACACCCCGATCAACGTGCCCGCGCTGAGTGTTCTTGGCCGCGAGCCGGAATTGCAGGTTCTCTATCGCGCCTACGCGAGGATGCGCAAAGGTCAGCTGGCCGTGGTGATGGTGGAGGGCACCTCTGGGATCGGCAAGACCAGTCTGGTCGAGACTTTCCTTCAGGACCTACAGAGTATGGCGGTGACGTCCTCGCGTCCGTTGCTGTTGCGCGGCCGATGTCACGAGCGCGAAACCCTACCGTTCAAAGCTTTCGACAGGGTCGTCGATGCCCTGAGCTACCGCTTGGCCAACCTGACCGGAGACGATCAGAGCTACGTTTTGCCGGATGGTATTCTGCACCTGTCCGAGATCTTCCCTGTTTTGCGCAGGCTCAAGCTCACAGGGCAGAAACGCTATTACGTGCCCCAGTTGCGCGACGCCAAGGAGTTGCGCAATCAAGCGTTCGTCGCCTTCTGCGATCTGCTGGCGCGTTTGGCGCGCATCCAACCCGTGGTCATCTTCATCGATGACATGCAGTGGGCCGATCGCGACAGTTGCGCTCTGTTGCGGACCTTGATGCAAGCGCCGGGCAAGCCGGCCTTGCTCCTGGTCGTGAACAGCCGTCCGATCTCCGACAACAGCCCAGGGACCGTCGGTGCTCTGTTGCGCGAATTCGCCGAGCAGTCGTGCGTGGAAACTGTCGCACTTGGCCCATTGTCGTCGGAAGCTACCCGTGCGTTGGTGGGCTCTCTCCTCGACGTGAGAGAAATCGGCCCCGTGGACAAGCAGCATATTGCCGCTACCGTTGCCAGCGAAGCCGGAGGCAATCCATTCTTCGCCGTCGAACTCGTGCAGCACTTTCTCGGCTTGCTGCTGCCCGACGGTGGACTCGCCACACCGTCGGATGCAAACGATTTTCGTCTGGATGGGATGATCCTCAAACGCGTGTGCGGTTTGCCCGAGGAAAGTCAGCGCATGCTCGAGGTCATCGCCGTGGCCGGCGATCCCTTGCCACAACGGGCGCTCGCGAGTGCCGCCGGTGTTTCGTTCGGGTCCGAAGAATGGGAACGAGGGATCTCCACGCTCGTCGAAGAGCACATGATCACCCGCCGGGGCCGGCAGGGATCGGACGTCGTGGAGGTCTACCACGACCGCATCGCCGAAGCCGTGACGGACCATCTTGACGAAGCGGCTCTACGGCGCGTGCATCTCCAACTCGCCCAGGCTGTCGAGCAATGGGATCGGGAGCGAACCGATATGCTGGCCCGCTACTGGCTTTCCACCCAGGACCACGAGCGGGCCAAGCGCTACGTTTGCGACGCCGCTGGCGAGGCGCAGAGCAAGTTGGCGTTCGATCGCGCCGCCGAACTCTACGAAACCGCCATCGCGCTCGAAACCAGCGACGAAGCGAAGACCGAATTGCTGCGGGCCTTGGGTGACTGCCGAGCAAGCAACGGGCACGCCAGCCTGGCCGCGGAGGCCTATCAGCGCGCTGCCAGGCTGTGCGAACCCATGCAATCGGTGCGACTGCACCATCTCGCGGCCGAGCAACTTCTGCGTGGCGGCCAGATCGCGCAAGGACTCGAGGTGCTCAAGGATGTCCTCAAGCAAGCCGGGCTGCGTCTGGCCATGGGGCCGAGACGCGCCTTTTTGTCGGTTGCTTGGCGGCTGCTTTGGTTGCGTCTGCGTGGGACCAATTTCGTGGAGCAGCCCGCATCAAGCGTTTCCCCAGAGAACAAGCGGCTCCTCGATGTACTTTGGTCGGTGAACATCGGCCTCGGGGTCGTGGATATCCTGCGTGCGGATGATTCTCTGCTGCGCTTCTTGATGCTCGCACTCAAGGTCGGGGACATGCGACGGGTGGCCCAGGGGCTTGCTATGCTGGCGTCGCAGCTTGCGGCGCTGGGGGCCTCGCATTTCGACTGGGCCTTGCGCCTGGCTTCCCAGGCCGAGGTGCTGGCGCGGCGCTCGTCGCACCCCGCTACCATCGGAATCGCCGTGATCAGCAAGGGGGTGATTCGCTACTTCATGGGCGAATGGGATGCGGCGGCGAACCAGCTTACCGCGGCCGAGCAATACTTGCTGAGTCACTGCCACGGCGTGAATTGGGAACTTTCGACCACGCGCTCGTTCGCGTGCTTCTCCTTGCGCCTGGCGGGGCGCCTCCGGGAACTGTGCGAGCGTTTCGATCGCTACACGGCGGACGCGGATCGCACGGGTGATCGCTACCTGGCCGCCAACTTGCGCACCTACCAGTCCATCGTGTGGATGATCCGGGACGACTGCGCTCGTGCCAGCAAAGACATCGAAGGCATCTTGGATGCGTGGCCGAGCGACGTGTATCACGTCCAGCACTTCTTTCATCTCTACGCGCGCTGCGAACATGCGCTCTATGCCGGGCAGCCCGAGGTGGCGTTTCAGGCCATCGCCGCGGATGGCGGCAAGATTCGACGGTCGGCGCTGCTCAAGATCAAGGGGCTTCGGGTCGAGCACGCTTGGATCTGCGGGCGCGTTGCCGTGGCCATGGCTGAAAGCGTGCCCGAAGACCAGCGTCTCCCCATTCTTCGCCAAGCTCGGGCGAGCGTGCAGTTTCTCAGCAAGGGCGAGCACCAGACCGGTGTGGCCATGGGCGCCGCCATCGACGCCGGCATACGCTGGCTCTTACCAGGAGCGGACCGCGATGAAGCCACGGTCGCGCTCGAGCGCGCGGTCGCGACCGCCGAAGCCGCCGGGGCCGTTCTGCTGGCGGAGGCTGGGCGAAGGTGGTTAGGGGAAATCATCGGAGGACGTCGCGGCGAGGAGCTTCTCGCCCGGTCCAACGGCTGGATGGCCGAGCAAGGCGTGCGGAACCCGGCTCGCCTCGCGTACCTTGTCATGCCTGGCTTCCGGGGGCAGCTGGACCGGATTGGCGACCGGATTGGCCAGGGGCCTACCACAGGCGCTGCACCGAACTTCGTCGGAACATAGAAGCTCCTGCCGACCCTCCCACATTGTCTCTCAAGTTGCATTTTGAGAGACAGCCACATGGAGACGTCATGACACAAGGGAGAAACATGAAGGTACGCTGGATGCTTCCCGCCATACTGGGGATCGCCCTTGGGGCATGTTCGACGGACAACCCGGGCAGCGGGAAGGTTGGAGGCAGCGTGGAAAGTGGGGGCGAGACTGCAGCCGGTGGAACGACCGGAGCCGGGGGCGCGGCTGTTGCGGGCGGCACGACGGCGTCTGGTGGCGCCAGCTTGACGGGTGGGAGCGGATCCGGTGGAGCGAGCAGCTCAGGCGGCGCAACGATCTTTGGTGGCACGATTGCCTCCGGTGGCGCGACCGGATCGGGAGGTGCAGGTGGCAGAGACGCAGGCGCGACGGGCGCGGGCGGCTCGCCACGCACAGGTGGTGCGACGGGCGCGGGCGGTGCGACGGGCTTGGGCGGCACGACGGGAGCGGGCGGGACGACAGGTGCGGGCGGTGCGACGGCACGCGACGGCGCGGCAGGCGCGGGCGGGGCAACCGGCGCGGGTGGCTCGACGGCACGCGACGGCGCGGCAGGTGCTACGGCAACCGATGGCGCGGCGGGTGCGGGCGGCAAGCCAGCCACCGGCGGTGCGACGGGCGCAGGCGGCACTTCGTCATCAGGTGGCACAACGGGAGGCGGGGGCTCGGGCCCCGCGCCCACGGGGACACCCGTCGGTGTGCACGGACAGCTCAAAGTCGTTGGGAACAAGATCGTCGATCAGAACGGAAATCCGGTCACGCTGCATGGGATGTCGATGTACGACTGGTCTCAACAGGGAAGGCAATTCTACAATGCATCCGCAGTCGGCCACCTGGCCAAGGACTTCGACTGCGCCATTCTTCGAGTTCCCATTCTGCCCCAGAATGCCACTTCGGGGTTGAGTCGGCTCGAGGCCGTGCTCGACGCTGCCATCGCCAACGGCATCTATGCAATCATCGATTGGCATGGGGGCGGCACCTCGCAACAAGCGGCAGCGGTGAGCTTCTTTGGCAGCATGTCCGCCAAGTACGGCAACAATCCCAACATCATGTACGAGCCCTGGAATGAACCCACGGTTGCCTGGGCCACCGTCAAGACCTATCACGAAGCGGTCATCGCGGCGATCCGTGCCAACGATCCTGACAACATCATCTTCCTTGGCACTCCGCAATGGGACCAGAAACCCGACACTGCCGCCGCCGATCCTGTCACCACTTCCACGAACCTGGCCTATGTGGTTCACTTCTATGCCAATAGCCATCCTCTCGCCGGTTTCCAGAAGGCGATTACCACGACCCTGAACGCGGGCCTTGCCATCTTCGTGACCGAATACGGTGGATGTTCGGCGAACGGGAGCGGCACCTTCAATGCGACGGAATTGCAGAAATGGTGGACCTTCCTCGATGCCAACGATATCGGGTGCACGAATTGGGCAGTCGAAACCAATGGGGAGACGTCCTCTATCTTCAAGACCGCCACCAACGCAAACGGCCCGTGGACCACAGCCGATCTCACAGATCCGGATGGCACCACGATCATTAGCTACATCCAGAGCAAGTACGCCGCGACCCTGACATCGCCCTGACCGAGGTCTTTCCGCAGGGTTGCGACTGGAAGACGTTGACCATCGGTTGGCTGCCGTCGGTGCTGGATGTGCCGACGGCGAAGGTGACGCCTACCACCGCTGTTTCGGAGCCAGGAGTTGACCAGACCGTGCGCTTCTGGGTATCTCGACACCGTCGCAAACGCGAGAACCTTGGAGTAACCGCATGGTCAGTTTGAACGCGCTACCCCCACCGTCTAACCTTTGGGTAGTGCATTGACGCTCGTACTGCTCATCGCGTTCGTCGAGATCTGGCTGCTCCAGCTCACGCGCAAGGATGACTGGAGGACAAGCCACATCAACCCAGACGGATTTGGTTTGCGCGTTCTTCGTGACCGCGGCCGCCCGAGAGTGCGTGTCGATGAAGGGCGACCTACGTTCCGGGTTGGATCTAGGCCTTGCCGCGGGTCTGGCCATGCTGACCAAGGGGACGGCGCCGGTGTTCCTGGCCCCCTTCGCTTTCTGGGCCGCGTTGCGCCTGATTCGGATGCACAGGCCATGGCGTGCCATCACCCTCGCCGTGCTCGTGGGTACCTGCGCGCTCGCAGTCAACACGCCCCATTGGCTGCGCAATCAACGTGTCTATCGAAGCCCGGTCGGGCCAGCGTGGATTGCCCAAATGGTTGGCAACGATATCCACGGCGCGGGTGCCATCTATTCCAACCTCGTTCGCAATACCGCCTCGCACATCCTTCTACCGAGTGAGCGCATGCGCATGTCGCTTGTGACATCGGTCGCTTTCTTGCACCGGCTTGTCGGTCTCGATGCGAACGATCCGCGCACGACCGCATACGGTGAATTCACCGCTGCGCCGCTTACGACCCATGAAGACGCGAGCGCGAATTCCGTGCTTTGCGCGCTCTTCCTGGCTGCGGGGCTTCTGCTTCTCTTGCGTGGGCCATCCCGTTCGCGCTGGTTTTGGTTGACGGCGTTCGCTGGCCTCGTTCTTTACGGGGCGGTCTTCAAATGGCAGCTTTGGGGCACCAGGCTTCATTTGCCGTTCTTTGCTTTGGCTGCCGTCCCCGTTGCTTTGGCCTTGCCAAGCGCAGGCTCAGGGCGACTGCCCAAGGCCGTGCCCCTGGCGCTGCTGGTACTTTCCCTTCCTTGGCTTCTCGCCAATGACACGCGCTCGGTCGTGCCGAAAAGGTTCATTCCGTGGATGCTTCGAGCTACCGATCTCTGGACAAAATCTCGAAACGAACAGTACTTTGCCGGCAGCCCCGAGGACTACGGTCGATTCGTGACCTTGAACGAACACCTGCACAAGACCGGCTGCACGACCGTCGGCGTGCTCGGAGACGAGGCTAGCTGGACGTATCCGTTGCGCATCTTTGGGCAGCGCGAGAACGCCGGCGCTACCCTGCGCCCGGTGCTGGTCCGGAATCCAACCGCCAGGCTTGCCCGACCCGGCGCTGCTCCGTGTGCGCTGGTCTAGCTTGCTTTCGGGCGAGTCCAGGAACCCGACAACACGCAGCTTGGCCATTTCAGCCTCGCCTGGAACGATGGGTTCCTTGCCCTCTACCTGCGGGACGCGCCCGCACCCGTGCCTACTGCGCAGGCAGTCCACTGAGTTGCAGGATCACGCCGCCTTCGCTGCCGGCCTTGTCGGCGTCGACGACCAAGTAATACTTGCCCGCGGTGAGTGCCTTGAGCACGTAGCTGCCGGTGCTGGCGTTCGAGGTAGCCTTGCAGTCGATGAGAGCGTTGGCTTCGCACGGCACTTGGGCGTTGTCGCCTTGATAGAGCACGAGGGCGTGATTGCCGACCTGGGCCCAGGCGATGGTGAGGTCGGTTTTTCCGGGTAGGGTGAAGCCGACCACTGCGTCGGCGCCGCCTGGGCCAGAGACGCAGGAGCTGTTGGTCTGGTCGTTGCCCGCGCCCGAGGTTTGGACGGTTGCGGAAGTCGTCGAGCCGTCGATGGCGATGAGTCCGAGCTGCTTGTCGGGTCGACAGCGTAGTGCGCGGCAACTTGGGTCGGTGGCGCACTTGCGGTCGTTGCAATCGACGGCGCCGTCGCCATCGTCGTCGATGCCGTTGTTGCAGATTTCCAAGACCCGCTGGGACACGCCTTGCAAGGTGAGATCGACGGTGCCCTCGCTGCCGGCTGAGAACGCCTGAACCAAGATATAGTACGACCCGGGTTGCAAGCTGGGCAAGCCGAAGTTGCAGCCCGAGGGCAGAACGGCTGGGTCGGCACAGGTCTGGATATGCGCATCGCACAGGTCCAGGGGGCCGAGCTGCGACGAGAGCTGCAAGACCTGGTCGCCAGTCTGGGTGCACGTGAAATCGAGCTCCATCGCCTGCAGCAGGTTCACGTGGTACGCCCGCCCGCGGCCGTCGCCCTTGCCACAATCAGTCCTGTACACTTGGGTGGCGCTGGTCAGATCGACGTGGACGGTTGCCTTGGTGCCGATGTCGATGTTGCCGAGGTCGCCATCCGGCGTACACATCGGGGCTGTGCAGGCGGCCACGCCGAAGCAATCGGGATCGTCGCAGTCGACCAATTGGTCGCCGTCGTCGTCGATGCCGTTGTCGCAGATCTCGACCCCGCGGTTGGCGAAGGCGGTTAGGGAAACCCAGATTTTTCCTTCCGTTCCAGCGGCCCTGGCCTTGAAGATAAGCAGGTAGTCGCCCGGGTCGAAGTAGGACCAGTTGGTTTCGCTATAGCTGAGGCCTCCCATGTCGGTGCAGCCGCCTTCTACAGCGTCGCATGAGGCGCCCGGCGCGGGCAGGTGGTAGAGGCCGTAGACGTGGTCGCCGCTCTGCTGCCAGTCAAGGGTGAGACCGACGGTTTCCTTGACCGAGAAGCGAATGACGATGTCCTTGCCGGTGGATTTGCCGGCGCACGTCGGGTGGTAGCGATTGCTGCCTGTCGAGGTGTCGATGGTGGTCGTCTTCGATCCATCGCCGACCACAATCGCGCCCAGGTTGACCTCGGGAATGCACAGATTGCAGGTGGGGGCGCTGGCGCAGTCGAGATCCGCGCAGTCGATGGCACCGTCGCCATCGTCGTCGATGCCGTTGTCGCAGATCTCCGTGACACCAGCTTTGCCTGTCGACAGCGTGACCGTGGTCGAGCCAGGGGTGCCGGCGAAGGATTGCACGGCCAGCCAGTAGTTGCCTGCCGGCAAGGCCGAATAGGTTTGCGTGGCCGTGGCCTTGTCGCCCACGCGCAGACAATCGACGGGATTCTGATCGCAGGTTTGTCCGACGCCAGCGCGGAACAGGGCCAGCACATGCGCCGAACCCGCGGCTTGGGTGAAATCGATCTTGACGTCGGCGGCGGCGGCCAGGCTAAAGCCAGCCACCCGTGCCACGCCGCCAGGCGGCGCGCAGGTGCTGTAGCTTGCGGTCGCGCCAATGGTCGAGATGGTCTTTGTGACGCTCGCTCCGGAGGATGCAATGGCGCCGAAGTCGACATCGGAGACGCAGGCCGACTGCAAGCACGCCGGGAAGGTCTTGCACTGGGGATCGCTGCAATCGGTGAGGCCGTCGCCGTTGTCGTCCTTGCCGTTGTCGCAGATCTCGTTGCCCGGCTTGACCACGCAGCTGGGATCGTTGGCGCAGTCGGGATCCTTGCAGTCGATCAAACCATCGTCGTCGTCGTCGAGATTGTTGTTGCAGATCTCGTGGCCAGGCACCACGCACGCCTTGTCGCCGAAGCAAGCGGGGTCTTTGCAATCGACAAGGCCATTGCCGTCGTCGTCCTTGCCGTTGTCGCACACTTCTTTCTTGCGATCGATGCAAGCGGGATCGCTCTGGCAAGCGCGGTCGAAGCAATCGGCGAGACCATTGCAATCGTCATCGAGACCGTTGCCGCAGATTTCGATTGTGCCGCAGACCACGACGTCCGATCCGCGATCCGATGGCCCATCCAAGCGCCCGTCGCGGAGCGAATCCGCGACACCATCGAGCGTGCCATCGCGGCTTCCGTCGCTGCGCGATTCGCTTGGGAGATCGGACGTGAGCCCGTCTGCTGCGTCGGCATTGCTGTCGCGCTGGCCATCGCGAGGAATGTCCGCGTTGCCGCCATTGCCGCCATCGCGAGGAGTGTCCGCATTGCCGCCATTCAGGCCATCGGCGGACCTGCCATCGCCGCTCTTATCGCCGTCCTTGCCGTCGGCCAAGGCATCGCGATCCACGGCTGCATCGTTGTGAGTCGTGGGATTGCAAGAGGCAGATCCGGGCGGGCAGGGGCTCGCCTTGGGCGGGTTCAGCATGCGCGAGCGGTAGCACCCCGTGGGAACCATCGCGAAGCCCAGCACGAACACGAGTAGTGAACATGATTGCGAACGTGATTGGATGAAAGCCAAAAAAGCCGAGGATGAAGACCACATGGTTCGAGCTCCGAGGGGCAATCCTCCCCGAAAAACGGGTCGATGTCACCCACACTGACGCGTCATGAAAGATCGTCATGGCCACGATCCTTCGGGATGGGGTGGAAAACGGTGGGCTTGGCGTCAACCTTCGCCTGGCGTCAGCCTTCGGGCGACGGTTCCGGAGTGGGCGCTTCCGTTGCGGCGGGCGGTTGTTCCACGGGTCCGGGATGCTGGTGGCGAAGAATCTCGCGGGCCGCATCGCGCGCTGCGGTCACTTGAATCAACTTGCACGCGCCGCAGATCGAGGGCGCGGCCCAGTTGCCAAGGTGGGTTTGCAGCTGGCTCTCGGGCGGCCAGAAGATCGGCGTTCCGCATTGCATGCAGGGAATTTCCTGGGTCTTGCGGTTGGCCAGGAACTCCGCGCAGGCGGCGCAACGCCGAACAGGTGGCTGGACTTCGCGCCGGCGCTTGCGCTTGTTCCGCTTGCCCTTGCCTTCAGCCGGCAACTTCTCCGCTGCTGGCGCTTCTTCGGCGGCCGCGGCTTGAGCTTCGCTCGTGGCGGGCTCGCCTTGCGGCTCCACCTCCGCCACATCGGGAGCTACCGCGGCCATCTCTGCTTCCGGATTGGCGACGGTCACCGGGACTTCGGCGTTTTCATTTTGCGCCTCGCCCGCGGCGGGCTCGCTCTGCGCGTCCTCGGGCTCTTTCAACTTGGGCCGAACGCCAGCCGCGAGCTGCTGCTCTTTGCTCCAGGTGAAGGTGCCTGGACAGTGCTCGGTCCGGCACGGAATCTCCCGATCCTCCAGGTCACCCAGTTCCTTCTCGCAATTCGTGCACAGGTGGGGGTAGGGATCGCCGGTCTTGCCGCGCACGGCGCGCGCGAGCTGCGCACCACGCTTGTCCAGCCAGGTTCCCTTGCAGCTCGATCGGCGGCACGGGCGCTCGACGTCCTTGAGCGTGTTCCAAAGGTCGAAGCAGCGCTGGCACATGTGCGACGGTGCCTTGGGCGGCGTCTTGTCGGCTACGCAGGCATCCAGCTGGTCGAAGCGCGACCAGGTCCAGGTGTTCTTGCAGCCCGAGGTGCGGCAGCGCACCTCGCGGTCGCCCAGCTTGCCGAACGACGCGCGACAGGCGTCGCACATGCGTCGCGGTGGCTCGTTGGGTTTGCCGGCCGCGAATGCGACGATCTGGTCGTCGGCTTTCCAGATCCACTTGCGCGAGCAACCGTTGATGCCGCAGCCGACCTCGCGGTCTTTGATCCTGCGCGAAACCTGCGAGCACGGCTCGCACATTGTTCCCGTCAGGGTCACCGCGCCTGGTTTGACTGGTTCTGGCTCGGCGTCGGGCTGGCCGTGCGCGATGAGCTGTTGTTGCCGGGTCAGCACCGCGGTTCGGGTGCACCCTGGAACCGTGCAGGCGATCTCCTTGTCCGCCAGGGTGTCGAGCAGCGACTGGCAATCGGTGCACAGGTGCTTGGGCGCCGGTCTGTCCGTGGCAAAGGCCTCAAGCTGGGCCGCGGCGGTCCAGGTCCAGGTCCCGGTGCAGCCCGGGCGATCGCATCTGCGCTGGGCGTCCTGCAGACGGCGGGATTTCTCCCGGCACGGTTCGCACATGCCCTCGGTCGATGCATCGCCCTCGGACGCCCCTTGTCCGAGCCCGAACGCTTTGCTGGATAGTTGGAGCCAAGTTCGCGTGCACCCTGGCACGCGGCAAGGCAAGGACTTGGCACCCAACCGGTCTGCGAGTGTAAATTTTCCGGCAGCCATACGAAGTTTCGTATGGTGGCAACAACCCTTCAACAAGGCAAGCGGCAATTCCGCCTCACGGCGCTAATTGTCGCGTAGCGAGAAATACGACGTTTCGGGTTGACGTGGTGAGCTTGCTCTCTATTCTTGGGCGCTCGCCATGCAGATAACGATTGAAGACATCTCTCCGGTGGAAAAACGGGTCGACTTCGAAGTGCCGTGGCCCGATGTGGCCGCCAAACTCGACAAGGCCTATGACAAGCTTCGTCGCGAGGTCCGGCTCAAGGGCTTCCGGCCCGGCAAGGTGCCGAGGCAAGTCGTCGAGAAACTCTACAAGAGCCGGGTCGAAGACGATGTCGCGCGCGAGGTGGTCGAGCTGTCCATCACCCAGGCGGTGCAGGAAAAGCAGATCGCGCCCATCGCGCCGCCCACCATCGATAAGCTGGAAATGAAGGCGGGCGAACCGCTCAAGTTTTCCGCGCGCGTCGAGATTCGTTCGCAAGTCACGCCCAAGGACTACTCAGGTGTGCGCGTCTCGCGCCGTCCGGCCAAGGTCACCGACGAGCAAATCGACAAGGCTTTGGAAGGCTACCAGCGTCGCTTCACCGAATTCAAGCCGGTGGAGGATCGCAAGGAGACGGCCGCCGATGACGTCTTGACCGTGGACGTTCACGGCAAGATCGGCGACCACAAGATCAAGACCCGCACCATCCAGGTCGACCTCAGCGACGAGAACGCGGGCGGCGTGCCGGGTTTGGCCGAACGGCTGCGGGGCGTCCCCGTGGACGCCCAGGCACTGGAAATCAAGTACCAGGTGCCCGCGGAGTCGCCGGTCAAGAGCCTGGCCGGCAAGGAAGTCAGCCTGCGCATCTCGATCAAAGAGGTGCGCAGCCGCAAGGTGCCGGCGCTCGATGACGAGTTGGCCAAGGACAGCGGCGAGGCCGATACCCTGGCCGACCTGCGCACCAAGGTGCGCGAGAAGCTGGTCGAGGCGGAAAATCAGCGCATCAAGCGCGAAATGTCGGTGGCGCTGGTCAAGGATATCGTCAAAGTCAATCCCTTCGAGGTGGCGCCGTCGCTGGTGGATCGCTACGCCGAAGACATGGTGATGCGCACGAAGTCCCAGCTCATGATGATGGGCATCGACGTCGAGGCCGGCGGTTTCAACGACACCGAGATGCTCAAGGAAGTGCGCGCGGACGCCGAGTCAGAGGCCAAGGCCAATATTCTCGTGCATGCCATCGGCGAGCGCGAGGGCATCGAGGCCAGCGAGGGCGACGTGCAGAAGCGCATCGCCGAGATCGCCGCTGCCCGCGGGGAAAGCTCGAAGAAACTGCGCGCCGAGCTTGAACACAGTGGCCGCATCGTGGGGGTCAAGTCACAGATCGTCTATGAGAAGACGGTTGATATGTTGCTGTCCCAGGCTAAGATCGTCGACGAGGATCCAGACAGCCTGATCATCACGCCCGATCAGGCTGGCCAAGAGCGGCTGATCGTTACGCCCGAAGAGGCCGCTGCCGAGGCGGCCAAGCGCGGAAAAAGGAAATGACATCCATGCGAGATATGCAAACCACAGCATCTGAAGGGGCGCCCATGATCAGCAACATGATCATCCCCACGGTCATCGAGCAGACCCATCGCGGCGAGCGCGGCTGGGATATTTTCTCGCGCCTGCTCAAGGATCGCATCGTCTTTCTCGGGATGGCGGTGGACGATCAGATCGCGAACATCGTCATTGCGCAGCTGCTTTTCCTTGAATCCGAGGATCCGGACAAGGACATCATGCTTTACATCAACTCGCCGGGCGGCATGGTCACGGCGGGCATGGCGATCTACGATACGATGCAGTACGTGCGGCCCGACGTGGCCACCTTCTGCATGGGCCAGGCGGCGTCCATGGGCGCGTTCCTGCTCGCCGCTGGGGCCAAGGGCAAGCGCTACAGCTTGCCGCACTCGCGCATCCTGATTCACCAACCGCTCGGTGGTTTTTCCGGCCAGGCCACCGACGTAGACATCCACGCGCGCGAGATCCTGCGCACCCGCGACGCCCTGAACCAGCTTTTGGTCAAGCACACTGGCCAACCCATCGAACGCATCAAGAATGATACCGAGCGCGACTACTTCATGAGCGCCGCCGAGGCCAAGGAATACGGCATCGTTGACGAAGTCATCGTCAACAAGGCGCAGAGCAAAGACAAAGACAAGTAGCCCTCGCCCTGCGACCCTCCCAGGGTTCCCATCACAAAAGACGCGTGCGGAGCCTGCCGGCCCTCGGGACCTACCTGCCCACCCTGCCACCTCCTCGGGCTTCGCCCTCGCCCTAGCCGGCAGCGGAGGGTTCCCATGATATCGCGTAGGCGAAGACGGGCTTTGCCCGTCGTAGCCAGAGCGCGGGAGGGTTTGGGAACCCTTTCAGGGTTCCCATTACCATAGTCGCCGGTGGCGGGGATGCCAGCCTGGTGCTAGTTTAGATCCGTGTCACCGGCCAGACGTGAAGACCAGCCTAGCCTCTCGTGTTCTTTCTGCGGAAAGGGCCAGAAAGAGGTCAAGAAACTCATCGCCGGACCCACGGTCTACATATGCGACGAGTGCATCGGCCTGTGCAACGACATCATCGCCGAGGAGATCGAGAAGGACGGCGAGAATTTCGGGCTGGCCGCGGTGCCCAAGCCGGCCGATATCAAGACCATCTTGGACGACTACGTCATCGGGCAAGATCGCGCGAAAAAGATCCTCTCGGTCGCCATCCACAACCACTACAAGCGCATCGACGCCAAGGTGGGCGCCGACGACGTCGAGCTGGGGAAGTCGAACATCCTGCTGCTCGGCCCGACCGGCTCGGGTAAGACCTTGCTGGCGCAGACCCTGGCCAAGATTCTCAACGTTCCCTTCGCCATCGCCGACGCCACCAACCTGACCGAGGCTGGCTATGTCGGCGAAGACGTCGAGAACATCATCGTCAGCCTGCTGCAGAATGCCGACCACGACATCGAGAAGGCCGAGCGCGGCATCGTCTACATCGACGAGATCGACAAAATCGCGCGCAAGGGTGAAAACCCGTCCATTACCCGCGACGTGTCGGGCGAAGGTGTGCAGCAGGCCCTGCTCAAGATCCTGGAAGGCACGGTCTGCAACGTGCCGCCCAAGGGCGGGCGCAAGCACCCCCAGCAGGAGTTCTTGCAGGTCGATACCACGCACATCCTCTTCATCTGTGGCGGCGCCTTCGTCGGGCTGGAAGACATCATCGAGCAGCGCGTGGGCCAGAAGCAGATTGGGTTCGGGGCCAAGATCCAGTCAAAGAAAGAACGCCGGGTGTGGGAGCTCTTGCGCGAGGTGCAGCCCGAGGATTTGCTGAAGTACGGGATGATTCCCGAATTCGTGGGGCGCATGCCGGTCATCGCGCCTCTGCACGAGCTCGACGAGGCCAGTCTCATCGACATCCTGACCAAGCCGAAGAACGCGCTGACCAGGCAGTACCAGCGCCTCTTCGACATGGACGGCGTGAAGCTGCGCTTTACCAAGGGCGCGCTTTCCGCGGTGGCACAGGACGCGCAGAAGCACAAGGCCGGTGCGCGCGGGCTGCGCGCCATTCTCGAACAGACCATGCTTGAGATGATGTTCGACATCCCGACCGCCCAGCCACCCATCAAAGAGGTCGTGATCAGCGAAGAGACCATCCAGAACGGCGCGCAGCCGCTCTTGCTGTATCAAAAGAACGCGGCCGCCGGGGGCGAGAAGGCGTCGTGAGGCCACCTTTCAAAGAACCCTGGGAGGGTTCTTTGAATCTCCCGCGCCGGGTGCATTCGGGCAAAGCCCGCCTGCACCCACGCGAGCTCCGCAGGCGCCTGTTCTGGGTTTCCGCGGTGCTGCTCCTGGTGGCGGTGTACTTCATCATGGCCCCCGACGCGCCCAACCTGCCCATTTCTCCTGAGCAGGGCGAGTCGGTGGGCAGAACCGCCTACTAAGGGCTCCTCGGCCACCCCTGGACAAAGCTACCTGATCCGAGGTCTCGGTTTTCCGCTCTCTGTGTTCGCGTCCACCTCTGTGCTCTCAAACAATCGGAAATTGGCTGTTCGTTGCGGTGATTGATACGATCCGTGCCGTGCCCGATCATCGCGAAGACGAACCCATCTTGAAGCGCGTGCCACTTTTGCCCCTGCGGGACATCGTGATCTTTCCGCACATGGTGGTCCCGCTTTTCGTGGGCCGTGAGAAGTCTCTAGGGGCACTGGGCGAGGCCACGGCGCGTGGGGAAAACCAGGAGATCTTTCTTTCCGCCCAGCGCTGGCCCGAGATTCCCGAACCCGCGCCCGAGGACATCTTTCAGGTCGGAACCCTGGCCACCTTGATCCAGGTTCTGCGTCTGCCCGACGGCACGGTGAAGGTGCTCGTCGAGGGCAAACAGCGCGCGACGATCCGCAACTTCGTCGAAAGCGAAGGCTTCTTCTCGGTCGAGGTCGAGACCACGAGAGAAATAGACGAGCGCTCGGCGGAAACGACCGCGGCAGGGCGCGCGCTACTCGCGGCCTTCGAAAGCTTCATCAAACTCAGCAAAGGACTGGCGCCCGAACTGATCGAATCTGTCCACACCATCGAATCTCCGGGCGAGCTGGCGGACACCATCGCGGGCCAACTGCAACTCAAGCTGGCTAGCAAGCAGGCATTGCTGGAAGTGCCTCGCCCGCTCGATCGTCTCTTGCGCCTTGCCGAGCTGCTGCGTTCCGAGATCGAGGTCCTGCAGGCCGAGCGCAAATTGCGTGGCCGACCGCGCCGGTCGCAAGACAAGCGCCGCGAAGAGCCCCTGGTGGGCGATCCCTCGCTGGCCGCGCCGAAAGAGCCAAGCGAGCGCGACGAGCTCAAGAACGAGCTTTCCGAACTTGAGGAGAAGGCCGCGAAGGTCTTGCTCTCGGCCGAAGCCACCGCCAAGGTCAAGAAAGAGATCAAGAAGCTGCGCATGATGGCGCCCATGTCGGCCGAGGCCGCGGTGGTGCGCGGCTACATTGACTGGATCCTGGCGCTGCCGTGGTCAGTACGCACCGAGGATCGCCTGGACGTCGCCGCGGCCGAGCGCGTGCTCGACCAGGACCACTTCGGCCTGCACAAGGTCAAAGAGCGCATCTTGGAATACCTGGCCGTGCAGGCACTGGTGAAGAAGCAGAAGGGGCCCATCTTGTGTCTGGTTGGCCCACCCGGAGTGGGCAAGACCTCGCTGGCGCGATCGATCGCCACCGCCACCGGTCGCAATTTCGTTCGCCTGGCCCTGGGCGGCGTGCGCGACGAGGCCGAGATTCGTGGCCACCGGCGCACGTACATCGGGGCGCTGCCGGGCAAGATCATCCAGTCGCTCAAGAAGGCGGGGAGCACCAACCCAGTGTTCCTGCTCGACGAGGTCGACAAGATGTCGGCCGACTTCCGCGGTGACCCCGCCGCGGCCCTACTGGAAGTTCTGGATCCCGAGCAGAACAACAGTTTCTGCGACCACTACCTCGACCTCGACTACGACCTGTCCGACGTCATGTTCATCACCACGGCGAACTACATGCAGGGCATTCCGGTGCCGCTGCAGGATCGCATGGAGATCGTCCAGATCGCTGGCTACACCGAGTTCGAGAAACTGGCCATCGCCGGCCAGTACCTCATTCCGAAGCAGAAACGCGACCACGGTCTCGGCGACTTGGACATTGCCCTGCCCGAGGACACCCTGCGCGGCCTCATCCAGGGCTACACCAAGGAAGCTGGCGTGCGCAGCCTCGAACGCGAGATCGCCTCGGTCTGCCGCAAGATCGCCCGGGAATTCCTGGCCGACCGGACCACCACGGCATGGAAGGTCACACCCAAGCGCCTGGTGAAGTATCTCGGGCCAGCCCGGTTTCGTGTGGGCCAGCAACAGATCAGCGACGAGGTCGGCGTCACCAACGGCCTGGCCGTTACCTCGCACGGTGGCGATTTGCTCGTCACCGAGGTTTCCATCGTCTCGGGCAAGGGCAAGCTGGTGCTCACCGGCCAGCTCGGCGACGTGATGCAGGAGTCGGCCCAGGCGGCCATCAGCTACATCCGTTCGCGTGCACCGTCGCTGGGCATCGACCGCGACTTCTATTCGCGCGCCGACATCCACGTGCACTTGCCCGAGGGCGCGATCCCCAAGGATGGCCCGTCGGCTGGCATCACCATCTGCACCGGCATGGTCTCGGCCCTGCTGCGCACCAAGGTTCGTCGCGACGTGGCCATGACCGGCGAGATCACCCTGCGCGGCCGGGTGTTGCCCATCGGCGGCCTCAAGGAAAAAATCCTGGCCGCTCATCGGGGCGGCATTTCGACGGTGCTGTTCCCCAAGGACAACGCGAAAGACCTGCGCGATATCCCCAAGCGCGTACTGAAGACGCTGCGCCTCGTGCCTGTCGGGCACATGGACGAAGTCCTACGCACAGCGCTGGCGCTGGATGACCCTGGGGAGTTTCTGAAAGAGCCATCGGTCGCGGTCGACTGGCGCGTCGCCGTCGACCGTCGTGGCGGCGAACGTCGAGGCCCGGAATCACGTATCCCTGTGGCCAGTGCGACGCCACCGTCCCCTAGCGCGTCAGAGGCGCCGATTTCCACTTCCGCTCGTTGGTCGCGCACCTGATCAACTGCCACAAGCGCAGCAAGCGCAAATGTTGTAAAAACAGCGCCGCTCGGAGGAGTGGCCGAGTGGTCGAAGGCGACGGTCTTGAAAACCGTAGTGCCCCAAAGGCACCAAGGGTTCGAATCCCTTCTCCTCCTCTATTTTTTTCAAGAACCCTGGGAGGGTTCTTGAAATCTCCCGCGACGAGTTCCGGCGGGCAAAGCCCGCCTGCACTCACGCGTTGTGAAGAACCGTCGGAGGGTTCTTCAACGAGGGTTCTTCACATCTCCCGTGACGAGTTCCGGCGGGCAAAGCCCGCCTGCACTCACGCGCTAAACCCAGGACTTGAGATCTGTCGCGATCTCAAGTAAGTACCAAGCTTCTTTGGAGAGGTGGCCGAGAGGCCGAAGGCGGCGGTTTGCTAAACCGTTATACGGGCTTAAACCTGTATCGGGAGTTCGAATCTCCCCCTCTCCGCACACTCAAACCTGGAAACGCGGCGTGTTTTTTCGGTTTTTTCCGCTAGATCACTTAGCAGCCACATGGGGAAGAGAACTCTCGCGCAAGTGTTCGTCGCTTTGGCGATCTTCTTGATGGCATGCGGCCGGGTAGGGCTGTTGCCTACGCCAGGTTCGGGCGGAGAGTCTGGCTCGTCCGGCGGTTCGGGTGGAGCAGGGGGCACGGTCTTCCTTCGCTTGCCCGATGGTGGCCTTTCCGCGCTCCTCGGCGACAGCGGCATCCTGGGAGGCATCCTTGATGCTCCACGTGACAGTCTGCTTGGGCAAATCATCTGCGGACCCGAGGCCAAGCTCGGTGCTAAGTGCTCGACAGATACGCCCGGCTGCTTGCTTCCCAGTCTGGGCGGGGCGTGTGCTTGCCTGAGCGGTACTTATCTTTGCCCTCTCAATCCAAACGCGGGCCCGACCGCTTGCCCCACTGGAGCGGCTTCTGGAGTGAAATGCATCTCGCCGCTTTCGACCTGCATCGGTGGCGGGGCGAACGCCTGCGTTTGCGGGCTGGGAACCTATACCTGTTTCTGACGACCCATCATCAGGGCAAGGCGTCGCTCCCGGCGTCAGGCCAAGTAATGATTGGGCACTGATTGCCGTAGAGGCAAACGGATGGAAAGCAGCCGCTCACGAGGGTGGTGGGAGCAACCGGAAACGCACAGCAGGTGGCGTTGGATCCGCATTTTAGGTTGGTGGACGAACAAGTTCCAAGCGTCGGATTCGTGCAGAAACAAGGCATTCCGGCTGGCATTGCGTATCCAAGTCGATCATCGCACAGGCAGCTCAAGGGGCTCTTGCACTGATGGCCATTGCGTGTGCAGGGACCGCCGATGCCGAGCTCATTCGCTGTCCCCGGAGGACAACCTGGTGGTACTTCGGGCACGAGGAAGGTGAGGTACGCGTCGCTTGGCGCTGCATCTGCGCTGCCACCGAGATTCTGGTGGCAAGAACACAGGGTCAAAACAAGAACGGTGATCGTACGGCACAACCGCTTCATGCAAGTGTTAACCATAGCACCATTGGGCGTGGCACTAGAACACATACGCGAGACGACCCATGACCGCACTTGTGCCGGAAAACGTAATGACCCCAAAGTCCTGGGCGCCATGGGTCAGGCCAAACCTGCCTACCACGCTCGCGCGGTAGCTCCCGAGATCAAACGCCGGTCCCCCTTCGAGCATGAGCGCCTTGACGTTGTGGAGGGTCGTGTAGCCGCCGTCGTTGACACGGTTGACCTGGATGCAACTCACTAGCTCGGCCGAAAAGCCGAGCCATTCAAGCGGCTGGGTCATGACTGCGTAGTGTGACTCCCAGAAGTACAAATCAGGGATCGACATGCGGACACCTGCAAACGTCACGTCCTTAACCATCGCCAGCATGCCGAGCAACGTCTGTTCAATCCTGATGGATAGAAACTTGGAAGAGGCCAGGAGCACGAGTCCCGGGGCAACATGCAGGTAGTAGGGAAACCCAAATGTGAAGATGATGTCGTTGGCGAGAGTAAAGGCGAATTGGGTCGTGTGGGTCGGCAGTCGCGCGCGCAGACTTGGACCTAGTTGCAAGCGGATGGCGTCGACGGGGAGGGTCCACCAGTAGCTGGCCCCTGTGATGACATCACCCAGAGACAGCGCCGCCTTGTCCCGATCCTGCGGCGATGGCGGGGCCTGCTGCTGGAGCGTGTCGATATGAAGACGGGTGTATTGCAGCGGGACTTCAGCCGCCAGGCGCAGCCCCCCAATCGCTAGGGTGCCGCCTATGGTTGTGCGGAAGTTGTCGCCATGCCCCGTGACCCATGTGAAAGTCGACAAGTCGCTGGTCGTCTCATAGGTCTCGTCAATGTACAGGCTGCTTCCGATGCCGAGGGGCTGCGCGGCTGGATAGTCAATGCCGGGCGGGTCGAATGCTCGGTTGGGTCTGGATTCGACGTTGGCCTTGCCCGCGTCTTCGACCTTGGGTTCACCCTCTAGTGCGTCCTCATCGGCACGGGCTGTCGATGCGATGCCTAGAACCACGACTAGGATTGTCGACAGAAAGACTCTCATTTCATCACGCGCGGTGCCGCGTTTCTAGCACAGGTGGCAGGTCATACCGACTGATGTGTGCAGGGTCACGCAGGTCGACAATCCGTCATTTTTTCTTTGCCCCGGCCGAGCCCATTGGTCGATCATCTCATGTAGCCATTGCGGAGGACAGGTCCATGCGAGAACGAGAGATGCGTCTGCGAGTTTTTCGGTTCCTCAAGGCACGGATGCGCAACATGATCATGCCGGCGGCCGTTGGCATTGGGCTCTCGGCGGGCGCGTGCAAAACCGAGGGATCGCTCTACATGGGGCCCATCCCGTCCGACGCGGCCATGGTCAAGAGCGACGTGAATCGTGAAGATGTGTACGTTCTGGGGCCCGAGGTTTCGGCAGCGGACGTGCCCCCGAGCGGCCAGGACGTGGCTGCCCCAATCGACCAAACGGTTGCCTCTGACCTGGCGCCAGGACCGGACGCCGCCGACAGTGGCCTCGCGGATGCGGCCGCGGATGTCTTCGCACCGATGGATGGCCAGCCTGACCTGAGGTACCCGGAGGCAGGCATGAAGTACATGGGGCCTACGCCTCTAGACGCAGCGACCGGCGAGGCTGGTGGCGAGACAGGCATCGTCATCTCCAAGTATGTGGCTCCGATGCCGGACGCGGCACGGGATGGCATGCTGGTAGTGCGCTACATGGCGCAGATGCCCGATACTGGCGCCTAGATCCCTTCCCTCCCATGGTGAGCGCATGATGAATGCGCCGCAGGCAACCCAATGGTCACCTGCGGCGCAGTGAACGTGAAACCGAGGCAAAGAGCTATCCAGCCACGCTCCTTTCCTGCCCCTTGCCTTTTCACTAGCCGGCCCATTCGTAGCGGCCGGACTCAACTGGCCGCCCGACAGAGCCCGGCGGCACTCACGTACTATTGCAGTTCTGCTTGTTCGCTCTTTTCGGTCTGGCGTGTGCTGCGGCGATCTTCGGACAGTTTGCGCAGGTGAATGATCTCTTCCGGAGTTAAACGCTCGACCCCCTGGTCGATCTCCTCAGCCTTTGCATCTTGCCACTCGAGCGAGCCCGGACGGATGTGACGTATCTGCATCGTTACCTCCTACCGTTTCCTTATCGGGAGACTTGTGCCTCGCCTCGTACCTCTCATCTGCAAGAACCATGGTGAATGAGAGCCCATTCCCGCAAAAACTAGTCTCCACGATTTTCAGCTTCTTCGCCCAGAAAAATCGACCAACGCCAAGCGTTGGCCCAAACCCTGTCCCGACCTGCGGCAATAGCGAGATTCGGCAGCCAACTCAGGCGCCGCTTGCTGTGCTAGAAGCCCTTCGCCATGCGACTTTCAAAAACTCTGATTCCGACTCTCAAAGAGGCCCCGGCCGAGGCCGAAATCCCCTCTCATATTCTGATGGTACGAGGAGGCTACCTGCGTAAGGTGGCGGCCGGCGTGTACTCGTTTCTGCCGCTCGGCTGGCGGGTCATCCAGAAGATATCCAGAATTATCCGCGAGGAAATGAATCGCGCGGGCGCGCAGGAAGTTTTCCTGCCCGCCGTCATACCGGCCGAGCTGTGGCAAGAATCCGGCCGCTGGGATCAATATGGCGAGCAGCTTCTGCGCTTCAAGGATCGCAAAGGCGCGGACTTCGTCATCGGTCCCACGCACGAAGAGGTCATGGTTGATCTCGTACGCGGCGACGTGCGCAGCTACCGGCAATTGCCGCTCAACCTGTACCAGATTCAATCCAAATTCCGGGACGAGTTGCGCGCGCGCGCCGGCCTCATGCGCGGGCGCGAGTTCATCATGAAGGATTCCTATTCTTTCCACGCCAGCGACGAGGACGCCAAGCGCGAGTACCAGAACATGTACGACACGTACACGCGCATCTTCACCCGCTGCGGGCTGGCCTTCCGGGCCGTGGAAGCGGACACCGGCGCCATCGGCGGATCGCTGTCGCACGAATTCCAGGTGTTGACCGAGACTGGCGAGGACGCGCTGCTTGCGTGCGATTCCTGTTCCTACGCGGCCAACGTCGAGGAAGCGAAGGCACGTCCCCCCAAGGGCGGCGCGCCATCATCTGCGGCCATTGAGAAAGTCGCGACGCCGGGTAAGCGGACCATCGAAGAAGTGTCGGCATTCCTCGGGCTCAAGCCGGCGGATCTGGTGAAGACCCTGATCTACGTCGCCGACGGCAAACCGGTGGCGGTACTGGTGCGGGGCGACCGCAACTTGAACGAGATCAAATTCAAGCGCGAACTCAAAGCGCGCGAGCTAGTGCTTGCGGGCGACAAGGTCGTAGAAGAAGCGACCGGCGCGCCGGTGGGATTCGCGGGACCGGTAGGACTCAAGATCCCCATCTATTGCGACCTGGAAGTCTGCGCGCTGTCGTCGTTCGTGTGCGGCGCCAATGCGGCAGACTCGCACTACAAGAACGTCGTCTCCAAGCGCGACTACACACCGACCGTGTGCGGTGACTTCCGCGACGCTGCCGTCGGCGATGCCTGCCCGCGCTGCGAGAAGGGCCGCTTTTCCGGCTATCGTGGCGTCGAGGTCGGCCAGGTTTTCTTTCTCGGCACCAAGTATTCCGCGCCCATGAAGTGCAATTTCCTCGACGGCGACGGCAAGGAGAAGCCGATGATCATGGGTTGCTACGGCATCGGGGTCACGCGCATCGCGGCCGCGGCTATCGAGCAGAACCACGACAAGGACGGCATCGTGTGGCCCGTGGCCATCGCGCCCTTCGAGGTCGCGCTGGTGTCGCTGCAGGTGGGCGACGCGCAGGTGACCGAGGTCGCCGAACGCCTGTACGTCGAGCTTGAAAAGGCCGGCATCGAGGTGCTGTTCGACGATCGCGACGAGCGGCCGGGCGTGAAATTCAAGGACGCGGATCTGGTTGGCTTGCCCTACCGGATCGCGGTGGGCAAGAAGGGAGTGGCCGAGGGCGTGGTCGAGCTGAAGGCACGCCGCGGGACCGAAGTGGTGAAGGTGAAGATCGCTGACGTGGTCGCCATGGTGAGCGAAAAGATCCTCGCCGAGCGTGCCGGGGGCAGCCGGTGAGCGAGCGCAAAGCCATCCCAGCAGCCGAGCGCGTGATCGTGGCGCTCGACGTGCCGGACATGGCGAGGCTCTCCACATTTCTTGATCGGCTGGAAGGACAGCCGCGCTTCTGCAAGGTCGGCCTTGAGCTCTTCGTGGCCGAGGGCGCGGCTGCCGTCGAGGCCGTGCAGAGGCGCGGTGGCAAGATCTTTCTCGATCTCAAGCTGCACGACATTCCCGAAACCGTGGCGCGCGCCGTGGCCTCGGCGACCAGCCTGGGCGTCGAGCTACTGACGGTGCACACGGCCGGCGGTTTCGAGATGATGCGCAGGGCGGTACAAGTAGCCAAGGAAAGTGCCAAAGGCAAGCCGGGCATTCTCGGGGTCACCGTGCTGACCAGTCTATCCGAGGAGGATCTGCGCGCGGATGGCATCACGGGCACCATGCGCGAAGCAGTGGTTCGCCGGGCGAAACTGGCCGAGAAGGCCGGCGCCACAGGCATCGTGTGCTCGCCGCAGGAAGTTGCCGACGTGCGCGCGGCCAGCGGTACGCTGGCCCTGGTGGTTCCAGGTGTGCGCCCGGCTGGCGCCGCGCTCGGCGACCAGAAGCGCGTGGCGACTCCGGCCGGTGCTATCGCGGCTGGCGCCGACTATCTCGTGGTGGGACGTCCCATTCGCGATGCCCAGAGTCCGGCTGCGGCGTTTGCGGCGCTGGTCGGCGAGGTCGAGTCTGCCTTGGCGGCCGGGTAGCGCCGTCGGGAGATCGTCATGTCGCGCGTGGTTTTCGGGGTTCGTCCCATCGAGGAACTGTGCCGGGCTCGGCCGCACGAGGTCGTCATCGTCTACGTCGCCGACGGTTACCGCTCGAAAGAGATCGAGGCGGCCGTCGCCGTGGCCAAGGACCGCGGCATCACGGTCGAGTTTCGCCCGCGCGCCCTGGTCGCCGATTTGGCGGCCTCGCCCAATCACCAGGGCATGGCAGCGGTCGCAGGCGAATTTCAATACGCGCGTATCGACGAGATGCTGGCCGCGGCCACGGCGGCGAGCGAACCCGCGCTGTTGCTCATCCTCGACTGCATCACCGACCCGCAGAACTTCGGCGCCCTGGTTCGCAGCGCCGAGGTGCTAGGCGCCCACGGCGTGATCGTGCCCGACAAGCACGCCGCGCCAGTCACCGGGTCAGTGGTGAAGGCTTCCGCCGGCGCGAGCGAGCGCATGCGCATCGCCCGCGTGCACAATCTCCTCGGTACCATCGACTGGTTGCGCGAGCAAGGCATCGCGGTGTGGGGCGGCGCCGCCGAAGGCGCGATTCAACTCGACCAGGCCGACCTGCGCGGACCGGTCGCGCTCATCATCGGCGGCGAGGGCCGCGGCCTGCGCACCGCCGTGGCGCGCCGGTGCTCCTCGCTGGTCCAGATCCCCCAGCGCGGTCACGTGGCCTCGCTCAACGCCTCGGTGGCTGGTGCGATCTTGCTCTACGAGGCGGTTCGGCAGCGAGGAATGTCCCCGCAGCTCACGCGCGGGTAACAGGGAAGATCGTGATTCCGACGCGTTCGATGTGGTCGCGGAGCGATTGCAACTTGATCGAAGCGAACGGTTTCACGTCGTAATGGTAGGGCAGGGGCAGTTCGTCGAGTTCGGCCGCGATGGATTCGGCGGCGAGGACATCGACATCGCCCCACAGTGCAAGATCGATGTCCGACTCAGGTCGCTGGGTTCCTTTCGCGCGCTATCCAAAGAGCTTCACCGCGGTGATTTCCGGATGACGCTCGAACACCGTGCGCATGATGTCCAACTCAGCCGGCCGGAGGGCTGGGGCGTTCATCCGGGCACTTTCTGCAAAAACCACTCGTGCATCGCAGACAGTGCCGGAAGGTAGCGCTTGGCGATGGCGTCTACGGCCGTTTCAAACACGCTGGCATCGTAGGTGTGGGCGAGCAGGTTGCGGTGGTCGAGCATGTCGATCTATGCCTGGCCATCCGCAACCAGCTTGGCCGAGAACGCATCCTTGATGACCTGCCGGGTGTGATCGGCGCGATCACCGCTCCCTCCGCATCGAGGAAAGCGCGGACGGGCCCCGTTCGAGCGCCTCGCGCAGGAGCACGAAGGCCCGGTCGAAGTTGGAAGAGCGCTGTTTCCAGCGGACGTCGGGGGACATGTCGATGAAGTTCCTGCCAGATCGTCGGTGGGTGCGGTGGTGGAATCCTGCTATACATAAAGGTTCAACTTTCACGGAACCAAACAGACAGAGGAGAGGACAATGACCGGTACACTACGCGTTGGGGTGTTGGGGGCGACAGGCATGGTGGGCCAGAGGTTTTTGGCGCTGCTCGAGAATCACCCGTGGTTCAAGGTGACGACCTTGGCCGCGAGCGCGAACTCGGCTGGCAAGACCTACAAGGACGCGGTGGCCGGACGCTGGGCCATGAAGACGCCGATCCCGGCGGCGGTTGCGAACATGGTCGTGCTGAATGCCTCGGCTATCGACGATGTCGCCAAGCACGTGGACTTCGTGTTCTGCGCCGTGGACATGCCCAAGGACGACACCCGGAAGCTGGAAGAGGACTACGCCAAGCGCGAGATCCCCGTGGTGTCGAACAACTCGGCCCATCGCGGGACCGCCGACGTGCCCATGATGATCCCCGAGATCAATGCCGACCATGCCGCCATCATCGCCGATCAGCGCAAGCGCCTGGGCACTCGGCGCGGCTTCATAGCGGTCAAGCCCAACTGCTCGCTGCAAAGCTACGTGCCGGCCCTCGATCCGCTGATGGCGTTCGGCCCGAAGGACGTTTTCGTGTGCACCTACCAAGCTATTTCAGGGGCAGGCAAGACCTTCGAGACCTGGCCGGAGATGGTCGACAACGTGATCCCCTTCATCAAGGGCGAAGAACAAAAGTCGGAAGAAGAGCCGATGAAGATCTGGGGCAAGCTCCTTGGCGGCAAGATCGTCGTCGCGACCTCGCCGCGCATCTCGGCCCAGTGTATTCGCGTGCCGGCCAGCGACGGACACATGGCCGCGGTCTTCGTGCGCTTCGACAAGAAGCCCACGCAAGAGCAGATCCTCGACTGCTGGAAGAAGGCAGCAGGCAAGCCGCAACAGCTCAAGCTGCCGAGCGCGCCGGTGCCATACCTGACCTATTTCACCGAGGACAACCGCCCGCAGACCAAGCTCGACCGCGATGCCGGCGGCGGCATGGGCATCACCATCGGCCGCCTGCGCCCCGACACCATCTACGACTACAAGTTCGTGTGCCTGTCGCACAACACGGTCCGCGGCGCGGCCGGCGGAGCGGTGTTGACGGCTGAATTGCTTGCGGCCGAGGGCTACATAACAAGCGCCCTCTGATACACGGAGGCGACGACGGCCGACGAGCCCTTCGGGCACTCGGACCTACCCGCCCAACCCCTACCGCCGCGGCTACGCCGCTCCTTCGCCGGGCCGCTGGCGGCGTCGGGCCTGCGCTTCCGGTCCTCAAGTACATCAGTACATTCCGGTCCGGCGACGCGCGCGGCGCAGTCGCGGGCAGGTGGGGGCAGGGTGGGCAGGCGCTAGTCGGCCCTCCTTGCCAGCAGCCCGGCTTGTCGGCCGGATGCTAAGGGACATCGAGTTTCAGCTAGTCAGGTTCTGCGCCGCCCGGACCGCCTCGATCTCGAAGGGAAGCCAAGCGATGGTGATGTCGACGTCGACGCCCGAAGGTTGGTGGCGCAGCAGCAACACTTGGTGCTGGGCTGCAAATTCGAGTGCATCGGAAATGCGCGGAACGATTCCGTGTCGCCCGAGTCCGGCGAGGATGTCTTCCAACCGGTGTTCTCCGCCGAGCAAAGTTGCGTCCACATCGCGCGTTGCCCGCGAAACGCCATGCATGATCGCCGCGAGCCCGCCGATCACCATGCCTGAGGCGCGCAATTCGGCCAGCGCCTCAACCAGGGCTCGCATGGGCGCCGAGAGCTTGCGGATCACGCTGCCGTCTTGGTTCCGGGTTTCCATCCGAGCCGTGCTCGCAGTTTGTCCCATGCACGCCGCGCCTCGGCCACCTCGCGTTCGCGGATCGCGTCCGGCGGGCCAAAGGCCTCGGGATTGAGTGCGCAAAGTTCTTCGGCCCACGCCAGCGATTCGCCCGGCGCGAGCGGCCCCTCGGCACGGCGGACTTGCTGCTCTGTCGCTTCGGCGGCGCGCCAGCCGAGCACGCGGCGTCGGAGATCTTCGCGGGATGGAGGCTGCGCGGCCATGGACAAGAGACTACCATCACAGCGCGGGCTTCGCCCGCAGCTCAAGGCTTCAGGCTCCAGCCTCCAGGCTCCAGCCTCCAGCCTCATGACTCGGCTGCTGGTGCGAAGCGCGCCGAGGCTCGAAGGCGATTCCTTGGATTCTTTCGCAGATCGCGCCAAGGGCAGCGGGTTGACAGCTTCCGGCAAGTCCTGGATCCTCTCCGCAGGCGCGCAACCCCAAGGAGCTTTCCGCATGCCTGATATTCGCTACGTCTGCCTTTCGGACACGCATTTCGGCGCTGACAACAGCTTGCTGACCTATCTTGGGCGCGGCCGCCTTTCGGCGGATCCCATGCGCCCAAGCCCGGTGCTTGAGCAGCTTGTGCTGGGACTTCGCGATCTTGTCGCCAAGAACGAACGCGGCGAGAAGCCATCGCTGGTCCTGAACGGCGACATCCTCGAGCTAGCGCTGACCACGGACAATCGCGCGGCCATGGCCTTCGAACGCTTTCTCGAACTGGCGTTCCCGAAGGGGGGCGAGGCCTTGTTCCGCAATCGCATCTACTATTTGCCCGGGAACCACGACCACCACCTGTGGGAAACCGCGCGCGAGGCCCAGTACCTGGAGTACATCGCGAGCGAGAAGACGTCTAGGCCCATCGATCCGCCCTGGCATGCCACGAATCTGTTCCTCGAAAACCGTCCCAAGCCGTGCCCGGCGAACTTCCTCGATACGCTGGCGCGAAGGCACGGCCTTGCCGACGTTGCTTTCATCACCGCGTATCCGAACCTTGGGCTGGTCAGCGGCGATGATCGGCGCGCGGTCATCTTCACCCACGGCCATTTCGCGGAATCCATCTACACCCTGGTCACCAGGCTCATGACCATGGTCTTCCCCGATCGGTTGCAGCCGACGCAGGTCTGGGAAGTCGAGGCGGAGAACTTCGCGTGGATCGATTTCTTCTGGTCCGCTCTCGGCCGCTCGGGACAAGCGGGCGAGAACATCGAGATCATCTACGACAAATTGCAGGACAAGGCTGCGTTCAGCCGGCTGCTTCAGAACCTGGCGCGCGTGCTCGCCCAGCACCCCAAGGTGCCAGGTTGGGGTGAGCGCATGAAGGTGTGGCTGCTCTACCGCGTGCTCGGCGCGACCGTGGGGCGGCTCGCGAACGCCGAAGTCCAACAGAAGGACGTGCAGCTTAGCGAAGACGCGGAAGCTGCGCTCAAACGGTATTTGGAAGGACCCTTGCGCGCCCAGGTGCTCAGTGAACGGCCAAGCGTGCCGGCCGAGGTCACGGTGGTATTCGGTCACACGCACAAGCCCTTCGAACGCGTGACCCACTATCAGGGTTTCGCGGAGGACGTGAAGCTTCTCAACAGCGGAGGCTGGGTGGTGGACAGCGTGGACGCGAAGGCGCCGGTGGGCTGGGCCGTGGTTCTGCTCGACGAAGACTTGAATGCGGCTTCGCTGCGTTTCCCAAGTCGGATCGCAGCCGGAGCAAACCCCATCTGCGTCGCCAAGGCCGAGGGATCGGCCGCGCTACCCAACCCCTTCCACGAGCGTCTGGTTGGTCTGGTGGACGCGGCCAAGCCCCCCTGGTCGAATTTCCTGGAGGCGTTGAGATCGTCCGTTGCCGACCACCTAGAGAACCTGAAATTGAAGATCAGCAGCCCTACCTGAGGCTGGTTTCCTCATGGCCTAGCGGGAATCTGCGATCGAGCGCAAGATGGTGGGCGCTGGTGAATAGCGAGGACCCCCGTGGACACCGTAGCGGCCACCGCAAACAAACCAATTCAGCCAGAGGGATCTTTCAGTGTGGGGATGGAGGCGGAGCTGCGCTTTATTCGTCAATTCTCGGTCAAGGCAAAGGCCGGGTTGTCGGCCGAGAAGTGCCTGGTCGCACTGGCCGGGGAAACCAAGGACCGGCGCTTGCGTGCAGCTTGCAAGGCGATGCAGGCGCAGGTGGCCCAGGGACGTTCGCTGTCGCGCGCCCTGGCTAGCCAGCCGGCGTTTGACGCCGCCGCCGTCCGCTTGGTGGAGTTCGGCGAGCAGGCCGGGAATCTCAGGGGCGCCTTGGCCAATGCGGTCGACTATCTTGACCGTGTGGGGCGTTTACGCCGGGCCATGCACAATGCGGTGGCGAGACCCTTGAACGTGCTTTCCCTTGTTCTCCTGGCGATCTTCATCGCTGCCGTGGTCTTGTCGTTTTTGGCGAAAGAGGTGCTTCCCGAGGCGGGCGCTTCTCAACATGTGGCACTGACCTTCGCGGACGAGGTCGCTGTCAGGGTGGCCGGCGTGTTTCGCGCGGTCTGGCCGTACCTGGGCGTGCTCGGTTTCTTCAATTTCTTGGCGCTGAAGCTTTTGCCTCGCCATGCGCGGACGCGCGCGAGCCTGGACCAGATTGCCCTGCGGCTGCCCCTGGTGGCCGCGGCCACGCGCGCGACAGCGCAAGCATGCTTCATCCGGACGGTCGGCATCCTGATGCGGACAGGGGCGCTTCTAGGCGAGGCGATGGCGATCGCGGCGAAAGTGGCCTCCCACCCGTTCATGCGCAACGCCGTCGCGCTGACGGTCCAGAAGATCGAAGCGGGGAAACCCTATATCGACGCGATGGTCGAGGACGGCCTGTTGCGCCGGCGCGATATCAACGCAGTTCAGGGCGCCGAGCGGCGAGGGGAACTGGGAACATTCATGCTTGCCCTGGCGGACGATTGCGAACGCGAGGCTTCGGAGAAGGTAGGCACTCTTACCACCGTCGCTCATACCGCGGTCGTCGTCGTGCTCGGGTTGGCCATCGCCGCGGTCGTCCTCAGCCTTTACGTACCGGTCTTTGTCTCGCGCTAATTCAAAACCCCAATCGGTAGCCGACATCGATCATGGCGCCCGCGGCGTTGCCGTCGATACGATCGCCACTCGAAAACTCGTCGAGGTAGACGGCCAGATAGCGCAGGGAAGCGACGAAGTGGCCGTCGCGTAGGCGGATGCCAGTTTCTAGGCTGACTTCGCCGACGGCGGCGTAGCTCTTGCCTACGATGGTGGCGCCGTAACTTTGCGTGCGGGCCCACGACACGGCGAAGCCCGCGCCGGCACCCAGCCCGAGGAAGGTCTGCCCCATGCTCGCGCGATAGTGAACGCGAAACAGAATCGGCAGCGTGGCCAGCGCTGCCCGCGTGATACCGTTCGCGTTCTCGGCGGTGAACCAAGACTGCACTAGGCCGAGGGAAAGCCCCATCCCGAAATTGCGGTGGCGCGCGCTGGGAAACGCGAGGGCATCGACAAACAGGGTAGCGCCGACGGCGTCACCGAGGTTCCACAACATTCCGAGCCGCGGGGTCAAGGTGTAGCGCGGCGACGGGTTCGCGTCGGGGCGCTCGCTTCGCGTCGGGCGCTGTCTGACACCGATGGGGATCCGCCGCACGGCATGGCCCATGTCCAGAACGCCTTCCACGACCACCTCTTGTCGACCACCTGTGGGCTGAGGCGTCGTGATCACGACCATGGGCTCGCCGTCCGGGGCGGCCCCTACCGGGGCGATCTGGCCGTCAACCAGCACGTCCGCTCGACCGGCGTCCACAGGATTGCCGAAGGCGTCCTCGGCACCGAGAAAGACGCGCAGGGATGCACCCGGCGCGCGCCCAAGGTGGTCCGCCTCGGGCTCGATCGTCAGTCCAGTGGCGGGCGCAGGTACGAGCGCGATCCGGGTCGCCACGCGGGTCTTACTCTGGCCTTTGAGCTGGGCTTCGATGCGTAGGCTTCTTTCCCGCAAAATCGTGGGCGCGCGGACGAGAAAGCGCGCCTCGCCTGGAGCGCGGCTGCCGAGCGGATGCACCTTGGCGTCCGCGGCGCGAAGGACGAGGTCTGCGCCGTTGGCGGGGCGGCCCGAAGGATCTACGGCGTAGACCGCGATTTCGCCGACGGTGCCGGCGACGAGCACATCAGGCGCCGCGAAGAGCAGGCGTTGTGAGTAGGGGACGTGCAAATCCAGCATCTGCTCGGTGGCTTTGCCGTGCTGATTGACAGAGCGAGCGGTGGCGAACTCGACGCCAGGTGGAACTACGACCGGGATGTGCACGACACCGTCGGCTGGGGCGGTCTGCGGGCCGAAATCGCGATCGCCGACATGCAAGGTGACCTGCGCGCCAGGATCGGTACGCAGCGACGGAGTGGTGGCGGCGCGCAGCCGAACAGCGATCATACCGCGCACAGGCCCCGCGAGATTGGCGAATTCTGCGACGATGATGGCGGGCTGAGGAAAGCGGCCGGCGGGCAGAATGTAGCGTGCGGTGAAACTCGCGGGTCCTTCCCGTCCGAGATCCTCGATTTGGCCAACACTGCACAGCACGCGCGGCATCGGCATGAGATCGCTGGGGGCTAGGGTGACCTCGATGCGAAGCTCGGTCTCGCCCGTCACCCCGATCACCGGCGAGGGATCGGCCAAGGTGAGAGTCACCGCTGGGCTCGGTTTCTGGGGGAGATCGTCGGGGCTTGGCTGCGCGTTTGCGCTGCTAGCCGAACCTAGGAGCAGTGCGAACGATGCAACCACAGAGAGCACAGAGGTCGGAGAGAGCACGGCGGTCGGAGAAGAAGCGTTCGGCTCTCGGTCGGCAGTTGTCATGGATTCCACAATTCCTGTTTGGCCGGCACAAGGGTCGGGGACGGGGCGGCGCGCGTGACGACCCTGTCGACGCTCTTGCTGCGCCCCATGATGTCTTCGGCGTCTATCTGGAGGTGGTTCTTGCCGACTTTGAGCGGAACCGCGGCGCGGAAGGTGCCGTCCGGTCCGACCTCGGTTTCGACGCCGTTGACGTTCACTTTCGAGGAAGCCTGCGCTTTGCCTTTGATGCGCGCCTGGCCGTCCAGCCGGTCGTCTTCTGGCCAGATCACCGAAAGCAAGATCTCCTGCGGGATAGGCTCGGGATCGGTCGGTGCTTGATCGGGCAAGGCCGTAGCGACGCTGCCGCCGGGCACGACGACCTCTTTGCCTTTGCCGGCAAACCGCGCCGCGCCCTCCGACGTCGCCACGTTGACCTTGCCCGAGGGCGAAAGCGAGACCACGAAACGGGCCGCGCCGACGTTCGAGGTCTTGGTGTGCGCGGCGGTGATCTCGACGTGCTCTTTGCCGCCACCGACGCTGGCCGACACCTTGCCGCCGCGGAGCAGTCCCACGCGCGCGGTTTCCCTTTCCAGGTCGTCGAGGCGCAAATCCATGTTGTCGCGCAATTCGAGCTCGACGCTGCCGCGCCGGAGCAGCGCCCACGCACCGGGCTTGGTTCGGACAACGTCCTTCGTGGAGAGCAAGTGACCGGCACGCACCACGTACCATTGGCCGTTCTGCAAGGCTTCGACATCGCCCTGCAAGGCGGTCACGCGGAACATATTCAAGTTGCCTTCCGGTGTCACGGGCGGCACCGGGGACAGGCCGGCCGGCATCTCGGGCTTGCGCTCCTCGAAAAAACGCCGCGACAGTGCCGTCGCGATAGCCAGCACGGCGACGACCAGAACCAGAACCAGGATCTGGAAGTGGGCGGCTGCGTGGCGATTTTCGGCGCTCATGCGAGGGGGCTGGCTCCGGCGTCGATGGGCAGGGTGATCCAGAAGGTCGTTCCGCTCAACACCACGCTCTCCACGCGGATGGTGCCGCCGTGGTCCTCGATGATCTTGTGCACCACCGAAAGCCCGATGCCGGTGTCGGTTCGTTGCGCCTTGGTGGTGAAGAACGGATCGAAGATGCGCGAGAGGTGCTCGGGCTTGATGCCCCGGCCTGTGTCTGAAATGCGCACGCGAAATAGCTTCTCCTCGGGCAGGGTAGTATCCAGGGTCAGCGTGCCTCCACTGTCCATGGCCGCGACCGCGTTCTGGATAAGCTGGATGAAGGCGGCTTGCAGTTGCAGGGCGTTGCCGCGCACGGGCGGGCTTGTGCTGGCGACGTGCTTGACCACGTGGATCTTGGCGCTGGCAAGGTTCTGCGCGCCGCACAGCTCGAGCGCGTCGTCCAGAATATTGGCGATGTTGAGGATGCGGAACCCCTCGCCGCCCTGGCGCTGCGAGAAGCGGAGCAGGTTGGACACGATGCCTTGAATGCGCAGGGCTTGATCCTCGATGTCCTGGACCATGGGGCGCGCGGGATGATCCTTGGGCAGGTCGGTGAGCGCAAGCTGCGCCAGCCCGAGCACGCCAGTGAGAGGATTGTTGATCTCGTGCGCCACGCCCGCGCCGAGCGAGCCGATGGCGGCCAGTGCGCGCGAGCGCAAGAGCAGATCCTGCGCTTCGCGCAGCTCTTTGGTCTTGTCCTCGACCCTTCTTTCCAGGCTTTCGTTCCACTCCATGATCTGGCGGGTCTGCTGGGTGATTTCCCCGCGAGCGGCGTCGAGTGAACTGGCCATGGCGTTGAACGACTTGGCCAGTTCGCCGAGCTCGTCGTTGGACGAGACTTCGAGGCGCATGTCCAGCTTGCCCTGGGCGATGTCCTGCGAGCCACGCAGGAGCGAGCCCACGCGGTCCGAGAGCGAGCGGGCGAGCGCGGCGCCGACCAGGGCGGCCACGAATGCGGCCACGCCTACCCAGTAGGCCGTGGTCCAGCCCAGCCGCCGGGCCGGCCGCAGGGCCGCGTCCAGCCAGCGCTCGACCACCACGCCGAGCATGAAGGCGGGCGCCGGGACGTACGCCCCGATCACTTTGTGCCCGCCGCTTTCGTATTCGGCCACGAACCAGTTTTCCGGCAACCGGTATTCGGCTCCGTGGGCGAAGTGCTTGAACTCGAAGGAAGGCGGCCCCACCGATCGGCCGGACACCACCACGCGTGCCTTGTGGTCGAGGAGGATGATGTCGCGGTCGTTGGTTGACAAGGACGCAAGGTGGTCGGCGAGGCGGCGCAGGGACACGGCGGCCGCGATGACCCGGGTGCCGTTTTCGCCCGGGCCCTCGTAGCGAACCGCGAGCACGACGTGCGGCGTGCTCGCCTCACCCGCCACCAGGATGGGGCCCACCGCGGAGCCTTCGCGCAAGGTCTGGTCGACCGGGACCAGCCCGGGCAGCTTGGCCGCGTCCTCGGCCCCGATGATTTCGTGGGCACCGAAGGAATCGTTGCGTGGCGCCGCGGACTGGAAGGCGGAAGGCACGACCGGTTTGCCGTTCTTGTCGAGCATGGCGACGATGCTGAAGTCGTCGCTTTGGTGATAGACGAGGTGGAGGAATTTTCGCAAAGCCTCGTTCGAGGGCAAGTTGCCCCCGACGCGCGTCAGGTCGAGGATGCGGGTTTCCACGGCCATCGTCGCGCGCAGGTTTCCGAGTTGGCTTGACACGTATTCGGAGATCTGCCGTGCCAGCAGGACTTCGTGGCCTTCGATGGCTTCGCGCAGGGCGGACTGACTGACCCGGATCGAGGAGTAGCCCGCGATGGCGAGGGGAACGGCGGCCACGCCGATGGAAAGCAGGGCGAGCTTGGGCATAAGCTTCACGGCGTCCTCCAAGTGAAGGGGGTCGGGAGGCGTGTGAATCCCAGCGCTTCGTCGAATGCCCACACCCAGGTTTGTCCGCTGCCCGCGGGCGTGAGTCCGATGATCGTGCTGTCGCTCTGAAGGTACGGTTCTACGAGCAGAACCGCGCTGTCCAAGGTCGAACCAAAATAGATCCGCGTATCGTTGCTGAAGCCCTTCCCGGTCAGGACCACCGCGGTGCCGCCCGTCGCGGCGCCGGTGCTAGGCGCAATGGTTTCGACGAGCGGGGGCGGCAGATAGGTGAAGGTGAGGTTGCCGCTGGCATCGCCCAGCGGGGTGTGGACTACGATCGACGGGGTACCCGCGGTGTGCTCGGGGACATGTCCGCTCAGGGTGTTTTCGTCGATCACGATGCCACCGTTCGGAAACAACAGCACCCCGTCCACCTTGGCTTGGCTGCCGGCGATGAAGCCACTGCCCGTGATCACGACGTCCGTGCCGCCCGCGGTGCCGCCGCTGGTTGGCGAAATCGACGTGGCCGTCGCCCGCGCACGGACCGTGAACGCAAGGGTTGTCGTGTAGCTGTTGTGGTTCTTGGAGGCGTCGGTCGCAACGGCCACGATTTGAATCAGTTCGCCCCCTTTCAAGTTCGGGCTGACCCCGACCTGGAAGGCGCAATCGACGCTGGCGGCCAGCTCGGCATTGGAGCAACTCGCGCTGTTGCGCTCCACATCGTTTTCGGAGTAGGTCCAGACGAGGGAGGCGAGTACACCTGGCGGCGTATCGGAGGCGTGAATGCTTCCACGCAGGATCGTGCCTGCGCCAACGGGTGTGTCTTGCGCAGGGCTGGTGAATAGGGCGATGGGGGGCGTGAGGTCGCGGCCGAGCTCGTTGAACGCGTTCTTCAAGACGGCCTTCTGGCCGCGCGGATCCCACAGTTCGACATCCAGATTCTCGTCGGGAAGGGCATCTGCCAAATCGCCTGGCAACGAGGCGGTCATTTGGTCTGTCGACTGCCAAGCCAGGTTGGTCAACTCCGCCCACGCATTCGTCTTGCCGATGAGCACATGGAACCCGTCGATCACGTCGACACGGCTGCCCGACGCTGGGTCTAGGGTCGTGGCAGGCAGAAAGTTGTCGCCCGTGAGGGTCAGCTGAACGTCGGCGTCGCTGTAGGCCTCGCCTGGTTCCACGCCGGTCAAGACGGGCTGCGGGTTCCCGCAGCCCCAGAATTGGGCGGCGCAGAGGGTGATACAAGCCCAGCGAAACCGCATTGCGTTCTATCTTAACAGGGCGAGGGCGGTGCCAAGGATCTTCCAGCAGTTGACTCTTCAGCTTCAGCCTGGAAGATTTCACGCAATGTCAGACTACGCAACCATCCGCGACATGGTCAGCCATCGCGTCACCTTCGAATTCGATTCGGGGGCGAAGATTGTAGGGTACATCGCCGCCTGCGCCCCGACCGAAGGGCCGGTCGAGTACGCGGTGCTGTCCAAGGCGCAAATCCTCGACTCGAAGAATCGCGTGGTCGCGCGCTTCGAAGAGCTGCCGGTCGTGCCCAACAGCCTGGTCAGCTTCGCCGTGACCGAGGGACCGCTTTAGTATCGCCGGCCGTCGTGGCGACCGCGGATAGTTCAATCGAACGTCGCCTTCACGCCGTGGTGCATGGTCGCGTGCAAGGGGTGGGGTATCGCGCCACGACCATGGACGAGGCGAGGCGGCTAGGGCTGGCGGGCTGGGTGCGCAATCGTGTCGATGGCAGCGTCGAGGCGCTGGCCGAAGGGCCCGAAACCAAACTCAACCTCTTTCTAGCGTACTTGAACCGGGGACCCTGGGGAGCCCGCGTGACCTCCGTCGAGGTCGACTGGGACCGGGCGCAGGGCGCCCCCATGCCATTTCAGATCAAGCGCACCGAATAGTTATCGGGCCGCGTGGACCTGGCGTTCCAGCTCCGAGATGTGTTTTTGCACTTCCGCGCGATTGGGAGCAGCCGGAGCGACGCGTAGGTAGCTGCGATAGGAATCCAAGGCTTCTTTGTTGTCGCCCATCTTGCGGTGACACTGCGCGATGTTGAACAGGAAGGGCGGATCCTGGACCGCCAGGTAGGCCGCCTCGTATTCGGTCAGGGCTTCGGAAAAGCGTCCAAGATTGTACAAGCTGGTCCCTCGATTCGAGTGGGTCTTGGCAAGGGCGGCCGTGTTTCTGGGCGCTGCTGCAGGAGGAGCCATGGCAATGGCTTGCGGTTTCTCTCGAACCGTCTCTCGGCTCGTTCCTCTCTTTTCGGCGAATTCGGCGAGGGCAGGGGAGCGCAACAGCTCGGCGGCGGCTTTTTGCGTCATCGTGGCTGCAAATTCGCCGTCGCTGTGAAGTTCGACATCGGTGGATGCCGTCGCCACCGCCACGCCGCCCTTCTCGGCGGTCAACCCGACGCGCCCGCGTAGGTAGTTGACTGCGCCGGTCACCCTGGTCTCAATGCGCAGGGTGAGGTCGTAGGTCTTGTCGCTGGTGCGGACGACCGTGAGCCCCAGTCGCCCGAGTTCGGACTGCAGCGCGGCCTTGAGATGGTCGGGAAGTCCTGGGTCGGCCTTGCCTTCGACCACGATGGCGACCTCTTCCGCGACCCGCACACGCAGGCCACGAATTCCTGGTGGCAAGTCGGACGTGCTGGTGGCGGGCGCTCGGGTGGCGTCGCCCGAGGACAGCACGGCGCCGCATCCTGCCCACGGCGCCAGGCAGACCAGTATGAAGAGCAAGCGCACGGATCGCACATCGGCCGATCCGGCTAGCAGCTTCAGCCTTGCCCAGTACATGGGGATGTCCGCGCTGCAAAGACCGTTGTATAAACGCCACCATGTCGCTCGATCCGAAGCTGCTGGAGATCATCGCCTGCCCCAAGTGCAAAGGCCGCCTGGAACTCAAGTCCGACGGGAGTTCGCTCCTGTGTCACGCCTGCCGCCTGGCCTATTCCGTGGTCGACGACATCCCGAACCTCATCGCCGAAGACGCGCAGGCTCTCGACAGTTAGCTCGACGGTGCATTCGCAGCGCCGGGTTTGCACTTTTTGGATTTGCCCCTTCCCACTCGCTGCCATAGCGGCGTTAAGAACGCGTGCCTGCTTCTGCAATGTGGGAGCGACTTGTCGTCATCGACCCAGAACGTCTTCAACGAAACTGATAGGATACTGATATGTTTGCACGCTCCCGATTCACTCTCTTCGCCGCCTGCCTCGTCATCGGGGCATGCGCAGCCACTCCTCAGCCGCTGGTTCCCGATCGCAGCGTGAACCCTGGCTACCACGTGGTGGGCAACCAGGTCCTCGACAAGGACGGCAATGTGCATCTCTTTCACGGCGTCGCGAGGCCGTCGATGGAATGGTCGGTGGGTGGCGAAAACATCACGAAGATGGATTTCCAACTGATGGCCGGATGGAGAACCAACGTGGTCCGCATCGCGCTCAATCAAGACTTCTGGCTGCCGGGAGCAAGCGGAGCGGGGGCCGCCTCCTACCAGGAAAACGTCTTGCAAGCCGTGGAGTGGGCGAAGCAAGCGGGCATGGACGTGATCCTGGATCTGCACTGGTCCGACCAGGGCGACCTCCAGAACCCCAAGCCAGGGCAGCAGCAGATGGCGGATGTGAACTCGATTACATTCTGGCAAAGCGTGGCCAACGCGTACAAGGACGACGGCCGCGTGTTGTTCGAGCTCTACAACGAGCCAGAAACCATCTCGTGGGACGTCTGGCAGAACGGAGGCACCGTCAGCGCCGGCTTCACTGCCGTCGGCATGCAACAGCTGTACGATGCCGTCCGTTCGACGGGCGCGACGAACATTGTCATCGTTGGTGGCATCGGCTGGGCTTACGATCTCAGCGGTGTCCCGACCCACCTCATCCAGGGTGAGAACATCATGTACGCGACTCACCCGTACGACTATGGAGACAAGCAGCCAAGCGATTGGGATCGAGCCTGGGGCTTCTTGACGGCGACAGCTCCGGTCATCGCGACCGAGTTCGGTTCACACGATTGCTCGACCAGTTATACCAGCCAGCTCATTCAATACGCCGACGCCCACGGTGCGTCCTGGACGGGTTGGGCCTGGTATGTGAACGGTTGCGGGTTCCCCTCGCTCATAGCCGATTGGAGTGGTACGCCCAGCGCACCGGGACAGGTGGTCAAGGACGCGCTGGCCACCTACTGAAGGACGGTTCTTGGCCAACTGGATCCGGCAGCAGCGCTAGAAACGCAGCTGGATCTCGTAGCGGCGGTTCTTCGCCTTCTTGGCCGGCGTGTTGTCGGGCGTGACCAGCGGCCGGTCCGAGCCCATGCCCACGGCCACGATGTCGCCCTTGGCGATCCCGCGCGCGACGAGTTCGCGCTCGATGACGGCGGCGCGCTTGCCCGACAGCTCCTTGTTGTGCTCGGGCTTGCCGCTCGAATCGGTGTGACCCGAAACCTCGAACTTGAAGCTGGTCACGCCCGCCACGCTGAGGCGTTTCTTGGCGTCGACGAGGGTACCTGCCAACTTCTTCAGCTTCTGGTCGCAGCCTGCCGCGAACTCGTCGCTGTCGGTCTTGAAGCTGCACTGGTTCTTGCGCCCCTCGGCCAGAAGCTTGGCGTTCACTTCCTTGACCGCCTTGTCGCGCGCGGCGCCGGTCGCGCTGCCGGTCGCCTTCTTGGCCAGGCCACCAAGATCGAGTGCGTGCGCAGCGAGCGGCGACAACGTGAGACACAGAGCGAGCGCCACAGGGAATGCCTTGAACATGTTTGTCATAAGCCAACCCATACCCCTTGCGACGGAGAGGCGCAAGTCTACCCAACGCGCAGCGAGACTTGTCGTGGTCTATTCCGCAGCAGCATCCGGAGTGGGCGCAACGGCTGAGGCATCGATTGGCGGGGTGTTTGCCTTGGCGGGATTGGTGTGAGCGATCTTGTTGCTGGACGTTTCGGTGAACCACAGATTGCCGTCCGGCCCGACCACGATGCCACTTGGGTAACCCAATGGAGCTGAAGCCAGGGCAGGACACTCGACGATGGTTCCTGTGGTGGTGATGTAGGCGATCTTGTTGCCGGTGGATTCCACGAACCACAGATTGCCGTCAGGCGCGGCCACGATGCCATTGGGGTTGGCACTGAGAGTGGAAATTGGGAACTCGGTGATTGTCCCTTTGGGCGTGATTTTGCCGATGCCTACGGAGGTGCCGGAAGAGAATTCCGTGAACCACAGATTGCCATCCGGCCCGGCAACTATCCCATTGGGGTTCCGGTACGCGCCAAGAACGAACTCGGTGATAGCTCCTTTGGTGGTAATGCGGCCGATATTCGTACCCTCGAATTCCGTGAACCAGAGGTTTCCGTCCGGACCGGTGGTAATCGTCATAGGATTCTCCGTGGAATTTGCAAGGGAATCGCGACTTGCGCTCGGCAGTGAGAATTCATCGATCTTCCCACCGGTTGTCATGCGTCCGATCCTGCCATTCGAATCGGTAAACCAGAGATTTCCGTCCGGTCCGGCGGTAATGCCACGAGGAGTTCCTGCGCCCGTCGTGGTGATCGGGAATTGGGTGATCGTTCCCGCCGGGGTAATCCGGCCGATCCATCCGCCATTATCGGTGAACCAGAGGTTGCCGTCCGGTCCAGCCGTTATGGCGAGCAGCGAAAATGAATTGGGAACAACGTACTCAGTAATCGCTCCCGTTGGAGTGATTCGGCCGATCTTGCCCACGGAGTTCTCTGTGAACCAAAGGTTGCCGTCTGCACCTGCGGCCAGACCGGCGGGCGAGCTGTTGTTGGTCGGGACAGTAAACTCGGTTATGTTGCAGGAAACGCTGCCCGGGACGGCGGGGCTGCCGCCCATTCCCGATCCTCCGGTCGCGCCACCCGTCATGTCTGCCTGGCCGGCGTTCGCCGGCTCATCGAGCGGAACGTCGCCCGCGAGGTGACAGCCCGCGAACAGCGAGGCGATCAGAATGGGTGTTACCATTGACATCTTGGTGTTGAGCATCGGGTGCATTGAGAACCTCCTGCCCACAAGAGACCTGCCAGCTTGGTTTCGGCTCAGGCTCATTACAGCTTCATCTCCAACAAGATTGCGCCGCCAAGCCACGCCCCATCGAACGCAATGACCCGCACGCCTTGCACGGTACCGCGCGCGGGAATCAGTACGCGACCACCTTCAAGGCCCGCGCGCACGAAAAGCGAGCGCCACAAGCTGACGGATAGGTCCACCGCGAGAAACGGGCCGGTCCACCCAACTGTGGCGGATCGCCCAACTCGCAATGTGCTCTCGGGCTCGCTCGACAGACGAGCCAGCCCCGCCCGCCAGCCAGCGCCGGCCATGGCGGAAAACGGGCCGTGGTCGGTGTGCACAAACAACTGGGAGGCCAGCATGATGCTCGCCGCACTCGCCCGCCCGACGCTGGTGACGAATCTGTCGCCATACCCGCCGTCGAGATCGAGCGCGGCGCCGACAGAAGGGTGGGACCGAAGCCGGTGAACGGCGCCGGCCGCCAAACCTTTCACGACAAGGCCGGAACCAAACCAACGCAAGGTGGGTCCCGCCGCAATCTCGGTTCGGTTGAGAGAACTTCCGCGCACGGCCGGCGTAACATTCCTGGCAGCGATGTCCGCAGCCTCGCGCCGCGGCTCAGGCGGTGCCGGCGCCTTGGCTGACGACGTGGGTTCGAGCGGGATCGCGAGTTCGAGCCGGCTGGCCAGCACGGCCTCGGAAATGGCCAGCCCAAGAAGGCGCGAACGTAGGTCTCGAGGTTGGCCTTCTAGATCCAGCACACGTGTCGTGGCCTTGCCGGTGACTGGATCTTCAACGGTCACTTCCACCTCGGACGCCCGGCATTGCGCTCGTGCCGTCGTTGCCACGCCACCAGCCACCACCAGCGAGGCTCCGAGTTCCATGGTCAGAACTCGCTTTACCACCGCTTGGTCCAAGTCAGCACATCCGTCCATCTCCAGGCGCAGGGGCAATTGGGAGGTTGGCGAAGCTGGCAGGGCGGCGATAAGGAACAGGGTGACGATCGCCGACTGCACTAGGGAAGGCCCCCAAAGTGCCGAACAGCCCGCAAACGAGCTCCTGATGGCCAAGTCTTGACGTATTCCTCGGCCAAAGCGCGTGCGCGAGTCTTGTCGCCGGAGTGGAACCTGGATTCCACTTCGCGAGCAAGCGCGTCCTCAGCCAAGGGGCCCTTCGGCGCGATGGCCCGAACCAGCGCAAAAGCCTCCGCAGCACCCGCGGGATCGTCCAGGTCGTTTTGCCGCACGCGCCCCAAGGTAAAGGCCGCCACTGCGGATCGAGAATCGCCATTGCGCAATGCGAGCGCCCTTTCCAGGAAGGGCACGGCTTCGGCCGCGTGGCCCGCGCCGCGCGCTACATCGGCGGCTAGCAAGAGATCGTCCATCTCTGTCAGGGCGGCAGATCGTGCCTTGTCGTGAACCATCCGATAGGCTGAGGTGAAGTCACCTCGGCGCGCGAGGGTGCGCCAGTCTGCCCCCCATCGAGTGGACGCGGGCGGTGGAAGTGCTGCCGGCTTTTCGGCTTCACCAACCGGGTTCGGCTCGGACTGCGCCTCGACCGGCGGAAAAACTCCTCGTTCACCTGGCGCCAGGATCTGTTGACCCCGCTCCCATTCCACGCGAACCCGCCCCCGCTGTACCTCAACGCGCGTGTGCTCCTCGCGCAGGCTGACCGTGAACTTGGTGCCCAGGACAACCACCGTCACGCGACCGGTGTTGACGCGAAACTCGCGGTCCTGATCTGGCGTCACGTCGAATTGAGCACCGCCGGCGACCAGGTCCAATACCACCCGATGCGGCGAGACCGTCCTGGTGACGATTCGGCTGCCCCGATCCACCCCAGTCACCGTGGATCCGTCGCTCAAGCTGAAGAGCACGTCGGATTGGACTGACGCTGGCTTGGCCACCTCGCGCGGCGGGCGCAACGAATAGAAGGCCACTGCGAACATGCAGAGTGCACCCGCCACGGAGCCGCCTAGCACGCGCTTCGCTCGACGCCGACGCAGACCTACGTGCAGTCTCATCAGGGCACTTGCTGTCCGCTCCGCATCGTAGCCTGCGTCCACGTGCTCGGCGACAGAACGAACGCGCTCGCTCACATCAGACATGACCAATCTCCCGTTGAATTCGTGCTTGCGCGGCGGCGATCCAGCGCTTGGCCGTGGCCAGGGAACAAGCGCATCGCTGAGCAATATCCTCCAGCCGCTCACCATCCACATGGCGCAGCGACCAGGCCAGTCGCTCACCAGCGGGCATGCGATCCATGATCCGGTACACCTCCGCCAGGAAGGCCGCGTCTTCCGGCGATGTCCGCCCCTGGCCTGCGATGTCGGAGTAATCGTACGAACCGTCGAGGCCCAGCGCGATCCGCCAGCGGCGCATGCGCAGACGTCGCCACGCCAGTCGCACGGCCACCTTTAGCAGCCAGGCGCGCAAGGCCGCCGGCTCATTCAGTCGTGAAAGCCACTTGCCCGCCTTCATGAAGACGTCCTGGACCAAATCGTCCGCCTCGTCTGCCCGCCCCAGGATCCGTAAGGCGACCGTCGCGACCTTGGGGGCGTGTTCGCGAAACGCACGATCTAGCGCAGAATTCGGCCCCACGATGAGCGTACCCGTCGGAAGTAGTTGCAGGGGCGCCTGAGCCGGCATGGACCTACCCATCATGAGGCATGACCCGACAACAACGGCTCATACTTTATTTGCCGGCGCGGCTGAGCCGTAGAGTGTCGCCTTCGCGCGACAAATGTGTAGATCTCGTGTGGTACCGGGGGAGGGACTCGAACCCTCAAGTCCGTAAGGACGGTGGATTTTGAATCCACTGCGTTTGCCATTCCGCCACTCCGGCAAAGTATTCAATTTTCGGTACCGGGCGTTCCCGGCGAGAGGGGCAATTTACCCGGCAGCGCCGTGAAGTCAACCGTTTGACGTCACGGTTCTCGGCCGATGAGCGGAACGCAGGGCGCGCCCACCCGGCTGGTCAGCTCAAGAAGGCGGTAGACCAGGTGCTCGTAGGCGTTGTGTAGATCGACGTCGGAACCCACGGGCGCAAACAGCCGACCGCCCGCAGTGGTGCCGTGGCCGCCCGAGGTGCCGTCCCCACCGACCAGTTGGCGCATGAGCACGCCGGCCCGCCGCTGGCTGGGTTCGGTGCGCATGGACACGAAGATTTGCTTGCCGAACCGGCCACAGCACAGCACGAACTGCGCGCCCTCGTAGTCGAGCAACAAGTCCGCGACTTCAGCCACCAGGTCGGGGTAGGCGATGGTGCCGAGGTTGACGGTGATGATGTCGCCCCACACCTGCGCCATGCGCAGGGCACGGTCGAGCGCCTCATAGTACTGACGAGGCAGCTTGGGCTGCTGGATGCGGAACATGAGGTGGTGGTCCACCATCGGAATCAGGAACAGATAGGCATCGCGTTCGGCCGCGGTGGCCTCGCGGCCGAGGTCGCGGGTTTCCGAGCGAATCGCGTAGAACAGCGCCGTGGCCAGGCTGGTGTGCAGCGGGATCTTCAGCTCGCGCAGATACTGCAAGACGATGGTCGAGGTGGCCCCGAGCTGCGGGCGGATGTCGCACCATCTTGCCTGGGCGCTCTCCTCGCGCGCCGGATGGTGATCTACGACGATGTCGACTTTGCGGCCCGCCGGTAGCGAGTTGTTGCCCGTTCCTGGCTGGCTGTCGACGATGGCGATGGCGTCGAAGTGGTCGGTGTTGAGCACCTCGGCCGGAATCAGGGGAACCCTCAACTTCTCAACCATGGCGCGATTCTCGGCGCGGCCGACGATTCCGCCCAGCGCCAGGGTCGCGGCGAGGTCGGTGGTGCATTCCACCAGATGCTTGAGTCCCATGGCCGCCGCCATGGCGTCGGGATCGGGATTGTCGTGCATGTAGATGAGCAGGTTACTCCGGCCCTGCAATTCCCCCAGGCCCTTGCTCAAATTGAAGTCGGCGATGCCGAGATCGGACTGTGCCCCGGTGCGCGGCTCGGGCGTGAACAGCCCGCTGTTGGAGGAGGGGTACTCTTCGGACGGCAGTCTTTCTCGCCCAGCCATGGCTAGTCCAATGGCCGAATCGTCAGGTTGTCGAAACTGACGTCGGCCTCCCAGTCGTTGATGGCGAAGAACTCGTGCCCGGCGCCGGCGAGCGGATCGGGATCGTTCCACGACAGATAGGGCGCGCCGTCGAGCTTCCAGTCGATGAGACCGCCGCGGCGGGTGATGGTGAAATGGTAGGTGCGCCCGAGAACGACCAGCGGCTGCGCGCCTTCGCGGTCGCGCGCGGCCTTGACCGCTTCGTCGTGTTCGCCCAGCCGGCTGATGATGCTCTTGCTGTTGTTCCAGCCGCCGAAGACGATCATGTAGCTGGTCGGGTCGTAGCGTCCCTTGTCGGGATCGAAGGATTCCCCGTCGCCAAACAGCTCGACCTTGAGGTCGCCTGCCGGGCTTTGCGAGACGGCATCGAAATCGATCTGCACGTTGCGCGGCAGTTTGCGTCGCAGCCAAATGGGATGGTTATAGGCGCGCACGAGATTGAGCTTGCCATCTTTGATCTTGGTGCCATGGCTGGTGTCCAGCCAGTCAGGCCCGACGTCCGCGCGATCGAACGTGTCGGTGAAGGGCGCGTCGATGGCTTGGATGCGCGGCTTGCAGGCAAGACCTGACGCCAGCACGGCCGAAGTGAGAAGAATGGCAGCGAGGGTTTGTTTCACGACAACTACGGGTGAAGGCTATCGGCAGATCGCGTTTACCGCAAGGCCGCGAAAGGATCTCCAGAGAAACCCGTGATCGACACCTCAAGACGTGTCCATGAATGGAGAAATCGCAATGGCAGAGCTTGACGCGTGACCGAGATGCCCTGTAATCATTGACGCAATCGAGCGCGGGTCGACCATTCCGCGGCATTCCCGGAGGCAAATGAAAAGACCGAAAGAACGTTCCTGGCTCAGTCCATGGGTGTCCGTCGTGGCTGTTGCCTTGTCGGTCGCGTGGTTTCCTTCGATGGCTTTGGCCGCAAACGACGCACCGGCGGCGAAGGCGCGCTATGAGGCCGGGGTTCGCCACTTCGACCTGTCCGAGTACGAGGCCGCTCTCGTCGACTTCAAGGAGGCCTATCGCAACAAGCCCGACCCGGCGCTTCTCTATAACATCGCCCAGTGCCATCGCAGGCTCGGACACACCGAGGAGGCCATCACCTTCTACCGGTCGTACCTGCGTCGCGCTTCCGACGCCAAGAACCGCCAGGAAGTCGAGCGACGGATTTCAGAACTTGAGACCATTCGCGACGCCGAAAGCGCGGCGATGCTGAATTCGACCGGCGGCAAGAATCAACCACCGCCCGTGTCGGCCGAGGCGCAGCATCAACCATCGCCCGTGTCGGCCGAGGCGCAGCATCAACCATCGCCCGTGTCGGCCGAGGCGCAGCAGAAAGCAGTGGCCGAGACCGCGGCCGCCGTTCCGGCGACGGCCATGGACCTTGGCGCGCGGGATGAGCCTGCGCCCCAAACCACCGGCCCTATCTACAAGAGGTGGTGGTTCTGGACCGCCCTAGGGGCTGTGGCTGTGGGAACTGCCACGGTGGCGATCATCATGGCCGAACGCGATCCCACCAAGATACCAGCGTCTGCTCTGGGCGCGCAGAAGGTGCTGCGATGAAAGGGAAGATCATCCCCGCGCTTGGGCTCGTGGTTGTCCTGCAGGGTTGTCGACAGGCCGACTCGGTCGTGCTGCTGAATGTGGAGGCGGGGACGGACGTTGCGCAGGTGAGCGCGCTTAAGGTGACGATGTCCTCGGCCCAAAGCCACGACACCAAGATATTTCCCGCTCAAGCCAGCGCGAACCCCGTGGTGTTCCCCACGTCGCTGGTGCTCGTGATACCGCGTTCAAGATCGGGGCGGCTGGATCTGGTGGTCGAAGGTCTCGACGCCACCTTGCAAAAGACGGTGGGAAGTGGCACGGCCCAGACGGTCATCGTGGTTGGCGGCCAGGTGCAGAAGTCTGTTGTCTTGGCGGCTGGCCCGATGCTCTGTGGAAACGGTGTCGTCGATCCCGGCGAGGAATGCGATGACGGCAATCTCGTTTCCTTCGACGGCTGCGATTTTCAGTGCCAGGCCGAGGGTCCCGAGGTCGATGCGGGATCTGTCGACAGCGCCACGGTTGAGACGGGAAGTGTGGCTGGTAAGGCTGACGCTCTTGTCGACAGGACTCTTGTCGATGCTGGCAATGATGCAAGTGTCCCAGGTGACTCATCCGTGGATACGGCAATGCTACCCTTGGATGTGGCAACGCCACCCGTGGATGGGGTAGTCCCGGATGTACCCTATGTCGCCGACCTTGCCCCAGATCTCCGTGAAACTGGTGTGGGAGAAACCACGAGCACCGGTGGAGCAGCGGGTGCAGGTGGAACCACGAACACCGGTGGAATTGTCGGTGCCGGCGGAACGATGAGCGGGGGTGGAACGACAGGAACAGGCGGAATTCCCGGTACGGGCGCGATCGCGAATACGGGCGGAACCATGAACACCGGCGGCGCCGCGAGCACCGGTGGAATTTCGAGCACGGGCGGGATCAGCAGCGGCGGAATGATCGGGACCGGTGGAGCCGGCGGATCGGCCGGAACACCCGCGGGCACACCCGGGCAGAGCTGTACCGGTCTGGCCGCGACCTGCGGGCCCTATGGCAACGAAAGCTGCTGCGCCAGTCTGCTGGTGCCAGGTGGATCGTTCTTGCGCTGTTACGACGGCGTGGACTTCAAGGACAACAGCTTTCCGGCCACGGTCAGCGACTTCGCGCTCGACAGGTACGAGGTCACGGTGGGCCGGTTCCGCGCCTTTGTAAAGGCGGGTCAGGGAACGAAAGCGAGCCCGCCGGCTGCGGGCGCAGGCGCGCATCCCCTCATCACCGGATCGGGGTGGGACTCGGCGTGGAATGTGAATCTGGTCGCGGACATGCCAAGCCTCAAGTCCGCTATCAAGTGCGATCAGAGCAATGCGACCTGGACCGACGCTCCGGGGGTGAACGAGAACCGGCCGATGAACTGCCTTCTCTGGTACGAAGCATTCGCGTTCTGCGCCTGGGACGGTGGCAGGCTGCCGACCGACGCCGAGTGGAACAATGCCGCGTCGGGCGGGAACGAACAACGGTACTACCCCTGGTCGAACCCACCGACTTCGACGACCATCGATAGCACCTACGCGGTCTACAGTGTCGGTGGGACCAGCACCAACGCGAGAGACGTGGGTTCGAAGTCGCCGAAAGGAGACGGCAAGTGGGGTCACGCGGATTTGGGTGGAAACGAATGGGAAGTGGTTCTCGATTGGTTCAATTCCCCGTACTCGCGGAACATCTGTATCAATTGCGCCGACCTAACCGCAGCCGCTACCAGGGTGATCCGGGGCGGCGGCTTTCTCGATCTCCCTCGCGTAGCCGACCGAGGCGCTGCCGATCCGATGTACCGCAACTACGACGTCGGTTTCCGCTGCGCCAGAGCCAGTCAATAACGGGTGGTGTCCCGATGGCAGAGACGCTGTCCTAGCGCAAGGCGACGGCTTTCTCGAAAAGCAGGCCCCAGCGGATACCGCGGTCGCTGACTAGGATTTCGGTTGCGTGCGCGGAAAGTGCGATCTGCTGAAGGATACAGGCGCCGGCCAGGATGACGTCGGCGCGTTTGGGATCTAACCCGGTCATCTTTTCGCGTTCGGGCTGTGTCGATGCGCGCAGCCCGTCGATCTGCTGCTCCAGCGCAGCCAGCGCCAGGTGGTGGCCGTGAACGCGGGCGGGGTCATAGCTTGCCAGGCCGAGCGACATGGCGGCCAGGCTGGTCACCGTGCCGGCGGTTCCGATGAGGGTGAGGGGCCCGGTGGGGAAGGGGACATTCGCCAACTGCTGCACGATTTCGCGGGTGACGGCCGCGACTTCAGCCGGTGTCGCGGGATCGCTGCGAATGTGCTTTTCGGTCAGGCGGACCGATCCCAGGGGCAAGCTGCGGCGGAATTCCACGCGGCCTGCGCGCGCCACGATGATCTCGGTCGAGCCGCCACCGATGTCAAGCACGACGGTCGTGCCCTTGGCTTCGGCTGGAAAGGAGCGCTCGGCGGCCAGGAACGACAGCGCGGCCTCGCGGTCGCCGTCGATGACTTCGACCGGGGCACCGAGGATGCGCGCCGCGGGGTCGAGGAAGTCGCGCGCGTTGGGCGCGCGGCGCAGGCCTTCGGTACCGATGGCGTGGATGCTGGCGCCGTGTGTGCGCGCGACGGCCACGTAGTCGGCCAGTACTGCGAGCGTGCGTTCGATGCCGAGACGGCCGAGTCCACCGTCGGCGCCGATGCCACGGCCGAGACGCGTGATCTCGGCGCGTTCGGCCAGCACGCGCACGTCGTCGCCGCTGGTCTCGGCGACCAACAGCAGCGTCGTGTTGGTGCCGATATCGATGGTGGCCAGGCGCACGGACTACCTGGATTCGGCGGGCGGCGGGCCCCAGGACGGGTTCTTGGCGCTGCCCTTATAGATCTGAAACTCGCGATGGGTTTGCAGGTTCATCAGGAAAAGGCCACCGCGGCTGGAGGAGTATGCCAGCAGCCGGCAATCAGGCGACCAGGCCGGGTCGGAATTGGAACCTTGCCCTTGGGTCACGCGGTCGATCTTTCCCGTGCGCAGGTCGTAGAGGAAGACGTCGAAGACGTTGCGCTCGTCGCGCCCCGTGAAGGCGATCATGGGCGTCTCCTTGCGCGGGCAAAAACGCGGCGTCTGGTTGTAGCTGCCCTGGTAGGTCAGGCGGCGTCCCCCGCCTCCGGACGACGGCATGACGTAGATCTGCGGTGTTCCTTGGCGGTCGGACACGAACGCGATCTGATCGCCGCCAGGTGAAATCGCCGCCGAGGTTTCGATGCTGGGCGAGTTGGTCAGGCGCGCGATGATGCTGCCGTCGGCCGCCGAGATCTTGTACAGCTCGGCGTTGCCTTCAAAGGACAACGTGGCGACGATGGTGTTGCTGCTTAGCCAGGCTGCGCCCGTGTTGAGTCCGGGCCGGTCGGAAATGTGGCGCGCGCGTCCGCCGCTGGCCGAGACCACCCACAGATCGGCACCTCCGCGCAGATACGAGTTGAACGCAATCTGTCCGCCCGAGGGAGAAAGGGCGGGCAGAAGGCACTGCGATTTCATGGATGTGACGACCTTCATCTCCTGGCCGTCCATGCCGATGGTCGCGATTTCTGGGTTCCGGCCGGTCATGGCGAAGGCGATGCGCGAGCCGAACACGCCGCGCATGCCGGTGAATTGTAGAACCACGTCGTTGGCCCACATGTGCACGAGCGGGCGCAGCTCCGAGCCGTGATAGGTCTTGGTCAGCACCGGGGCGTCGCCGCGGCCGACTTGATAGAGCCTGCCCTCGACGACGATGCCGCCGCCATCGTGCGCCGCACGCAGCTTGGCCACGCCCTGGGCGCCCATCTGTGCCCACAGATCCGACGAGAAGCCCAACCCTTCCTTCACCAGCGAATCGGGAAACGAGGCTGGATCCAGCACGCGGAAAAGGCCGACCAGATCCAGATCGCGGCGTTCGACATCGACCGCCGTGCCCGCCAAGTCGCCATCGCCCACCGCGTTCGGCAGGCCGAGGCGGAACAGATCGCGATTCGGGTCGCTGATGGTGATTTGCGGGAGATCCTCGACTTCGGCTGCCTCCGCAGCCAGCGCGGGTCGTGCGTCGCCGAATGCTGCAGCGGTGAACAGGATTCCGAAGGTGAGCAGATACGTCTTCATTCCGGTCCTTCTTGGTGGCAGGGTAGGGAAGCGTCGCTCTGTCTAGCGCCCAAGCTTGGCACCATCAAACGTTATCAACATGTGTTTTGACTTGGTGGGCGGCGGTGGCACCTTGCCGGCTGCCTTGACCGCCTGGATGCATGAATCGTCGAAGTATGGATTGCCTGAAGACTGCTGCACGGCTGGGTTTGACAGCGTGCCATCTTCGCTGATGGATATGCGAACTTTCGCCACCAGTCGCTGCAGCTCGGAATCGGTGATGAGGCCGACTGGCGTGACCCAGGCGTTGCGAATGGTGTTGTTGACCAGCGTTGCCCAGGCGTCGCCGCTTACGCCCTGGGTGGACCTGCCCTCGGGCGAACCGGTCAGCGAGCCTTCCGCCGGCTCCTCGGTGGCCTGGGCCAGAAGCTGGGCGCGCTTGAGGGCGCGGCGCATGTCCTTGGAAATATCGGCGTCGTCGACCTTGGGCGCTTCCTTGACCGCAGGCGCGGCGTTGGGATCGTCGGTGAGATTCAGGGTCGGCGCGGGTGCCTTGGGCCGGGGCGGCTGCACGATGCGCGGCAGCCAGAACTTGTCGCGCGGTTTGCCCAGGGCGACCAGCTGGGTGACGATCATGTCACGCGGGGATTCCATGGGCGGCGGCGATTTGACGTGTGCGAAATAGATCAGCGCGATCAGGCTGGCGTGGATAAGCAAGGTCGCGGCGATGCCGCCGAAGGAGCTGCCTCGGCCGAGAGGACGGATGCGGTTTTGAATCGCGACGCTCATCTATTCCAATGGATCCGTGATGAGTCCCATTTTGTCGCCGCCCGCTAGCTTGATGGCGGCCATGACCTTGACCACGTCGCCGTACGACAGGGCGGTGTCGGCATGCAGGTAGACCTCGCGGTCGGCTTGTAGCTTGGCGTTGGCCTTCAACTTGGTTTCGACCTCGGCGACCGGGATCTCCATACGGCCGATGAACACGCGGTGATCTTTGGTCATGGTGATGATCAGCTTGCCGCTTTCATCGGGCACGGTCTGCGCCTTGGCCTCGGGCAGGGTCACGTCCACGCCGGTTTGGATCATCGGCGCCGTGACCATGAAGACGATGAGCAAGACCAGCATTACGTCGACCAGTGGCGTGACGTTGATTTCGGAAAGCGTTCCGGTTTCCCGCCCGCCGCCCGTACCCATGGCCATGACTAGAAGAACCTCCTCCGGATGATGTTGAGGAAGTCGTTGGTGAAGGTCTCCATCTCGGACGAGATGACGCGAATCCGCCGCGACAGGTAGTTGTAACCCATGACCGCTGGGATGGCGGCCACCAGACCGATGGCGGTGGCCACCAAGGCCTCGGCGATACCGGGCGCCACGGTGGCCAGGTTGGCCGCGCCCTTGGCGCCGATGTTGCGGAACGAGTTCATGATGCCCCACACCGTGCCGAAGAGGCCAATGAACGGCGCGGCGCTGGCGGTCGTAGCGAGGAAGGGTACCTTGTTCTCCATCTCGGTGATGGCCATGGTGCGCGCCCGGGACAGCGAGCGCTCGATGCTCTCGATGTCGCCCAGCCCGGCCTCGTCCGCCTTGGCCCCCGTCTGCGCCTGGGCGTGGCGCTTGCGCAACTTGATGAGTTCAAGGTAGCCGGCGCGGAAGACTTCGCTGACCGGTGACGGCGGCGCCTCCTGCGCCTCTTTCCACATTTCGTCAAGGCTGCTGTCCCAGAACTTTTCGACGAAATGGATCGACCGCCGGTACGAGCGGGACAGGTACATCCACTTGGCGCCGATGACGTACCAGGAAATCATGGACATCAGCGCCAGCAGGCCCAGGACGGCCTTGGGCACCGCGCCAGCGTGAACGATAAGGGAGATAATATCCAGCTTGTCTCCCGCGCCGCCGGCTTGCAAAAGGACGTGAATCATCGAGGGCTCCTTGTTCTTTCAACCTGGATTCGGCTGACTGCCTTCCCAGGAATGCTGCTAATCTAACCGCGATCTTATGGATCGTATCACACTGATCGCGCTTCTTTTTTCAACGCTGGGCTGCGTTCCCATCGACGGTGGCGCGGTGGAGACGAGCTGGGTGGTGACGACCTATGGCGATGGCCGGGGTATCGCGGACTGCAACTGCGCGTGCCCACCCATCGCCAAAATGAGACTCCAGCTCCTGCCCTTAGCCGGTGGCAGCGATCCCTGCGCCGGGCGCGCCGCGTGCCAATTCTCGTGCAATCTGCAAAGCGGGGCCACGCGATTCGACATCCCCGAGGGCAGCTACGCCATCTCGCTGGTGCCGGTGGGAGCAGACGGGAGCGACATCTCCCATGGCGATCCTCTTACCTGCGGCGCCCAGAGTGGGATCGACCCCGTGGTGCGCGACGTGAGATGGGGCCGGGTCACCCAGCTTGACGCCATGACCGTGCTGGCCACCTGCGCGGCCGACTGCGGCGGCTCGGATGGTACCAAGGTGTGCACGAAATAGTTAGCCGATCGCCCTACCGCCTTCACGCGCGGCCGTTTGATGCTAGCCTGGAAGAAGCATGCCTGATCGCTCTTCTGGTCGAAACCCCGCGCCAGCCTGGATGCGGCCGATCACCGAACGCCTTTCCCCCACCATCCGCAATCTCGTGATCGTCGAGTCCGCGCTGTTCGGCCTCTACATCATGGCCAGTCCGCTGCGCGCCCCCATAACCGAGCACCTTGCGCTCGGGCCGCTGGTCGCGGCGGGCGAATATTGGCAGCCCGCCACCGCGCTGTTCGTTCACCTTGACCTGTGGAGCTTCATCTTCGACCTCATCGGCCTGTGGTTCGTGGGCGCCACCATCGAGCGCACCCTGGGGCGGCGACGGTTTCTGCTGATCCTGTTTGGCGCCGGGCTGACGGCGAACGTGGTCATGGCCCTGCTTGTTGCTATTTTTCGGTGGCCCGCGATCTACGCCGGCTGCGGCGATTGCGTCCTGGCACTCTTCGTTGCGCTGGGGGTGATCTACGGCCGGGCCGAGGTGCGCGTGTTCGGCAGTCTCGTGCTCCAGGCGCGTATCTTGACGGCGATCCTGGTCGGAATGTCGATCCTGTCAGCGGTCTTTCAACGGGCCTGGCCGTCCCTGGCCGGCACGCTGGTAGCCATTGGGTTGGGCTATTTACTCGCCGGCGGCAAGAGCGGACCCATCCTCGATTTCCTCACGCGCTGGACTCGCCCCCGGCGGAGCGGATTCGAGGTCCTGGAAGGCGGCCGCGGCAAGCGCGGCAAGAAGTACGTCAACTAGCGGAGGCGCCGATGCAATTCAAACGTCCGAGCCCTGCCCTGGTCGGGCTGTTTCAGAAACTGCTGCCCGCGACCGGTGGCGCCGGCCGCACCATGTTCGGCTGTCCCTGTGGCTTCCTCGGCGGAAACATGTTCATGGGCCTATTCGCGGACCAGCTCTTTCTGCGCCTGGCCGAGCCCGACCGCGCAATACTCCTAGCCCAAGAGGGCGCCGAGCCATTCGACCCTATGGGCGGCCGCCCCATGCGCGAATACGTCGTGGTGCCGCCGGCTTGGCTAGAAGGCGACGCCGACGACGAGCTGCGCGGGTGGATTGCCAAATCCGTCCGCTATGCGCAGACGTTGCCCCCGAAAGCCGCGAAGGCTGCCGGCAAGAACAAGGCGGCGAGGGCGAAATCTCGACCGCCTTCCGGCAAGGGGTGAAGGCCGAGAGTCAGGTCGCGACCGCAGGTTCACCGATCTCCTGGGTCTGCTCGATGCGGAGCCGGTTCGTTCGCCGCGCAATCAAGCTATTCCCCTTTCATGTCGATGCGTTAGAGGTCGTACCGGAATGCGCGTGACAGGCGATAGCGATCCACCCGAGGAACTGGACGGCCGTTTTCGGCTTGAGGGCCAAACGGTCGCGGGGGGCATGGGCACGGTCTATCGCGCCGTGGATCTCACGACCGGCGAGATCGTGGCGGTCAAAATCTCCAGCAGCTTCGGCTCGCAGCTCGGCGAGCGATTTCAGCAAGAGGTGGCCTTTCTGGCCGAGATCGCCCACCCCGCCATCGTTCGCTACTTGTCCCACGGCCGCACGCAACGGGGCGAACACTATCTGGTGATGGAGTGGCTGGACGGCGAAACCCTGGAGGATCGGCTGCGACAAGGGGCGCTGAGTTTGTCCGAGACGATCAGCCTGGCCCGCCGAATCGGCGAGGCTTTGGTCGCGGCGCACGGGCACGGCATCGTTCATCGCGACATCAAGCCCGCGAACATTTTCCTGCCTGGCCGCGATCTTTCCAAGATCAAGCTGCTCGATTTCGGCATCGCTCGCAGGCTGTTCGATACCGTGTCGTTGCGGCTCACGCAGGCGGGCTCGGCCTTGGGCACGCCCATGTACATGTCGCCCGAGCAGGCGCAGGGCTCGCCGGATGTGGACGCCCGCGCCGACATTTTTTCGATGGGTTGCGTGCTCTTCGAGTGCATTACCGGCACGCCGCCGTTTTGGGGCGAGAGCACCACGGGGACGTTGGCCAAGCTCACCGATGACAGCGACATCGACGTGGCCGAGAGGTGCAAGGGCGTGTCTCCGCGGTTCGCGCGCCTCATTGGCCGTATGCTAGCCAAGAAGGTGGAGGCTCGCCCGGCTTCGATGGGCGAGGTTCTGCTTGAATTGGGGCGCATCACCAGCGAGTTGCGTACCGTCGGGACCTTGGGTGAGGTTCAATCCAGAAGCGCTCTACGCGTGCAGCTCACCACCACGGGCGAGCGCCGACTGGCCGCGGTCATCCTGGTCTCCGCCCAGGATAGCCCAGGCGAGAAGCCTCAGCTCGATCCCGCGGCGACCGCCATGGATCTGGGCACGGTGCTAGCGCGTGAACTGGTCAAGCCCGACGTCGATGACCGCATTGCTGAAGTGGCACAAGTGATTGCCCCCTTCGGAGCCCGCATCCAGCGTCTGGCCAACGGCGGACTGGTGGTCACCTTGCTCGCCGACGGACATGCCACGCCGCTCGATCTCGCTGTGCGGGCCGCGAGGTGCACCTTGCGGCTCAAGCAAGCGCGGCCGAGATCTTCCTTCGCGCTCACCCTGGGTCACGCCCTGGTGGACGAGCAAGTGCGTCTTGGAAATCTCATCGACGGCGCGGCTCGTCTGCTGACCCACACGGGATCCATCCACGTCAGCGACGAAATCCGACGCATGCTCGAAGCGCGCTTCGAGATCGTCGGCGAGCCGAATGGAGCCGCGCGCCTGCTTTTCGAGCGCGGTCTGCGCGAGGCGCCGCGCACGGTTCTGGGCAAGGACGTGCCGTGCATCGGTCGCGAGCGCGAGATCCGTGGTCTTGTGAGCGCCTTCGAAGGTTGCGTGGAAGAGCCGCGCGCCCAGGCGATTGTGCTGACGGGTGGGCCGGGAAGCGGCAAGTCGCGCATTACCTTCGAATTCCTGGAACGCGTGCGGGATCGGGGGCAGCCGTTCGAGTTGCTGGTCGGCCGTGGCGATCCCATGCGCGCGAATGTTTCGCTGGGGCTCTTGGCCGAGGCCATTCGCGGGGCCGCCGGCATCGGCGGCATGGAATCCGAGGAAACCCAACGCAAGCGCCTTGTCGCCCACGCCGGCCGCCATCTGCCCGCGGACAGCGCGGAGACGACCGTGGCCTTCCTGGGCGAGATCGCTGGAATCCCTTTTCCCGACGAGAATCTTCCCCAATTGCGCGCGGCCCGCCTGGACGCACGCCTGATGGCGGATCAAACGCAGGCGGCCTGGGTGGATTGGCTAGAGGCCGAGACCGCGCACCGACCCGTGCTGCTCTTGCTGGAGGATCTGCACTGGGGCGATGGTCCCAGCGTGCAATACACCGATGCGGCTTTGCGTGTCCTGCGCGGTTCGCCCTTCATGGTCCTGGCCCTGGCCCGGCCCGAGGTGGATCGGCGATTCTCGACGCTGTGGCGGGAGCGGCAGGCGCAGCGGATTCCAATTCCGCCACTCGGGAAACGTGCCGTGGAGGAGATGGCGCGACGGATCTTGGGCGACAAGGCCGAGGGAAAGCTGCAATGGATCCTGGACCAAGCGCAAGGAAATCCCTTCTACCTGGAGGAACTGGCCCGCGTGCTTGCCGAGGGCAAGGACGTTGCGGAGGTCCCGAGCTCGGTGATCGGCATGGTGCAGATGCGTTTCGATGCCGCCGGGGAAGGGGCCAAGCAGGTGTTGCGCGCGGCCAGCATCTTCGGACGCAATTTTCGCTCGGCCGGGGTGAAGGCCTTGCTGGCCGAGATGATCGCCGACGATATCGACCGCTGGCTGGAGATCCTGGTCGAGCGGGAAATCCTTTTTGCCCGGCCGTTCGGCAATTCCCGCGAGCATGTGTTCCGACACGCACTCCACCGCGACGCCGCCTACGCTCTGTTGCCGCCCGAGAGCGCGGTGGTGGGGCACCGGCTGGCGGGCGAATTTCTGGAACAGGCCGGCGAGCGCGACGCCATCGTGCTCGCCGATCACTTCGAGCGCGGGAACGAAGCTCCGCGCGCCGTGCGCTGGCTGCGCGTGGCCGCGAACCAGGCCATGGAGGCGAACGACTTGTCCGCGGCCATCTCGCGTGCCGAGCGCGGCATGCTCCTCGGCGCCAAGGACGACGATTTGGTCGAGTTGCGCATCGTCGAGTCCGAGGCGCTCTTTTGGCGGGGCAACTACGCCAGGGCCGAGAACGTGGCACGCTCGGCGCAGGTATGCACGGATCTTGCTCTGGGGCTGCGCGCGAAACTTGTACTCATCGATAGCTTGGGCGTCGCAGGAAAATTCGCGGAAATCAAGGAGATGTCCCACGTCTTCGACGAGGAGCCCGAGAACCCTTCGTTGATGCCGCATTGGATCGAATGCATCCTGAACGTCACGGGGTACCTTTCCGTCGACGGGGATCTGGGAGCGACACGCAGGGCGCTGGGACTGATCGAGTCCAAGGGCGAGTCCCTTACCCCGCGTCTTTCCGCGCGGGCCGAAACGCTGCGGTCGCAATTGGCCCGGGCCGAAGGGCGCCTTTCGGCGGGCTTGGTCCATCAGAAGAGAACCGTGAACCTTTATGAAAGCAGCGGGCGCACCCGTGACGCATGTTCGGCCGTCGGCAATCTAGCCGTTTGGCTGCTGGAAATCGGACAGCTCGAGGAGTCGGAGGAAAATGCCAGACGGTTGCTGGGCACAAGCGAGAGGATGGGGCTCAATCACTTCAACGGGGGCGTGCTGCAGATACTCGCGAATTGTCTTGCGTACCAGGGTCGATTGGATGAGGCCAGGGTGATGGGATTGCGCGGTCTCGCGTGGACCACGGAGCGCGGCGATCGCTGGTTTCTTCACTCCACTCAGTTCTACTTGTCGCTGACCGAATATCTTGCCGGCGACTACCTCGCGGCCGAAAATTACGCGAAAGGCGCGGTGGAGAACACCAGGGACAAGCCGTCACTGCTCCCCTTTGCCCTGGCCTTGCTCGCTCGCGCCCGGTTGGCCCAGGGCTTTGTGGACGAGGCGCTGGCTCTTGCCAAGGAAGCCTACGCAACCATCGACACGAAGATGCAGATAGAGGACGGCGAGGCCAGCGTGCGGTTGGCCTATGCCGAGGCGCTCGCCGCAAGCGGGAATCGTCCCGATGCGGAGCGGGTCACTTCGGATGCAATGCTGTGGCTCCAGCGCAGAGTAGAGACCCTCGATGACCTGGCGATGCGGCCGGCGTTCCTGGAACGCGTCCCCGAGCATCGCCGCATACGCGAACTGGCCTCCGAACTCGGGCTCGCCGAAAAGGCTGGGTAGACTCCTTCATGCCTGCATTTCCCAATCAAGTCACCTTGGGGTGTACTGGCCTTTCCGTTTGTAAGAACGAAGGCATCCGTCGCCTGGCCAGCCACCTCTACGCCAAGGCATTCCTCAAGGCCTGACGGGGAGATGTTCGCCGTGGTCCAAGCTTCCTTGCTTTTTCTCGTCGGACTTGGTGCCGACGCCGGGGCCAGTCGCGATGCGGGCGAGCCACCGCCGTGGTTGCCGAAGACGAAGCGCACCCCGAGCGCCAGCTCATTTCGCCCGACGGCTGCCAGTGAAGGGGCCGAGCTAGATCCGCTTCGAGTTGCGCAAGCGGGTCCAATCAATCCAAACGGATGATTGTGTAATTGGGAATGCAGAAACTCGACGCCATTGCGCCTCCGACGCCATTGCGTCTCCGACGCCATTGCGTCTCACGGGTCTCCCCTGTGATCGGGACCACCTGACTGTCACTATTTTGATCAATAGACAAACAAATTCCTGACAGGTTCTGCCAATGTGGGTCATCAGGTAAGGGCCGGCAGCAATCTCGGCCGGTGAAGCAGTACCAAGACAATCCAGTATCTGCACCTGGTGACCGCAGGCGTGTTAGGCGACGGCACCGCCATCATGCCCGGCCTAACTGCCCACGACAGAAAGGACCGAAAGCCATGACTAAGAGACCTAAGCTAACGATTCCAGTACGACTAGCCCACGTGTTCCGCGCATCTCCACACCTGACGATGGCACTTCTCGCAGCCAGTTTCGTCGCTGCCTGCAGTAGCACCAGCGATACACCGGTGCCCAAATTGGACTCGGGCACTCCCCCGATCGTGGACGGAAGCGCTGATCAAACTCCGTCTTTGCCGGACACCACTCCACCGCAACCCGACACCACTCCACCCCCGCGCGACACCGCTCCACCCCCGACTGACACGACTCCACCCCCGACTGACACCACTTCACCCCCGTACGACACCACTTCACCCGCAGTCGTGCTTTCACTCATTCTGAGCGCGAGTAATACGACTGTCGCGGTCGGTGCCACTCAGCCGATCATCGCAAAGGCAACCTACAGCGACAGCACGGTGACGGATGTCACCGGCAAGGCCACATGGACTGTCACTCCAGCCACCGCCGCGACGATCTCTGCAGCCGGGTTGCTTACGGGCGCTGCCGCGGGCACGGTCAGGGTGCAGGCAGGCTTTGGCGGAAAGTTCGGCACGATCGACATCACGGTCGCTGCCGCCGCAAAGCTTACCGCGATCACCGTCACTGCTGCTACCAGCTCGGTCGACATCGGCAACACGGTCAAGCTGACGGCCGTCGGCACCTACGACGATGGGAGCAAGCCGGACATTACTAGCAAGGTCACCTGGACATCGTCGAATGCCAGCCTGGCCACGGTGTCCGCGCAGGGCGTGGCTACTGCCGTGTCCATTGGGACCGCGATTTTGGCGGCCACCCTGGAAGGCCTGGTCGGATCGGCCAGTATCACGGTGACCAAGTCCGCAGCCGTGCTGGTCAGCATCGCAGTCACCGCCCCCAGCGCCACTGTGAATACCGGCGCCACCGTCGCGTTGGTGGCAAGCGGGACCTACGACGACAGCAGCAAGCAGAACATCTCTTCCAGTGTGACCTGGACCTCTTCAGATGCGACTATCGCCACGGTCTCCACTACTGGCACTGTGACCGGCATCAAGGCTGGCGCGGTGACCATCACCGCGACCTCCGGCGTCAAGTCGGGCTCGGTGACCCTCACCGTCACCACGCCCATCGCTCTGTCCAGCGTGGCAGTGACCGCGAGCGCCAGCACCGTCTCCGCGGGTGGCAAGGTACAGCTCACGGCGAACGAGGTGTACAGCGACGGCAGCAAGAAGGATGTGACCAAGACCGCCACCTGGACCTCGGGTACGGCGACCGTCGCCACGGTCGATGCCAATGGTCAGGTGACCGCTGTCAAGGTCGGCACGGTGATTATCACCGCAACCTCCGGCGGCAAGTCGGGCTCAGTGTCCCTCACCGTCACCGACGCCACGCTGAGCGCCATCGATGTGACGCCGGCTCAACCCACCATCCCCGCGGCCAGCACGCAGCAGTTCAAGGCCAATGGCACCTACTCGGACGGCACCAAGCGCGACATCACCGCCGACGTGAGTTGGACCAGCAGCGTGGCCACCGTGGCCACTATCTCGGGCGCCGCTGCCACCAACGGTCTGGCCGCGGCCAAAGCCAAAGGCACCTCGACCATCACGGCCTCGCTGGGCACCATCAAGGGCACTACCTTGCTGACGGTCACAGATGCTTTGCTCACCAGCATTACCGTGACGCCCGCCAAGCCGGTCATCGCCAAGGGCACGACCATCGCGCTCATCGCCACGGGCACCTACGCGGACAACACCACCAAGGATATCACCGCGGATGCCACTTGGACCACTTCAGCGCCCACCGTGGCCACGGTTTCCAACGCTGCCGGCTCCGACGGGCTGGTCACTGGCGTGATCGCGGGCACCGCTACCATCACGGCGGTGTTGGCCGGCCAGGGCGGCGCCGTTAGCCTCAAGGTTACCAATGCTACCCTGTCTAGCATTGCCATCACGCCCGGGGCCGACGCGACCATCGTTAAGGGGACGACCAAGCAGTTCGCTGCAATCGGCACCTTCAACGACGGCACCCAACAGGACATCACCACCCTGGCCAGCTGGACCTCGTCGGACGCCACCGTGGCCACCGTCGGTGACAGCGGCGGCAAAGACGGGCTGGCGACTGCGTTGGCAGTGGGTTCGACCACGATCCGCGCCGCCTTCGCGAACAGCGCTGACACGCTCAAGCTGACGGTCACCACGACAGCCTTGGCAAGCATCGCCATCACTCCCACCACCAGAACCATCGCCAAGGGAACCACGGCCCAGTTCAAGGCCACCGCAACCTACAGCGACAATTCCACGCAGGACATCACGGCCGCGGCCACGTGGAGCTCCTCCGCGCTAGCGGTGGCCACCATCTCCAATGACACCACCGACGGCCTGGCCACGGCATTGACCGCGGGCACCACCACCATCAGGGCTCAGTACAATGGCCAATCCGCCACGGCCACCCTCACGGTCACCGCCGCCACGCTCAGCTCCATCGCTGTTTCGCCCTCGCCCGCGACCGTGGTCGATGGCCTCACCGTGGCGCTCACGGCCATGGGTACCTTCTCGGACGGCAGCACGCAGGATCTGACCACGCAGGTCAGCTGGACCTGCACCGACTACAGCATCGCGACGGTATCCAATGCGCTGGGCTCGCAAGGCAAGGCGCAGGGGCAGAGCGCTGGCAAAGTCACCATCGTGGCCGCGCTGATGAACAAGGCCGGCACGACCGACCTTACGGTGACCGCGGCCCTGCCCAACCAGTTGGTCATTGTCCCGGCGGCTCCCCAGATCGCCAAGGGAACCGTGAGCGCCCTCGTGGCCAAGTTGGTCTACACCGACCAGAGTGAAGTGGTGGTCACTAATCAAGTGGCCTGGACGGCCACGGCCGGTGCCGCCACTGTCAGCAACGCCACCAATCAAGAGGGGCAGGTGACCGGTATTTTGGCCGGCACCAGCGTCATCACCAGCGTCATCACCCTAAACACGGTTACCTTCAGCGCCACGGCCACCTTGACCGTCACCAATGCGACCCTGAACACACTGTTGGTCACCTCGGCCACCGCCCCCGCCAGCGTGGCCAAGAACGCGAGCACATTGCTCACCGCCACCGGCACCTTCTCGGACACCACAACACAAGACCTGACCATCCAGGCCGTCTGGACCTCTTCCGACACTACGATTGCCACAGTGTCCACAGCTGTCGGCAGTGCGGGTAAGGTGACCGGGGTAGCCGTCGGAAGCGCGACCATCACCGCCACGACTCTGAGCAAGACCGCTACTCTTGCGGTTAACGTAACCTCTCCATAGTACTGACCAGAATCGACCTGCGGCCGTGAGGTGACTGTCCCCGAGGCGGTTGTCTCACGGCCACTTCCGGTTGCTGTCGAATCGCTGCGTCGCCCCGGCAGGACGGTTCTTTCCGCCCGTCCGCCGGGGCGACGATTTTTTTTGGCCGAGTGCCCAGTGCTCGGGGAATGGCGATAGAAAGTCGCCTCGATGCGGGCTACTCTTGCCGGCGAAAGGGAAGCCTCCATGAGCGAGCTGCCCGACTGCTTCTACTGTCGCAACGACCAACGCCTGCACGACCTCATGATCGAGATCGCGCCGCTGACCGTTTCGACGCTCTACCTGTTCAAGGAGCAAACCCATCCTGGCCGCTGCGTTGTCGCCTACCGTGGGCACGTCAGCGAACTGTTCGAGTTGTCCGACGCTGAGCTCGCGTTGTTCACCAAAGATGTCGCGCGCGCTGCCCAGGCCATCAAGTCCGCCTTCGGCGCGACCAAGATGAACTACGGCGCCTACTCGGACAAGCTGCCCCACTTGCACTTCCATCTCGTTCCGAAATACCAGGATGGCCCGGGCTTTGGCTCGACCTTCGAGATGATGCCCGCGAGCAAGAAGCTGCTCTCCGACGCCGAATACGCCGACGCCATCAAGGCAATCAAGACCGCGCTTTCATCTTTGGAATGATTCCAACACCGCGGATACTCGAAGTCCCATGCCGCCCGACCGAGAAGCCAAATCTTCCGCACAGCTCTTGACCGACGGCGCGGCGGACAACCCGCCTCAAGGCGAAACCAGGCTGACCCTGGCGCAGGCTATAGAACTGGCCAATGCGCTTCAGCGCCGGGGGCGCATGACGGAAGCCGTCGCTATCTTCCAGCATGTTTTGAACGTCAGTCCCGACCAGGTGGACGCCCTTCACTATCTTGGCCTGTGCCGATTCGAGCAAGGCGAGGCCGAGCAAGGGATTGCGCTTGTCCGTCGCGCCATCGAGCTCTGTCCCGAATTCGCCGACGCGCACAACAACCTCGGCAACATGCTGCGCATGCGCGGCTTTCTCGACGAGGCGGCGGCAAGCTACGAGCGCGCCATCGCCTTGCGCCCCGACAATGCGGACGCCTTCAACAATTTGGGAACCACTCTCAAAACGCGCGGGCAGCTCGACGAGGCGGTAGCGATGTTCGAGCGCGCCCTTGTGCTCAACCCCGACCATGTTCCGACCCTCAACAACTTGGGCAACCTCTTGGTGCGGGCGGGCAGGCAGGATCTCGCGCTCGACCACTTTCAAAAGGCGCTGATGCTGGCCCCCTACGATGGCAGGGCGTACTACCGGCTTGGCTATGCCCTATGCCTGGAGAATCGTCTTGAGGACGCGGCGGAGATCTATCGCCGGTGGATGGCCATCGAACCCGACAAGCCCGAGCCGCGCCATCTGCTGGCGGCCTGCACGGGCGAGAATGTTCCCGAGCGCGCATCGAAGGAGTTTGTCGAGCGGCTATTCGACCGTTTCGCGCCCAGCTTCGATGCCGTGCTGGATGCGCTGGAATACAAGGCGCCGGCGCTGGTGGCCGAGGCGGTTCGCGAGACCTTGCCGCCCGCCACCGCGCTCGATGTCTTGGATGCCGGGTGCGGGACCGGTCTGGCTGGTCCGCTTCTGCGGCCGTACGCGCGGCGGCTGGTCGGTTTGGATTTGTCCAAGCACATGCTCGGGCAGGCGCAAGGGCGTGGCTGCTACGACGAACTTATGCAATCCGACCTGACGGAACACCTGACTCTCCACGAGGGCACCTACGATCTGATTGCCGCGGTCGATACGCTTTGCTATTTCGGCGATCTGCGCGAGGTGGTTCACGCCAGTGCCCGCGCGCTGCGACCGGGCGGACATCTGGTGTTCACGGTCGAGAAGTCAGAGCCGAACGCCGCGCCCAGCGGCTACGTTCTCCATCCGCACGGGCGGTATAGCCACACCGAAGCGTACGTGCGCTCGGCGCTGGTCGAGGCGGGGCTGGATGTGCGGCTTGTTTGCACCGCCGAGCTGCGCCTCGAACGCACGCCCGTCCAGGGGTTCGTGGTCGTGGCCAACCGGGTTGCCTGACTACGTCCGTTCCAGGTACGTGTAGCCCGACAACCCTTCTTCGTACATGCGCAACAGCGAGCGCGTCTCTTCCAGGCTCATACCGTTGCTGCGCACGGCCTGTTCGGCGAAGCGGCGAACACGTGCCACCAGATCCTCGCGCGCGTAGCTGACGTACTTGAGCACGTCGGTCACGGTGTCGCCGGTGACCACGTGCTCGATCTGGTAGCCGCCGCCCGGCGCCAGCGACACGTGCACGGTGTTGCTGTTGCCGAAGAGGTTGTGCAAATCGCCCAGGATTTCCTGGTACGCGCCGGCCAGGAACACACCCAGGTAGTATTCCTCGCTGCCATTCAGCGGGTGCAGCTCGAGCACGTTCTTCACGTCGCGCCGATCGATGAAGTGGTCGATCTTACCGTCGGAGTCGCAGGTGATGTCGGCCAGCACTGCCCGCCGCGTGGGTTCTTCACCCAAGCGGTGGATGGGCATGATGGGGAACAGTTGGTCGATGGCCCAGATGTCGGGCAGCGACTGGAACATGGAGAAATTGCAAAAGTAGGTGTCCGACAAATTGCGTTCGAGGCCCTCGAATTCCTCGGGCACTTCGCGCATGTCGCGCACCAATTTGAGGATTTTTTGGCAGACGGCCCAGAAGATGTCCTCGGCCACCACGCGCTCGGGCAGCGATAAGCTGCCGAGCGAGAACAGCGACAGTGCTTCTTCGCGGTACTCGAGGGCGTCGTGGTAGGCCTCGCGCACGTTCTTGGTCGAGATGTCGCGCCAGGTGTCGAACAGGTTGCGCACCACGCGCGAGGCGTTCTCGGGCAGCTTGTCTGGCGCCTTGCCCACGTCGAATTCGCCCACGCCGAGGGCATCCACGATCAGCATCGAGTGGTGCGCGACCACGGCGCGGCCGGATTCGGTGACGATGGTTGGCTGCGGGACCCCAGCCGCGTCGCAGATCTCTTGCAGGCTGAACACCAGGTCATTGGCGTATTCCTGCAAGGTGTAGTTCATCGACGACGCGAAATTGGTCTGCGATCCGTCGTAATCGACGCCCAGGCCGCCGCCCGCGTCGAAATACTTCAGGGGCGCACCCAGCCGCACGATCTCGACGAAGAACCGTCCCGCCTCGCGCAGGGCGTTCTTGACGGCGCGGATGGCGGAGATTTGGCTGCCCAGGTGGAAGTGGATGAGCTCGAAGCACGACAGCATGTCGATTTCGCCGAGGTAGCGCACGGCCTCGACGACTTCGCGTGTGGAAAGCCCGAACTTGCTGCGGTCGCCGCCCGAACCTTCCCAGCGGCCAGAGCCTTTGGACGCCAGCTTGATGCGGATGCCGATGCGCGGGCGCACGCCGATCTTCTTGGCGGTATTGGCGATAAGCTCCAGCTCGGAGAACTTCTCGACCACGATCATCACCTTGCGCCCGAGCTTCGAGCACATGAGCGCGGTCTCGATGTATTCCTCGTCCTTGTAGCCGTTGCACACGATGAGGGCGTCCTCGTCGTCGAGGATGCCCATCACGGCCAAAAGCTCGGGCTTGGAACCGGCCTCGAGGCCGTAGTGGTAAGGCCGACCGAACTGCGTGATCTCCTCGACCACGTAGCGGTTCTGGTTGACCTTGATGGGATAGACGCCGCGGTAGTCGCCCTTGTAGCCATACTCGGTCATGGCGCGCTTGAAGGCCTCGTGCAGATCCACGACCCGACTTTTCAAGATGTCGGAGAATCGGATGAGCAGCGGCAACCCGATGCCACGCCGGACCACCTCGTCGACCAGCTCCTTGAGATCGATGCTGCCAGCCTCGGGGCCCTGCGGGTGGCTGACCACGTGGCCAACGTCGTTGATCGAGAAATACCCGTTCGACCAGTACTTGATACCGTAGGTTTCAGCGGAATCCGCGATGGTCCATTTTCGCGGCAGTCCGTTCGTCGTGCTCATGGGGGGTACGTTGAAGAAAAAGTTCGGCAGATTCCACTAAAAACCGAAGGCGGCCCCCGCAGCGGTTCCCGTTCGGCTGTGGTACCTTGTTTTCCTATCGTGGCAAGTACCTTTGGCGAGCTTTTTAGGATTGCGACTTGGGGCGAGTCCCATGGGCTGGGCATTGGCGTGGTGGTCGACGGCTGTCCTCCGCGTCTGGCCATTAGCCGCGAGGAAATCCAGGTCGAGTTGGATCGGCGCCGGCCGGGGCAAAGCCGCATCACCAGCCACCGCGACGAGGCCGATCAAGTCGAGATCCTGTCCGGCGTCGAGGATGGCCTGACGCTAGGCACCCCCATCGCGCTCTTGGTGCGCAACAGCGATGCGCGCGGCGGCGACTACGAAGAAATGCGCACCAAGTACCGGCCGTCGCACGCAGACTACAGCTACCAGGCCAAGTACGGTATTCGCGCGGTGGCTGGCGGTGGCCGCGCCAGCGCGCGTGAAACCATCGGCCGGGTCGCGGCCGGGGCCATCGCGCGCAAGCTGCTGTCCGAAGCGGCCGGCGTCGAGGTCGTCGCCTATGTGAAACAAGTTTGTGACATCGAGGCCGAGGTCGATCCGGCGACCGTGACCCGCGATAAGGTGGAAAGCAATATCGTGCGTTGCCCGGACGACAAGGTCGCGCAGGCCATGATCGACCTCATCGACTCGGTTCGAAAGGCGGGCGATTCGGTGGGCGGCGTGGTGGAGGCGGTGGCGCGCAAGGTTCCCGCCGGGCTGGGCGAGCCGGTCTTCGACCGTCTGGAAGCGGATCTGGGCAAGGCGCTGCTCTCGCTGCCCGCGTGCAAGGGCTTCGAGAGTGGCAGCGGTTTCGCGGGCACGCGCCTGCGCGGATCGCAGCACAACGACGCGTTCTACGCAGATCAGGGTAGGGTGCGCACACGCACCAACCGCTCGGGCGGTATCCAAGGCGGTATCTCCAACGGCGAGGATATCGTCGTGCGCGCCGCCTTCAAGCCCACCGCTACCATCCTGATGCCACAAGAAACCGTGGATATCGACGGCAAGAACACGACCTTGCAGGCGCGTGGCCGCCACGACCCCTGCGTGTTGCCGCGCGCGGTGCCCATGGTCGAGGCCATGATCGCCCTGGTCTTGGCTGACCACCTTCTTCGCCAACGCGGGCAGTCCCTAGCGCCATGAAGAAGACCCCAAAGACCTCGCCCAAACCTGCGCCGAAACCCAAACGCAAGCGTGCCGTACTAGCCGCGGCCCCGACGGTTGTGGCAAGGTTGGTCGAAGGCCCGATTCCCTACCTCGAAGCGATCGTTCGCGAGCGGGTGACGGAAGCATCCATGGTGCGCCTGTTCGAGTACGTCAGGAGCGAGATTGGCCTTCACCATGCCAAGAGGGTTCTTGTGGATATGCGCGAGGGATCCGTTGACCTCACCATTTCCGACATGCTCGGGCTGGCGAAGCTGGTGACCACGACCTTCGCCGGGGTTCTCGAGCGATTCGCCATCGTGGTTCGGCCTCAAGATCTGCTGCAGGAGAAATTCTTCGAGCCCTCGGTCAGTAACCGTGGCCTGCCCACCTTCGTGACTACGGATCCCGAGGAAGCGACCTACTGGATTGCGGCCAAAATCAGGCCGGCCCGGTAAGCGCTCTACACCGGCAGCACTGGCCGGCGCCGGGGGTAGCCGCTGTCGATCTTGGTCGTCAGGGTGGCGAAGCGACGGACGAGATCGGCGCGCAGGTCGTCGCCGGGAACCAAGGCATCCACGTGCAGATCCGAGGCGAGTTTCACGATGTCGATGTCCTCGCGGTAGGCCCGGCGCAGCTCCTCCACGTAAGCGGCGCGCTCGGTCTCGGGCTTGGCGGCGATCTTGTTGGCATAGACGGCGTTGACCGCGGCCTCGGCGCCCATGACGGCGATGCTGGCCTGGGGCAAGGCCAAGGTCGCATCGGTGTCGAAGGCTGGGCCGCACATGGCATACAGGCCCGCGCCGTAAGCCTTGCGCAGAATCACGCTGATCTTCGGCACCGTGGCGTCGGCGATGGCCGAGATCATCTTGGCGCCGTGACGGATGATGCCCGCGCGCTCGACCGCGCTGCCGATCATGAAGCCCGGCACGTCCGACAGAAACAGCAGTGGAATGCTGAAAGCGTCGCACAGCCACACGAAACGCGCGGCCTTGTCCGCCGAATCGACGAACAGGACGCCGCCCTTCCACTTGGGCTGGTTGGCCACGATGCCCACCGCGCGGCCGCCGAGACGGGCGAACCCGGTGATGACCTCGCGCGCGTAGCGTTTCTTGATTTCGAAAAAACTGCCACCGTCGGCCAGCGCGTCGATAATCGCGAGCATGTCGAAGGGGTGATTTTGGTTTTCTGGCAGAAGGTCGTCGATGCGCTTGTCGCTCGCCGGCTGCTGGGCGGCGATGTCGGGTACACGCGCTTCGGCACTTTGGGGCATGAACGCCAGGTAGTCGCGCGCCGCCGCCAGGCCGGACAGCTCGTCCTTGGCCAAGAGATCCGCACAGCCCGACACCTCGCAGTGCATGCGTGCACCGCCCATTTCCTCCAGGGTGGTTTTTTCGCCGATGACCATCTCGGCCATGCGCGGCGATCCCAGGTACATCGAGGCGTTGCCCTCGACCATGAAGACCACGTCGCAGAAGGCAGGGATGTAGGCGCCGCCGGCCGCCGACGGGCCGAAAAGCAGGCAAATCTGCGGGATCGAGCCCGAGAGTCGCACTTGATTGCGGAAGATGCGGCCCGCGTGGCGGCGGCCCGGGAACATGTCGAGCTGGTCGGTGATGCGGGCGCCAGCCGAGTCCACCAGGTACACGAGAGGCATGCGCAGGCGGCCCGCGGTTTCTTGAATGCGCAGGATCTTCTCGACGGTGCGCTCGCCCCACGAGCCGGCCTTGACGGTCTGGTCGTTGGCCATGATGGCCACCGGTCGGCCGTGGATGGTGCCGATGCCGGTCACTACGCCGTCGGCGGGCAGCTCGGGCGCCAGCGCGTTGGCGAAAAGCCCGTCCTCGATAAAGGTATCGCCACCCTCGTCGCACAGCCGTGCGATGCGTTCGCGGCAGAAGAGCTTTCCCGCCGCACGGTTGCTGTCGTGGTACTTCTGCGCGCCCCCCATACGGATCTTGTCCGCCAGCGCGCGGACGTCGTCGCTCTTGCTCATTGCCCGCAGTGTACACGAAACGGGAGAGAGCACAGAGGGGGAGGCGAGAGCGCAGAGAGCACGGGGTTCGGAGCCGGACTACTCCGTCCCCGACGCTTTATGGAGCGCTCGTCGGCTTGTTCGCCGGGCTGGCTCTGGGCTGGAACGACAGGTGTTATGCGGCGCTGACCTGCTGCATGGCGCGGATCTGCTTCTCGTCCAGGTGGTAGACACAGTCGAAGAGCTGCTGTTTGAACGCGGCGGGACCGTCGGACTTCTTCACCGCCTGCTCGGCGGCGATCTCGTAGCAGGCAAGGCCCGCGGCGGCGGCCTCTGGGATCTGGCTGGGCGTGGCGCCTGCGAAGGTACCGATCACGGAGGCGGCCATGCAGCCGGTCCCCACCAGGCAGGCCATCATGGGGTGGCCGTTGCGAACCAGGAACACCTTGCCCTGGCCCGCGACGATGTCTTCGGCGCCCGTGATGACCACGGTGCACCCACGCTTGTCGGAAAGCGACACGGCGATCTCGCGCAGGTCGGCCGTGACCTGCCCCGCGTCGACACCCTTGGTTTCCACGGCCTGGCCCGCGACGCGCGCGATCTCCGAGCTGTTGCCCTTGATCACGTCGATCTTCGCGGCGTCGAGGATCTCGGCGCACTTGCGGTCGCGAAAAGCCGTGGCTCCGGCCCCGCACACATCGAGGACTATTGGAATCCCCTTTCGGTTGGCGGCGGCGGCGGAGAGCTTCATGCTACCCACCACCTCGGTGGTCAAGGTGCCGATGTTGAGGACCAGCGCCGACCCCAGCGAAGTCATGGCATCCGCCTCTTCGGGGGCGTGGGCCATGACCGGCGAGGCGCCAAAGGACTTTACGATCTGTGCGCAGTCGAAGATGGTGACCCAGTTGGTGATGTGATGGACGAGTGGCCGTTCTTCGCGCACGGCTTGCAGAAACGAATAGATATTCATCGGGATGGGCTCCTTACCGGCGGAAACATGCACAGCAAAGTGCCCGAAGGCGAGCGCAATCTACCGTCCAGCGCGCAGGCGTTCGAGAAGGGGTTCGGGGAATTCCTTCATGTCGCCTTCGCGGCTGACGCAGGCGTGGACCGTGTGGCCCAGGACCAGAAGATCCGCGCCGTGCAGGATGCGGTAGTCGAAGCGCAGCGAGGCCCGGCCGAGATCCCCAAGTCGCGCTTCGATCTCGATCACGTCGTCGTAAAACGCGGGACGCTTGTAGTTCACCTTGGCCTCGACGACGGGCAGGTAGATGCTGTGCGCGGCCTCGATCTCGCGCCAGCGTGCGCCCTTGGCCCGCAGCCACTCGTTTCGTGCCGCCTCGAAGAAGCGCAGGTAGTTGCCGTAGTAGACGACCCCCATTTGATCGGTGTCGCCGTAGATGATTCGAATGTCCGTCTTGACCATGGTGCCTTTGCTGCGCGATGAGGATACTGCGCGGGCGCTTTCTTGTGGCGTTTTCTTGGCCTGCGGGCTGGCTGGGCAAGCGGCTCTAGGGGTGTGTGCGCAGTCACGCTCGGGCTCCTGTATCGAGCGCGTGGATTGTGGCATCCAACCCCTGCGCATGCAGGAGATGGAAATGAGCACCGGTCACGGCCTTCGATTGGGGATTGAATTTGTCTGCTTTCTGGGGGCCTGTTCCAGCGGAATGGCGAAGAGGACCGATGCTGGCATCGGGGGAACCGGCGGAACCGGAGATGCGTCGAGTGATGATCGGCTGGAAGCAGGGCCTTCAGGCATGGGCGGGGTCATTCAGGGCGACCTACCAGCGACGGATGCCAGTCTCGACTTGCCCCGAGTCGATGCTTCCACGCCGGATTTGCCCCAGGTGGATTCTCTCGCGGTCACCGACGCCCAGGTGGACGCGCCCGCGGGCACTGACACCGGGGTTGATGCTTCCGCTGGAGACAGCTTCACAGGGGGGCGCAGCACGTGTGTCGGTCCGGCATCCGCGGCTCTCGCCAATGCAGCAATGCCACCCGGCTTTTGCGCGTGGACGTGGGCCAGCGGACTGGCCGCCCCTCGTGGAATCATGAGCACCCCGAACGGCGATCTGCTGGTCGTCGAGCAGAGCGCGGGGCGAATCATGTTGCTCTACGATGACGACGGCAACGGCGTTTCGGACACGGGCGAACGAGTCGCAATGACGACCACCTCCGGGCTGAACCACGGCATCGCCATGCAAGGCGGGTATCTCTACGCTTCGAGCGATTCGACCGTGTATCGTTGGCCCTACAGCGGCGGGCGCCAGGCTCTTGGCACAGCCGAGACCGTCGTGAGCGGAATGCCGACCGGCGGCCACAGCACGCGCACCTTGCTCTTTGACGGCGACGGACGTCTCTACGTCGCCATCGGTTCGGGAAGCAACGTCGATTCCAACTCCAGTCGCGCGAAGATTATCCGATTTGCGGCAGGGATCTTGGCCGCCGGCGCCACCTACGCACAGGGCGAAGTGTTCGCTGAAGGCATGCGCAACGAGGTAGGGCTGACCCTCGATTCCCAGGGACGCGTATGGGGCGTGGAGAACGGCGTCGACGATCTCAACCGAGCCGATTTGGGGGGCGACATCCACAACGACAACCCCGGAGAAGAGCTGAACCTGTTTGCTACGCAGGGGCTGTTCTATGGCTATCCCTACTGCTGGTCGGAATTTCTTCTGCCCGCGGGCGTGGGCATGGGACCAGGGACGCAATGGGTTCATCCGCAATTCATGGGCGACGGCACCCACACCGATGCCTGGTGCCAAGACAAGGCAAACGTCGTTCCGCCCGTCTTATCGATGCAGGCGCATTCGGCACCGCTCGATATCAAATTCTACCGGGGTGGCGCCTTTCCAGCGGATATGACCGGAAGTGCGATCGTTACGTTCCATGGTTCATGGGATCGCACCGCTGCCACCGGCTACAAAGTGGTGCGTGTCCCGTTCGGCGCAGACGGCATGCCAAGCGACAATCCGATTCCCTTGCTCGAATACGCGGGTGCGGGCGACACGGGCAGCGGCTGGCCGCATCGCCCCGTTGGCATCGAAACCGGTGTGGATGGCAGGCTCTTCGTCAGCAGCGACGCCTCTGGGATCATCATCGCCATCGGCTACAACGGCGATTAGTTCTCAGCGAGGTTCTCAACCCTTGATACCCAGCACTGCGCAGGAAGCGAGATCCACGACCACCGAGAAGGTCTGGAAATCGCCATCCTCGTTGACGGCATCGTACAGCACGTCGACGCAACGACCGGTCACGCACGCGGGGAAGGCCGGGTCATTGTTCGCGGCGGTCGAACCGAACTCGTAAAAGAACACCGTGGGGCTGTCCGGAACAATGCTCACCGCGGCCGCGACGCGTGCACGCACCGCTTGGTCGGCTTCCGCCAGTTGGATCGCTTCCCAGCCTTCCTCGGCGGACGGCTGCGGGCCCGCCAGGTTGGTGAAGGCAAGCGCGCGCAGAGAAACCAATGCGTCGGTGTCGGCCAGGTAGGTCAGGGCGATGTCCGTCGCGTGGGTGTAGTCGAGGATCTCGATGAGCAGACCGCGCGGTGAGGGCCCGCCCCCGGCTGCCGGATTTCCGCAGTACGAGGAGAACCCAATCACCCGCCAGCGCGCTGCGAACAGGAGTTGCTCGATTTCGGGATGCCCGAGCACTTTCGCCAGCACTCTTTGCAGCTCGGCCGAGCCTTGCGAATAGAGGCAGGCCCAAGTGTCGCAGGCATCGCCCAATCCATTTCCATCGACGTCGGTCTGTTCGGGATTCCATGTCTGCGGGCAATTGTCCACGGCGTCGCAAATCCCGTCGCTGTCACTGTCTTGGCCGCCCGCACAGAAATCGCAGGC
>Ga0265342_10000156_pt1 | contig 77615 bp, 41 predicted proteins | sample 4CB327metaG_FD_203125 | JGI IMG/M metagenome (GOLD analysis project Ga0265342, IMG submission 203125) | Rhizosphere microbial communities from Carex aquatilis grown in University of Washington, Seatle, WA, United States - 4-CB3-27 metaG | ecosystem: Host-associated > Plants > Roots >...
GTGCTCGCCTGGCAGCTATAGGAAGTCGCGGAAGCGCAGGCGCTAGGCCAGTCCGCGCCGCGTACGGTCGCGTAGCGCGCTCCTTGCTGCGCCGCGGAGGAAACAAAATGATAGCTGTACAGCGCTCGCGAGAAATCGATGATGCCGAAGACGAGCATAAGCAGCAATGAAATTGCGATGCCGAATTCGACAAGCGAATCTCCGCGCTCTCCTCCAGCGAATCTTCTCCATCCCCTGCGCTTTCGGGTCGTCTTACTCACTTGCAGATCGCATGGTACTGCTCCCGCTGATAATGATGGACGAGTTGATCCCCTTCCAGGGCATGATCGGGTGGTATGTAACGGTCGTGTTTACCTTGGCGAAATAGACCACGTTCACAGTGCAGGTAGGAGTCAAGCTGCAGCTTGCCGATGAAGACGTTCCATCCGAGCACTCGCAGCCCCACGAACTCGTGGCGACAAGGCCGGTGACATCGGGTGAGTTCAGCTTTGCCGCGTTCTGCATGCCTGTTGTGTCTGTGACATGCTGCGCGCCATAAACGGCGCCTGCGTGCGCAGCTCCCTCAACTTCAATGGCCAGGTAATAGGCCCGGCCAAAATCGGCCACCCCCATGAGCACCAGCAACAGCATCGGAAGAAAAATCGAAACTTCCACCAGGCTGGTGCCTGCTTCGGAGCTCACGATCTTCAGGCGTTGGAATCGCATACTCTACTCCGCAAGAGCGGCGCTCCCGGATTTGACAGGGGAGCCTCCCGCTAACGACGAATAATCGCTGCCAATTGCGAAATTGGCTCCCGTGTTGAGGATGAGCGAATTCACGTCCAAGACCGTGTATTTTGCCGTATTCGCGGCGCTATTGATGGTCAATTGTGCTCCAGGCGCATAAACCGCGCCCTCGAACTTCGCCGATGTATTGCCGTTGATGATCATGGCATTGGTGTCGCTGCCAGCCTCCCAGATCACAATTCCCGCAAGGCTGCCAGTCGTGGGCGCCACCAGTTGCGCGGTGCTGCCGGTATTCATCTGCAGCGCCCCTGAACCGCTGAAGAACAAGGTCACGCCGGTCCCCGTCAGGGTCGATCCGGTGCCCATGTTCACTCCTCCGAGGATGATGTATGTTCCGGGATTCAGCGCAACCGTCGTGTTGGAGTTGAGATTGAATCCACTGCAGAATGTCCCCTGATTCAGAGTCGTCGAGCCCGTGCCGGCTACGGTCTGGCTGGTGCAAGTGCCCGCGGTGGGCGCCGTCAGGTAACTCAGAGGATCGGCAACCGCCGGCACGCCGGTTACGGGAGTTGAACTGAACGCCCCACCGTTATTGGGACTCCAGCCGCCGTGAACACTGAACTTTGTGGTGTTGAAGGTCGCGCCGCTGTTGGTGGTTAATGCGCCGCTTGAGCCGGAATCGTCGATGGCGCCGCAATTCGCACTGAGTGTCCCACCGTTGAGCAGGATGCCCTGCGGGCCCGTAGACGTCGTGTTCGACGTAGAAGTGAACAGGCAGAACGATGGGGCCACATAGGCCTCTGCTCTCACCGCAATGCGAATTGTGCGCAGGCCCACTAGATTCGCGAAGATCGTGTTCGCGGGGCCGGATAGAACCGCCTCCACGTAGCCCGTTTTGCCGTAGTTCGGATCGCCGCTTGTCGAGCCAAGTGAACAGGGACCGTTATTCACCGTCAACGTCAGCACGGTACCCGGGGTTGCGCACTGACTCTTCAGGGTGCTGCCGCCGAATCCGTTTTCCACCAGTGCCCGCTGGGCTGCCGTTTGCAATGCCGTGCAGTTTGCGGTGCCCGCGCAGCTGGAAACTTCGATCGCGCCCGCCAGTGCGGCGGCGTCAACCGCTGCCTGCATCTGTTGCTGCTGGAAGCGGAACTGGCCGACGTCGATTGCCAGGGCCACGCATGGCAATACTGCCATCAGACTGACCACCCCAACAACCATGGCTTGACCGCTTTCCTCGCGGAGACCGCGCAAAAGCCGTGCCGAAAATCTGTTCATGGCGTCCCATTCCTGGCGGAATCGATCTTCTGACCCGCACGAAGCGCATACCATGACGTTTATCGCCAAATGATGTTGGGTTCGTTAGGCTTATGGGACCACTGCCCACCAACGTGGTCAATAACCCTTTGGTATCACAGGATTTCTCCTCGGATGGTCCCTGTGATCGAGCGCACACATCTCGCGCTCCATTTAGCCCTTTTTGCTCGGCCCCACCGGAACAGCGAATTTCACCGTCTCGACAAGCGCCATTCCGCCCGAGCTTGCTTCATCACTCCAATGGATCCGCGCGACCTGGGGACTCGGGTTCTTCACGAGCTCATTAGTTTCTCGTCATTCGCGGCTCTCAAAGCGCGCTCAGCACAAAGACTCGCCCAATGGGATCAGGCGCAGTGATTCTGGAATCTGATGAATGCTCGTGAGAGGAACCGCCGTTTTGGTCAGCGGGAAAACACAAGGTAGGGACTGAGACGGCCGGACTTAGTTGGAAATCACCATCTGTGAGGTGCTGCTCGCACTAATGGTCCCTTTCTTCCAATATGGAAGAAAGATTGGAATCGCGTAGGTCACCTTGATCTGCACCGCATTCCCAGGAGCATTGCATTGGTTCGCACAAGCGGTCCATGTCGTCGGCTGCGTCGAGCTGGCGCTGAACCAGGTCGTGGTCGCGGACAGGCTGCTTGCATTGATACCGGGGTACGCCAATCCTTGCACATATGTTTGAATCTGGGTCGCGGTTATGCCGCAATCGGTCATCCCCGTGCAGGAAGATCCTCGCACCACCGCATAGCGTGTTGCTACCCTCGCGGCGTCCGAAACAAAGCTATATGCGTAAAGAGCGAGGCAGGTTTGAAATATACCGAAGAAAGTCATCATCAGAAGTGTCGCGGTCGCTGCAAACTCAACCGCCATAGCCCCCGAATCTCTGCGAAAGAGGCGTAGACCCAGCCTGGCTCCCCCGCGCCGGCTCAGCGAGCGGCTCATCGTTTCTCCAGGGAACGTCGTTGAGGCCGTCATTGCAGCACCTTTTGAACAGCCGATCCGTGCAGCGTAATCGACGGCCAGTTACCGTAAATCGGCAGGAACGGCGAGTATGTCGCCTGCGTTTTTACGGTGAGGATCGTCTCGATCTGTGACCCGGAGCAGTCAGTAGACCTGCAGGTCGATGCTGACCCGTCAGCACAAATGCAAGACTTGGTCGCGGTCGTGGTGCCTAATGTGATGTTCGAGGCATCGTTTGCCGCTGCAGTTTGAATTCCGGTCGTGTCCCCTGCTGTTGCCGCGCTCTGGACGCCATACTGCACGCCCGCCAACGCTGCATTCGACACTTCAAAGGCTGTATATGCGGCCATGGCGAGGTTGACTGCTCCAACGAGCAGTGTCATCAACAGGGGCAATAGAATCGCCATCTCAACGAGCGCGTCTGCCCGATCCTCCATGACCCCCACCAGGAAGCGCCAGGTCGGAGTCTGTCGTTTCAAATGCAACGTTGTTTCGCTCAGCATGCTTTACTCCACCATTGAAAGTTTTCCCAGCACCGAACTGGTGTTGTCGACTGCCGCATAGTTTGTTAGCGTGATGGATCCATTTCCGGCGATGACCAGCGAATCCGAGATGAGATCGAGGGATACATTTAGGTTTCCGTTACCGGTCAGCGTCACCGCAGCGTCCGGAGCATAAACGATGCCCTTAATTAATGCGCTGCCGTTTCCGGTGATCGACAGCGCGTTGCTATCGGTCGGCGACTGCGCAATTAGGACACCGCTGTACGTGCCAGACGTCGGCGCTGAAAGATTCATGTTGCCGTTGCCGGCAATCGTCGTGCTTCCATTCGTAAAGAAAGTTACTCCGCTTCCTGTCAGACCTCCATTTCCTTGAAGGCTGAGATTGCCGCCAACCGAGTATTCCCCGGCGCCGAGCGTCACTGCTCCGTTCCCTGACGTATTAAAGCTGCCCGTGATAATGTAATTCCCCGCCGCAAGCGTGAGGGATCCGTTCCCGCTGTTCGTGATCGACGTATAGGTCCCCGGCTGCAAAGTCATGTTGTTGTTTCCTGAATTATTCGGATTGCAATTACTTCCCGTGCAGGTGTCCCCCGTTGTGGATGGGACCGATATGTTGATGGGGTCTGCCGCCGGTGAAATTCCCGTGGTCGGGGGTGAAGGGTGGATCTTGCCATTGCCCGATTCGCTGTAACCGCCGACAATGCCGATCGCTTTGGCCGATATTGAACCATTGCCCGACACCGACATTGCGTTGCTCGCACTCGAATCGTCGTAGATATCGCAGTTGCTGGCGGTTAACCCCCCGTTCCCGCTCAAAGATACGTCCGTTCCCGATCTCGCCAGTGTCCAAACGCAGCCGCCATTCACGCTCGAACCGACCACCGACCTGGCTGATACCGTGACCGCGTTGAATTTGAACACTCGCATGAAGAACGTAGGAACTGACTGAGACACAATGGCCTCTGTATATCCAGCTGTCTGATGGGAGCCGCTCGTGGGCGGGTTATTGATCGTCACACTGATCGTTCCTGTCAACCCATCGGCCTGAGCCGCCAGCGTCGCATCGCTTTGCACGTTGTTCGATTCGCCGTACTTGTAGTCAAGGGCTGCAGCCGCCGCAGCGGAGTCAGCCGCTATCTGCATTCGATCCCGATTACGGTATAGCCAGCTCACATCCACTGCCAGCGCCAAAAACCCCATAAGAACCGCAAGGAACATGGCGCCAAGAACCAGCGTCTGGCCACTTTCATCCATCAGATCTATCGAACGAACATTCATATCTGAAACCCTCTCATCCACGCGGGAGCAAACTCCGCGTCAGATCGCCAGGAAAGGAACTTATGCAACATCGGGAACGGTCCGCTTCTCGTGCAGAACCATTACAGTCGAGTAGTTATATGGACTGAACTGAAACCGCCCGTTGCCGCTTCAGTTGCAATTCCTCCAAGAGATATCTGCAAGTTAGGGGGAACCAGCATTGTCAATCACCGAAGGGTGTATAGCAAGGAATCTTCAGTTACCCAATATTGGTGACAGAAGTGCCCTATCTTACAGGTGACGCAAGTTTTGGTTGTTGGCTCCCGTAGAGCGACGGGCTTCGTTGCCGGCTCAATTGACGGAAATTCTTCGATCGCCATCGCGAATGCTTCCAACTTCAATTCATCTGACACCGCGAATGCGTCTACAACGCTTAACCGCATTACGATGGTGGAATAGCCGGAGAAAAGATGGGAGAAAGACCAACTACATTTCGCTCCTTGCTTCTGCCACGCAGCTCGGGTGGTTGAATTTGGGAAGGTTATCTACGCGTCGATTGAAGTCTCCAACCCCGCCAAAGCGGGAGTCCAGTACGGAGCCCGTAGCGGCGGTTCGGCATCCGATACCACCGCAGAGCCTGCGCCACCATCGCACCCGGGTCCCGCCGCCGCTCCGCTCGTCCCTGACCCATCTCTCCGATGCATCCGTGAGCCCGCATGTACCCACTCTGGACACGCCCTTGCCCCTGTAACAGAGGTGGGATTGCACGAATGGAACTCGCCACGATCATCCTGTGTTAGGCGTTTCTCGGCAGAGCCTCCAGCTTGCCCCTGAGCGCCGCCGAAAAGAGACCAGCCTTTTGCTCTTCCCACTCGGCGCAGAGCTCCTGGAGTTGCCATCTTGACCGGATGAGACTGTCCTACTGGTCTCTATTGAACATACATAGTGCTGATTCGAAACGAATACTAGTTAAAAGGTCTGCCCGATCTTGAATCTCAGGGTTCAACTGCTCGTTCGGGTCTCCAAGACTTAACCACAGATAACATGCACGCGACCGTAGGTCGCGAGATTGTCGTGCTGACAAATGGACTGGATCTCCGACGCCGATGCGCGCTTCAGGATAAGGCTGAGGCTCTTCTGCGCGGGGTCGGCGATCGTCTCCGTGGTACTTGGCAGTCTTGTGCTGTGTGGCTGGACATTTCAGCATACGATTCTAAAATCTGTTTTTCACGGTTTGGTCGCGGTGAAGGCCAACACCGCCCTCGCCTTGGTGCTTTCCGGGATATCTTTGTGGTTGCTGATTCCGGTCGAGTCTCCTCCGCGAAGACGGGGCTTCGCTTTTATCTTCGCCTCTCTGGTCGGGGTGATTGGACTGGGCACTCTTTGTGAATACTTGTTTGGCCTGCATCTGGGCATCGACCAATTGTTGTTTCATGACACCGCCGGAGCGCTGGCGACCTATTCGCCTGGACGTATGGCCCCGATTGCGACAATCGCATTTACCGCAATCGGCACCGCTTTGACGCTACTGGCCTTAAAGACGCGACGTTGCGAGCGGGCAGCGCAATTATTGAGTCTGTTGACCATTTTGGCCGCGATGCTTGCAATCATCGGCTACATTGATCACGCGACACCCTTATACAGATTCATGCAATACACCCAGGTCACGCTCTACACGGCGATTGCATTGCTTCTGTTGAGCGCCGCGGTTTTCTTCACTCGACCCTCCAGTGCCATCGCCGGCGATCTGACACGCATAGGGTCCGGAAGTACTTTGGCGCGGCGGTTTCTGCCCGCGGTTTTCTTCGTCCCTGTCTTTGTTGGTTGGATTTGTTTGCGGGGCGAAAGGGCAGGCTTCTACGGCGCTGAATTGGGCTTGGCGCTCTATACCACTTCCAACGTGGTCGTCTTTGCGTTCTTGGTTTGGCTTAGCGCTCGCAAATTGAACGAGGAGTCTGCCCAGCGCAACAAGGCGGAGATCGAAATCCGCGAACTGAACGGACAGCTCGAATGGCGCGTCGCTGAGCGGACCAAAACCCTCGAGCAGCAGGCAACCCTCCTCACGGAGCAGGCTGGATTGCTTGATATCGCTCACGACTCCATTTTTGTTCGAGGCATGGATGACCGAATTACATTCTGGAGCAAGGGGGCCGCGGAGAAATACGGATGGGCCGCGGACGTAGCGCTGGGGCAAGATGCACACGAGTTTCTGAAAACGGAATCCCCCATCCCCTTAGAGCAAATCAACGCCGAGCTCATGTCGCAAGGTCACTGGGAGGGCGAGCTGGTCCAAACACGTGCCGACCAAACCCGCATTACCGTGGCCAGCAGATGGGCGTTACAGCGCGATGCCGTTGGCGATCCGCGCGTCATCCTTGAAATCAACAACGATATCACCGAGCGCCGGCTGGCCGAGAAGTTGTTGCAGCAGAGCGATGAAAAACTACGCTTGCTATTCAATGGAGTGAAAGATTACGCGATCCTCATGCTTGATCCCAACGGCCTCGTAACGACGTGGAACGAAGGAGCGGAGCGTATCAAGGGCTATCGTGCCGAGGAGATCATTGGTCAACACTTCTCAAAGTTCTACCCACTGGAGTCGCAGGCGAAAGGCTTACCAGCGCTCGAATTGAAGATCGCTTCAGATCTGGGGCACTTTGAGGACGAGGGCTGGCGAATTCGTAAGGATGGTTCGAGATTCTGGGCTAACGTGGTCATGACCGCGCTGTATGATGCGGCGGGGCACCTGCGTGGCTTCGGCAAGGTGACACGGGATGTTACTGAGCGCAAAATGGCGGAAGAGGCCCTGTTTTCCGAAAAAGAACGCGCTCAAGTCACGCTGAATTCCATCGGCGACGCTGTGATTTGTTCCAACACTTCTGGAAATATCACGTTCCTCAACCTGGTCGCGGAAAGAATGACAGGCTGGCCGTCGCAAGAGGCGTTGGGCCGTCCCATGTCTGAAGTCTTCCGCATCATGGATGCCACCAGCCGGGAAACCGTGCCGAATCCGATGGCTATGGCAATCGAGCAGGACCGGACCATGCACCTGCCATTGAACTGTATCCTGGTCCGCCGCGACGGAGTTGAAACTCCGATTGAGGATTCCGTTGCCCCCATCCACAACAGAGAGGGCCAGCCGACCGGAGCTGTCATCGTTTTCCGCGACGTGAGCGCGACCCACGCAATGGCCGAGCAGATGGAACACTCCGCCAAGCATGATTTTCTCACCGGGCTGCCCAATCGGATGCTTCTCAACGACCGGATCAGCCAGGCGATTGCATCTGCTAAACGACACGGGACCGAGGTGGCGCTGCTGTTCCTGGATTTGGACGGCTTCAAGCACATCAACGATTCCCTGGGACATTCAATCGGCGACAAGCTTCTTCAGTCCATCGCAAAACAATTGGTCGGTTCAGTGCGTGCGTCAGACACAGTGAGCCGGCAGGGAGGAGATGAGTTTGTTGTGCTGCTGTTAGACGTAAAGCATCCTGAAGACTCTGGTCGTGTGGCAGCGAAGATCCTCAAAGCGATAGCCAAGGCTCATTTGATCGATGATCATGAGCTTCACATAACCGCGAGCGTTGGAGTAAGCGTCTACCCCGACGACGGCCTGGACGCAGAGACGCTCATCAGGAATGCCGACACCGCGATGTACCAGGCAAAGGAAGATGGGACCCAACTCTGCAGGTTCTTTGAACCGGCCATGAACCTTCGGGCAGTCCAGAGGCAATCCACAGAAGAAAGTCTGCGTCGCGCTCTGGAGCGGAAGGAGTTCAAGCTGGAGTACCAGCCCAAGATCAATCTGAAGACTGGAATGATTACCGGCGCGGAGGCATTGGTACGTTGGACGCATCCCATTCGAGGACTGATCTCTCCGGCGGAGTTTATTCCGATCGCAGAGGACTGCGGCCTCATCTTGCCGATCGGCCGCTGGGTCTTACGCGAGGCATGCAGGCAGGCTCGGGCTTGGGCCGATGCCGGGCTGCCTGAAATTTCGATGGCCGTGAACATCTCGGGCAATGAGTTCCGAGACGTGAATTTTCTGGAGGGTGTCGTGGCAATTCTCGAGGATACGGGTGTTGACCCAACGTCCCTTGAGCTGGAACTGACCGAAAGCGTTCTCATGAGGCATCCCGAAGCCGTGGAGCCCACGCTTAGAGCCCTGAGGGCGGAAGGTGTGCAACTTGCGGTAGACGATTTTGGCACCGGCTATTCCAGCTTGAGTTATCTCAGTAAGTTCTCGATCGATACCCTCAAGATCGACCAGTCGTTCGTTCGTCAGATTGTTACGAATCCTCGCGAGAGAACCATTGTGAGCGCGATTATTAGCATGGGAAGAAGTCTCAATTTGCGGGTAGTCGCGGAGGGTGTGGAGACCGCAGGGGAGTTAGCGTTTCTTCAGACTCAGCACTGCGAGGAGGTTCAGGGGGACCTTTTCAGCCGCTCCGTGCCTCCGGCGCAGTTCGCCGAGCTGCTTGCCAAGCAATCACCGTTTGTGGATCTGTGCGTAGAGGTTTGAGGAACAACCCAATTCCAAGTCGCCGCCTTTTCGCTCCTTCGTTCACGCCTTTTGTTCACAGATCCGGGGTCTCTGCACCCAGGTCTGTCTCACTTCTGCTTGCATGAGAGCACCACCTGATTCTTCACGTAAAGGCCGCACAGTCCCATCATGCTCGACGGACACTCATACGTTCCCGACTGGCCGTCTTCAGAGCAGCCGCCGCGGCGAAGAATCTGATCGGTCGAGGTTGGGATGAGCGCGCCACAACTCAACGCCGCGCTGTTCTTCATCATCGTCTGACACAGCCCGAGCATGCCGTTCACAGGGCAGAGGTAGTTCCCTTCCGAGCCGTTGCGCTGGCATCCGCCGCCGACCAACGTGCGGTCCGCAACATCGCGCTCCTTGCTCATGTCCTGCACCTGTCCGGTTGACGCGTTGAAGACGGGTTGGAAGTCCATGACGCATGTGGTGCCGGCGTGGCAACTGAAGTTCATGCCGCCCGGCGGAAGGCTGATGGCAAGCTGCGGGAACCAGACCGGCCATTGCCACTGATCGGACCAGACCGCGATGTCAACGAAAACTGTGGGGGCCAGGCCCGGCGTCAGAGTGAATCCCAGGTTGTAAACGGGGTTTCCAACGGCGAAGTGGCTGTAGTCGCCATTCTGCGCCGTGGCATCGCCGAGCGAGACCGTCTGTCCCGAATTGATGTTGGACGATCGATGCTGGAGCTCGTCGTTGAACGTGAACTGCAAACTGTCGGAGTGGAGATTGACCTTAATCGCGGGATAGACCGCGCCGCCGACGAAACCGAAGTTGAGCAGGTCGCCAAGCAGGTCGATTTGGTTGAACACGAAGGTGGAATCGATGCCGTGCGTGCCCGGGATAGGCGGCTGGAAACGCCCGCCAGTGTAAGGTGCAGGCAGCAACTGCGTAAAGTCGACGCCGACTGAAAAATTCTGGCTATTGCCGAAGCCTGGCAGATTCACGCTAAATCCTGCATCGGCGCCCACCTGGGCAACGATTTCCTGCGCGTTGTACATCTCGCTGCCATCGAGTCCGGCGGAGAAGAAATCGTTGACGTCGCCCTCGATGGGCACGAACTGCGGCGTCAGCTTGGCCTCAGCTGAATTGTTGGGGTGAACCACAGTTTCATATTTCAAATTTGCCTGGATGGGAAAGCGCAAGCCGAAAGCGTAGTTGAAGCCGGCATGAAGCTGGATGCCGTAGGTAGACGTGCAGCCAACGACGCACCAGTTGATGGAGACCGACACGCCCCATTGCCATTCGTAATCGTGGCCGATGGTGAAACCGGTGAGAAAGTAGTACGGACCCATGTTGAGATCGGCTGTTTGATCGCCGCGTGGCGGGCCGGAAGCGTTCAAATGAAGGTCCGAACTCGGAATCACTTTCAGGAGCTTGGGGAAACCGGCAGGACTGCCGCCCGAAACACCATTGCGCATGAGTTGGTCCGTGGCCGCAACCTCAGCGGGACTAGCGGTTGTGGTCAGATTCTCTTTGGGGTGCGCGTAAATTGACGATTCAAGTTTGGGTACGTACATCGTCTCTTCGACAGTCTGCACGCCCATGTTGACGAGCTCATCCTTCAGATCGTCGTCGCTGAGCGAACTCATGCGCGCCGCCTCGGCCTCACCCACCTTGGCGACGATGGCCGCACGTTGCGTTGGATCGGCCAACTGCTTGCGCAGTGCGGCAATGTGCTGGCTGGCATCCGCATCCGCCGCCGCGCTCTTCTGCTGGTATTCCGCGATCGCCGCCTGCCGCTTGCTCGGATCGGCAATGTAGCGCGGGCTACCCGGTACGCTGAATTCCCCCACGCGCTGAACCGTAGTGCTCCGCGTAAAGCACGACACTCCGGCTGCTGCGAGTTGCGCCTTCGCCCTGGGATCGGCGCACTTGCCGGGAAGGATCTGATAGGTCAGCAGATGGTGAATCACCAGGCCCTGGTCGACCTCGGTCACGTCAGATGTATTTGCCTGCACCTGCACGTGCTGCGGGATGGCCTGCAACCTTATTGCGACGTTCGGCAGCGCCCGTGCATTGTTCAGCATCGGCGTAAAGTCGAGCTGCGCTTCGCCCAGCATCACGTGCGGATTCGAGCGCAGGCCCGGGAGCGCGTATTGCCGCACCACGTGCAGCCGCTGCATGGTCTGCGCATGATTGCCGCCTTGCAAAATCACCGAGTTTGGATTGGGTTGCAGGTTCATCGCGCGCGCCTGATCCGGCCTGACTTGTGCGAATGCGGGGCCGGAAAATGAAAATGCGGTGAGCAGAAGCGCGGAGAAAAGGGTCCTCAGAACCTTGAGAGAGGGGAAGGTCATTGGCTTGCCTCCATGACACTACCTGGCCGGGGGCCGGGGGAAGATTTGCCAGGGTAGGAGGGACAATAAACTCCCGTTTTGCGAGTGTCAACGGGGAAGTGTGGGCTCTGCCACACTTTGGTAAACTCCCAGGCAATCTCGTCTGTCCGTATCGATGGACAGGCCCCTACGGCCTGACGATCATCTTCCCTACACCGTCGCGATACTGGCTGGCGATGACGAATGCTTCGTCAATCCGCTCGAGCTCTCTCGAATGTGTCAGCAGCGGCGCAAACCACGCAGCGTGCGCGCCCAGCAGCTCCAGCGCCTCTTCCGTCTCGTGGTTCGATCGCCGCACGTTGTAGAGCGTCAGCTCCTTGCGCCGCATCGCCGAAGCATCCACCTGCACGGCCGCTGCTGTGGGGATCCCTGTCAGCACCACGCGACCTGCATTGCGCGCAATCAGGGCAGCCTGGCTCGTCGTCTCAACTCCCGCCACGCAGTCAATTGCGCAGTCCACGCCGCGCTGCCCAGTGCCGCGCAAAATTTCCTCCACAGCTTCGTCCGGCTCGAGCACTACATCGGCGCCAATTCCCCGAGCCAGCTCGCGCCGGTGCGCCAGCGGTTCCACGGCCCAGATGCGTCCTGCCTGCGTGGCTTTGAGCGCGGCGATCGTCAACAGTCCGATCGGCCCCGCGCCGACCACCGCAACCGTTTCGCCCGGGCCCAACGACGCGAGGCGAAGAGAATGCAGTGCAATTGCCAGCGGCTCAGCCAGCGCCGCTTCGCTGTATGACATCCCGCCCGGGATCGGTTTGAAGTTCGCCACCGGCAGATTCACCAGTTCGCGGAAGAATCCGGGATGATTCGGCGTGCTCAGGAAGCGAATGTTCGCACACACATTGTGGTGTCCGCTGAGACAGAACTCGCAGTGGTAGCAGTAAAGTGCCGGCTCGAGCGCACCTCGGTCACCGGCGGCGCGGCCTGTAACGCCAGGGCCTGTCTTCATAATCCTTCCCGCCGGCTCATGTCCCAGCAACATGGGGTACACATTGGCGCTGCCGCCCACCGCGCCCTCCGTGTAGGCATGCATGTCGCTCCCGCAGACGCCCACAGCCTCAACCCTGACCTGCACTTCGCCAGGTCCGGGATCGTCGATTTCCATCTCCGCCAACCGGAAGGTCATGGGAGCTATCAGTTCCGCAGCACGCATTGAATCCTCTTTCCACACACGATAATTCATTGAACGTGGGGAGAACTATCGCTTCAGCGGCTCCCGGCGGCCCCCCAGCCCGGTGACGGGCCCCAGCACCCACCCGTGATAGTCGCTGCGGCTCAATGTGTCTTCAATTGCTCAGTTTTTTCTGGTGCTCTGTAGAAAACTCAAAGTGTGAGAGTTGTGGAATTCCCCGGAAATCAGGGGGAAACAATGACCGAGAGCATGGAGTCGCACCCAAAAGAGCTCCGCGCAGAACAACGGTGCGATCCATCTGGGTTGGTCCGCGCAGTCATGGGTGAATCGTCAAGCGAGACACGCTTGGCACAGTCGAACCAGAGTCGCAATCCAGGGAAGCCCGGAGTGAAGGGGAAAGCAAGATGCTGATCATCCTCATTATTATTCTGCTGCTCGTCTTCGGCGGGGGCGGAGGGTACTACGGCTACAGCAGGTGGGGCAGAGGAGGAGGCGCAGGCATCGGGCTTGGCACAATCCTCGTGATCGTGTTGGTGTGCTACCTGTTGGGAGCGTTCCGATAGAGAGATGTGGGGCAGGTTCATCCGCCGCACGAAGGTTGGCGGCGGCGGTATCGGTTTTCAGGCGCGAGATGTCTTGCATCAGACGCGTACGCGGAGGAAAGCAATGCAAATCGCAATAAGAAATGCGCTGACGCTGAGCTGGCACAATCTTCGGATCTTGCTCAGCGACTTCACGGTCAGTGGCGCTGTCTGGTTGTTGGTCGGGTTCTTCCTGGCTATCGCGGCACTTTCCATTCTTGCGATGAAGGCGACGTTGGTTCTGTATGCCCCGCAACGGCGTGAGTTCCGCGTCAAATGGACCCCGGAAGTCGCGACATCGACGATCTCGGAGATGCCAGTGGAGGGAATGCTGAAATGAAGGTGATCGGCGCGCAGGCACATGCAAGCGTATGCTTGAAACAGCAGCACGTTATTCCCTTCTCGCCTTTGGCATCCCAGCCTTCGCTCCAGACGAGCATCTTCCGGTTAAGCAACCGAACGAGTGGAGCCAACATGAGCATCATCAATAGAACCGATGTCAAGAACCACATGCGTCCGCCCTTCCTTTCGAAAATTCATCTGTGCCCGCCCGGGATGCCGCCCGAAAGCCAGCCCGATGCGACCGGCTTTTCCGAGGCCGAGCCGAACGCAATGAATGCGTCACAGTCCGGTTTTATTGCCGATTTCGTTGCGGAACATTCATCGCCGAGCGTAGCCGCCGCGCCGGGCCGTCATCTGCCCGGGTCCTTCCACCCTGATGTGCCAGAAGCACCTAAAAGCGCGAAATCGTGAAGCCGCACTCCGTTTTCCTGCGCAGCAAGTGCGCTCTCCCCGCGCCTCTGGACCCACTTACGGAGCAGTTGGGTGAACACTGGACGCGTGTCGAAGAGATCACCGCGCCGGTCTTCGAAACCATGATTCGCCAAAAGGGTTGGCACTTCATGCCGGTTGACAACCCCCGCACCAGAAAAGGTTTTGCGCGGACAGAAGAAAATGCAGTCCAGCAAGCGTTGACGCGCGCCCTGGGGGCGGTGGCCGGGCGGTTTAATGCCGCCGAATTGATTGCCGTTCAGGCCAGGAAATATCCCGGCTTTTACATAGCCAAGGTCACCTTGCAACCTCGCCAGATCCAGCAATACACGTGGCTTGAAATTGCGGGAGATTGGCAGCAACTGCCAGCACCCGCTCGATAATTCATGTTGCTCGGAGCACGCGGGCTGAATGTTGATCCAGGTGGCCGGTGTCCGCGCTGACATCAGGCAGCGTACACATCAAGCGAGGATCGAATCGCGACTGAAAAGAGGATAGGATGACCTTCCCCGAGATCGTAAATCCCGAAACACATGCTGGAAGAAATGGGGCGTTGCCTTCTTTGCCCAACGCCTTGCAAGCCAGCAGCCTGCCTTTGCCGACCCGCATCGCTTTCATCGGGAACTATTTGCCGCGAGAGTGCGGTATTGCCACTTTCACAACCGACCTTTGCAACGCGCTCGGCGGCGAATATGGCAAAGAGCGCCTGTTTGCCATCCCCGTAAACGATCCCGATTCGAGTTACGACTATCCGGAACAGGTGCGGCTGGAACTCGCGCAGGAGGACATTGCCTCCTATGAACGAGCCGCCGATTTTCTCAACTTCAATAGCAACGATCTCGTCTGCCTGCAGCATGAATACGGCATCTATGGCGGCGCCGCGGGCCGCTACATTCTGGCGTTGCTGCGCAGATTGAAGATGCCGCTGGTCACTACGTTGCACACGGTCTTGCGCGAACCGGACGCCAACCAGCGCATCGTGCTCGAAGAAATTGCGCAGCTCTCCGACCGCCTGATCGTCATGAGCGAGCTCGGGGCACAACTGTTGCGCGACGTATATGCGGTTCCGGGCGGAAAAATCGATGTGATTCCGCATGGCGTGCCTGACATGTCGTTCATGGACCCCAACTATTTCAAAGACAGATTCGGCACGGAGGGCAAGTCCGTTCTGCTTACATTCGGTCTGCTCTCGCCGAACAAGGGAATTGAAAACGTGATTCGCGCGCTGCCGGCGATTCTGGCGCGGCATCCGAACGTGGTGTATATCGTCTCCGGAGTGACGCATCCTCATGTCCGGCGGCGCGAAGGGGAGCGCTACCGCGAAGAACTGCAGGCGCTGGCAGCCGAGCTTGGCGTCTCTTCTAATCTGATTCTGAACAACCGCTTCGTTAGCACTGAAGAACTCATTGAGCATGTCGGCGCGGCGGATATCTACATCACACCCTACCGGCAGGAGGCGCAGATTGTCTCCGGCACGCTGGCCATCGCACTTGGAGCCGGCAAGGCAATCATCTCCACGCCCTACCTGCACGCGAAGGAACTGCTCGCGGACGGGAGAGGCGTGATTGTCCCATTTGACAATCCGGATGCCATTGCGGAATCGGTTGTTGCATTGCTGGAGAACGATGCGGAGCGCCACGCCATGCGCAAGCGTGCCTATCTGCACTCCCGCGGAACAACCTGGCCGACGACCGCGCGTGCCTACATGGCAACGTTCCAGCGGGCACGCTTTGAGCGCTCGTTGCAACCTCGCGCCGCCCAGCCTGACGAACTCGCGGCGGGACTGATCGATGTGATGGAGCACCTGCCGGCCCTCAATACAAATCATCTGTTCACAATGACCGACGATACGGGCATGTTGCAACACGCCATCTTCTCCGTACCCAACACACGCGAAGGCTATACCACCGACGACAACGCACGGGCGCTGATTGTTTCCACCCTTCTGAATGAGAGCGTCGGCTTCCCGCACGGGGAGGACCATCTCAATCTCTCTCGCCGCTACTTGGCTTTTCTCTGGCTTGCATTTCATTCCGATACTGGGCGCTTCAGGAACTTTCTAGGCTACAACCGCAAATGGCTTGAGGACGTTGGCTCTGAAGACAGTCACGGGCGTTCATTGTGGGCCCTGGGTTCGGTGCTCGGCCAATCACAGAATGCGGGGATGCGCGGAGCGGCAGGAAGGCTTTTTGAAGCTGCCGTGCCTGCGGTTCTCAAGTTCAGCAGCCCGCGCGCGTGGGCATTCAGCGTTCTTGGATTGCAGGCTTATCTCGACTGGTTCCCCGGCGACAGGTCCATTCAAATCGTTCGCAACGCGCTCGCCAATCGCCTGCTGGACGTTTACGAGCGCAGCCGTTCCGATAAATGGCATTGGTTTGAGAAGACTCTTTCGTACTCCAATGCGCGACTGCCGCAGGCGCTCATCCTGGCTGGCGGGCGGAGCAAGAACAAGAAAATGCTCGCGTCGGGAATCGAGTCCCTTGAATGGCTTGTCTCCGCTCAGCACTGTGGTGACCCGGAGGTCTTTGTGCCGATCGGCTCCAGCGGATGCTTCGCCGATGGCGGCGAGAAGCCTCGCTTCGATCAGCAGCCCGTGGAAGCCTGCGCCACCATCTCCGCCTGTCTTGAGGCATACAGGATGACGCATGAAGAGCGCTGGAACGAAGAAGCTCGTTGCGCCTTCAATTGGTTCCTGGGCAAAAACGACTTGCAGGCGCCGCTTTACGATGCATCAACGGGCGGATGCAAAGACGGACTTCATCCCGACCGCGTCAATGAAAATCAGGGTGCGGAATCGACGCTCTCGTTCCTGATGGCGCTCCTGGAAATGCAGCGAGCGAAGGTGACCCACGCAGAAACCACTTACCAGGAAATGAGCATCTCCCTTTGAACTCAGTTATTCATCCACCCGACTCGCCCGAGGCGACCGCTTTAGAACAGCAACCGGGAATATGTACCGACCTTCCCCTGCTCACGCGCTATTCCGACAATCCGATTCTGACCGGGCACGATTGGCCCTATGCCGTGAACAGCATCTTCAACGCCGGAGCAGTGCGATTGCCCGACGGAGACACTCTGTTGCTCTGCCGCGTGGAAGATCGCAGCGGACTGTCGCACTTGTGTGCCGCGCGTTCTCAAAATGGAGTTAACGGCTGGCGTATCGACGCCACGCCCACATTGATGGCCAATCCCCAGGAATACCCTGAAGAAATCTGGGGCATCGAAGATCCGCGCATTACCTGCGTCCCTGAGCTTGATCAATATGCCGTGACCTACACCTCCTTTGCTCGCGGTGGCCCGGGAGTCTCGCTCGCGCTCACCAAAGATTTCAAGTCCTTCGAGCGTTACGGCGTGATCATGCAGCCCGAAGACAAAGACGCCGCTCTGCTGCCGCGAAGAATTAATGGCTACTGGGCCATGATCCATCGCCCTATGACCACCTCAGGCGCTCATATGTGGATCTCTTACTCTCCCGATTTACGCCATTGGGGCAGCCATAAAATCATGCTCCAGGCCCGCCGCGGCGGATGGTGGGATGCAAACAAGATTGGCCTGTGCTCTCCGCCCATCGAAACGCCGAAAGGCTGGCTCGTGATCTACCACGGCGTGCGGGTTACCGCCTCGGGAAGCATCTATCGCCTCGGCCTCGCGCTTTTCGACCTTGATCAACCTGAGATCTGCCTGCAACGCGGGGACTCATGGATCTTCGGCCCCGAAGCCCCCTACGAGCGCGTCGGAGACGTGCGCGACGTCGTGTTTCCCTGCGGCCAAACCATCGGTGCCGATGGCGATACGATTAACATCTATTACGGCGCAGCCGATTCCAGCGTTGCCCTGGCCACGGCAAGCATCCGCTGCCTTCTCGCGTGGCTCGAGACGAATTCTGGCGCGGGAACCGGCTCCGGGCTGTGAGCCTCGCAATGAATGTCGCATGACAGGAGGCGCCAGATGAACGTTGAAACCATGACCTGGCCAAGTTGGCTTCCGCGTGTCCTTTGGATGCGGCGTTGTCCTCGCTGCAAATCCGTCCAATTCAAGGCCGGCGAATTGCGTCCTTACGATGCACTGCTCGCCCTGTTTTTTCTCCGCCCCGTGCGCTGCAAGTTTTGCTGGCGCCGCTTCTACTGGGTCACCCTGAAGGGCGCGGAATGAGCGGCTGCAAACGTGTCTCCAGTCCTACCTCGAATGATCTTCTGGAACGCCTTCTTGCAAGACACGCACAGATGCGAAAAAGCGATCAAGCCGACGCACAAAGCTCCATGCGCCCGGAGGACATGGAATACGTGCCGCTCGCCAACGCGCAAAGCAAACCTTGGCGAACATTCGGCGGGTCCGGAGCGTAGATCCGAACATCATCAAATCGATACATTCCATAGAATGAACGTACGCTGGATTCCAGCCATGAAGGGGCTCGCTCCATGAAAACGAAAGTGAAGGCTCTACAGTTTCTGTTTGTGCTTGGAGCTTCCTTCTATTTCCCCTTCGCTGCGATCGCACAAACGATCCCGCGCGGCACCGCCATCGACACCGAAGCAAGAAAGATCATGAACGATACCCACGCCAACGGCATGGCCGTTGCGGTCATCGATCACGGCAGAGTCAGCTATGTGCACGCGTACGGGATCCGTAACGCCAAGGGAGATCCGCTGACCACGGACACTGTCATGTACGGCGCATCGCTCACCAAAATGGTGTTTGCCTACACGGTGATGCAACTGGTCGATCAGGGCAGGCTGAACCTCGACAAACCTCTCAAGGACGATCTCGACAAGCCGCTGCCGAGCTATGGACCTGATCCGGTTTTTCCAGACAAGTACGGGCCATATAAGGACCTGGCTGATGATCTGCGCTGGGAAAAGATCACGCCTCGAATGTGCTTGACACATTCCACCGGCTTCAGCAACTTCTGGTTCATTGAACCGGACCAGAAGTTGCGAATCCATTTCGAGCCTGGGACGCGCTTCAGTTATTCGGGTGAGGGTTTTATCCTGCTGCAGTTCGTCATTGAGCACGGCCGCAAGGCGCAGGGGTTGGGGCTCGATGTCGGCGATCTCACCAGGTCCAATTTCGACAGGCTGGGCATGACCCGCACGAGCCTGCTCTGGTCAAGGGACAACCCGGACCCCAACGTTGCCGATGGTTGGAACGACCAGGGCCAGCCGCAGGCACATGACAAGCGGAGCAAGGTGCGCGCGGCGGGCTCAATGAACACCACAATCTTCGACCTGTCGAAATTCACCGCCGCGCTGGTTCGCGGTGACGGCCTCACGCCTGCCTCCCGCGCCGAAATCACCAGATCCAGCCTGCATATAACAACAGCCGGTCAATTCCCTCCTTTCCTTCCCGACTTGCCCGTGAGTGAGCAGCGCAAGGATTTGAACGCCGGGCTGGGCGTCGTCGTCTTCGATGGCCCGCAGGGTCACGGATTCTACAAAGGCGGGCACGATGGCCAAACCGCCAATAGTGTCGTATGCATGGAGGCCTATCAGCGTTGCGTCGTGATCCTGTCGAACGATGTGCGCTCCGAGGCAGGCTTCGCCGATCTGGTCAGGTTTATCCTCGGCGACACCGGGGTGCCGTATGACTGGGAATATGGCGATCACGCCGGAAAGTCGTGAGCTTGCGGTGAGTCCCGGAACTTTAAACTTCGATGCGCCCTGCCAACCCCGTGCGCGTGCTGAGGGCCCGCTGACATCGGATGGGTCCCGATAAGCGCCGTAGTAGCCGTCAACTGCCGGCCTCGCTGCCACCAGAAAACCTCATGCTCACAGCAACTTACGCCAAGCCCCCTCCCACCTTGGTTTCCATTCGGGGGTACCCGCGTAACGATGCTCACCGCACAGTGGTGATCTTCCCAGTCCCGTCGACGCAGCCTATAGTCCGATTACTTCGTGCCTGCGAGTAACGGCCGTAGGTAAACGCCCATTCCCCAACCCCGAACGCGATGAGCCTTTAAAAATTAGGAGGGAGAAACATTGATCTCTGACTACTCGGTTCTTCCAATGGGAACAAGATTCGAGGACGGAGAGGTAAAGCTCTGTCCAAAGTGTCAACGACGCGGCCTCCACGTGGAAGTGGATGGTCACAGCTTTTACACGCATTTCCAGATTCTCAACAGCGACAATCCCCGTAGCGTCTTCATCCGGCGGATCGAGTGTCATTTCTTTACCGGAGAGATCGCCGCTCGAAATCCGTACCAGGCGCTGCCCCAGAGTGCCTCGCCATCGACGTAGGCCGATGGCGCCGCCAGCTTCCGGCCACTCGTAGCAGCAACCTGGCGCGGTCCACGACTTTCTGGCCACTTACCACCGTTTTAGATTGATGAGTGACGATTGAAGGTTGAGAGCCGCCGATCGTCTCTAGGCCACCGTCGCCCTCAGTTCCACCTGCTTCGTCGTGATTTCGATTTTTGCCGGAGCGACGCTGCTTTCACGTACGACCGTGCTTGCCTCTATTGCTATCTTCCCCGGCGTTTTGGTCGATTGAACGATTACTTGCGCCAGGCCGTTGAAGAGCGAGCGTCGCGATTCCTTGTCGCTCTCGTGGCAGTTAGGATCGCCATTTCCCACGCCGATCAGCGCGCCTTCGCCAGTGACTTTGAATTGGATCATGTTGCCGGCCGTCGGCACGGCGCGACCCGCGCTGTCGAGCGCGTCGACAGTGAGCACCACAACGTCCTGGCCATCGGCGTCGATCCCGCCTCGGTCTAAAGTTGTTCGGTCGGCCGTGAGCCGCAGCGACGCAATCGGTCCCGTTGTCTCGCGCTTTTCGGTGAGTGCGAGTTTGCCGTCCTTCCAGCCTCGCGCTTCGATCGCGCCCGGCTCGAAGCGAACCTTCCACTCCACGTGCCCGAGCCGCGGAACCTTTTGCCGCCCCTGGCTCTTGCCATTCAGAAAAAGCTCCACTTCATCCAGGTTCGAGTGAACCCACACCGGGATCTCCTCGCCTTCCCTGCCCTCCCACGTCCAGTGCGGGAACAGATGAAGCACGGGCTCTTTCGTCCACCATGCCTTGTAGTAGAAGAAGTTGTCCTTCGGAAATCCGCACATATCCACGATGCCGAAGTTCGAGTTGATCGTGGGCCAACCGTAAGGCGTCGGCTCGCCGCGATAGTCGAAGCCGGTCCACGCGAATCCGCCGGCTTCCCACTCGCGTGTGCCGTAGAACTTCCACCACTCCTCGGCGAGCTGGCTCCAGTCAGTGTGGTTCACGTCGTAGGCGCTCAGCGTGTTGCGCAAGGCATCGGTCTCATAAGAGCCGCGCACAGAGATCGTGCTCGCCGTCTCCGAGCCGTAGATGGGCCGCGTGGGATGCTCCTTGTGGTAGCCGTCGGGACGATTGAGGCCATAGTTGAACCCAATAATGTCGAGCGCATCGGACAAACCCTTCTCATTGTCGCCATTCACCGCCGCTCCCACCACGCGTGTTGGGTCGAGCTGGTGGCATCGCTCGACCATCGTAGCCGCTATCTTCGCGCCCTCCTCGGCCATCTTGTCCTGCAGTTGCCACTCCTCGTTGCCGATGGACCAGAGAATGATGGATGGCGAGTTGCGATAACGCTTGACCATTGTCTCGAGTTGCGCCAAGCCTTCGGGGCTCGAACTCATCTGGCGCGTCTCGCACATCATCATCATGCCCATGCGGTCGCAGGCCTCAACGAGCTCTGGCGTGGGCATGTTGTGCGAGGTTCGCACCGCGTTGCACCCCATCTGCTGGAGCACTCCGATGCGGAATGCCTGCAGCCGGTCAGGAACAGCCGCGCCCACTCCGGCGTGATCCTGGTGGTTGCACGTGCCCTGAATCTTGAGCGGCTGGCCATTGAGGAAGAAACCATGGTCGGGGTCGAACTTTACGGTCCGTACGCCGAACGTGATCCGCTCGACGTCGCGGACTTTGTCACCGGATTTGAGGGTGGCGACAGCCGTATAGAGGTTCGGCGAGTCGACGGACCAGAACATTGGATGGTCTATGTGCGCCGACGCAATGAATCCGTCTTCGCTGAACCGGGTGTCGCAGCACGGGCCCACCGGCTGCTCCTGCGTATCCGCTGTGGCCACGGTCTTCCCCGCAGGGTCGAGAATCTCCCACGTTACCGTTGCCGGCGCCACCTCGCGGCTATGATTTTCGACACGAGTTGCCATTTCAACCGCGGCGAACTGTCCCTCCAGCGTAACGCGGACGACGCTTTCCCACGGCGCCAGATGCACCGCATCGGTCTTGGTCAGCCACACATGCCGGTAAATCCCGGCGCCCTCATAAAACCAGCCGTCGCCAAAGCTCGCGTCCACGCGCACCACGATGCAGTTCTTCGCACCCACTGCAAGAAAGTCGGTAATGTCGAACCGGAACGGCGCATAGCCGTGATCGTTGCGGCCGATGAAACAGCCATTCACAAACACGAGCACGTCACGAAAGGCCCCGTCGAATTCGACCGCGATGCGGCGGCCGTCGTCAGCGGCGGGAATGTCGAACTCGCGCCGGTACCACCCCACGCTCGTCTCGGGATAGCGCCGTCCGAGCGGCTTGAATCCGTGCGAGGCCAGCGTGTCATCCCAAACGAATGGCAGCTCCACCGCCCAGTCGTGGGGCAGGTTCAGCGAGCGCCACTTGGAGTCGTCATAACCCACCTTCGCGATCTTGAAGTCTCCAGTCTTCGAGAAGTCATCCTGGCGGTTTCCGAATCCGAAGTCCCGGGCCGGGTCCGTGCCGTTGCCGAACTGGAACTTCCAATCTGAGTCGAAAAGCAATCGCTCGCGCGGTCCCATCGTGCCTGGGCTGCTGGCTCGGTTCGCCTCAGTAGCCATAAAGGCGGCGGCACGCGCCCAACCCGCACGGGCCAGCAGCGACGAGGTTGAGAGAGCTAATCCGGATGAGAGCAAGGTGCGGCGGGAGATGGGAGACATGGCGACCTCTTTCTAATGAATGCCCGACGCAGATGCACTCGGATGACGAAGCGGCGGACAACAAGGCACTATAAACCAGCCCGTGCAGGGCTGTATACGCTTTCAGGCAGACGCTGGAAACGCCGTCACTTACGGAGCAGAATCGGCCACCGGATCAGCAGAGGGCAAAAGCATTGAAGATGGTAAACTCAGACAGTCAGCCCGCATGATCGGAGAGATGGCCGAGTGGCTGAAGGCGCACGCTTGGAAAGCGTGTTTAGGGGAAACTCTAACCTGGGTTCGAATCCCAGTCTCTCCGCCACGACTTTTCGCATGTTCTTGATTTCGCTGCTAATTTACGCATTAAATTCAATTTGTTTGCAATTCCCTGAGACACGTGCGTCACTTCGCCGTTCTCAGCCTTTTCTTTGAGTTCGTCTCCCCTCACCGCCATCCCCAAAGAGAAATCCTCATTCGAGGAAGAGGTGCTGCTGAACCGCGTCCGTCGGCCTATCCCCGATTCGCCCAAAAGGGCCGATGCATTCGCCGTGGCTGCATGCGGGCCACGGATCCGCCGCTTCGATCTCTTAAAGAGTGATGCAGATCACACGACGTCGCTCTACTGAATTTCTTCGATACTCAAACGATTCAGTAAGTCAATTTTGCTGTTGACAATCGCTCATTTCTGAGACTAGATTCGCGCCAACAAAAGTGTGGACATTTTTCTCATCCTAAAGGTTGAGTGATTTCTCCTTTAGGGCCGGGGGCGCTATTTAGCCAACGAGAGAATCACCCATGCTCGAAGTTCGATTGCGTGCACATGGCAGTGTAAGGCGGAAAAGACGAAAGACCGCAGGTGGGCAGGCAAATCGGCGAATGTTGAAGGCGGAGCGGAGTCGGGCACTAAGCCACCGCATGATTGACGATAAAGATTTCCAACATCTTTACCGTCTCCAGGTAGAGAACTCGTGGAGACGGCCGCACGCGTGCTGAGAACTCGTCGCAGGATGCATAGCGGCTGAAATCCGTTTCAATGTAAGGAGGCTCGTCTATGAGGCAATGGATTTCACGCATCAACGTAAGGAGAGCCATACCCCGGCTGTTTGCCGTCGCGGCGTTGCTTTTCTTCGCACATCTGGTTACCGCGCAAGAAGGGACGCTCCTCGGCACCGTCAGCGACCCAAGCGGCGCCGTGGTTGCCAACGCAAGCGTAAGCATCACCAACCTTGAAACAGGCCTGAGCTCTGTGATCGTTTCGGACGGCGCCGGCCAGTATGTCGCACCAGATTTGGCCATCGGTCACTACACCATCAAGGTCACGGCATCGGGCTTCAAAGCAGCCGAGAAGACCGGTGTGACGCTCCAGGTGGGCGACCGCCTGCGCCTCGACTTCGCGCTCCAGGTTGGAGCCCAGACTCAGACTGTCACCGTCGAGGCAGATGCCCTCCACTTGCAAACCGACTCCGGCGAGGTGAGCAACATGATCACCGGCACGGACATCGCGAAGCTGGAGATGAACGGCAGAAGCCTTGTGTCGATGGAGTCGATGGTTCCCGGCGCTGTCAGCCTGCAGGGCTCTCAACAAGTGCCGTCCTCCCAGGGCTCGGACGCCGCCGTTGAATTCAATGGCCAGCGTGTAAGCCACAACCTCTGGTTGATGGATGGCGGCGAAGCCGCGGATCGTGGCGGCGGCGGCGCTCCTATTGTCTCGCCCTCGCTGGAGGCTATTGCCGAAGCCCGCACCATGACTTCGAACTACAGCCCCGAGTATGGACTCTCTTCGGGCGGAACGATCACCACGACGTTCAAGTCGGGATCCAGGCAGTTCCACGGAGAAGGCTGGGAGTTCTTCCGCAACGACTATCTGGACGCCAGGAACTACTTCTCCACGCCCGGCACCAAAGCCCCCGAACTGCGCTACAACATTTTCGGCGCCAACATTGGCGGGCCGGTCAGTTTCCATCCGAACAAGAGCGAGCCCAAGACCTTCTTCTTCTACAACCAGGAGTGGAGAAGGTTCGTGAGCGGCAATGGAGTCATCAAACAGCAGGTTCCGATAACATCCGCGTACCAGGGCAATTTTGCGGGCGTCACCGATTCCAAGGGAGTTGCAATCGTCCCGACGACGCCGTGCGCCTTCCAGATCAGCCCAACCATGCAGGCCGCCTTCGCGGCTGCCAGCGTACCGCTCAGTACGAGTTCAGGTTCAGGCTCGAGCCAGACCTGCAACGCCGACGTAACCTTCCCGGGCAACAAGATTCCAGCCTCGCTGCTCGACCATAATGCGCAGGTGCTGCTGACAGAGGGGAAGATCTTCCCGGCGCCGAACAATGGCGTGTATTTCCAATTGCCGGTCTCCGAGCCGAACATCATTACGGAAGAACTGGCTCGCGTCGATCACAAATTCAGCGACAAGTGGTCGGTGTTTGGACACTGGGTCTCCGAGCAGACGCAACAGGGCTACGCCACAGTGATGTGGAGCGGCGACAACGTGCCTACCATCGGCAACACGTTTGGCAATCCGGCGTACAGTGCGGTGGTCCACAGCACTTACACAATCAATCCCAACCTGGTGAACGAGACTGCGTTCAATTACGACTCCAACCAGATCCACATTCTGCCCAAGGCCGCGTTTGGCGCCTCGCTGACAGCGCCGTCGGACTACACCTTTAACCGCGTCTTCTCGGGAGATGTTCCGGGCAACGTGATGCCGGAAATCGACCTGCAGAAGCAGACCGGGGCCCAATACGAAGCGAATTGGTCGCCGTGGAATAACGTCGCCAAGGATTACTCCATCCGCGACGATATCTCATGGGTGAAGGGCGCGCACCAGTTCAAGTTTGGAGGAGCATGGGGGTACTTCGCCAAAGCGCAGGATGCATTCGCCCCGAAGGAAGGCCAGTTCGGGTTCAAAGGCGTTTACACCGGCTACGATTTCGCCGACTTTCTGTTAGGTCTGGCGAATACCTACAACGAGTCAGCGGTGCACAATGCGGGCCAGTGGAACAACATTAGCCCGTCGCTTTACTTTGCCGATAACTGGCGCGCGACCCCGCGGCTGACGGTAAACCTGGGCCTGCGCTGGGACGGCATCCCGCACACCTACGATGCAAACAAGCATTCCTCTAACTTCTATCCAAACCTCTATAACCCTGCCCTCGCTGCCACGTACACTTCGGCCAACGCCCTCTGCAGCAGCGCATCCGATCCCGGCTGCACCGCTCCATCTCCCGGATTGGTCCAAGGCTCCGGCTCCATTCTCGGCAACAGCAAGTTCTATACGAATGGAATCGGTATCGGCGGCGTCACGCCCGGAATTCCCAAGGGGTTGGCGAACAGCCAATGGAACGCATGGGGTCCGCGTCTCGGTTTCTCTTACGACGTGAGCGGACGGGGAACAACCGTTGTGCGTGGCGGCGTCGGCGTCATGTACGAGCGCATTCAGGGCAACGACATGTATAACGGAGCCCTCAACGTACCCGCTAATGCCAAGGTCAACTTCAACAACGTCCTGCTCTCGAATCCAAAGACCAGCGCTGCCACCGGAACCACGCTGACGGCTCCGATCGTTGTGGCCAGCATCCAGGGGATTGAAGCAGACGGCTACAAGCTGCCGACAACCACGCAATACAGCGCCGGAATTCAGCACCAACTCAACGCCGGCACGATCTTCGATCTGTCGTATGTTGGCACGATGCTGCGCCACCAGAGCGACGACAGGGATATTAACCTGCCGACGCCAATGGCGACGTCAAACCCGACCCAATCGCTTCAAACGCTGTTGGCTGGGCTGGCTGTAAACGGTGGCAACTACAACTTGGATCTTCCCTACAAGGGATACGGCCCAATCCAGATGTATCAGAACGAGGCGAACGGCATATACAACGGCATCCAGGCGGGTGTTCACCTGAATATCCACCAGGATCTGCAGGTCCAATTCGGCTACACCTATTCCCACGCTTATGACACCAGCCAAAGCAGCGGGAACGGGTACGATCTGAATAATGTTTCCAACCCCTATGCGGGCTGGAAATTCGATTGGGGTCCGTCGACCTTCGACCGTCACCAGGTGGCATTCCTTGAATACGAATGGAACCTGCCGTTCTTCCGTCATTCCACGGACCTGGCCTCAAAGCTACTGGGAGGCTGGGAACTGGCCGGATCTTCGGTCTTCCAGGGCGGCGCCCCGCTGAACGTGACTCTCGGCGGCACATATGGCAACAACGGTCTGTCAAATGGAACCAACCGGCCGAATCTGACCGGGGCGATCCAATATCCAAAGTCACGTTCCACAGCCGGCTTGCAATGGTTCAACAACGGCTACACGTCGAATAATCCAACCTTTGTAGCCCCGGATCCGGGTGCGTGGGGCAACCTGCGCTTCAACGCACTGCGTGGACCGGGTAGTCAAAACTGGAACATCGCCATGCACAAAATCTTCCGCTTTACGGAGCACAGCAACGTTGAGCTCCGCGCGGAGACGTTCAATGTCTTCAACCACCCACAATTCACAGGGAACGGGCAACAAGGCGGCATCGGAACCAACGTGAACGGCGGCAACTTCGGTTTGAGCACCGGCGTGGCCGATCCCAGAGAGTTCCAACTCGCCGGGAAGATCAACTTCTAACCGCAGTTAACACTGCATTCCTTGAGGCCTCGCTCCCAGACGGGAGCGGGGCCTCTGTTCTTGGCCTATGGTATTCGATCCATTGAAGAGCCTGTTGGAGAGTGTGCGCTAGCGGCGCCACGAAAAATCCCCGCCTGCCCACTTACCGTCATGGCCACCATCCCGGCCGGCTCCGAACCCTAGGGATGTGCGTCCGTCGCGTCCACTTCCGACGATAGCTCGACTTTGCCGGGGACAGGAGTGAAAATCGGGTCGTCGGCGGCCCAGGGTACCGGGCATATTTTTCCCTGTTGGTAGCGAATCAGGTTCTGCCGCAAGGAACGCGCCAGCACATCCTGGTGAGCGGCTTCCAACTGATCGATCACCGCCTGCTGATACGCGGCCGCTTGCTGATATTGCCCAACTGCGGCGAGAGCCATGGCCAGGGTGATTCCGACCTCCAACGGGTTGCCTTGCTGATTCCTCACGAGAGCTGCGACGATGCGCAGTGCGCGGCCCGGGTCGCGCACTGCCGGATCGGGCGCGGCTGCCAATATTCTCGCCAGTGCATCGGCGATGTCCGGATCGCCGGGAAGCGCCGCCGCGCCGTCCTCGAGTAAAGTTCGCGCCCGCGCGTACGAATCCAAGTGAACCGACGCAATGGCTTGCATCAACCGGGCAAAACCGTTCCGTGGGTCAAGCGAGACAACTGTTTCATATTCCCCCTCTGCGTCAGTAACTTTTCCCCTCCGCATGAGGAGATTGGCTAACTGAAAATGAGCCATTACGAGCCCCGGATCCAATTGGACCGCTTGCCGGAAATGGACGATGGCCTCCTCTTCCCTGCGCTCTTGTAACAGCAAAATCGCGATGTCGTAATGCGCGGAGGCGCTGCTCGGGTCGAATTGCAAGGCATGGGCATATTGCTTGAGCGCGTCGTCTCGCTTTCCTTGCCGGGCCAGAGCGACTCCAAGGTATTCGTAGGCGATGGGATCGGAGGGGTCGAGTCGGATCAACTGATCGTATGCGGAAACGGCGTCAGCAAAACGGCTCTCCCGCATGGCCGCGCCACCGCGTTGAACCAGGCTAAGCCTACCCCCCTTGAGAAGATCGATCTGGTCGAGCAGCGGATCTTCTATGTCAGGCTCCGTCTCGCCGCGAACTTGCAGTTGTTCCTGAGCGTGGGCAAGATCGCCCAGCCCGCGAAAGGCCAGGGCGAGTTGATAGTGGACGCTCGAAGCTTTCGGCTCGATTGCTAAAGCTTCAGTGAAATCCTTCACTGCGGCGCCGTAATCATGTTTAGTCATGGCCACCTTGCCCAGTCCGGTCAAGGCGGCTGAGGAATGTCGCTGCGACCTTGCTTTCGTGAAGGAATCTTTGGCCGCGTCGGGATGATCTAATGTCAGCTCCACAGCTCCCAAACGCAGCAGGGCCGGGTTGTAGCGTGGATTGAGAGCAAGTGCGCGCTGGTAATCGCGCGCCGCCTCCTCGGAATCGCCGTTCTTCTGGTGCAAATAACCCAAATAATAAAACCATTGGAAAGGCTGAGAATCGAGGCGAGAGGCGTTCGTATAGCAAGCTATCGCAGTATCGTCGAAACCATAAACTTGATAGGTCTGGCCCACCTTGCCAAAAGCCGCAGCCAAGCGGGCGCGAGGAGCGTCGCTCTGCGCCCTCACCGCAGCAAGCGCCGCCTGGGAGGCGCGAATCTGGTCCTTGACCGGAGCGTCCACTCCGGCGAGGTCCGGTTGAGGAACTTCCATGAGATCGACCTGGCTATTCGCCGGGCGCGAAGGCCCGGTCTGCGCAGCACACCCGTCCGAACCGGCGTTCACGCTCGCGGCAACGAGCGCGATCGCCAACAAAGCGGTCCGTAGCCGGATACCAATCATGGCGCAGTTATCGTCACGCCGCTGCCCTCTCGCAGTGTGGTGTATTTGCCGAGCGGCAAGCCGGTCCATTCTTCGACCCTTCCGCTGACCCAGTGGGCCTGCACCTTGGTGATCTCGGGAGCATCGCCAAGCCCGAACACGATCCGGGGGTCGCTGGAGGAACAGTAACTTCCGTCTGTATGAACGCGCCGCCACAGTGGAGACGCGTCGCGGCGAAAGACAGCCACTCGTGTCCCCAGCATATCGCGATGGAATTTGTCCCCTACCATGCGCAATCCGATCCACGGCTTGCGATGTCCCACGTTGTTGATCAAGAGCCGTGCGGGGCCACTGTTGTTGACCACCACGACATCGATCCCTCCATCGTTGTCGATATCGCCGAAGGCTGCCCCGCGGCCCACATCCAAACTGGAAAATGCGCTTCCGGCGATGCCGCTGACGTCCTCGAATTTCCCCTTGCCGCTGTTGTGCAACAAGAGGTTGGGTTCGGCATACGGATACATGCTCCCCTTGCGAGCCTCTTCTTCGATGGTTCGGACCGCTCCGTTCACGATCATCAAATCCAACCATCCGTCGTTATCGTAGTCCAACATCCCGATGCTAAATCCCGTGTACCGCTGTGTAGCGCGAGCAAGGCCGCTCTCATAGGACAAATCGTCGAACCATCCCTTGCCGTCGTTGGCAAACAAGTCGGCGTGTTGTCCACCGATCGTGGCCACCACAAGATCTTCGACGCCGCGGCCGAGCAGATCTCCAGCGTCCACGCCCATGCTGGATTGCGGGTCCCCATCTCGATCCACCGCGCAGCCCGCAATCAGCGCCTCGTTCTTGAAGGTTCCGTCGTGCTGGTTGATCCAAAGTTGGTTGGGTCGAAGATCGTCCGAAATAAAGATGTCGGGCCAGCCGTCGCCGTTGAAATCCGCGCAGATGGCGCCCATCGAGCCACTGAACTGAGCGCCGATTCCCGAACGCGTGGTCACATCTTCAAACGTGCCATCGCGCCGATTGCGGAAAAGGCGATTGGGCAAAGGACTGAACGCCAGGGGACTGCAATAGTCGGGAGCGCCGCCGGGTGAGAGACACTTAGGCAGATTCGTAAACCTGAAGTCGAGGTAGTTGGCGACAAACAGATCGAGCCAGCCATCCCGGTCAAAATCGAAGAAGCTGGCGCAGATGCTCCACCCAGGAACGTCTGTGCCGGATTCCGCAGTCACATCGGTGAAAGTTCCATCGCCGTTGTTGCGCCACATTTGATTGTGGCCGAAATTCGTGATGTAGAGATCGACCCAACCGTCGTTGTTGAAGTCCGCCGCTGCGACTCCCATGCCGTATCCCTCGGCTCTGATTCCGCATTGCTCTGTCACATCAACGAACTTGAGCGTGCAAGTGCCGTCGGCGTGGCGAACCGAATCGTTGCGGTAGAGCCGGCCGCGCAGCGGCAACTGAGGAGTGTATAGGGTCGGGCTCGAACCGGCGGGTCCTAACTGTGTGCCCTGGACGAGGAAGATGTCGAGATCGCCGTCATTGTCGTAGTCGAAGAGCGCCACTCCGGACCCCATCGTCTCCGGATAATAATGAAAACCCGACGCACCGTTGAAATGGACAAAATCAATCCCGGCTTCGCTGGTCCGGTCGCTGAAGATTCCCTCGGCCGTGATGGGAAGCGCGGCCAATCCAAGCGAGGGCCCCACAGCGGCGAAGGCCCCCAATTTTGCGAATTCGCGCCGGTTAAGAGGATTCTTCATGAATTCGATTGCCCCGAGACAAGTGGGCCGGCGCGGAGGATAACCGACTTTGCAAGTGATTTCTTAAGGGCAGGTTAGCATAGTTCGTGAATGATGGCGATGAACCGGCCAATGAGGCATCATCAGCTTTCAACTTCCCACTCAATCCTCGACATGGGCAGCAACTTCGGAGCGATGACCTGAGGCGCGTTACCATAAGTACATTCTTCGAGATAGCCATCAGCAAATGCCTATGAAGTCCGCAGCGCTGCTTTCCACGCTCCTCGTCCTGCTGACATCGCCGCGGATCGATCCGCAGACGCCAGACGCCTCTCGTGCAATCTCGTTGGAACAGGCGGGCGACCTGCCCGGCGCCGAAAAGGCGTGGCGCGCGGTAACTACCGACAGCCCGCGCGATGCAGGTGCCTTCGCCAGCCTCGGAGTTGTCCTGTCGAAGGAAGAGAAGTACAGCGAGGCCGCTGCTGCTTACCGTCAGGCGCTGGCGTTGAATTCGAACCTGAGAGGAGTACAGCTCAACCTGGGTCTCGCCGAGTTCAAGCAGGGTCATTTTTCGCAAGCCATCGCGCCCTTTAAAGCCGCATTGCGCGCGGATCCGGCAAGCTTGCAGGTTGATACGCTGCTGGGAATGAGCTACTACGGCGAAGCCGAGTTCTCCAAATCGGTTCCCTACCTTCAGATCGCGGTAAAGAGCGAACCGGAGAATCTGGAATTGCGCGGAGTGCTGGCGCAGGCGTGCCTCAACTTGAGGCAATACACCTGCGCGCTGGAGCAAGACCAGCAGATCAATAAGATCAACCCTGACTCTGCGCAGGCTCACATGCTCTCCGGCGAGGCCCTCGACGGCTTGCGCCGCACCGACGAAGCGATCGCCGAATTCCGGCTTGCCGAGAAGGCTTCTCCCAATGAGCCGAACGTGCACTTCGGTCTGGGGTATCTACTGTGGGAAAAAAAGGAATACTCCGATGCAGCCGCGGAGTTTCAGGCGGAGTTGGATACCAGCCCCAACCATGCCCAGGCACTTACCTATTTAGGAGACTGCAATCTTACGCTGAACCATCCTGAGGTTGCCCGCCCGTTGCTGGAAAAAGCCGTGCAAGCCGATCCGGGAAACGAATTGGCGCACCTCGACCTGGGCATCATCGATGCCGATGCAAATCAGCGAGAGGACGCATTACGCGAGCTTAGCGCCGCAGAAAAGCTCGCACCCAACGACGTGAATGTGCACTGGCGACTCGGGCGTCTCTACCGGAGCATGGGGAACATGGACTTGGCCAAAGCTGAATTCGACAAGGCGAAGAGCATCACCCAGACCGCCGACACCGACCTCGTCAACCAATTGAATTCCCCGCAGGGGCAGAAACCCGCATCCACAACCGGAGCCAGGTAAATGTTCGAGCGGTATTGGTCTTGCCAATGAAACAAGCTCTCTCTCTCGCATTGCATCTTGTTCTGGCCGCTGCGCTGGCTGTGGTTCTCAGTTTGTCCATGCGCGCGCAGAATTCCCCGGAGGGCGGCCCACAGCCGAACGCAACGGGACAATCGGCAGGAGGCGGGATGGCCAATGCCGGTCCGCAACAGGCGCAGTTCGACAGCCAGCATCGGCCCATCACGGCTGGAGGGTTCGTGAAAACCGGGCCCATCGTTTTCGAGAATGTGGCCGGAACTGCGGGCTTGACGGCATGGCATCACCAGGCCGGCACGCCGGAGAAGCGCCTGATCCTTGAAGCCAAAGGGCCGGGCGTGTGCCTGCTGGACTACGACAACGACGGCTGGCTCGATATTTATCTGGTGAACGGCTCAACCTACGATGCGCTGGCCGGCAAAAGTACGCCGCCGCACTCGGCGCTGTTCCACAACAACCACGACGGAACCTTTACCGACGTGACCGTGAAGGCAGGCGTTGCCAACGATCGCTGGGGATACGGCTGCGCGGTGGGAGATTTTGACAACGACGGCTGGCCGGATCTGTATGTTACGAACTTCGGCAAGAACCGCCTTTACCGCAATAACCGTGACGGAACCTTTACCGATGTGGCGGAGAAGGCGGGCGTGACCGTTGGGACCTGGTCGACGGGTGCAACCTTCGGCGATTACGACGGCGATGGGCGTCTGGACCTGTTCGTGGACGGCTACGCTGAAATGGATTTGAACAATCCTCCGCTTTCGGGCACGAAAGGCGTGAATTTCGCGAATTGCCAGTTTCGCGGCGTGCAGGTGATGTGCGGGCCGCGTGGCTTGAAGGGCGAGCACGATCATCTGTTTCACAATAACGGCGATGGATCCTTTACCGACACAAGCAAGAAAGCGGGGGTCGACGACCCCAACGGTTTTTACGGGTTGGGCGTGCTGTTTGCCGACGTGAACAACGACGGACAACCCGATCTGCTTGTGGCCAACGACTCAACGCCCAATTATCTCTACATCAACAAGGGCAACGGCGCTTTTGAAGACCAGAGCTACGAGAGCGGGTTCGCGCTCAATAAAGATGGGCGCGAGGCGGCCAACATGGGTATTGCCGCCGGCGACTATCAGAATAATGGGCATCTTTCGGTGGTGAGCACAACCTTCTCAGACGATTACCCGATTCTTTTTCAAAATGACGGCACCGGGTTCTTCACCGACGTCAGTTACGAGGCGGGTATCGCCCAATCTTCAATCCCCTTTGTCAAATTTGGCGATGGATTCCTCGATTACGACAACGACGGCTGGAAGGACCTGCTGATCGTGAACGGCCACGTTTATCCGGAGGCGGACCAACATCCGGAGTGGGGACAAAGCTATGCCCAACGGCCGCTGCTCTATCGCAATCTGGGAACCGGGAAGTTCGAGCCAGTGCCGCCGGTCGAGGGTTCGGGCCTGGCAGTGGTGACGGTCGGCCGCGGAGCCGCCTTTGGCGACTTGTTCAACGACGGCAAGATCGACGTGGTGATCAACAGCATGGACGGGGCGCCCATCCTGCTGCGTAACGTGAATCCTGACCACCATCAATGGGTGGAGCTGAAACTGGCGGGCGGCCCACACAGCCCGCGTGATGCCGTCGGCGCCACCGTTTATCTGATAGCCAACGGGATGCGCCAGCGCGGCGACGTTCTGAGCGGAGGCAGCTATCTTTCCTCGAACGATCTTCGCGTGCACTTTGGCTTGGGCGATGCGACCGATGCCGGTAAAGCGGAGATTCACTGGCCATCGGGAAACAAAGAATCGCTGAAGCTGCCGGCGGCAGATCGCATCTACACAATCACTGAAGGCAAAGGGATCACGGACGAATTGTGCGGGGTCAGGCCGTGCGCCGGTCCTGCCGCGCCCTAGACGGGCAAAATGCCCCGCGTGGAATCGCATCCAGATTACAGGCGTACGGTTGGGATAAGAACGGGACCTCGGCTGACGCGCAGCTCGATGAGGTCCCGCTCTCCCGCATTCAGGAGAACGGCGCAACGTATCGCGCTTCGCGCAGGCCCCTTTGCAGGAAATCCTCTAGCCATTTGTCTTGACAAATCTCACTGCTTTCAATAGTTTCTATTCTCAATGCCCCTGAAACGGCTCTCATCCATGAGTGCCAGGACTTCTTGGTCCATTCATGCGGAATGAAAGCCCGGAAGTTGGCGCCATTTCCCCAATGGCAATCTAAATAGTTTTTATTCGGCCACCTGAGTGATTTGCCGAGCCGCTGGGCCCTTGCCTGGACTGAGTGGAAAACCGTGTCCGGATCCTGAGCTTCCCTGTGTATTCAAAGTAGGTTAACCGTCAGCTCCAATTCCCCGGGAGAGGTCATATGACCAAGCTGTCCGCTGGCTCGGCGTCCAAAATGCATTTCACGGGTTTTCAACGGAGCCTGATCGTGGCTCTGTTTGGAGTGGCCCTCGCAACTCTCTTGCCAAGCAGCAGCTCAGCGCAAGTGACCTACAACGACTTCAACATTCCCCAGGCAAACTTGGGACAGGCATCGGCGGCCTGCGCCTCGAGCTCCGCCGCGCCCGGCGTGCTTTTCTGCTTCAATTTCGCGGGCAACGGTCTCAGCTTTGTCCCGGACAGCTTCTACACGACGACGATTGATCCCAGCGAAACCGGTGGCACGGCCTATGCGCTGCAGCTGACGCAGAGTGCGGCGAGTCAGGCCTCGAGCGTGTGGTACTCGATTCCGCAGAACCTGGCGAACGGATTCACTGCGTGGTACGCCTTCAGGATCTCGGGCTTATCGGCGCCGCCAGGAGATGGTCTCGCTTTTGTGATTCAAAATGCGGCCGGTGGCGGCGCAGCGGACCCCTTTGGTGGTTGCGCAGAAACCGGTTCAGGTGTAACGGTTCTAGGCGGCGGGGGCGGCTGTCTGGGCTACGGCGGCATCGACAATAGCATTGCGGTTGAAGCCGACACGTTCCCCGACAGTTACGATCCGTGGGACTCCGGGGCGTTCTCCTACTACGATAACCACATCGCCATACAGGATTGCGGGGCCGGCCTGGTCAACTCGCCCGCCCACTACACTGACAACTCCGTGAGTCCCCTGGTGCCGACGAGCTGCCTGGTCCCGCTCGGGGGCGGCACGTATGCAATCGCCTCCAATCCGGCCTCTTCAGCGACCGCCGCCACAGTCTACATCTATGACAGCGCGCCGCATCAGGTCGTCATTGTCTACAACGGCCCGAACGATTCGCCAGCGAACTACCTTTACGTTTATCTCGATCCGCAGGTCAATCCGGGGACGCACACGCCTGTTGCAGGATCGACGCCGATCTTCTCAGGACCGCTCAATATCGCCCAGGTGGTCAACTTGAACAATGGGACAGCCTATGTTGGCTTTACCGGCGCGACGGGCGGAAGCACTGAGCAAAATGAGCTGATGGGCTTCAGCTTCACGCCGCACAATTCCGCCAGCGCCGATGTTTGCCCATCAGGACAAAACTCTGCCGCGACGTGCAGCAGCACGCTGCCGGTGACTTTCAGTTCCTTATCCGGTACGGCCATCGGCCCGATCAAGGTTGTTACGCAGGGCGCGCCAAACCTGGATTTCACGCTGGGTAGCGGCAGCACCTGCACCGGCTCCGTAACCTCCTGCACTGTGAACGTGAAATTTGCGCCGCTGGCGCCTGGACTGCGGATGGGCGCGGTGGAACTGCTGGATGGCAGCGGCAATGTGCTGGCAACCCAGATGATTTCCGGCGATGGCATTGGGCCGGCGGTGGCCTTTGGCCCCGGCACGCAGACCACGGTGAATCCTGGCGGCTATTCCGTGCTGTCACCTGGGAACCTGTCGCTGCCCAAGGGTGTTGCCGTGGACGCGGCGGGCGATGTGTTTGTCGCGGATAACGGAAATCAACGGGTGGTGAAGGTTCCAGCAGATGGCTCACCGGCGACGACCGTTGGCTTTGGTCTCCAGTACCCGCAGGGACTGGCGGTGGATGGAGCGGGCGATGTGTTCATCGCGGACAATAACCGAAACCAGGTGGTGGAGGTTCCGGCCGGTTGCAACGACAACGCTTGCCAAATCAACAACAGCTTCGGAATTGACTCCCAGCTGGGAGTGGCGGTGGATGGAACGGGCGATCTGTTCGTCAGCAGTTTCAACGGACATGAAGTCGTGGAGGTTCCGGCCAATGGAGGCGCCCAGACCGTTGTGTATGGTCCGGGATCTGGGTCCAATCCGATCGGTTTGGCGACGGATGCGGCGGGCGATTTGTTTGTCGCCGATTTTGGCCTCAAGGAAGTGGTAGAGGTTTCACCGAGTGGCACGCAGACTGCGGTGGGCAGCGGGTGGGTCCGCCCGGAATCGGTGGCTGTAGACGCGGCCGGCGATGTCTTCGTCGCGGATGAATCGTCCCTGGGTGGAACACCCAGGGTGGTGGAGGTTCCCGCCGGTTGCACAAACGACAGTGTCAACCATTGCCAGGTCACGATAAGCGGAATCCTTGCCTACGGTGTCGCGGTGGATGGAACGGGGAATATCTACCTGCCCGATCTCGACAGCCTGATTTCTGTCCAGGATGCGAACAGCAACCAGGTGGTCGTGATCAACAAGTCTCAGCCGCCATCGCTGAGCTTTGCCCAAACGACTGTTGGTAGCATAAGCAGCGACAGCCCGCAAACATTCAGCATTCAAAACATCGGCAACGAGGTATTAAGTTCCCAAGGCCCAACGGGCGTGTCGGTCACCGGACCGAACTTTGTGCCGTATACGCTGATAGGCCCTACTCCGTATTGCACCGCCGGCGCCAGCTTCGTGGTGAAGCCGGGGCAGAGCTGCGATATAGGCGTCGAATTCGAGCCGCAGGCCGGCGGCAGCCCGCTCATCAGCACGGCTGTTATCACCGACAACGCTTTGAATGGCGCTCCGTCGACGCAAACCGTTACGCTGAGCGGTACCGGCATCGGTGGGACGTACACAGTGGGCGGCTCGGTGAGCGGTTTGGTCGGTAGCGGACTTGTGTTGCAGGACAATCTCGGCGATAACCTGCCCATCAGCGCCAATGGTTCATTCACCTTTGCTACAGCAATCTCTACGGGCAACCCGTACAGTGTCACGGTTCTTTCATCGCCCATCGCGCAAAATTGCGCAGTGACCGAGGGCGGTGGTACGGTCGCAAACGCGAATATTACGAACGTCCTGGTCACCTGCACGAACATCCCCAGCTACGGTCTGAGCGTGACGGAAATAGGCTCAGGCTCCGGCACCCTAACCTCAAGTTCGGGATTGATTAGCTGCATCGAAACCAACGGAAGCGTCACGGGGCAGTGTTCCGATAGCTATCTGAGCGGGACGTCAGTGACCCTGACGGCGAGCGCGACCGGGACATCGACATTCCTCGGCTGGGGCGGCGCATGCGCGGCCTCGGGAACGAGCCCTACGTGCAACGTTTCAGTGGTCTCGGTGCTAAATGCGACGGCAAGTTTTGCGCCGCAGAGTTTTGGCGGCGTCAACGTTTGCCCGTCGGGGCAAAACACTCCGGCGCCGTGCAGTGGGACGCTCACGCTGACTTACAACCTCGCCGCAACCACTACGATCGGCGTGACGCAGGTGGTTACGCAGGGGATCAACGGCCTGGACTTCTCGCTTGGCAGCGGCGGCACATGCACGGGGACGATCGCCGAGGGCTTTTCGTGCACGGTGAACGTCAACTTCGTCCCGCTCGCGCCCGGACTGCGCATGGGCGCGGTGCGCCTGTTCGACAACGTCGGCAACCTGGTGGCGACCACGCCGATCTACGGCATTGGTCAGGGACCTGTGGCGGCGTTCGGGCCCGGCACGCAGACCACTTTGAGCACAGGACTGATCGGCGCATCCGGCGCGGCGGTGGATGCAGCCGGCGATGTCTTCATTTCGGATAACTTAGGGGCGGTAAAGATTACGCCCTCTGGCGTCCAGTCCACGGTGCCCACCAGCGGTCTATCTGGCGTATACGATGTGGCCGTGGATGGAGCGGGGGATGTTTTCCTCGCGGATTCCGGCAACGACCGGGTGGTCGAGGTTTCGCCCAGCGGCATCCAAACCACGGTGCCCGCCATCGGACTGTCGTTCCCGAGTGGCGTGGCGGTGGACGGCACTGGCGATGTTTTCATCACGGATGTAAACCACAGCCGAGTGCTAGAGGTTACGCCCAGTGGTGTCCAGACCATTGTGCCCACGAGCGGAGTGAATCGTCCTTTCTATCCGGCGGTGGATGGGGCGGGCGACGTCTACTTCCTGGATTCGGGAAACGAGCGAGTGCTAAAAGTTACACCCGGCGGGACTCAGACCACGATACCGATAAGCGGATTGGCCGAAGGCAACGGCGTGGCGGTGGATGCGGCGGGCGATGTATACGTCACGGATCAAATCAACAACGTGGTGCTGGAGGTTACGCCCAGCGGCGTGCAGACGACATTGCCTGCCAGCAGCTTGAATACTCCAGCCGGCTTGGCGGTGGATGGGGCGGGTAATGTCTTCATCGCTGTTAACGGACAGGACCGGGCGGTGGAGGTCAACCGGTCAAAGCCGCCGTCTTTGGGCTTTGCTCTCACAGATGTGAGTAGCACAAGCACGGACAGTCCGCAATCGGTCACCATTCAAAACGTCGGCAACCAGACGCTCACGGGTTCGCTTGCCTTGTCTCTAGGTACGAATTTCGGAGCCATCGGAACCTCCGCTTGTGGCAGCGGGTTTTCGTTGCTACCGGGCGCGAGCTGTTTTGAGAGCTTCAGCTTCTCTCCGCAGACCACCGGCTATCTTACGGGCACGGCGGCTTTCAGCGACAACACGCTGAACCTTTCTCCGCTTGTTTCGCTCCAGACCGTCATTCTCAGCGGCAACGGTGGCCTGAACGGCCATGCAGTCGGCGTGGCTGTGCCCAACGTGGTCGGGCTGACGCAAGCGGCCGCGACAACGGCGATCACTGGCGCAGGCTTGGCAGCGGGAACAGTGAGCACTGCGTCCAACGGCATTGTGCCGTCAGGCAGCGTCATCGCCTCCAACCCCGCCGCTGGAACGCAAGTCAGTGCCGGATCCGCGGTCCGTTTGCTCGTTTCCACTGGCGCGGCGCCTCCGGCGCAGCCAAACCCACTCTCTTTCGAGAACAACTATTTCGTCACCGGTGACTACGCTTCCGCAGGAGTTTCGCTGCGAGGACTCGGCGGCCTGAGCGGGATGGCCAGCGGAAGCATCACCATCCCCGATAGCACGAAAACCCCCGAAGTCAGCCAGGGTGTTCCCGATGGAGCCGATATCCTTGACGGTTTTCTCTACTGGGAGACGCTGGAAAACACATCGTCGCCTTCAGGAGGCAGCGGAACCTTCCTCGGATATCCCATCACCGGGCAGCAGATAGGCAGCGACCTCCCTTATAACGACGGAACTTTCAGCGGAACGCTACGCGTGTATCGCGCCGATGTGAATACCTATTTCCCGGGGACAAACGGGGTGCGCTCCGGCTCGGGCCAGTTCGCAATCTCTCTGCCTGATGGGGGAAGCGCGTTCCCGGTCAACGAGGGCGCGAGCCTGGTGGTCATCTATCGCGTGCTGTCTCCGAACTTCCCCCTCAAATCGGTTGTCATTTACGACGGGGCGGCAGTACCAACCGGTGCCGGATCTCAGATGGTGCAGGGATTTTATGACGCCGTCGGCGGCTCGGGCACTGGTGAGATTACAACCCTCTTCAACTCCGGAGGATCGTCGAATGGAGCGTGGAACAACAGCTCCAATTCGGCCACCCTTTCAGCAGATGCGAGTCAGTTCAGCGCTTCGCTCAACTCCGGCGCTGCCTATGCCGCCGTGATTTTCTCGACGCCGGTCAAAAACAGCGATAACGACGGCATTCTAAACGCCTGGAAAGCGGGCCCCGCAGCGGGCGATTTCTATGCAGGTGCGCCGGGTTACTACGACGTAAAGACGGGATCGTGGGTGCCGTTGCCTGGCGCAAAACAGGGTCAAAAGGACCTGTTTGTTCAACTCGATTACATGTGCGGCAACGTTCTATCAGACGGCTCATGCGATCCCGCCCAGGAGAATTTGTTCCCCGCGCCCGACCCCAACGGCAACGATCCGCTGGCAATTGTAAAGAATGCATTTGCTGCGGACGGAATCACGCTCCATCTCAATATTGGCAACATCGTGCCCGAGAGCACCTGCGCGGACAACCTCACAACCAATCCGCCGCAACTCTGCGAGTTCCCTGGCGAGCCCGGCGTCATCGGCTGGAAAAACAGCCTGGAGTTCTCCAAGTTGTGGCCGCGCAATCTTGCTTCCTGCGAGGCGGGCGGCGACTGCTCTATTCGCTTCCCCTACGGCCAGAAGGACAGCTACCACTATGTCCTGTTCGGCCACTCTCTCACGATCCCGGCCTGGAACACGCCTTACGGATCTATCAAGGGAATTCAGGCCATAGCAGGCGGCACAACGACCATCACCACCACCGGAATTCCTACATGCCCAAGCCGGATCACGATTTCCGGCGTTCTGGGAAGTCCGGGCCTCAACGGCGTCTACAACACGACGGGGTGCACGGCAACGACGATGACGGTAGCGACGCCATCCAGCGTCACCACCAACTGGACCTATCCCAACACACAGCCTGAACCCGTCATTGGCATCACTTCCGGCACGGTGACGAGTATCTCCGGTTATTCCGATCTGGGCGGCGCCGATTCAGCCGTCACCCTCGGACTTTGGGAGTCGGCGCCAAAGCAGGACATGAGTAAGCGCGCCAATGTAATCGCCGGCACGCTGTTCCATGAGATCGGCCACACGCTTGGTCTGAGCCACGGCGGGCTCTACTATAACGGCCCGTCGGGCAACTACGTCCCCACATTCGATGTGAATTGCAAGCCGAATTATCAGAGCGTGATGAACTATCTCTTCCAGCTCGATGGTGTAGGGCCGAATGGAGCCGTAGCTTATTCCAACCAACAGCTGGATGGCGATCCGCTCGGCGGTTCACCCGCCGTATTGAACGATGGTTCGTTAACTGCGGGGATGAGCCTTACCGACGCCTCTGGTAACCCCGCAACGTTCTCGACCTCATCCTGGTACGTTCCTTACATCTCCGGCACTTCGCCGGGAAGCCCCGCCACCACGCATTGCGACGGCACTCCGCTCAACGGCGATACGCCGGAATATCGCGTGAACGGGTCCATCGCGCCCATCACTCCGGCGTGGGCGAGTGGGCAGAACATTGCCTACGACGGCGTGTCGTACTCGCAGTTGCCGGGATACAACGATGTGGCCAATATCGACCTGCGTCAGGTGGGCGCCACGGGCGGGGAATTCGCGTCCCTCGCCAGCGTGCTTTCGTTTGGCTCCTCTTCTTCAACGCCGTTGAACATTGCCGCTGGCGGCAGCGTGTCTGTCGGCCCCGGTGGCACCGTGAGCGTGGGCAGCGGCGGATCCGTAACTCTGGCCAACGGCGGCAACGTCACCTTAGGCAGCAGCGGCACCATCACGCTTGGAACTGGTGGAAACATCGCCTTTGGCAGCGGCGGTATGGCGACACTCCCCAACGGTGGCACCGTCACGCCGGGCGCCAACGGAACTGTCACGCTGCCCCACGGCGGCAACGTCACGCTCAACAGTGGCGGCACCATCACCCTCACCGGCAGCGGCAGTGTCACGCTGGCCGGCGGCGGCATCGTAGCGCTGGGCAGCGGCGGCACCATCACCAGCAGCGCGGGCACGGTGACGATCCCATCCACCGGTGGCAGCTACACTCTTCCCGATGGCGGCGGCATCGTCGCGCTGGGCAGCGGCGGAAGTATCACCTTGAGCAGCGGTGGCATTGTTGCGCTCGGCAGCGGCGGCATCGTCGCGCTGGGCAGCGGCGGGACATTGACGGTGGGCAGCGGCGGCATTGTCGCATTGGGCAGCGGTGGCATTGTGGCGCTCGGCAGCGGCGGCATAGTCGCACTGGGCAGCGGCGGAAACGTCACCATGAGCAGTGGCGGCATCGTCGCGCTGGGCAGCGGTGGCACCCTCACGCTGGGCAGCGGCGGCATTGTCGCCCTCGGAAGCGGTGGAAGCGTAACGCTCGGCAGCGGCGGCGATTTGTCAGTGGGCAGCGGCGGAAGCGTCACTCTCGGTGGCGGCGGAAGCGCGACGCTGGGCGCCGGCGGAAGTGTAACGCTCGGCAGCGGCGGAAGTGTCACTGTCCAAGGCGGCGGAAACGTAAGCATGAGCAGTGGCGGGACCATCACGCTGACAAGTGGCGGTAATATCACCCTCGGCAATGCTGGATCTGTCACGTTAGCCAACGGCGGAACCGTCACGCCTAGCGGCGGATCTCCGGTCGTCGTCACTCCCGGCGGCAGTTACACATTCACCAGCGGCGGCGGCATTGTCGCCCTCGGTAGCGGGGGCATCGTAGCCCTCGGCAGCGGCGGCAACGTCACATTGAGCGCCGGCGGGATTGTCGCCCTCGGCAGTGGCGGGATTGTCGCGCTGGGCAGCGGCGGCACTGTGACGCTCGGCGCCAGCGGAGGCATTGTCGCCCTCGGCAGCGGCGGCGTTGTTGCCTTGGGCAGCGGAGGAATCGTCGCCCTCGGCAGCGGCGGCATTGTTGCCCTGGGCAGCGGCGGTATTGTCGCACTGGGAAGTGGTGGCATTGTCGCTTTGGGTAGCGGAGGCGCCACGACTAACGAGTTAACTTATGAATCTGCCAACTCGGTTGTTCGGCCACCGTCTTCACCCACCGAAACGCCGACGTCGAACTCCCCGGCTGCACCGGTCGTGGTCAATTGGACTGCTCCAGCTTTTGGAGTGGTCGCCACCTACACAATCTCTCGGGGTTCTGAAGCCTACGCGCCGTTTGTGATTGGCAGCGTCAGCGGTGTTGGTGGAAATCCGCCGGCAACGACATTTACTGACACGAACCCGGATCTGACTTCACATACGGTCTCCTACACGATCGGAACAACCCTGCTTCCGGTGCCCATCGACCCGACGCAACGCCAGAGTCCGCCCTCGGTGCCGGCGGTGCTTACGAATAACCAGACAATCGTCATCGGCCCTCCACCCTTGCCGAGTTCCGTCTCGATTTCAGCCTCGCCGGTCACCGTCTATGCGACCGCGGAATCAAACGGCGTCGCCAACGGTTTGCAGGTAAGCTTCAGCGCTACCAGTACGACAGGATCCTGCTCGATCGCCAGCCAGTCGCCCCCAGACAGCAACGGCGTTTCCTCGGCCACCGTGACCCTCAGTGGCACGGGTAGCTGCACCATCACTGCAGCGCAACCAGGTACAAACCTTTCGCAACCGGGCAATCCCCCGTATTACAACGCTGCCAATTCTGTGTCAGGAACATTCACAATCCTGCCGGCAGGTTCCAACACGCAATCGCAAACAATCAACTTCCCGCAATTGCCGGCTGTGCAGTATGGCGGCACCTTCTCGCTGAGCGCGTCGTCGTCCTCCGGGCTTCCCGTCAGCTTTACGGCATCCGGACCATGCACGCCCAGCGGCGGCACGACCGGGGTCGGGATGTGCAAGATCACGGCATCGGCGCCGGCAGGCACCGTGGGAAACAACTCGTATAGCGCCGCCTCCGTGTCCCAGTCCTTCATTGTTCACCCGGCAGTACTCACGGTAACGGCAAACAACATTCAGGGGATTTATGGAGAGTCTTCCCTCCCGCCGCTGACATACATGACCAGCCCGCTCGTGAATGGCGATCAACCTGGCGCTGTAACCGGCGCGCCATCGTTGTCTACTACTGCCACCACAGCGAGCAATGCCGGCGGCTATCCCATCACGGTATCGACCGGTACGCTCGCCGCGGCGAATTACTCGTTCCTTTATGTAAATGGCACGTTGACCATAGGCCAGGCAACTCAGGCGATCACGTTCACCAAGAATGCTCCGCCGACTGCCGCTTTCAATAGCAGCTTTACAGTGGCAGCCAGTGGCGGCGCCAGCGGAAACGCCGTGACCTTCACGAGTGCCGGCGCGTGCAGCAATATCGGCGCAACCTACACGATGACCAACAGCACTGGCGCATGTTCAGTGATCGCCAATCAGGCGGGCAACACGAATTACTCCGCAGCGCCGACGGTCACAGAGACCGTAAACGCCAACGGACCATTGGTGACCGTGTCTCCGTCCAATATCAGCTTCGGCACGGTGACACTGGGAAGCATCACAACGAAGAACATCACGGTGACCAACATCGGGACTGCCCCAGTCACTATCAACCAGCCCCTCGTTTCAATCGTGCAGGGAGGGAACTCCAACGAATTTGTGGCAGTCAGTCTCTGCCCGGCATCATTGGCAACGGGGAACAGCTGCACGATCACGATTGCCTTCGTGGCGGGTCCGTTCTACACGCAACAGAAGGCAACCCTCGAGATTATGGACAACGCGCCAAACAGTCCGCAGCCGGTGATGATGACCGCGACTGTTCTGATACCGCAGACGATCACGTTCACAATCAACCCTCCGGCGACAGCGGCATACAACAGCCACTTCACAGTGGCGGCCACGGGCGGCGCCAGTGGAAACGCGCTCACCTTCACCAGCGCCGGTGCGTGCACTAACTTAGGCGCGACCTATACGATGACGAGCGGCGTGGGATCTTGCTCGGTGATTGCCAACCAGGCAGGCAACACCACTTACGCTGCGGCGGCGCAGGTGACAAAGACCGTAAGTGCGACTCTGGCCCCGCAGACGATCATGTTGACCAACAACCCACCGGCAAGCGCCGCTTACAAGAGCAGCTTCATCGTGTCGGCTACGGCCTCGAGCGGACTCGCGGTGACGTTTACCAGTTCCGGGGCGTGCAGCAATTCGGGCGCAACCTACACAATGACCAGCAGTACGGGAACATGCTCGGTGATCGCTAACCAGGCAGGCAACACGAACTACGCGGCAGCGCCGCAAATTGCAAAGACCGTTTCCGCGACGCAGGCAACGCAGACCATCACGTTCACTATCGGCCCTCCGGCGGCAGCCGCTTACAACACCAGCTTCACGGTAGCGGCGACGGGCGGGGCCAGCGGGAACGCGGTGACCTTCACCAGTTCCGGATCGTGCAACAACTCAAGCGCAAAATATACGATGATCAGCGGCACGGGAACGTGCTCGGTGATCGCCAACCAGGCGGGCAACTCGAACTACTCGGCGGCGCCTCGGGTTACTCTGACCGTAAGCGCGACTCCCGCCGCGCAGACGATCACCTTCACCACCAACCCTCCTTCGGCAGCGGCATACAAGACCAGCTTCACGGTGGCGGCGACGGGCGGGGCCAGCGGGAACGCAGTGACCTTCACCAGTTCCGGATCATGCAGCAACTCAGGCGCAAAATATACGATGACCAGCGGCACAGGAACGTGCTCGGTGATCGCCAATCAGGCGGGTAATTCCAATTACTCGGCAGCGACGTCGGTTACGAAGACCGTAACCGCAACTCTGGTCGCGCAAGCGATCACGTTTACTACCAACCCACCGGCCTCAGCCTCAAACAACAGCAGCTTTACGGTGGCGGCCACGGGTGGCGCCAGCGGAAACGCGGTCGCCTTCACCAGTTCCGGGGCGTGCAGCAATTCAGGCGCAACCTATAAGATGACCAGCAGCACGGGAACGTGCTCGGTGATCGCCAACCAGGCAGGCAATTCTAACTACGCGGCAGCGCCGCAGGTTACGAAGAGCGTAACCGCGAAACAATGACTCACTTTCGCGCCGATCTCCAACGCTGCGATCCGCCGTTTATTGGCCGATACGGTGGCGGAGTTCGGGAACCAGCGGATCTTCCGTCGACTGCCCGCGGATGCCGAGATAGGTCTTGTAAAAGTCCGCGAACCCATCGCTTTTCATTCCTTCGCGCACGCGTCCCTCGTAGTAATAAACAGGCGGCAAATACGCATACGTCGGCACGTTATCCATGAACAGTTCGATCGTCTCGCCTCGCCGCTTTACGCATTGATCGAACTCAGAATCGGCTTCCGTAAACGCTCCCGCAGCCAGGTAGGCCTGCCCCAGTTCGAATCGGCCGATCCATGTGTCAAGAAGGCTGTTTGCCGCTGTGATCTGCCTGACTGCCTCGGCCGAGTCTTTCCGCTTCAGCGCGATCATTCCGGCAATGATCTTGCCGTAGGCTTGCGACTCGCTTGTTAGGGAAGAGGAGAGGCTGGTCGCAAGCTTTTGCGCTTTAGCTTGCTCGCCGGCGTCGACGTATGTGCTTGCCGCCAGGAACTCAATCTGGGTCGACTGGCTGTTCGCCAATGCCTTTTCAACGTCAGACAGCGCAGCGGCATGCTTGCCTTCGATTTCCTCGATGTTTCCCAGCGCCAGGTACTTCCTGGCCGCGTTGTCGGGATTCTTGGCAGCAACATCGGCCGCAGCTCCCCGTTCCAGGATGCTTGCTGCTTCGGCATACTTTCCCTGATAGGCCGCGAGATCGGCAAGCCCCGCGCTCGCGGTCGATTGGGCTGCCGGACCAAAACTCTCGAGCTGATGGTACGTATCAGCCGCCTTGTCGAGCTCTCCCTGTCCGAGCTGTGCTTCGGCGAGCACCAGGACCCCCTGCGCCGCCTTAGGATTGATCTCGAGCGCGGTTCGCGCCGCACTTTCGCTCCCCGCAAAGTCTCCGGCAAAAGCGCTTATGAATGCCAGATTGATTCGCGGGCCCACCCCCTTGGGAACAATCGCAACTGCGTTTCGTGCAGCCTCCAGGGCCTTGGGCGCGTTGCGCAACTCAAGATAGCAACTGGCAAGATTGTTTTGACCAACCCGATCGGCGGGATAGTGAGTCACCAGCTGATTGTTTTCCTGGACGCAATTCTGCCAGTCGCCTGTCGCGAAGTAGTAAAGCCCGCGGTCGCGATAGCGTTCCCTGTCGGTCATGTTGTCCAGGTTTTCCAACGCCTCCTTCATGTACTTGACCGCATCCCCGGTTCTTCCCAGGTTCAAGGCCATGGCCGCCATTCCGGTGTATGCCCGAGCAAACTTCGGATCCAGTTCCGCGGCCTTCTGGAATGAGTCGAATGCCTCCTGATACTTGCCCGCGAACTGCTCGTCGCCTCCGATAGCATCCTGGTGCACTGCTTCCAGCGATGCCGCCTTGAACCCTCCGCTGACCTCTTTGAACTGCTCGGAGGCAGTCGTGGAGTCACCCAATGCCTTGCGAAGCGGCACCGCCAGCTTGGGAAGGTTGTTGATAATGTCCTGCTTGTTTGCCACATTGATTTCCGACGTTGCCAGCACCTTGCCGTTCGAGGTGTCCAGAACCATTGCCGAAATATCGTACCCATCGCCTCGCAGGCTGATCTCGCCTGTCACAACGGCGTTGATGTCCTGGTTCATCGCGACAAGCCGTGCCGACTGCTCGTCGAGTTTGTCGGTGGGATGCGGGAGCTTCCCGGCCAGCCTGCGCGCATCTTCACGGCCGTATACGTTGACGAAGCTCGCGCCTTCCAGCGCCAGCCCGAGCATCGGTTCTAATGTGTTATCTAACAACGGATCGCCCGTATGATTCTCAAAGTCGGCGACCAGCACTGACACCGTAGCATGCGGACCTAAATTCGCAGCCAGTTGCCTCCTAGCCACGAACCAGGTAATTCCCGCTGCAATCGCGAGAATCAAAGCGCCGGCGATTGCCAGACGCGTCCATGGGAGTTCCCGAACGCGAATCATTCGGCGCCGCATCGAGGAAGCAGATACTTTCTTTCCGCCGCTTCTCCCTTGCCATGCGCGAAGATCCGCATCCAGTTCCTCCGCGCTTTGGTAGCGGTGGGCCGGATCCTTCTCCAGACATTTTGCGACGATATTGCTCAGTGTGCCGGGGATATTCTTATCGACCTCCGCGAGCGGCACGGCGCGCTGCTGCGAGCGCATTAACAGGCTTGCGATCGCGCTCTCCGCATGAAAAGGTGTAACGCCCGCCAATAGCTCGTATAGGATCAGGCCGGTCGTGAAAACATCGGAGCTGGCCTTGAGCTCTTTGCCCTGCGCCTGCTCCGGCGACATGTATTCAATCGTGCCCAGCATGGCGCCGGTTCGAGTCATTCCGTCGCCACTGATGGTGCGAGCCAATCCGAAATCCATCACCACGACCCGCCCGTTCACATCGCGCATGATGTTGCCGGGCTTCAGGTCGCGGTGAATGATTCCCTCGCGATGGGCAGCAGCCAGTCCAGCGACCGCCTGTTCCATGATGTCGACGGCTTCCGCAGCCTCCAGCTTGCCACGCTCTTTCATCAGTTGATGAAGGTTCTGGCCCTCGACGTACTCCATCGTGATGAACTTGATTCCATCGGCCTCGCCAAGATCGAAGATGCGGATGATATTCCGGTCGGTGACCTGGCGAGCAAGAATCAACTCCTGCTTAAACCGCTGCAGAATCTCAGGATTATCCGAAAGCTCGGGTTTGATGACCTTGAGCGCGACCTCTCGCTCAAGCTCAAGGTCTTGCGCTTTGTAAACCGCCCCCATGCCGCCTTCGCCCAGGGTTTTGATGATTCGGTAGCGATTCGCAAAAATGCTTCCGGGCTGCAACACCGCGTTGCCGCTGATTACAACTACGCCATCTGCTGAAAGGCGGACCGGGGTGCCCGGAGGCAGGGTGACGCCGGCTTGGAACTGCCGCGGGATGGCCGTCGCCGCGAGGGTTGGCGCCTCAGCGCCGGCAAGGGTCGCAGGTTCGGTCGATCCGCCTGCCGCAGGCGCGGATGCTTGTTCGCTTGCGTCGGTCTCTCCCGACGAAGGGGGACCGGACACACCATTACTGACTACAAGCGTCGGAGCTTCCGGCTCGTACTTCTGCTCTTTTGGGTCGTCCATGTCTGATCCGCCCCACGCAGTGGCTGAACGATGAAAATCTGATGAAAGGCGCTACCTTTGACCTTCCTCCCCCGCAGCTTACGCTGCAAGAACGGCAGGAACGTTTTGGGAATTTCGATGAGGCAAAGCCGTAGACCTAAAATCACCGCGAACGACGGGGGCGGTGATCTGGCACGGACTTAATGCCTCACATCAACTCCGAAAATGCCGTGAGGAACCCTTTTCGCAGTATATACCGCTGTTGAATCTGCGACGGCCGATCGCTTCTTTGTGTATGATGGGGAGCGCAATCAGCTAGGCAGGTACATTACAACTTCCATCAACCCGACCGATCGCTTTTCGCCGTTTTGGGCGGTTCGACTATCGGGTTCGATCAGGATTGCTGGTCCTAAAGAAAGGATGGCGCAACCGAATGCGCTTCCTGGGTGTTGTCTTTTGTTGCCTGATCGCGGGGCTCTTTATCGACGGGAGCTCTCTGCTCTCGCAAACGCCGGCCTCTGCGCCTCGGATTGTTGGCAGGATCGACGAAAACCAGCTGATCACTTTGAAGGGCAATACCCATCCGGCAGCAGTGGATCGGAATGACCGCGGCCCGGCGAGCCCGAATCTGGCCATGACCGATGTGATTCTTGTTCTGAAACGCGGCCCCGAAAAGCAGGCTGCGTTCGACCAGTTTGTGGCCAGCCAGTATGATCCGTCCTCGCCAAACTTCCATGGTTGGCTGGCGCCCGCGGATGTGGGCAGGATGTTCGGACCTTCTCTCGCCGATGTTGCGACGATTTCGGGTTGGCTCAGCACGCACGGCCTGCACGTCGATGAAGTCTCTCCCGACCGGATGACAGTCCACTTCAGCGGTTCTGCCGCTCAGGTGGAGGGCGCTTTTCACGTAGAGATTCACGACCTGTTGGTGAATGGGCAACCGCACGTCGCAAACATGAGCGATCCGCAGATACCGGCCGCTCTGGCGCCAGTGGTGGGAGGGGTAAAGGCGCTGCACAATTTCTTTCCGCGACCTCTCCATCAAACGGGATCTCTGGTCAGCTTCGATCCATCGGGTGGCGGATGGCATCGCATCTCCGGTGGCGCCCAGGCTGCGTTCCCGGCAAGCGTTGGCGAGCGCCCTGAATTCGGGATCAGCGTGGGCTCGGGAACCAATGCCTACACCATCGAAGATGTAGCTCCGTACGATTTTGCAACGATCTACGACGTGTTGCCGCTGTGGAGCAACGGCATCGACGGAACTGGACAGACGATTGCAATTGCAGGAACGAGCGAGATCAACATGACCGACGTGGCTACGTTTCGCAGCTCTTTCGGGCTGCCTGCGGGCGCCACGCCGACGATGATCGTGGCCAATGGAACCAATCCAGGAGAGTGTTCTGGGACGAGTTCGAATGAGCAGTGCACGATCGACGACCTGATCGAGAACACGCTCGATGTGGAGTGGTCAGGCGCCGTGGCGAAAGGAGCCAATATCGTGCTGGTGGTTTCCGGCTCGAACTCCGCCACGACCGACACGGTCTACTCTTCGGCGGATTACGTCGTCCAGAACTTGACAGCCAGTATTCTGAGCGTGAGTTATGGCGAATGCGAACTGGGCGAGGGCACCAGTGGAAACGCGGCCTACAACAATCTTTGGGAGACAGCGGCGGCGGAAGGGATTGGGGTGTTTGTCGCATCGGGCGATGCGGGAGCGGCCACCTGCGATCAAGGGTTCGCCGGCAGCCCTCCGCACCCCGCGCAATACGGGCTATCCGTCAGCGGGATCGCGTCCACTCCTTATGACACAGCGGTGGGAGGAACGGACCTGAACTGGGGCGGGACGGTAGCTCCGTATTGGGCGACGAGCAACACCTCAGGCAATGGATCGAGCGCGCTTGGGTACGTTCCCGAAGTTCCGTGGAACGATACCTGCACGAACCCGCTGGCGCTGACCTACCTGAAGGAGTGGGCGCAGGTGTTGCAGCAGAACGGGTACAACGCGACTTCGCCCACCGACGCCGAATCGGCCTGCAATTTCGTGAGTCAGTGGTGGAGTCTGATTTATACGCACACTAATCCCACCGTGGACCTTTCTCCTTTCCTCGATACCACTGGCGGTGGAGGCGGTGCGAGCAATTGCATCACTGGTGACGGCGAAAACGTATCGAGTTGCGACGGAGGCTACGCCAAACCGAGCTGGCAATCGGGCGTGCCGGGGATCCCGGCCGATGGAGTGCGCGACCTGCCCGATGTTTCCTTCATGGCGGGTAACGGTTTTCTTGGCAGCGCATATTTGATTTGCGTTTTCGACAACGGGTCGTGCTCCTACTCTTCCGTGTCGGAGCCCCAGGGGCAGGAAGTCGGCGGGACTTCGGTGGGCACGCCGGCGATGGCGGGCGTGATGGCGCTCATTAACCAGAAGGCGGGAACGCCGCAGGGAAATCCAAACGCGGAACTGTATGCGATGGCCGCACGACAGAGCTATGGCAACTGCACAGCGGAGTTCGGAACGACAAGCGATGGATGTTCGTTCAACGACATCGATACCGGGACCATTGCCATGGCTTGCGCCGCGCAATCTCCCAACTGCACCGTACTCCATGCAGGCGATCTCGGAGTTCTGTCAGGCTACGGCGCAGGAACCGGCTTCGATCTTGCCACCGGGCTGGGCTCATTGAATATTGCCAATGTAGTCAACGCGTGGACCTCGACCATCGGGACAGCCAAAGCAACAGTCACAGTCTCGCCGTCCACGAACAGCTTTCCCGCAAGCCAAAGTGTGAACGTTACGGTCACAGTAAACGGCGCCAGCGGAACGCCGACCGGCAACGTTGCACTCAGGGGCACCAAAGGGATCGTGGCGGGAACGCTCTCGGGCGGACAGGTGACATTGACCATCCCTGCGTATGGCCTGACAGCCGGCAGCGACACGATCACGGCACAGTACGGCGGGGATGCGAAGTACGCGCGTGCCACGGGGACTGCGACTGTTACCGTTGCGAAAATCACGCCCACGATTACGGTGCAGCCGCAGGAGGCGAGCATTGGCGCCAACGCGGACGACTACGTGACGATTGTTCTTTCGGGCGCAGGGCCGTTGCCGACGGGCTCGATTACGCTGACCGTCAATACCTACACTGAAACGTCAACGTTCGCTTCCTTCGTGGGAAACTGGTATGTCTTTATCCCGGCCAGCGCCTTTGTGAATGGCGTCAACGTAATCTCGGTGAGTTACAGCGGGGACACGGAGTACAACCCGATAACGGGAAGTACAACTGTTACTGCGACGATCCTGACACCGATCTTGCAGGTTGTGTCGTCAGCCGCCAGCTTGACGACTTCACAAAGTGTGAATGTGACGATCACTGCGACCGGGACCGGGCCGATACCCACAGGGAGCGTGACTCTTTACGTGCCGGGCGGGGCGTATCCTGGCGGCACGCTTTCGAATGGCAGCCATGTCTTTGCTCTCGGACCCGACGATCTGCTTCCGGGGAATGACACAGTGACGGTGACCTACGATGGCGACAATACATACCTGGCGGGGAGCGGATCGACCTCGGTTGCGGTGACGATATCGCCGTCGAGCATTTCGGTGACGCCATCGACAACCAACCTGACGACGAATAATTCGCTGGCTCTGGTTGGCATGGTCACGGTGCCGGGAGGCACGCCGAGCGCGAGCGGAACCCTTACAGTTACCGGCGGCGGCTACATCGGGTATGGCAACTGGAACGGAACGCAAGGACAGTTTTCATTCACGATTCCACCTTTAAGTCTGAGCCTGGGCACCGACACGCTGACGGTGAGCTACACCAACAGCAGCTACTACACGCCCTCAACCACTTCAACCACCGTGAACGTGACTTCGTGGGTGAAAGTGGCGCCGACCATTACAGTCACCCCGGCTTCAGGCACTGTGGGCGTCAATGATCCGGTCAACGTCGTGGTGGCGGTGGGTGGGACGGGCGGCCAGGGCACAGGGACGGTGACGCTCGCGAGCGGCAGCTACACCTCGGGGATCTATTCGCTGTCGAGCGGCAGCGTCACAATTGCCGTGCCAGCCAATTCGCTAAATGTGGGAACTGAAACTCTCACCGCAAGCTATGGCGGCGATCCAACGTACCTGGCGGGGACTGGAACCGCAACCGTCGTTGTCTCTCCGATGACGTTTACCATCTCTGCCACCACTTCATCATCACTTGCCCCGGGCGGCTCTTTTCTGGAGCCGATCACAATCAATTCCACGACAGGGTATTCGGGCACGGTTTCGCTTGGCTGCACATTAACTTCACAACCGAGCGGCGCCACGGACTTGCCGGTTTGCACGCCAGTGACGAATCAGTTTGTGAACATTTTCCAAGGGGGCAATCCCGGCGGCTCCAGTGTGACCGTGTACACAACGGCGCCGGCCGCTGCATTTGTGAGGCCCACATTGCCCGGCGGCGGCAAATGGACCGGCGCGGGCGGAGTGGTTTTGGCGGTTATTGCTCTTCTCGTGATTCCCGCTCAGCGGCGCAGATGGCGCGCGATGCTCGGCGCGCTCGTGCTCCTGGTGCTCTTCGGCGGAATTTCCGCCTGTGGCGGCGGGGGCTCGAGTGTCGGTGGTGGCGGCGGAGGTGGCGGAAACCCAGGTACGACGCCGGGAACGTATACCTTTACTGTCACAGCAACCGGCAATCCGGCCGTCACACCCGCGCCAACCGCGACCTTCACCGTGACGGTGAATTAAGTGTCTTGCAGTGTCACAAATCCCTCATGGCGCGCCTGCAGCCTCTGCGTGCAGCATTGAATGAAGGCTTCCAGCTCCGCGCCACTCGATAAAAGTGGGCCTGTGGGTCTCCACGTTCGGCCGCGTTGCCGCCGTCTCTAATTGGCTCCCTTAAACGCCGCTGCCATGCCCACCCAATCTGCAACGGCCAAATTGATCGGCAGCGTTGTCCAGGTGAAGCTGATCGGATTCGTATTCGATGTGATGGTATGTCCCCAACCGTTGTTCTCGTCCACGGGTTCCGGTCCGCTCAGACTCTCGCCAGAGAAGGTGTTGGTATCAAAAAGTTGTCCCTGTAGGCCTGTAGCGGTATTCCAGTCCCACATCACCTCTGAAAATACAATTTCGTTGGAGGTCGCGGGGGTGAGAGTGTAGGGCATGGTTAAATTACCGGGTGTCGATTGATTTCCGCCGGCACCCATCACCGTATCAAGGGGCGACACTGTCGCTGCACCGGCCACGTCATAGAGGAAGAATGTGTAGTCTCCTTGCGTCCCGTTCCAGCTAACCGAAAGTCGAAGATCGCTCGAAGTGGTTGGGTTCGCGGCGTAATACGTCTGAACCGTGGCGTCTCCATTCGCGTAATTCGATCCGGCCCTTTGCCAAACGTTGCTCTTGTTGTCGGAGATCCCCGTTACCTGTTCCGGTCCGTTCCCGCCGCCAAGCATCGCCACAACAAGGTTGCCGGAGCTGGGTACCTGAAGAGCAAGCGGATTGGGGAATGGGCTTCCGCTGCCCCCGGCCGGCTCGTTATAGGGGACGTTCTCATGGATGAGGTGAACCACGCGCAACCCTGAAGGCACGTAGCCCGTTGTTCCGGCCTTGAGTAAAACAGCTTCTGTGATCCATTTCTGGCTGCTTCCCATGGTCATCGTGGGATTGATGGCTGTGGTTCCGCTGTCTACGCTGTATTGCCCTGCCCAACCGTCCATGAGGTCGGCGCTTAGCAGTGTCATTTGCGGGCCAGCCGTGAAGCTCGTCTGGTTGTGCGAAAGGCTGGTGGTGACCTGGTAAACCACATCTCCACTCTGGGTTGGCGTTAGGCTGCCTGCCGCCACCGATGCGCCGGTCCCGGTGCCTCCCACCCCTGCGCCGTCGGCGGCGACCAGGTTGGTAAATTCCGTCGCCATCGGCTGAACCCAGTAGCCTGGGTCGCTGTTGAAGCACACCGAAATCGTCCGCGCTCCGGCGTTCACATTAAATGCCGCGGCGATCCCCACCGACTGATTATTTGCACTGTCGTGGGTGCTTCCCAGGACCTTATAGGTATCACCCATGTCATCCACAACACTGGCCTGGACGTTGTTTGAGTTGGTATATCCGACCAAGACCGCATTGCCTGGGGTCGTCGGATTGGGTAGTTGATAGTTGTAGCAATAGGGGCTTGAGAAGGAGTTGTTTCGGCTGCTCGAGCTGCTGACGTGCTGAACCAGTTGCGTTGAGCCGGGCGAGGTGAGCTCTGCCGAACAGGACGCAGTCGCGCCGCCGTCCAGGCCGGAGCATGACCACGTCCACGGACCCGTTCCGCTCACGCTCGACGCCGCGCCGACACTGCATAGATTCGTGGTCGGCGTCGAACTGTACGATGCGCCGTTAGACGATCCACAGACGCCGCTGGCTGGGGCTGCCGGCGCTGAACAAGAAGCAGTGGTTCCTCCGGCAATGCCCGAGCACGACCATGTCCAAGGCCCGGTGCCGGCAACCGTGGAAGCTGTCCCCGCGCTGCACAAATTCGTCGAGGGCGCGCTTCCGGCTGCCACGCCGTTTGCTGAGCCGCAACTCCCGTTGGAGGGCGCCCCCACCAGTGTTGCGTACAACGACCAATGGCTCGTTCCGCCTTTTGTCGAAGTCGAATATTTGGCGGGCATTGGGCCATAGTTCAAAGCGCTGTACTCATATGTCCCCGTGCTGAAGTCAGATCCAAACTCGAGGCTGTTGCTGCTGGGAAGGTAGGCGAGCCAATACGTGCCCGCCGGTAAGTTGACAGGTGTAATAACGCTGGCAGTGTTCCAGCCTGTGACCGGTGTGAATGAATTGGTCGTGGCCTTCAGCGCTCCCGGCCCCCCCGAGGGACCCGTCGCATCATAAATGCCCAACTCGAGATTGCCGCTTGCCTGGACCACGTAAAGTGAAATGCTCTGAACCGTGGCAGTTTGACTCAGTGTCGCCTGCTGGGCGATCAGCAAGCCGCCGTTTCCTGAATCGACACCGGAGAGGGTTTTTGTTTCACCCATCGTGATGGTACTCGTGCCGGATTGCGGTTGAGCCGAACAAGACGCATTCGCGCCGCCGTTCGAGCCCGAGCACGACCAGTTCCATGGCCCGGTGCCGCTCACCGTAGAGGCTGAACCCGCACTGCAAAGATTCGTGGTTGGCGCGTTAGTCAGGGTTGATCCATTCGCTGAACCGCACACGCCACTCACTTCTGAAGGCGCGGAACAACTTGCATTCCCGCCGCCGTTCGCGCCCGTGCACGACCAGTTCCATGGCCCGGTGCCGCCCACGGTTGAAGCCGTCCCTGCACTGCACAAGTTTGTCGTGGGAGCCTTTGTCACACCCACGCCATTGGCTGCGCCGCACTGGCCGGTGACCAACAATGGCGCTGAACAGCTTGCGTTGGTCCCGCCGTTCGCGCCCGTGCATGTCCAGTTCCACGGTCCAGTGCCACCCACAGTGGAGGCAGTCCCTGCATTGCACAAATTCGTCGCCGGAGCGCTGGATGCGCCCACGCCATTTGACGGTCCGCACTGGCCGTTGACGGTGTTTCCACTCGTTGGAGTCAATGTCGCATAAAAGGACCAATGAGTGGGCCCATTGGTCGGCGTGGTCGAGTAAGTCCCAGGCATCGCGGCGAAGTTGAATCTGTAGGACTCAATTCCGAAGTCCGCGGCGAAATGCAGGCTGCTGCTGCTCGGTAGAAACGCCAGCCAATACGTGCCAGGCTGAAGTGTCACGGGCGTTACCACGTTCGCGGTGTTCCACCCACTGACCGCGGCAAATGAATTCGTTTGCGCCTTCAGCGCTCCAGGGTCGCCGCCCGGACCTGTGGCGTCGTAAATCCCCAGTCGCAGATTGCCGCTGGCTTGTAGCACGTAAAACGACAAGCTCTGGATGGTCGCCGTTTGCGGCAATGTCTCTCGCTGAGCGGTCAGCACATTTCCATTGCCGGAAGAGTTGCCGGTAAGAACATTCGTCTCGCCAACGGTAATCGTTGTTTGAGCGCAAAGTTGATCGGCAGCAAAAGGGAAAAGCAATACAACCAGTGAAAGTCCAAATATGCGGACAAATCGCACAACGCAGAACAAGCACTTCATCTCATCTCTCCCAGTTGGTGGTGCGCACACGGCCAGCGGCCAAGTGGTATCGAATCCCTCGGTTTTCCGATTCCGTGAATGGCGTTTGAGTTCCTTGTTGCCCAAACCATCGCGATGCACTGCGTATGGGGATCGACTGATCTAGCTGGTCCGCCGGCAATCGTTTCTCACGCAGATAGTTGATCCGTTGCCGGCGGCGTGGGTCTGTACACAATTGCTCACTCGATGATGGGCTGTGAGTTTCCTCACTGCTTCGCAGTCGTTCAGGCGAAGCGCGTCTACTTGATCAACAAATTGATCAATGCGGAATGAATGGGGATTCATCGATGAATGCTGTGAGGGCGCTTGGGAATACCGACTGGGCCTCCTGGCGCTCTGCTGCCGGATGCGGCGCGGAGGGTGACCGCCAAGGGTCGGAGAAACGGGCCTGCAAAATACAGCCCGACGTTCTTCGCTCGGCGCACACGCATCATTGAGGAGGTTGTTGAGGAGGTTTTTCAACCGACCCCCAGGGAAACCCGGCCCGATAGCGGCAGCTTTCGCACCGGCATCGCGTCTCGGCCAGTGGCGTCCAGATAACAAACGATTCTTGGACCTGAAAAGGAAAATCCTGCCGGGGAAAATCAAGTTGTGCATAGGCCTTACCTATCAAAAACGGCGGACGAGAAGCACGGATTTGAACTCGCTATCTCCGATGCCCGTCGCAAGAGGCGAGTTGCTCGATGTGCCGAGCTGGACTTGCCGCGAGATGCCCGGCCGCGTCCGGCGGGAAACGCCCTTGTGCGCCTCGTTGCTCTTCGATTATGATTACCGAGTCGGAATTATTACGACAGTCGAAGAAAATCTTAGATGACGGGAATGATTGCACTTAGGCTCGCTGCGGGCTTCGCAATCTGCGCTCCTCAATGCATGGCGTTGAGCGCCCAATCAAGCGCGAAGAAGTAGGTCGGCAATTCGGGCACGGCGGATGGCGAGGAGGTCGCTCATTCAAGTCATGGGCTCGACAAGGATGCATCGATCACGACTCTGATCGGGAGGAAAAGTATGCGGCCGGAACAGTGGGAAGTATTCAAGAAAGCAGTGCGGCGCGAAAAAATCGACAAGATCCCGATGGCGCTCATCATCGATAGTCCGTGGATTCCCGGATACCTCGGCATCAAGCACCTGGACTATTTTCTTGATCCTGAGCTCTGGTTTCAATCGAACTTGAAGATCATGCAGGAGTTTCCAGACATCATCTTCATCCCTTCTTGGTGGATGGAGTACGGGATGGCCGCGGAGCCTTCGATCCTCGGGTCCAAAATCAAGTTCTGGCAAGACAACACTCCCAGCGAATACCACACGCTTTACCGCCTCGAAGACATCGACAACTTCCCCGAGTACGAAGTGGAGGCCGACGGGTTTGCGGGCCTCACCTTGCACCGCATCGGCATGGCGCGCCAACGAATTCTCGATGCCGGCTACATACTGCCTATGGTCACCTCGCGCGGGCCCATGTGCACCGCTGGTTTCGTCCGCGGTACTACGGAATTCATGATCGATCTGGTGGAGAACCCAAAAGGTGCGCACAAGCTGCTCGATCTCTGCACGCGCGTCATTATTGACTGGCTGAAGGCGCAGCAAAAAGTCATGGGCGATACCGTTGAGAGCATCTTCATCCTCGACGACATTGTCGGGTTTGTGAACGAGGAGCATTACCTGGAGTTTGCGCATCCGTATTTGAAGCGGATCTGCGATGCCTTCCCCAAGGATTGGGTCAAGCTGTATCACAACGATGCCGAAGTGGACGCCTGCCTCGACCACCTGCCCGACACGGGATTCAATGTGCTCAACTGGGGCAAGCAGCGGCACATTACCGAAGTTAAACGGCGCGTCGGCGACCGCATGTGCCTGATGGGCAATGTGAATCCGCTGGAGGTCGCGGTTCGCGGAACTCCAGAAGAAGTGAAAGATGAGACTCTCGAAGTTCTCGAGGGTTCCGGCGGCGAAGGGATCATCCTTTCCGTCGGCGGAGGCACCAGCCCGGGAATGCCGCGCGAAAATATTCTGGCCATGCTTGAAGCTCTTGAAGAATTCAACGCCAAACGCGCCGCGGATGCGGTTGCAAGCGCACGCTGAGGAAACGATTCGATGCCCGATTACGCCTTGATGAATCAACACCTGTACGAAGGAAATGCCGACCAGGTGGGCAAGCTGACCGAAGCGGCTCTGGCCGAAGGACGCTCCGCTCAGGAAGTGCTGACCGAAGGTCTCATCGCCGGCATGAGCGTGGTCGGCGAGGACTTCAAGCACAACGTGCTCTATGTGCCGGAGGTTTTGATCGCGGCGCGAGCCATGAAGTCTGGCATGGCCGTGCTGAAACCTCTGCTGACATCGAAGGACGGCGGCTCCAAGCCGAAGGGTGTGTTGCTCATGGGCACCGTTCGAGGCGATTTGCACGATATCGGCAAAAATCTGGTGGGCATGATGGCCGAGGGCGCGGGCTTCGAGGTACATGACATCGGCGTGGATCAAAGTGTGGAGAAGTTCATGGCAGCCGCAGAGAAATGCAAGCCCAACATCATCGGCATGAGCGCGCTGCTCACGACGACCATGATGTATATGAAGACCGTGATTGAGGGCTTTCATGCGGCGGGCCACGCGGAGATCAAGATGGCTGTGGGCGGCGCTCCCATCAGCCAGATGTTTGCCGACGAGATCGGCGCCGACGGATACGGAGCCAATGCCTCCGCAGCAGTGGATTTGTTCCTGCGGCTGGCGGGGCAGGCGTAACCAAGATGGCGACCTACAAGATTCTCTATTGGCAGGAAATCCCGACTCAAGTCAAAGTGGATGACGGGATCGACGAAGTGACCGTCCAGCTTGACGGAAAGTTCATGGAGCAGATCGATCGCCTCGCGGCTTTGCGTGGATTACAAGCCTCCGACGACTACCTGGCGCAATGGAAATGGAGCGATGAACAAGAGCGCGAGGGGTCCGCGCAGGATGTCGCAGATGCGTTGAAGGCGGAGCTCGAAGCGAAGGGATGGTAGGTGGCTCGCGCCGTAGGCGCAAAGTTTGTTAGCCCCGCGCTTCAGCGTGGGGAAAGGACCAGAGATGTAAAGGCGCAGTCCCGTAGGGACGGCGCTATTCATTGCACGACTTCAGTCGTGCCGCATTCCAACCATGGCCGTCACGCTAATCATCAACGGACAATCGACCGAGGCTGACCCCGCCCTCTCTCTGTTCGATCAAGCCGAAGCCATGGGCTTCGACGTGCCGACGTCGTGCCGCAAGCAAGGCAAATGCAAGGAATGCATGGTTGAGGTGGTCGAAGGCATGGACGCACTGTCTCCGATGACCGAGGCCGAGCGTCACTTGAAGGGAAATTTCCGCCTCTCCTGCCAGACATTCGTTACTGGGTCAGGCGGCCCGATCTCGCCCGATCTCGTTCGCTGCCACACCATGCGCCGCGGACACATGCGCATCGAAAGGCAAGCATATGGCCTGCCCGGAACCGGTCAGCCGTTCGCGCTCGATCCTGCGGTTACGCGTGATGGCGACCGCATCCTGATCGACGGAGTCGAAGTGGAGCGATCCACGGGACCGATTCACGGCATCGCGATGGATCTTGGAACGACAACAGTCGTCGTGCGTCTACTCGACCTCGAGAGCGGCGAACTGATTGCCGACACCTCGTTTGAAAATCCGCAACGCTTCGGTGGCTCGGAGATCATGTCGCGCATCGCCTACGACACCAGCCATCCGGGTCGGCTGCTGATGCGCACACTTGCCGGATACCTGAGCCATGCCATCGAAAAATTTCCCGTTGACCCGAAAACAATTTACGAGATGGTCGTGGTTGGCAACTCCACCATGCGCGATCTTTTCTTCCGGCAGAACGTGTACACGATCGGCCAGACGCCCTACCGCTCCATCACAGAGATTGAATTGGCCGAGGGCAAGCGCACGACAACCAGCCTCGTCGAATCCGGCCTGCGCAGCCTTCTGCTGATTCATCCCAAAGCTCGCGTGTATGGCGCTCCCATCATCAGCGGCCACGTGGGCGCCGATGCGGCCGCCTGCATGCTGGCCGCGGATCTGGCGCACGAAGAGCGCCTCATCGCAATCATGGACATTGGCACGAACACCGAGTTGGTCGTGGGAAACAAGGATCGCATCCTCGCTGCATCGTGCCCTGCGGGGCCAGCCTTCGAAGGCGGCGCCATTGCCTGCGGCATGCCCGCTCTGGACGGCGCCGTTGAAGAAGTGACGATTGATGAGACCGGTCAATTCAGGATTCGCGTCATCGGCGACGTACCGGCGGAAGGAATCTGTGGATCAGGGTTGGTCGACCTGCTGAGCGAGCTGCTGCGCACAGGCCACATGAATGAGCGTGGACGATTCGAGGATGACCTGCACCGCATCGATCTCTGCCGCGGGGCTAGCGGCGACGTTTATCTGCTGGAGAGCGACGTGAATGAGCTGGCGCAGGCCAAAGGCGCAAACGTCGCGGGGCTGCACGTTGTCTTCAGCACGTACGGCATCGACTTTGACGATATTGGCGTCTTTTATCTTGCCGGCGGATTCGGGCGTCATCTCCAAGTGAAATCCTCGCTGCGGATCGGGCTTGTGCCCAGCCTCGCTCCGGAGAAATTCGTCAGGGCCGGCAATCTTGCCATTGAAGGCGCGACCATTGCGCTGCTCTCGAAAACCAAGCGTCAGGAGTTGGAGGAGCTGGTAAAAAGAGTCGAGCATTGCCGCCTCGAAACGCATCCAAACTTCTTCGAATTCTTCGTCGAGGGTTGCCAGTTCAAAGCCGTGGAGCCGATTCCATGCGCCAGGTAGCCGAGTCCATCGAGATCGCGGACCTGCTCGCCGGCGTGGACGTGCCGCCGCAGGAATTTACGCGGCTGCTCGGTTACCCTCGCGGCTTTGCGCTGGAAGGGCGCGCGCAGGAGCTGGCTGATTGGGCGCGGAACTGGTACGCCAACCATGGCCGCCCTTGGTTCTATGCGCGCCAAGTCGAGAGTCTCGAATTTGCAACTAGCGCCGCCGTGGGCGACGCTCTTCGGTCCAACTTGATCAAAATCGACGGCGTGGACTTCAACAGCAAGCGCCTGCACAGCGCCTTCGAACAAGCCGGGGCGCATAGCGCAATTCTGGTTGCCGTCGGCGCTGGACCGGAAGCCGAGGAAGAAGCCCGTCGACTCTGGAAGGAAGAAAAGCCCGACGAATATTTCTTCCTCGAGATGTATGCCTCTGCCGTTGTTGAGCAGTTGACCACGCTTGCCGGAGCCCGTCTTTGCGATTGGGCAGAACAGCGCGGCATGGCTGTGCTTCCTCACTCCAGCCCCGGCTATCCCGATTGGGACGTCGCGGAACAGCCGCGTCTTCTCGAATTAATCAGGCAGACGCGAAGCGAGAAGTTCCCTTCCCCGGTGGATGCGTTTGACTCCGGCATGTTGCGCCCCAAGAAAACGCAACTCGCCGTCTTCGGTGTTACGCGCCACAGAGAGCGCCTGCAGCGGCTTACAAGCCTTGTGCCGTGCGAGAGTTGTTCGTTCGGCCCCTGCCAGTACAGGCGCGCACCCTACAAACGCGCGCCGCGGACAACGGCCGAGCCGCTGCCGGCTCCCACCGCGGTCCTCGACGCCAACGCGCAGTACACCGTAAATCGGAAAGCCTTGCAACGATGGGCCGAGGAACGACTTGCAATCGCGCCCCAATCCGACGGGTCGATTGACATTACATTCCGCTACGACGGCACCACTTGCACGAATATGGGCCGCCCGCTGGCCTTCATCTACAACGTGAAACTGGGGCCGCGCGCCGAGGAGTATCCCATTCTGGACGAGCGCTGCAGCCCGGCGCCGGAAGATAGCGGCCACGAGGCGATGTGCAAATTCGCTGAGGATTCCGATCGCCTGATGGCCGCAATTGACAGCGAGAAACCTCTGCTCGGTCAGCGCCTGAACACGGTCCTCGAGTGGCGGCGCGAACCAAACGGCGCCGGCTGCTACTGCGAGCCGCAAAGCCGTAATCACAAATGGGGCCTGGTTCTCGAAACCATCCACTACGCTTTGGTACAAAAGGAATTGAGCGGGGAGACGGATTACACATGAAGAAGCTTTTGCACGAAGAGATTCTCGAGAGGCCTTTGCTCGGCGACGGCGCGATGGGCACTCAACTCATGATTGCCGGTCTTGAACAGGGCAACTGCGGCGAGGCCTGGAACCTGGCGCATCCAGAGCGCGTGCTCGCGATCCAGCGCCGCTATGCCGAAGCCGGCTCCGACTGCATCATCACCAATACCTTCGGCGGATCGCGCATCATGCTCAACCGCCATGGCCAATCCGAGAATGTGCCGGAGATCAACAAGGCCGCCGTGGAGATTGCCCGCCAGGCATTCGGAGCCAAAGATGGATACGTGCTCGGCGACATGGGCCCCTTCGGCGGCTTGCTTGAACCCTTCGGCGATTTCACGGTGGCCCAGGTTCAGAGTGCCTTTGAAGAGCAGGCGGCGGCATTGGTCGCCGGCGGCGCCGACGCGGTCATAGTCGAAACGCAGACATCGCTCGAAGAGCTCGAAATCGGCATTGAAGCGGCAAAGAAAGCCGGCGCAAAGTGCATCATCGGATCCATGGCCTATGACGTGACTCTCGACGGCTCCACTTTCCGCACCATGATGGGCATCGAGCCGGAACGCGCCGCCGAATTCATGGAGGAGCACGGCGCGCACATCGTGGCACTGAACTGCGGCACAGGAATGGATATGCCCCACGCGCTGCTGGCAGTGGAGCGGTACAAGAGCGCAACCAAACTGCCCGTAATGGCGCAGCCCAATGGGGGAAAACCCCGCTTGGTGAATATGAAGATTCTGTACGATGAGACGCCGGAGCAGATGGTCAAGGGCGTCCTCCCGCTGCTTGAAGCGGGTACGAACATCATCGGCGCCTGCTGCGGCAGCACGCCCGAACATATCCACGAATTCAGAAAAGTCATGGACGCATTTCTCGAACGAAAAGGAATTGAACCACTGGGGGGCACAGCGTGAAAGTCAAAGTTTGTGATGTAAATGTGGATGCTGAAAACAAGCTTCCCGCCAAAACTGAAGATAAATCCGGCATCGGCGTGCACTACATCGACGCCTACATCAAGCCGATGAACACCAAGCTTGAAGATGGCACCGCGGTGCGATGCAAGCGCCGTGGTTTGAAGATCACGCTTTCCGCGGGCACAAAAAAAGGCGAAGGGCTGATGCGCCGTCTTGACGTGAGCCCAGACCCGGTTGTGATGCTGCGTGCTGCGCTCGAGGAAGCGGCCAAGGCCGCCGGCGTCGAGCTCACCGTTGAGGACGGCGCAGTCTTCCTGGCGCTTTAAGCATCGCCACCGGACTCCTGCCCCTCGGACCCCTCCAGTCGTTCCTACAAAAAAAACGCCCAAAGTGGGGCCCTTATACGCACCCAACACATTTGTGCAACTTTCTGCCGGGCTGATTCGTCTGTGCAATAGCGTGCCCGCGTGCACGCCGCGTCGATTTGCGCCTCACCGAACTCCGATTCCGGCACCCGCTTTGAAATCTGGGAGCGACCGCGTAAGCGGATCTTCATATCAGCAAAAAGACTCCGCGGCAAACCCGGATGCCCTGGGCATCCCGATTATCAATTCAATATGAGAAAATGTCCCTGTCAAACCGAGCGCTCGTAACCGGAAATAAGAGAAGAAGAAGGCGATGGACCAACCTCTTTCTGATTCAAATTCTGACCTTGGGCAACCGCCCTTAGACTCGACAAAAAAACACCGCCACCTCTGGATCTGGGTGATCGTTCTGCTGGCTTTTGCGGTCCTGATCTTCGTGGTGTGGGAGCACAAGAGCACGCCAACCGCGGCTCCGGGAGGCGGGCGCGGCGCTGCGATGGGCGGGTCGGTGCCGGTCACTGTTGCCACCGCGACCAAAGGCAGCATCGGCGTCTATCTTGAAGCCATCGGCACCGTGACGCCGACTTACACCGACTCCATCACCGCGCAGGTGACAGGCGTGATTACGGCTGTCCACTACCGCGAAGGGCAGGATGTCCGCAAGGGCGATGCGCTGATCGATATCGATTCCCGGCCCTACGAAGCGCAACTCACCCAGGCGCAGGGCGCCCTAAGCCGCGATCAAAATCTGCTTGCCGAAGCGCAGATGGATCTTAAGCGCTACCAGGACGCGTGGGCCAAGAATGCCATCCCGCGCCAAACGCTTGAGGATCAGGAAAAACTGGTTCTCCAGGATCAGGGAACAGTGCAGAACGACCAGGGCACCGTCCAATACGACGAGGTGCAGGTCTCATACTGTCACATCGCGTCGCCCATCAACGGCCGGGTTGGATTGCGGCTTGTGGACCCGGGCAATCTGGTGACCGCCAACTCTAGCACCCCGCTTGCAGTCGTTGCGCAAATTCATCCCATCACCGTGATCTTCACGTTGGCGGAGGATAGTTTGCCCGACGTTCTGAAACAGATGCACACCGGCAAGCCTCTCGAAGTCGACGCCTATGACCGCACCCAGCAGACGATGTTGGCAAAAGGAAAATTGATCACTGTCGACAATCAGATCGACACCGTCACGGGTACCGTAAAGCTCCGCGCACAATTCGACAACTCGAACGGCATGCTCTTTCCCAACCAGTTCGTCAACACGCGCCTCCTGGTCAAGACGCTCGATAACCAGACTCTCATTCCTTCCTCTGCGGTTCAGCACAATGGCGCGGTCGATTACGTTTATCTGATTCAGAAAAATAAAGCCGTGATGCGCACCGTAAAATCGGGAATCTCGGATAAAGGAAATACGGCGGTCACCGGCATCAATCCCGGTGACGTGGTGGCCAACAGCAGCTTCCAAAAGCTGGTCAACGGGTCCACCATCTCCATCTCCAAGGTCAACATTCCGGCCACTTCCTCCGATACCACCGAGGCGGCTCCATGAACCCATCTCGGCCATTCATTCTGCGGCCGGTTGCTACCTCGCTGCTGATGGCCGCAATTCTCCTGGCTGGGCTGGTCGCTTATTTCCAGCTCCCCGTCTCGGCACTTCCGGAGGTTGACTACCCGACGATTCAGGTAGTCACCTTCTATCCCGGAGCCAGCCCGGACGTCGTGGCGACCACCATCACAGCGCCCTTGGAACGCCAGTTCGGCGAGATGCAGGGCTTGAGCCAGATGACTTCGACCAGCGCGGGCGGAGTCTCGGTTATCGTGCTCCAGTTCGGTCTCACGGAGTCGCTCGACGTCGGCGAGGAAGAAGTGCAGTCGGCAATCAACGGCGGCCAGACGTTTCTGCCGTCCGATCTGCCCGTCCCGCCGGTTTACACCAAGACCAATCCTGCCGACGCCCCGGTTCTTACGCTCGCCATCACTTCCGACAACATGCCACTCTCCCAGGTAGAGGACATGGTCGACACGCGGCTGGCCCCCAAGCTCTCTCAGTTGGCCGGAGTGGGCTTAGTCTCGATCAGCGGCGGCCAAAAGCCTGCAGTCCGGATTCAGGTGAATCCCGTCGCGCTATCCTCCTACGGCTTGAACATGGAGGACATGCGCACAGCCTTGACGCAGGCCAGCGTCAACTCCGCCAAGGGCAACTTCGATGGCCCCCGCCAGGACTATCAGATCGACGCCAACGACCAGATCACCAGCGCCGACCAGTACAAAGATGTGGTCGTCTCCTACAGCAATGGAGCGCCGGTCTTCGTCAAAGATGTCGCCAACGTGGTCAATGGCGTAGAGAACACCAAGCAGGCCGCATGGATGAATCTCACGCCCGCGGTCATTCTCAATATCCAGCGGCAACCCGGCGCCAACACCATCAAAGTCGTTGACGCGATCCAGAAAATTCTGCCGCAACTGGAACAGAATCTGCCCGCGGGGATTAAGGTCACCACGCTGACCGACATGACCACGAGCATTAATGCTTCGGTGCACGACGTTTTTTTTGAATTGCTGCTCACCGTCGTTCTCGTGATCATGGTGATCTTTCTTTTTCTGCGCAGCCTGCGCGCCACCATCATTCCTGCTGTGGCCGTGCCGCTTTCTCTCATCGGCACATTGGCGGTAATGTATCTTCTCGGCTACTCGCTCGACAATCTTTCTCTCATGGCGCTCACCATCTCCACCGGATTCGTGGTTGACGACGCCATCGTCATGATCGAAAACATCAACCGATTCCTTGAAGAAGGCATGCCGCCGCTCGAAGCCGCACTCACCGGCGCCGGCCAAATCGGATTCACCATCGTTTCGCTCACCGTTTCGCTCATCGCCGTGCTCATCCCGCTGCTGTTCATGGGCGACGTGGTCGGCCGCCTCTTTCGCGAATTCGCGGTCACCCTGGCCGTCACCATTGTCATCTCGGCCGTGGTTTCGCTCACCCTCACTCCCATGATGTGTTCGCGCATCCTGCGCCACGATCCCAAGCAGCAGGAGGGCCGCTTCTACCAGGCTTCGGAACGCGTATTCAACAATCTCATTGCTTTTTACGGCCGCACGTTGCGCGTGGTGCTGCGTTACCAGACGTTCACGCTCATTGTCGCCGTGGCCACACTCATTCTGACAATCGTTCTCTACATAACGATCCCCAAAGGATTTTTCCCCGTCCAGGACACAGGCGTTATTCAGGGCATCTCGCAGGCGTCGCAATCCATCTCCTTCGACGCCATGAGCGAGAAGCAGCAGGAGCTGGCGCGGATTATCCTCAAAGATCCCGCCGTCGAAAGCTTGTCGTCGTTCATCGGTGCAGACGGCATCAACACCACGCTCAACAGTGGCCGCATCTCGATCAATCTCAAACCCATCGATCAGCGAGTCGGAGCATCCGACGTGATCCGCCGCTTGCAGCAAAGTTTGGCCCAGGTGCACGGTATGCACCTCTATATGCAGCCGGTGCAGGACATTACGGTGGACGACCGAGTGAGCCGTACGCAGTATCAGTACACGCTCGAAGATCCTGACACGGATGAGTTGAATGAGTGGAGCAACAAATTCGTGGCGCGGCTAAAGAAATTGCCCGAGCTTGAAGATATAGCCACGGACCAGCAGACCGGCGCGCGCGCCGTCCAGTTGGTCATCGACCGCGTGACCGCATCGCGGTTGGGAATTGCGCCAACCACCATCGACAACACGCTCTACGATGCTTATGGGCAGCGCGAGATCAGCACCCTTTACACCCAGCTCAATCAATATCACGTGATTCTGGAAACGCAGCCGGAGTGGCAGAAGGATCCTAAAAAGCTGAGCGATCTTTACATTCAGTCGAGCGCCTCGACGGGTGCAACCGGCGCGGGCGCGGCTACCTCGTATTCTTCTTCGGCTTCCTCGTCGGCGGGATCGAATGCCCTCACGTCTTCCGTGCGCTACACGCCATCCTCGCAGGTTGTCACCGCACCGGCCAGGCCACTTTCCGGCGGCACTACCGCTGGCGCCACGCCGAGCATCAGCTCTTCTTCGGCGGGCGCCAATTCCATTCCGCTCAGCGCCTTCACACAGGTGAGCGAAACCACTGAGGCGCTTTCCATCAATCACCAGGGGCAGTTCCCCTCAGTCACGGTCTCATTCAATCTCGCGCCCAACACTTCATTAGGAACAGCAATCAGCGACATTGAAAAAGCGGCGAAGGACCTCAACTTTCCCGCCAGCCTGCAGTCGGGTTTCCAGGGCACCGCCGCATCGTTCCAGAATTCCCTGTCGAATGAGGCTTTGCTGATTCTCGCCGCCCTGGTTGCTGTCTATATTGTCCTCGGCGTTCTCTACGAGAGCTTCATCCATCCGGTCACGATTCTTTCTACGCTTCCGTCTGCCGGCGTCGGCGCGCTGCTCGCGCTCATCCTTTTCCGCCAGGATCTCAGCGTCGTGGGAATCATAGGCATCATCCTGCTCATCGGCATTGTGAAGAAGAACGGCATTTTGATCGTGGATTTCGCGCTCGAGGCCGAGCGCAAGCATGGCAAGGATTCAACCGAAGCCATCTACGAAGCCAGCCTGCTGCGTTTCAGGCCCATCATGATGACTACGATGGCTGCCCTGTTGGCTGGGATTCCCCTCGCCGCCGGAACCGGCCTGGGCTCGGAACTGCGCCGCCCGCTGGGCATCGCCATGGTTGGTGGGTTGTTGCTGAGCCAGTTGCTCACCCTTTACACCACGCCGGTCATCTACATCTTCTTTGACCGGCTCGCTGAGCGCGTCAAGGGCCGGCGTTTCTCGCGGATGCCCTCGCCGCTTGAGCCCCAGGCGGGTGAAGAGAAGGCATGAACCTCTCGGCCCCATTCATTCGGCGGCCCGTGGGCACCACGCTGCTCACCGTCGCCGTCGGCATCGCCGGAGCAGTCGCGTTCGCCGTCTTGCCTGTGGCCCCGCTGCCGCAAGTGGATTTTCCGACCATCAGTGTTTCCGCAGGCTTGCCCGGCGCCAGCGCGCAGATTATGGCGGCTTCAGTGGCCACTCCGCTCGAACGGCAGTTCAGCCACATCGCAGGCATCACCGAGATGACTTCGTCGAGTTCGCTCGGCTCGACCAACGTAACAATGCAGTTCGACCTCAGCCGCAACATCGACGGCGCGGCGAGGGATGTGCAAGCGGCCATCAACGCGGCCCGCACCTACCTGCCCGCGAACCTGCCCTCCAATCCTTCCTACCGCAAAATCAATCCGGCAGATTCGCCCATCATGATCATCAGCCTCACCTCCAACAAATACCAGGTGACAAAGCTCTACGATCTTGCTTCCACCATCCTTGAGCAAAAGCTCTCGCAGATTCAGGGCGTCGGGCAGGTGGGCGTGCAAGGCGGCGGTACGCCTTCGGTGCGCGTCGAGGTCAACCCCACCAAGCTGGAGAGTTTCGGACTCACTCTCGGAAGCGTGCAATCGGTTCTCAGTCTGCAAAACTCGCATTCCCCCCGGGGCCAGCTCTCCGACGCCGGGATCAGCGAAGACATCATTACCAACGACCAGATCTCCGATGCTGCCGACTATCGGCCCTTGATCATCGGCTACCACAACGGAGCTGCGGTACGCCTGTCCGACGTGGCCGACGTGGAGGACTCTACGCAGAATATCCGCACCGCCGGATACATCGATGGCACCAAGGGGGTGGTGCTCACCGTCTTCCGCCAGCCCGGTGCGAACATCATTCAGACCGTTGATCGCGTCAAAGCGCAATTGCCGTTTCTTGAGGCGGTGCTGCCGGAGGGAATCAAGACAACTGTGGATGTGGATAGAACCGTGACCATCCGCGCTTCGGTAAACACGGTTTATCGAACGCTGGTTGGTTCGGTCTGCCTCGTCATCCTCGTCGTCTTCATCTTTCTGCGCAGCCTGCGCTCCACGCTCATTCCCTTCGTCGCCGTGCCGGTCTCGCTCATCGGCACCTTCGCCATCATGTATCTGCTGGACTACACGCTCGACAACCTGTCGCTGATGGCGATCGTTATCGCCACGGGATTTGTGGTCGACGACGCGATCGTGGTCATGGAAAACATCACGCGGCATATTGAAAGCGGTATGGAGCCCCTTGCCGCCGCATTGCAGGGCGCGAAGGAAATAGGGTTTACGATCTTCTCCATCAGCATGTCGCTGATTGCCGTTTTTATTCCCATCCTCATGATGGGCGGCATCATCGGGCGGCTCTTCCGCGAATTCGCGATCACGCTCTCCACGGCCGTCGTCATTTCAATGGTCATTTCGTTAACGACCACGCCCACCATGTGCGCGCACCTGCTCAAAACTCCCAGGGAGGGCGAGAAGCATAATTGGCTTTACCGAACCAGCGAAAAAGGCTTCAACAGCATGATCTGGCTCTACCGCCGATCGCTGGCGTGGGTCCTGGATAATCCCGGTCTCACCCTGGTCGTGCTTCTGCTCACCGTTGCGCTGAATGTTCTGGTTTACATCAGGCTTCCCAAGGGATATTTCCCGCAGCAGGACACAGGCATCATCATGGGCCAGGTGCAGGGCCCGCAGGACGCTTCCTTTCCCTTCATGAATTTCTCCATGGTGTCGCTGATCAACGTGGTGAAAGCGGATCCTGCCGTGGCCCATGTTCTGGCCTACACCGGCGGCGGTAACGCCGGTTTTATGTTCATGGCTCTCAAGCCCCTGAGTACTCAATGCAAAGAAGGCCCCAATTGCGACGTGCGCCAGACCTCGGCGGCGGATGTGATCAACCGCCTGCGGCCAAAAATGAATCGCCTTCCGGTTGCTTCGGCGTATTTGCAGGCCGCCCAGGACCTTCGCATCGGGGGCCGCGGCGGCGGCGCGCTTTACCAATATACGATCCAGTCCGATAACATCGATGACCTCGCACATTGGGCGCCGATTCTTTACCAAAACATTCAAAAGCTTCCTGACGTGACGGACGTGAACACCGACTGGCAGAACGGAGGACTCCAGGAGTTGCTTAACTACGACCGGGTCACCGCGGCGCGCCTGGGCCAGACACCGCAATCGCTCGACAGTGCCCTCTGCAGCGCATTTTGCCAATCGGAAGTCTCGGTGATTTACACGCAGCTCAACCAGTACTACGTGGTCATGGAAGTGGCGCCGCAGTACTGGCAGGATCCGTCGGGTCTGAATAACATCTACTTCAAGCCCCCCGGTTCTTCGTCGTCGACCGGCCTCAATGCCGTTTCTCCCTTGCTCTCCGTGGCCAAACCAAGCACCAACACGACGCCGCTTCAGGTGGCTCACACCGGGCTTTTTCCGTCAACCACCGTCTCCTTCAACCTGAAGAATGGCGCAGCGCTCAGCGATGCCACGCGCGAGGTGTCGCAGATGGAAGAAAAGCTGGCCATGCCCGGTACGGTGCGCGGCTTTTTTGCCGGGACGGCCCAGGCTTACCAGCAATCGCTGTCGTCGCTCCCGGTCCTGGTTGTCACCGCGCTGCTTTCCGTCTTCATTGTGCTCGGCATTCTCTATGAGAGCCTGGTCCACCCGTTGACCATCATTTCCACGGTGTTCTCGGCGAGCGCCGGCGCCATGCTGGCCCTGATGCTGTTCCACATCGACCTCAATATGATTTCGATCATTGGCATCATCCTGCTCATCGGCATCGTAAAAAAGAACGCCATTATGATGATCGACTTCGCCCTGCAGGCGGAACGTAACGAAGGCAAGACAACGCGGGAAGCGATTTTTGACGCCTGCATGTTGCGCTTCCGCCCCATCATGATGACCACAATGTGCGCCATCTGCGGTGCTTTGCCTCTGGCCTTCGGAACCGGCACCGGCTCAGAGCTGCGCAAGCCTCTGGGCATCACGATTGTAGGCGGGCTGCTTTTGAGCCAGGCACTTACGCTTTACACCACTCCGGTGGTTTACCTGATGATGGACCGTCTTCGCCTGCGCGCGCTCGGCCGGACACACGACACACTTCCAGCCGCCGCAGAAGAAGCTGTCTAATGGATGAAGGACATTGACCATGATTGAGCGAACCAATCGAATTCCGGCCTTATTCACCGCCAGCGCTCTGGGGTTCTTTGCACTGCTTGCCGGATGCCGCGTCGGCCCTCCGTACCACGCGTCGGCCCCTCCGTCGGTTACTGCGCCGAACTACAAAGAGTCCCCCGTCAACTTCAACGACGCCGATGGCTGGAAGGTGGCCAGCCCGCAGGATGCCATGATCAAGGGCAACTGGTGGGAGGTTTTCGGCGATCCCGAGCTGAACGCGCTCGAAGATCAGCTCAATATCAATAACCAGAACCTGAAGGAGTATTTCCAGAACTACATGGCCGCCCGAGCCACGATTGCCGAGGCGCGCTCGCAATACTGGCCGACGATTACCGCAAACCCGTCGTGGAACCGGTCGAAAAGTTCCGGAAATCTGAGCAACTCCAATCAAGCCAACCCCGGCAAGCAGTCAACTCTCTGGAGCGTCCCGATTGAGGCTTCGTGGACGCCGGATCTCTGGGGCAAGATCCGCAATGAGGTGCACGAGGCTCAATACGCCTCGCAAGTAAGCGCCGCCGACCTTGAAAACGAGAAGCTGACCGAACAGGCCAGCCTGGCCGAATACTATTTTGAGATTCGCGGCCAGGACATGCTGCAACAAATCCTCAATCAGACCGTCGCCGCCGATCAAAAGTCGCTGGCTTACAACCAGGCCCAATACGACACCGGCATCGGCGACTACATCTCGGTGATCGAGGCAAAAACAACGCTGGACGCCGCGCAGGCCGCAGCCACGAATGTGGGCCTCTTGCGTGGTCAGTATGAAAATGCCATTGCGATGTTGACCGGCAAAGTCGCCACCGATTTTTCCATTCCTGTAAAGCCAATGGTCTTCGCGCCGCCCTCAATTCCTACCGGAGTGCCCGCGCAGCTCGTGGAGCGGCGGCCCGATATCGCGGCGGCGGAGCGCACGTTGGCAGAGGAGAATGCCGTGATCGGCATCGGCTACGGCGCTTTCTTCCCGCAAGTCACGATCGGCGCCGATGCCGGATTCTCGAGCTCTGCTTTAACCAGCTTGTTTACCTGGCCAAGCCGCGTCTGGTCCATTGGCCCTTCGATCTCCGAAACCATCTTCGACGGTTGGCTCTATCGCGCCGAGTTGCATCAATATGTCGCTCAATACAACGCGGACCTGGCCACCTACCGGCAGACCGTGCTCGCCGCCTTCCAGCAGGTCGAGGACTCCATGGTCGCCACGCGGACTTATTCGCAGCAGATTCTCCGCCAGCAGGATGCGGTGAAAGACTCACAGGACTATCTCAACCTGGAACTGGTGCGCTACAACACCGGCGTTGATCCCTACGTCGATGTCATGCTTGCACAAACAACGCTGCTCAACAACGAGGAGACCCTCAACGCGCTGCAGGTTGAGGAGATGACGTCGGCAGTCGAGCTGGTACAGTCTTTGGGCGGTGGTTGGGACCGTTCGCAGCTTCCCACGCCGGCGCAGGTGGGCGCCAAAACCACCAAAGCGGACTACCCTCTGCAGCAGTAATCAATCATTGGGGAACGAACCCTTGCGCCGTAGGCGCAAAGGACATTAGCCCCGCGCTTCAGCGTGCGGATGGCGAGCAGAGATTGAATCTCGGAGTCCCGTAGGGACGGTGCCCGGATGAATCCGGCTGTCTGTCCCGATCCTCTTCACGTTTACCGGAATCGATTCGCCGGCTCAGCACCTACTGCGCCACCCGGTAACAGATGTTTTCGCCATCCAGCCGGTATTCGGCCGAGCAAACGTCGCCCCCACAGATCATGGGGTCCCCGCCGTAAAGCTGGCGGCGAGTGATCAGCCCCAGCGTCCCGCAGCGCGGGCACGACATCACGGCTACATACGGATTCTGCGCCTGCCCGAGCTTGGCCTGATTCTCAAGGACAAAAATCGTTCCCGGGTCCATCCGTTCGGGGATCCACTCTTCCAGAAAACTCAAGTCGGCTGACATCGTTCCCTCCAGGGTTGATGGTTCCGAACCATGACATTTTCCGCCAGGCTCCGTTTTTCCTGCGAAACTCTTACTGCTGTTGGATGCGTGGTTTCGATTTACGACAGTCTTGCCCGGGCAGATCGGTGAAGTCAATTCGAATCGAGGCCGGATAGTAGCAAGTGGGATTCCCCCCACCCTGACAGCCTTCACGGGTCCTGGCGAGCAGCCACCGTGGCCGGCGCGCCGTGCTTGCGGGCAAACTCGTCAATCGCCCTATAGGTCTCCTCGTTCCGCAAAATGGCCTGGACATACTCCCTTGTCTCGGTGAAAGGAATAGACTCGACAAACTCGTCGATGCCTGAATAAGGGCCGGCGGCCTGCCAATCGGCTACACGATTGTCGCCGGCGTTATATGCGGCCAGTGCATACTCCTGCACTCCGCCAAACCGGTCAAGCATCTGGCGCAAATATCGCGTTCCCAGGCGGATGTTCATTGCCGGGTCAAGCAGTTGGAAGGTCTGGAAAGAAGCGATTCCCTCTTCGTGCGCCATTTTTCTGCCCACCACCGGCAGCAACTGCATCAGCCCATACGCGTTTGCATGGGAGATCACTGAGGGATCGAACTCAGACTCCTGGCGGATCAACGAAGCCACGAGATAAGGATCAAGGTTGTTCTTCGCCGACTCGGCCTGGATCGTATCCCACCACGCCTCGGGAAACAGGATTCGCCAATACACAAGCGGAATGGACTCGATAGAGGCGGACGCCGAACCGGGCAAAGCACGCTTCAGCGAACGAACGGCACGATGAGTCTCGCCATATGAGGAGTAAATCTGCGCTTCGGCCAGCGCGCTCCAGGACGACGAACCCGGATCGGCCTTGATCTCCTGCGCAATGTACTCATTCAGCCCCGCGTTGGCGAGCAGCCGCGCTTTGGCCAGGTGAGGGCTGTCCTCGGGAAATGTGTCCACCAGGTGTGGAAGGGGCGTCGGCTGAAAGCGATCGAGTTGCGGATCGGATGCGGGCTGCGTCGCTCCCAGGGCCGACAATCGCTGGCGCGCCATCTGAGCATAGAAAAAATGCTGGTAGGCGTGAATGATGGCGCGGTAGTTGGCCGCGGCCGAGGCAGCTTGATGGTCTTGCGTTTCGTAGAGGCGCCCGCGCCAGTAGAGAGCCGAGACCGTTTCCACGGCAGATGGATAGTCTTGAATCTGTTCGTCGAAAATCCGCTCCGCATCCTTGTAGAGCCCCGACCGGTAGCTCAGCCAGCCTGACCGCCAGTGCGCGGCCGCGGCATTCTTATCCTCAGGAAACCGCGCCGCCAGTTCGCCGTAATACTGAATCGCCGTGGGGTAATCGCGCTTCAGCAAATACATGTTGCCGGCCGAAAAGAGCGCGTCCGCCAACCACGGGCTACGTGGAAACCGCGTCTCCATCTCGGAGACGATTTGCTTCTGCGTGTCGCTGTCGTCGCGTCCGCGCGCCAACTCCATCAACAGGTCAAGGCGGTGAGCGCCGTTTTCATCGGGACTATCTGGCAATGCCGTGGCCTCAGCCACCGTCAGCCGCTTTAGCTTTAACTGGCACGCGGCTTCGGATACAGCAAAACCCTGGCGTGTCGCGGCATCGAGACCCTGCTCGCGCGCCAGTGCCTGGAATTGCTCAGAGGCCTCCTCGTACCGTCCTGCGCTGTAATAGGCGTCCGCCAGGCTGCGCAATTCGGCGAGCGTCAACGTCGCTTCGGCTCCCGTCGCAGTCAGCTTGGCGCGCGCCGTTTGCGCCTCCGGGCTCAAGGGAAACTTCAGCAAAACCTTCTTGAAGACTGCTTCCGCCGCCTGTTGCTGGCCGAGCGCCTGTTCCACTTCGCCTTCCGCGAGTTGAAAGGCAGAACGGTCCGCGGCCGGAGACTCCGCAGCCGCAGCCAGCACCTGTCGTGCCGCCGTCAGGTTGCCCGTCCCGAGCAGGATGTTGGCCTCCAACTCGGGTGCCTGGACGTCAAAAATGCTCTCAGGATAGCGGTCCGTAAATCCGTGCAGAATACTCTCCGCAGCCGCGTCGTCGCCCGCTGCATGGCTCGCCTCGGCGTTGAGAAAGTCTACATAGTCGCTCAGCTCTCCATCTGCGTGGCGAGCCTGCGCCAACGCGGATTCAGCTTCCGCATAGCGCTTGTCGAGGAGGTAGGCATGGCCAAGCGCCAGATAAGCTGCCGCGGCAGCGTCGCCTGTGTGCGAGTGCGCGTAGGCCGTCACACCGGCATACGCCGCCGGCGTGCGCAGAGTGGCAAGCTGCTGGGCCATTGGCTGCAGCTCTTTTGAGGCCACGAAGGCCTGTTTGATGCGTGCCGTACGCGCCAGGCGCGTTGCGCGGCTCGATGTGTGCGACGGTGACCGATGAGCAGTCCTGGTCCGTGAAGGCGTCTTCTTCCGTGCCGGCTCGGGCTTCGCACTTGTTGCAGGGGCGCCGGGGGTGGCGTGCGCATTTGAGACCGGAGCTTTTCCCCGATGAGCGGGAACCGTCGGTGTTGGCGCCACAGGGCCATCATCAGGCGTCGACTGCGCCGTCGAGAGTGACGGACTCAACCACATCAACGCCGCCAGGGCCACGAGCGCTGGCCGCGGCATAGACGGCGTGACACGCGGCGGGGAAGAAAAGCTTCGCATATTTCCACTCTATGCTGAATTGGACGTGAGC
>Ga0265342_10000157_pt1 | contig 76947 bp, 80 predicted proteins | sample 4CB327metaG_FD_203125 | JGI IMG/M metagenome (GOLD analysis project Ga0265342, IMG submission 203125) | Rhizosphere microbial communities from Carex aquatilis grown in University of Washington, Seatle, WA, United States - 4-CB3-27 metaG | ecosystem: Host-associated > Plants > Roots >...
CCCGCGCCGCAAAAGCCCTTTCGGAGTTCCGAGGGGTGGAGCGAAACCTGCTGGCTCGAAAATTCTTCCAATCAATTCAATACTCGAAAGAATCCATACAAATCAATTTGTTTTATCCGAATCCGGCGCGCTTCGGGGCAGGGCAGGGGCAGGCAGGGCAGGGCTTTGAACATAAAAACGCCTCCGCTTTATGCGGAGGCGAATTTCTAAAAAAACAAAATGGCTCCCCTATAGAGGTTAGTTCAAACTTAAGCATACCTATTTTGATTCCTAATGCGATCCATGAATGTAAGAAGAATCTTTGAACCCAACCTTATCCGCCGCGCTAGGGCGCGGCTTGGTGGGTGTTCTTTCACCGCTTGCCCCGCTTGGGCGGGGGCGCGCTGCGTTGTTGCCCCGCTAGGCGCGGGGCGGCTCGCTTGGCCGCTTCGCCTTTTAAGCGGTCTTGTCGCGCGGGCTGCGGCACTCGTCGTGCCTACGCTTGCCGCACTCCAAGCCCGCGAAACACGTGGCAGCCAAGGCCAAGAGGTTTTCAATATCCTGCCTTCAAGCCCCCGCCCTCGGTGGTCTTTGCCGAACCAATCCTTCCTTATCCTTCCCGGAAATTCCGGTCTGGCCGCGGGGGGGGGCGTTCGGAAAAACGAGATCGAAAAAAGCAAAACTTCATTTTGTGCCAAAGGCACGGGAGGGTAAAGGCAAGCGCACAAAGGGCGAAAGCGGAAAACCACCGAGGTGGGTTGCAGCCGCCCGACTGCGATTGACTAGGGAGGGAACAGGTTTTGCGTGCATGATCAGGGCGGTCAATTAAAAACCCTTTACCCATATGTAAAAAGGCGGTATATTTAATCGTTGTTCTAGCACGTTGTTTTATGTACAACGATAATAAAACTTAAACGAAAGGTCAGCGAGACAAAAATGAATTTAGACTATATTTTTTGGGAAGATATGCCTTCCGATGAATTTATTTTGCAAACATCTGGCGAGGAAGTTAAACCAACTTTAACTTTTTCGCGTGATGAAAATTATCGGTTGATTTGTAATATAAAAACTGTGCCGGGTTATCAAGCAGCTTGGGATAATAACTTTGGAAAAGGCAGGAAAGCTGGCAAGCTATATTCGGACATTCAGGTGATCAGCGCCGTAACGCTCCACGGGCATCTGAAAGCTGAGCTGGAAATTCATCCCTCAAGCTGGGCAAGTTTTTCCCCAAAGGAGGTAGTTTATGAACCGGAAGCCGCAAAAGTTACTTTGCGTTGGACTATCGCAAAAGATCACGATACCAAAACCCTAGTATATTTTTTTCTAAGCAACATAAATGCTGGTAACATCTGCTTTCCCGGCCATATATCTTTAGAAACCAGCAGTGAAGCAAAAATTAAATTAGCCGGTACGATTGATGATATGCTTAAAATGCCCATGATGTCGCGTCATTCTTGGGGGTGTTTTCAGTTGAAGATTAATGAGAAGAATTTTATCTTTGGCAAAGTAGACAAAAAAACCACTAATAATTTACCTGGCGCGTTTTTACGGTTTGAGAAAGATAATTTTCCTACCGAAAATGAATTATTCACAATCATTAATTTTTTAGTCTACCTTACCGGCTCGGAGTTGATACCTATCGGCCATATAAAATTTGGCGCTAATTATTCGATTAACGAGCAGGTCTTTTTGTCAACTTTCAGGGATAACACAACGGCGTTGCTTAGGCATAATCCAATGCCGGTTATACCATTGGGTTTGAAAGCGGAGAATGGTAAAGGGAAATTTCTTACGGATGAAAAAACCGTCTCTTTTCTATTAACGCAATATTCCGCCACCAAGGATAGTCTTCCTCTTGATTATTTAGTTTATTGCATCAAGTGTTTTCGTGCAGTTAGCTTAGACTTTCAAATGAACATTTTAGCTACAGCTTTCGACTTTATACGGAAAGCATGGTTTAAAAGCGAAAAATCTTCAAGCGGCGGTAAATATCTTCAAGATAAAAAGTTTTTAGAGGTTATGGTGAAACATCTTTCCGCTATCGAAAGCGAATTGGGATCACACATGCTTAAAAAGAAAATAATAAATAACTTGAAAAATGCCAACCATTTTACATTGCAGGAAGAATCTTCTGTTTTTTTCGAAGAAATCGGCTTAAAGATCGGAGAAGTAGAAAAAGAAATAATTCGTCAAAGGCACAAAAGCATCCATGGCGAGTTAAGGGGCAGAGATTATCAAAAGTTAGTTTTTATGACCTATGGTGCCTATTCGTTACTTAATAAAATTGTTTTAAAATTGCTTGGCTACGAAGGCCTTTTTGTTGATTATTCTTCCTACAATTTTCCTTCCAGAAATATGGATGAGCCGCTGGGGGGACCGATAGAAGATGGCCCAGAAGAAAGCTCGTAGGCGGTTTTATGCCACCTATCGAATAACTAAATTTGCTATATCTTAATAAGGCGTGAAATCACTAACCCTGCCTTGTTTTATGCCCATCCTTCAGTTTTGTTCAGACGCGTCGGGGTTTCTCCCGTACCTTTTAAAGAATAATGATCTGTTAAGAAGAAAAATACGTGTATATCTCTTTGCTTAGGTAAAAACCCTTTACCCATGTGTAAAATAGCGGTATATTTGAAGGATGATTGTAATAAAACTTAAGGAGCTAGGATAACCCCATGACAGTTACTAATCGGAAACAACTACACGAAAGGCTTTGGTCAGCCGCAGAACAACTGCGTGCTAATTCCGGCCTTAAGCTTAATGAGATTTCTGAACCGATTTTAGGCTTGATCTTCTTAAAATTTGCCGATGTGCGTTTTAAAAGAGTCCAAACCGGTATCGTTGCCGAGCGCAAGGCGGTTTATGCAACTCGCGTCCGCCCCATTGGCCCTGACGATTATAAATCAAAGGGTGTTTTGTTTTTGCCGGAAATTGCTACTTACTCATATCTCATGAGCCTTCCTGAGAGCGCGAATATCGGCAAAGCGATTAATGAGGCGATGAAAGAGATTGAAGCTAAAAATACAGATCTTGCCGGTGTATTGCCGCAAGATTATATGTCGCTCCATAAAACTCCCGGCGAAAATAGCAAGATTCTTGTAACCTTGCTTAAAAACTTTAATCAAATCCCGGATGATATTGAAGGTGATGCTTTTGGTGAAATTTACGAATATTTTCTTGGTGAATTCGCGCGTTCCGAAGGAGCGAAGAGCGGAGAATTTTTTACACCGCAATCAATAGTAAAATTACTCGTTGAGGTTATCGAGCCGTATCATGGCAAAATTTACGATCCGGCATGTGGTAGTGGCGGGATGTTCGTACATTCGGCTGATTTTGTTAAATCCCATTCGGCAAAGAAATCACAAGTAATGAACGAAGTGGCACTTTATGGTCAGGAGAAAGGCACAAGTAATATTCGTACCGCCAAAATGAACTTAGCTATTCATGGCTTGTCGGGTAAGATTGCCGAAGTTAATTCGTTTTATACCGATGCGTTTAAAAGCGTTGGCATGTTTGATTTTGTTCTCGCTAATCCGCCGTTTAATGTTAAAGGTAAAGATAAGAATAAACAAACCATAATCGATCCGGAAAAAATAAAGGGTGATCCGCGTTATTATCTAGGTTTGCCTATTACCGGCAAAGGCGAAATATCAAACGCTAATTATCTTTGGATGCAGATTTTTGCCAGTGCGTTAAATCCCCAAGGTAGGGCCGGTTTTGTTATGGCTAATTCTGCCAGCGATGCTGGTAACGCCGAAAAAGAAATCCGTAAAAAGATGGTGGATGCGGGGATGGTGGACGTCATCATTTCGGTGGGTACAAATATGTTTATGAACGCTACGCTTTCCTGTACGCTTTGGTTTTTTGACAAGCGTAAATCGAATACAGAGCGGCAAAATAAAGTTTTATTTATTAATGCCCAAGATATTTTTACGCCGATTGATCGCGCGCACAGCGAGTGGACGGATGAGCAAATTCAAGAAATTGCCTCAATCGTGCGCCGCTATCGTGAGGAAAAGGACGAAGCGAAATATAAAGATATCAAGGGCCGCTGTAAAGTAGCAACGCTAAAAGAAATACAGGCTAACGACTATTCCCTTAACCCTGGGCGGTATGTGGAGATTGTCGAAATAGGAATCAGCAATGTGGATTTTGAGGTGCGAATGAAAGAGCTAATGGGCGAATTCACAACGCTTACCAGTGAAGCGCATAAATTGGAAAAGAAAATTACGGAAGATTGGAAAAGTATTTTATAAGGAAATTATGGCAACTTTTCAGAAAGTAAAATTAGGCGATGTGGTAAGCGTAAAAGGTGGTAAAAGGTTGCCTTTGGGACATGAACTTATAAAAGATAGGACAGGTCATCCGTATATTAGGGCACGAGATATTGGTGGTGGGAAAATAACCTTCGATGATCCTGTTTACGTGGATGATAATACTTTTCCGTTTATCAAGAAATATATTGTTAATAAAAATGATGTTTGCATAACTATTGTTGGAGCGAACGTTGGAGATATTGGTTTTGTCCCAGCCCACCTTGATGGGGCTAGCTTAACAGAAAACGCAGTGAAATTATTTCCTAAGAATAATGATTACGATGGTATATTTCTTAAATATTGTTTACTAACTCATGAGATTAAATTGCAAATGAATCAGCTTGCCGGAGGAGGAGCGGCTCAGCCCAAGCTGGGATTGTATAAGATTAATGATTTGGAGATTCCATGCCCAGCAATTGTTATACAAAAGCGCATCGCTTCCGTTCTTTCCGCTTACGATGAGTTGATCGAAAATAACGAAAAGCGGATTAAGGCGCTGGAAGAAATGGCGCAGTTACTTTATGCCGAGTGGTTTGTGAAATTCAAATTCTCCGGTCACGAAAAAGTGAAGATGGTAGATAGTGGCACTGAATACGGCTTGATTCCAGAGGGGTGGGAGGCAAAATATACAGAAGAGTGTTTTGACATACTGGGCGGTGGGACACCATCAAGAAATGATCCAAGCAATTGGAGCAATGGAAATATAAATTGGTTTACGCCAACTGATATTACACGATCAAGTCAAATGTTTCTTGATGAATCTTCGGAAAAAATTACAGAAAGTGGGTTGAAAACTAGTTCGGCAAAAGTTTTTCAATCTTATAGTATTATGCTGACAAGCAGGGCAACTATCGGAGCCATTTCCATAAACACAGCTATTGCAAGCACGAACCAAGGATTTATTGTTTGCGTTCCCAATAGCAAAATGCCACTGTATTATCTTTATTATTGGCTTCGTTCTAAAGTTCCCGCTTTTTGTGATTTAGCCAGCGGGGCAACTTTTAAGGAATTAAGCAAGGGTACATTCAAAAAAATTAGAATATTATCGCCGAGCATAGCAACGTTAAAAGAATTCGAGATTAGGGTTGAGCCGCTTGCGAAATTGATTCTAGCTTTGCAAAGGCAATTGCGGAATCTGGCTGAAGCTCGAGATCTTTTAATTCCGCAGTTGGTGACGGGAAAGAGGGAGTTAAAGTAGTGATGTTATGAAAGCTTTGTTTGATCGATTAAGGTTTTGGCTAAACAATAGATTTATTATTTTTTCTCTTTTTATTGTTATTTTTTCCGTTTCTCAGTATTTGGCATTTGGTTCATGGTTACCGAGCACCGAGACGAAAGACATGTGGTTTTATAGCGGAATTTTTATGGTCGTTTTCTCCCTGTTGTTTATTGAACCGTATTATACTTCCCCTAAGAATGTTATAACGAATGTGATCCCTCTATTGCTTGTTTTTATCGCGATATATGGCGATTTTCAGAATCATGCATTTTGGTGGTTTGCAGTTGTTGCATTTGTGATATTACTTGGGTTATCAATTGTTTCGATGACCCTTGAGGATAAGAACCTAAGCCCCGAGCACATAAAAAATAAAGTTGCTGAATGGATTAAAAGAATCGTTGTATTTTTTGGGCAGGGGCGTGTGCTGTATTCCGTCATATTTTGTTACTTTCTGCTTACCTACTATTCTATCCAAACGCCGCACACACTTTTTTTATTTATTCTCTGGTTTTTAATATTGAGTATTAATCCAAAAAATATTCACAATACGTTTTCGCCAAAGAAAGTTACTCAAACGGCAGATCAAATCGGAGAAATATTTGGTGTTCAGTCGAAAAAAATATTTCTCGTAAAGCTTTTTGAAGACAGGGCAAGTATCAAAAAGTTTGATGTAGTAAAATTTAAGTATTCCATGCAAGATGCAAAAGATTCCGTTATTACCGGAATAGTTTTTGATACATACTTACTGAATCAGGAAAAATGGGCAAAAATTCTCCAACTAGCAAATCCCAAAAAAGAGAGCGGCATGTTAGAGAAAAATGTTGTCTACAAAATAGCTGATAATGTAGCGCTTAACGATGAGTTAAGGGTTGAGGATCTTGTCGGTATCGTCATCGAAGGCTCCACTGTTGGTAAGATTAAATTTGAATACTCTAAAAAGAATGACGATCTTCAAGAGGGCGACTTGCTTGAGCTTAAGGTTGGAGAACGGCGGCTTTTCTACCAAGTAATAGGAGGCAGTACGGAAAAAGAAAGGCTTGAAGCGCAGAATGAAACTGGCTTTATTGAGGGCGAAGCAATCCAGCTTGGAGAGTGGCAAAACGATAAATTATCTTTTCAGAAATTTGGTTGGGTACCAGCGATAAACACGCCGGTATTCAAGGCAAATACCTCAGATATTACTGTGGGAACCTTTAAGTATCCGTTGTATAAGTTGGGAATTATTCCTGGCACATCGTTGCCGTCCGTTGTGGATTTGAGCGAAGCAGTTAGCCATCATATGGCTCTTTTGGGGGTAACTGGATCAGGAAAATCATTTTTAACTCAAAAAATTATAGAAGAACTTTTACAAGATACAAAAATCATTTGTATTGATTTTACGGGAGAGTGGAAAAAGAAAATCAAGCTCGCTGACTATAAGATAATTAGTAAAGCTAATGTGACGGACTATTTTGCTAGTGGTGATAAAAAGATTGGTATATTTGAGCTGACTGCCCTTAGCAACACAACAGATGTGTTAAAAGAAACTCAAAGCTTTTTGGAAAATGTGTTTAATTACGCAAAAACACAGTATGACGCGAATACTCCAGTGAAAGTCGCCTTGGTTTTAGAGGAAGCCCACACTATTACGCCTGAAACAAATTTTCTTGGCGACATGGGAGACTACTCGAGCAATAAGGCATTGGTAAATAAAATGACACAAGTTGCTTTGCAGGGGCGTAAATATGGCGTTGGATTGCTTGTGATCGCGCAAAGAACAGCTAATGTGTCTAAGACTGTCTTGACCCAGTGCAATACAGTCATTTGTTTCCAAGCATTTGATGAAACAAGCTTTACTTTTTTGGGAAATTATGTCGGCAAAGATATGGTTCAAGCCCTCCCAAACTTAAAACAATATCATGCTGTTGTTGCGGGCAAGGCAATAAAGTCAAATATGCCTATGATTATTGATTTAACCAGAAATAATTTATGAACCCATTTACCGAAGATAATCTAGTCGAGCGAACCGTTATCAAGCTCATAAAAGAAATATGGGATGATACGGCATGTCACATTAATGCCTACAAAGACGAGGATGATGCTTTGCTTGGGCGCGAACACAGGGGCGAGGTGGTGCTCAAAAAATATCTGTTACCGTCTTTGCAAAAACTCAACCCCGCTTTGTCCTTGGATGTTCTAATCCAAGCCGTTGACGCGATTACTCGTGATCGTTCAAATTTGCTTTTGGTTAAAGCGAACCAAGAAATTTATAAATTGTTACTGGATGGCGTGAACGTAGATGTCGTTAAGGAGAATGGCAGAACCGAGCCGGAGCGGGTGAGGTTTTTTGATTTCGAAAATGCGAAAAATAATCATTTTTTAATGGTATCGCAGTTATGGGTGGTTGGCGAGATGTATACGCGCCGAACCGATATAATTTTATTTGTAAATGGAATACCGCTTATTCTGATGGAGCTTAAAGCTTCGCATAAAAGCTTGGTGGATGCGCATAAGGATAATATTCGCGATTACAAAGATACGATCCCGAAGCTTTTTTGGTACAACATGGGAATTATTATCAGTAACGGCATTGAAAATAAATTTGGTTCGCTAACCGCCCCTTACGAATTTTTTAATGAGTGGAAGAAAGTTGAGAACGAAGAGGACAGGCCAAAAACTGATTTAGCAACCATGCTTTGCGGGATATGTGATAAGGCGCGATTATTGGATATTTTCGAAAACTATATTTTATTTGATGAATCTAAAAGCGAAGTAAAAAAACTTGTTCCGCGTTATTTTCAATACTTGGGGGTTAATCGCGCATTTAACAATGTTGTACGGCGTAAGGAGTTGGGCGGCAGACTAGGTGTTTTTTGGCACACCCAGGGTTCGGGAAAATCTTATTCCATGGTTTGGCTTTCACAAAAAGTTTTACGCAAACTTACCGGCAATTTTACTTTTGTTATTGTAACTGATCGGACACAGCTTGACGGACAGGCTTACGGAAATTTTGTTAACGTTGGAGTGATTCATGAGGCCCAAGTGCAAGCCGAAAGCATAACGCATTTGAAAGAATTATTAACGCAAGATCATCGGCAGATTTTTACAACTATTCAAAAGTTTCAGGATTTTGTGGGCGCAATATCAGAGCGTGAAGATATTATCGTTATGACCGATGAAGCACACCGCTCTCAATACGACTTTTGGGCTTTGAATATGCGCAAATCTTTGCCGAAGGCATCGTTTATTGGTTTTACCGGTACACCGCTTATGGCTGATGGCGAACCGGAAACGGTGCGGACTTTTGGCGAATATGTTTCAGTTTATAACTTTCGCCAATCGGTCAATGACGGCGCTACCGTGCCGCTATATTACGAAAACCGCGTGCCAAGGCTAATTAATGTTAATGCTAACCTTGAAGAGCAACTAGGTCAGGTGATGGATAGGTATGATCTTGATGAAAGCGAAGAAGATAAGCTTGAAAAAGAATTCTCGACCTTTTATGAGGTTGTTACGCGCGAAGACAGATTAGATACGATTGCGCGCGATATTGTTGAGCATTACGTTGGGCGTGGCTATAACGGTAAGGCGATGGTGGTTTGCATAGATAAGAAAACTACCTTTCGTATGTATGACAAGGTAAAAAAAGAATGGGATCGGTATATCGCTAAATTACGCATGGATCTTTCGCGTGCTAAAGATGAGCGCGCACATGAGAAAGTTTTGGCGAAATTAGAACAGCATGAAAATGTAGATATGGCGGTAATGGTGAGCTTGGGCGACAACCAGAACGAAATCGCCGATATGGAAGCTTTTGAGATTGATGTAAAGCCGATTCGCGAACGAATAATCCATGGTAATTTAGAAGATGAATTTAAAAAGCCAAATAGTAATTTACGCATAATTTTTGTTTGCGCCATGTGGATGACCGGCTTTGATGTGCCGAACCTATCTACATTATATTTGGATAAGCCGTTAAAAAATCACACGCTAATGCAGACTATCGCCCGCGCTAATCGTGTAGCGGATGCTGGCAAAAAGAACGGATTAATTGTTGACTATATCGGGGTATTCAAAAATATTGAGCGCGCCTTGGCGTTATATGCGGCAAGCGGAGCGGATAAAGATGATATTATCAAAAGCAAAGATGAGCTGTTGAATGATTTAAAGAGTACGCTTTGTATTGTAAAAGAATTTTTGCGCGTCGAAGCGATTGAGCTTGTACCTTTACTTGAAGCACCAAGCGAACAGAAGCTATTATTGTTAGAGCGTTACGCCAATATTCTGATCGGCCAGCAGGAGAAGAAAAAGAAGTTTTTAAATCTTGCAAGTGATTTGCAAAACGCTTATCGCTCGGTATTGCCCGACCCAAGCGCGGAAGATTATTGTAGAGAAGTTATCGCGGTTCGGGTGCTGGCTTCGCGCATTCGCGATGTTGGTTCACAGAGTGTTGATGTCTCTCAGGTTAAGAAGGATTTGGAGGATTTGCTGGATAAATCAATCCAAGCCGGAGAATATGTTATATCTGCCCACAAAAAGATAAAAGACTTAAGCGTTCTCGATGCGGATAAATTACGCGCTTTTTTTGCCAGTCTTGAGAATAAAAACATACAGGTGGAGGCGATGGTCGCAGAGCTTGAGAACAAAATATTGGAGATGGTACGGCGCAATAGAAAGCGTGCTAAGTTTATAGAGAGGCTTAATTCTCTTTTAGATGAATACAATAGCGGCGCGCATGATGTGGATAAGCTTTTTGATGATCTTGTTGCGTTGGCAAAAGATTTAGATGAAGAAGAACAGCGCGCGGTAAAAACCGGTTTAAGTGAAGATGAACTAGCGATTTTTGATTTATTGGTGAAAGAGAATTTAAACCCTGATGAGGTTGCTATTATTAAAGGCACTGCGCATGAATTGCTGATGAACCTTAGGCCGATGCTCGTGCCGCATTGGCGGGAGTTTGAAACGAATCGTTCCGGGGTAAAGATTGCTATAGCAGATTTGTTATACGCAAAATTACCGCAATCAACTTATACAGAAAACGAATGTGAGGCCAAGGGCGGCGAGGTTTATAATTTTGTATATGAGCATTATAGGGATGCGAGCGTGTTGGTGGTGGGGTGATAGGTTACGATTAAGTTGAGGGTTGATAGCGTGCGAAGAAATTTAAAAATGATTGAAAATAAGTTTGTTGCATGGACACAATATTTGCATTGGGCCGATCTTAATATCGATAGGTACTTGGATCTTGGAGAATGTGACGATTCGATAAAAATTGCTATTGCTTTTCAGTGGTTAGCTTCCGAATATGTAGCGATAGAGGGGTGGTTAAATTTAAGATTAAATACACATCCTATTACTGAATTTATTAGAAACAATGATAAGACGGTTGATTTATTGAGGCAAGCGAGAAATGCAGTATATCATTATCAGAATAAAATATTAGATAAACGGATGCTAGCATTCGTGAATGATTATTCGCGTATAGTGTGGGTGGCTGAGTTGCATAGGAAGTTTTTAATATACTTGAATGAATACCCTAATATAATTTATCCTTGCGAATACAGTAAGGCAGAATTTTTAGCATCGTTTTATAGATTAATTGGCTGGATACCCAAGGCTGAAAAAATTACAGAAATAGCTATTGATGTAAAATAAAAGGATTCAAACAAGTCGCGTTGGCATGGGAATGATTAAAAATATTTATGATTAGAAATTTTGCTGAGTTTCTTGAAGAATTTCGTCTTCGTGAGAAAAAAAAATTAGACGAATACAATTTGAAGCATGCTCCCACAATAGGGGAAATGTATGAAGGCTTAACCAGCAATATCTTGGCGCGCGCAATTCCTTCCGGGGTAGGTTTAAAAATAGTATCTGGTTTTATTCATGATGGTAAGGATAAGTTGTCTAGGCAGATAGACTGTATGTTGGTTCAGGGTGATGGACAAACCATTCCTTACACAGGTAATTTTAAATGGCATATAAAAGATGTTATTGCTGTCTTTGAAATAAAAAAAAATCTTTACTCAAATGATTTAGTGGATTCTTTTGAACTTTTGAGGGAAGTTGTTTTTAGTTATGGTGAGTATGTAAGATCTTGTCCGGATGAAGAAAAAGTGTGCATAGATTCTGTTATACGAACATTTGAGCAGGTTACGGGTAGCAAATTCCCCGGAAGTGATCATGTAGGGGAATTACCTTTTCAAAAGGAATTTATATTTCATTGTTTAATGATGGATTTGGTTTGTCCCATACGGATTGTCATAGGATACGATGGGTTCAAAAGCGAATCAGCGTTACGAGGATCGCTAAACGATTTTTTATCCAAAAATTCCGGAAGTTTTAGATTCGCACCTGCCACCTTTCCTCAATTAATGATTAGTGGTAAGTTTTCCTTGGTTAAGGCAAATGGCCAACCATTTCAAATAATGTCTAACAATAAGAGGTGGTGCTTCTATGCTTCGGCACATTGTAACCCAGTGCTGTTGCTTTTAGAATTTATATGGACGCGTCTTTGTAGACTGGGTATTTCTGTGGAAAATGCTTGGGGAGAAGACTTGGTTTGTCAAAATCTAGCCCCATTATTGTATGCTGATGCAGATATTGTTGAAAATGAGGCTGTGTGGAGATATACAAATATTTCTTTCGATGAAAAACAACTAAGAGAAATGCCCGTGGAAAAAGATTGGAAGCCTTACCATGCGACTCAAACTCAAGCTGTTATTCTTCATCACTTGTGTGCAGGCAAAATGGTTAGAACTGATGATAGCAAGCTTTTGGCATGGTTATCTTCTGTAGGCGAAAATATAGATGGTGTTTTGAGGCCGTTATTTGATGAAAGGCTTGTTGTGTTAGACGGGAAAGAAATTAAGTTAACGACAGAAACATTAACGGGTGCGATCCTGCCTACAGGAGAGTTTGTTGTTGGTGAGAATAATTCAGGAAGATTAACTAATTGGTTAGCGAAGCAAATGAAAAATAGAGAAGATAAAAGCGGTTAGAGTTAGACAAAGGCGGACAGAATGTTGGATACGTGATGAATTACCCCTTATAATTCCCAATCACCACTTTATTTCTAATCAGTTTAACCATCACCTTATCTTTCACCTTCTACCCCGGCCACGCCATCGGCGCGGCAGAGCAATAGAACATTAGAGCATTTGGACAATAGACCGAACTTTAGGTTTTCGAATTTTCGATGGTTATTTTTTTACCTGTCAGCTTTACTACGACTTTTTGTTTTGCCGACCAGCCAAGCTCTTCAATATATTCTTTCGGGATCGTAACGTAATAAGTGTAGTCGCCGGTCATGGTAAGCTTGCGGGGGATGCCGTTTTTGCGTTCGTCTTTGGTCATGTGTTTGTTCTCCTTACTACGTAGTATATTGCACGGTATTTAAAAAATCAAGTAACGCTGCCAAGGTGGAGATGTTACCGCCGAAAATCGAGAATCGAAATTCGATATTTGAGAAACCTTTAGTCATTATCATTTACAGCTAAGCCCGCATCTAAAAGCACTTGGTTCAAGAATGCGCCTTTGTCCAAGACCACCTTGGGGTCGGCTTCGTCTTTAAGATAAAATATATCCATTAAGTAGCGGTCGTATTTATCGCGGCCATGGCTTTTGATAACAACGAAGGGCAAGCCCTTAAGGGCATTAGTAACAAACTTTGCGGCCTGGATGCCTTTGGGTGTGGCGGCCTCGGGCGCGTTTATGCCGCGCAAGCGTATCTTTTGTCTAGACCAGACTTTAAACCCGCAATCGACATTGAGCCAAAGGGTGTCGCCGTCTACAATCTCTACCACGTAGGCTTTGTAGGTATATAAATCCTTGTAAGTAGCGGTAGAAGCAACAAGGTCAAAACCGTTAGGGGTTTTAACCGTTTCTACAATGGTAACCTTTCCGCCAACAGCGGACCCGCCTGATTTTTTCGCTTTGGTTGCGGGAAAGCTAGCCACCTCGGATTCATGGTAAATGTTAAACCCGCAGTCAATAAGCAGGTTGTCGGCATAGGCAGCCTTAAAGATACCGTAAGTATAAAGCTTCCCTTTATATAAGGACAGTTTCTTGGGCTTGGGCGGCTTAGGTGGTTCGTTGCCGCCTTTGTCTCCCTTAAGAAAAGTCTCCAAAGCGCGCTTGGACCAGCGGTCGTGCGCGGCCTTGGCTTCAAGAATAGTTCTTTGTTTCCCATCCTTAATAGTAGTCAGCAACCGGTAATGCGACCACCTAAGGTGTTGCAGGGGAGTGAAGTCTGGATAAGCATAGTAAAACTGTGTTACCTGGTAGAGGAGCCGTTCCCCAAGCCCAAGATCGCGGGAGAGATTCTTGTATAACTGCGTGCCATAACCCGCCCCGCCATGGACTTGGCTCAAATGTAAGGCAATAGATTCGCCTATACGCCAGTAAGCAATAATCTTCTCATGCTCGAAGGCCAGGTGCGCGCGGGTTAACGCCTCGGCAATTTCCTGTTTTATGTGTTTAAGTAAGTTTGGGTAAGAGGCTTCGGTTACTGTTAAGGATTTCATAGAAACGCTTATAAGCTGCTTATTCTCGTCCTATAAGATTACCAGTATCCGCTATTATTTTTTCGCTATATGACACGATCTCGCCGTTGCTTTTAATAGTCATGTTCCACTTTTTTAAAATACCGACAATATCCCAAGTATAAAAATCTACTTCGCCACTTTGCGAATATCGGCAAGGCTTAATCTCTCCGGCGTAAGCACTTAACATTTTCTTATCGTCTTCATTTAGAAAAGTATCGATCTTATAGATATCATCTAAACTACCCACAACTACCACCTGGTTGCCGATAAGCGTAGCGATTAATGACGCAAAGCTATCGATATTGCGACTATCGATCTTAATATTTTCATTTTTTATTAATTTTGAAAAATTATTGCGATTAGTATCAATATCACTCCAGTAAAAAGTGTACGCCCGACCTTTATCGGTCACAACCATCGCAGTGCTCTGCATGGGGCTACCCGCACTGGGAGCGCAAACACGATACGCAGTGCTTTTCTTGAGAAAATTGCCACCAATAGGATCTACCAATAAATCAGTATCGCGAGCCCACGCAAAATGATCGCTTACCACTTGCTTTACAAATTCCTTATTACTTTCAACTACTTCTTCTCTAGTACACCCGCGATTGTACCAGCGAAATTCTTCGTCTATCCGGTTATCTACAACAATAAAATATACGCCTTTTCTTTTGCCGTTTACCGCGCGTAACTCGGTGGTTTCGCCGACTTTAAACTTACAAAATGAATAATTCTTATCGCCAAAAGATTTATACGGTTTTTCAAGGTCTAGACCGAAAGTTGCCCGATCGTATTTTCCTTTTTTTACCTTCAACACGTTAGCTACCACATAATAATCGGTATGAAATGTTGTAGGATTGGGCGCCTGGTCTACCTGTGTTATTTTTACGTCCAGAATTAAATCAGCCTTGTTTTCACTTATCTCTCCACATCGTGTTTCTTGGAAATAAAAGGCGTTTTTATCTTTCTTGTATTCCGAATAGGTCAAACCGCCCCAGGCTTTTATAAAGTCGTCGTTATTGCCACAGCCTAGCATATAGAACGATAAGGCAAACAACAAAATGAAGAATATATTTTTAGATTTAAGCATTTTTATTTTCTCATTGTCCTGCTACGCGCTTAATAATAACTCCTGATTTTTTGTTGATAGTAATTTCTAAGTCGCCACCTACGCTATTGCCCGACGATCCCGGAATAAGTGAAACGCTTATATTTTGCCCATTATCATTTACTATCAAATCAAATTTATCAGGGAATTTAACCAAAACTTTCTTTAGATCGTCCATAGCTATCGCTACAGCTCGCGAAGCATCGATTGCTGATTCTTTGCCGGGAACATAGCCGTCTTTCGGCTTATAGTTATACCCGCCGTCTGCCCCTTCCCTTGTGATATAGCCTGTTTCGAGGCCGATATGAAATTTATTCTTCTCTACAGTTTCGATAACATACTCATTCTTGTCGTTGAATCCAAGATAATCGCCCCAATAATAATGAGAAACCGTGCGCTCTAATGAATTAAAATCACTAATAAGCTGGTCTAGTTTGATGGTATGAATAATTTTACCTTCGCTAGCGATTTGTAGCGTAACTTCGTCTTTTTTGTAATTCAATGTAAGCAAATTCAATCCCCCATATGGGATAACGACATACTTTCCGTCATTGGACACCGCCACCCAACGAAACCATCCCGGCATCTTCCATAATTCAGAACGGCTGCCGTCCTGGTTATTAACGTAAACAACCGTTTCTTTAGCTTCATAATTAATATCGACCGTATATTTTTTGTTGGCTGATTGAACAGAATAAGTTGCCGGCGGCGATAACGGTTTATCTGCATATGAGTATTGAGCAAAGGAAAAAATACAAAGGATAGAAAGAATAGTGAATATTTTTATTTTCATGCCCTCTTATTATATTTGAAGCTGTTCCTTACACCCGGAAGCAAAAGGCTAACCGCCACAACCACAGGCAAAATCATCAAAAAGATACCAAAGAACCTTACTGCAAAGTTACCCGGCTGTACCGCGCAAAAGAACATACCCCATAGAAATAAAAAGGGGCAGGAAAAGATAAGCGTAATTCTTCGGGCCAGGTTATTAAACTTAAACAGCCCTACGCTGGTCGGCACAACAATAAAAGATGGCGATAAAAAAATCATGATAAATAACATTGCTCCCAACCCCATCAAAGACCCTTCGTGAATTTGGCGCGCGATCTTTAAATCATGCAAATAAGCAAATAGTAAATATAAAAACAACGCAATTCCTGCTAGGCTTAACGTAATAAAGATTACGGCGTAAATTTTGACAATATTTCTTGCCATTTAATTTTTGTCTTTCTCTTTTCCAGAACAGTTATCCAACCCCAAACCAGTAATTATCAATGTTTCTTGTCCCATTCGCCGATTTCTATTTGACCGATATACCCATTCTTCATGACATCCAATACAATGTCAACCCCGTCTTCTCTCTCAAGCACGATATTCTCGCTGAAATCCCAACCCTTTGAATTAGGATCGATAAAATAAGGGTCACCGCACCCACAGCTGCAGAACCCCACGACTGTCGTACAATTTCTTAATGCGGCAATCAATTCTGGGTGGTCATTTATCTGCAATTCGGCAAGTTTAATTATCCAAGATGGGTCATAGGCGATTGGCGCTGTTATTCCTTTATGCGTTTTGGTTATTTGTATCATAGTTTATTCTTATTATTATACATTGTCCAATTACCTACTACAATTTGAAAATCTAGTTTGTGTTTCTTATACAAAAACTACGTAGTATGCTACATAGTATTGGAAAATACCTACCAAAATTATCTGCATGGCAGCATTATACCAATATTGCACCCAGGGTGCAATATTAAAGGTTTTTGGGCGGACGCGCAGTCGCGGTGATTTTATTAACGCGTGAAGACATCCTTAATATTTTTGTGAGTCAATAAGATAATGCCGACAATAAACCATATATTATTTAGTGTCGCGGACGATGCCAATTGGGTGGAGAAACCAGGTATTACTTTTGGGAAAAACCCAAAAATATACAAAGCAGCAAACAATAATAAATTAGTCACACAAAATATTATGGTAAGTTTGCGAAAGAAATTACTTTTTAATAATAATCCGAAGCTTAATACGAACATCATGATACCTGCAATATGCGTCTCTGTATTTTTGCAATGAATAGGGCAACTCATTTCCAAAATATACATAAATCCCATAAGCATTCCTATTATAGAGAAAGCCCAGAGGCTTTTCGGGATGCTGCCATTTTTTAAAATCATGCCGTTTACGTTTTTGTCATTTATTCCTGTAGGAAAATCTTTTAACATTTTTACAGCATCTTCGAATTGATTATTATCGCTAAACCATTTACGTGGGGTTACTATAAATGTCTTGGGTGTGTTGTACAAAAGGAGCATTGCCGGCGTGATAACAATATGATGAAGCCAAATAAAAGTAGTATCGCCAATAATGGTTTTTTCCGATACTTTACCTTGTTCAAAAATTATAGTTACTTTTCCATGTAATTGTTTCTGTTCATTAAAATATTTTTTGGTCTGGGATGGAAGAATGGTGTGCTCGTAGTTAATATAGACTAAACATAGAACGGCAAATATCCAGTTGACGGGATCGTGTGGTTTTGCCCAAATACCGATTACCATGCAGACTAAAAAAAAGGCAAATATTGCTTTAGTAAGAACCCATGATTTATCGTGTTTTATGTGTATGCGATTGGCTAAAATATAATCATTTATGGTATATTCCCCACTCAATTCAATCATTACAATCCCCCCCCCTTTGTTATTGATTAGAATTATAAGTATACAACCACAATAAATATACCGCTGCTTTACACATGGGTAAAGCAATTTTTGTGGTTGAATATTGCTAGAAATAGAAACCAAGATGCTGCAGGAAACCAACCAAAGCGAGATAGGCCGCCATGACTGCCGCGATAATAAAAATGGCGTTTTCGCGGATGAAGCGTTTGCGGCGATAAAACTTTTGCCGCTTTTGGTAAGCTTCAAGCGCAATTTCGAATTTGCGCTTGGCGACATAGCGGCGAAACTGCTGCTCCCGCGAAAGCGGGCGCAGAGCCGGAGCGCCCTTATACCTTTTGGGTTCTGAATCCAGTTTGTAAATCTTCATTTTGGAACCTCCTTTTCATTTTGAAAATCAAAAGCATCCAGAGTGGCTCGTTTGTCAAGCCCACAGGGACGCTCAGCGGGAGGAACGCACGCACAAGCGGCGTAGCATCCTTGACAAATGAGGGTGGGATGCACAATGAGGCGGATGAAAAGGAGGCTTAAGGTTGTGTCGTGTTTTTCACGGAAAAGATTCGAGGGTGGTTACTTATTGTCCCATTTTATTGGTAGCTTAATGAATTCAGAAGGGGAAATATCTTTGGGTTTATTACCTATGGAAAGAGAAAGAGAATAATCAGCGCCTAACAATATATCCTTGATTTCGCTGTCTTTAGTTTTTTTTATTCTGTCCAACCATTCATCTAGTATCGGAACCCGGTCTTCGTCTCTTTCTAAATATAATTTATTTTTTTCATACACAGCTATCCCGAGATAAACCCTAACATTGTCTTCGCCGTCTTTGTTTTTTCCCCAGATGACCAAGCTTAATTTTTTGCCGTTAACGTTTGCAATCTTCATATTTTTCATCAATCTCGCAATATATTGAAATGCCATCTTTACTGACGCCGTGGTCTACATGTAGATGGTCTATTTGCGATACAAGCCCTAATGACAGAATCTCTGCCACTACGATATAAAAATTGTTTTCCGGTAATTCCCATACAAAGTTTATTTCATCTTGTGTTGTAATGTTGCCCATGTTTTCTACGTTTTTGTTATCCGGTACGGGGTCGATGATTATTTTTACAGATATTCCAGAGGGCATCTCAACAAACGGGATGTCATTAATAAAAAACTCACTATCGTCAGATTCTTCCATGTAGAACAATAAAGCGTTAGCTAATGATAAAAATCCCTGTCTATTGCCGGATATAGAAATTACCTTGCCTGTATGTTGGTGAGACCAGGAAAAGTCTGTGCGGTAGATTGCTTTTATGAAAGCATCTTGTTGTTGGATAATTTTAGGTAATGGTATCATTTTTAGTATGGTAAATTGTTAACCAATAATAATTATATCTCCGGAAACATTTAAAACAAATGATTTTCCTGGAAGGGGATGGCGGTTCGGTGCAACGCGCACCCGAAGGGCAAAAGTCTTCCCGCCTTGGCGGGATGTCTTTTGGCGGTGCTGGGCTGTTCTGGCTTTTCACCAGAAAAGTCAGAAGAGCCGATTCCTTGTTAGACAACAGGGGGAGCTGGCGCACCAAGTGCGCAAGCGAAACCGCGCGTAGCGCGGTGTAGCCGCACGGCTGCGACTGCGGGGTGGGTGGGCCTTTGGAAGTTGCGCCGTACTCGGCGCAACATAGCCTGACGATGCACCCAACCGAGGTGGGCTTTGGTTTGAAGTTCGGCCCCCCCCGCGGCCAGACCGGAATTTCCGGGAAGGATAAGGAAAGATTGGTTCGGCAAAGACCACCGAGGGCGGGGGCTTGAAGGCAGGATATAGAAAACGCTTTGCTTGTGAGCTGCCACGTGTTTCGCGGGCTTGGGGCGCAGGAAGCGAAAGCGCGACGAGCGCGAAAGCCCGAGCACCAAGACCGCTTAAAAGGCGAAGCGGCCAAGCGAGCCGCCCCGCGCCTAGCGGGGCAACACACGCAGCGCGCCCCCGCCCAAGCGGGGCAAGCGGTGAAAGAACACCCACCAAGCCGCGCCCTAGCGCGGCGGATAAGGTTGGGTTCAAAGATTCTTCTTACATTCATGGATCGCATTAGGAATCAAAATAGGTATGCTTAAGTTTGAACTAACCTCTATAGGGGAGTATGCCTTTTTTAACCCTCTGTGATAGAATATGTTGCAGAGGGTTTTTTATTTGAGTGAATGTATATATGATGACTACAACAATGGTACCAATAGAATGTTGATTAAAAAATGTTACCCGTGTACTTGGTAATTAATATTGTGTTGTATACTTTTGTCTAAAAGCCATAGTATAATTTGAGTGCTATCAAGGAGATCGAAGATATTGCCGGTTATTTTTAGGCAGAAGACAATAAAGCGATAAAGAGCGTGGTTAGGAATACAAGAAGGAAGCCGAACATGAATTTTAGTGACCTGCGAGTCCGTCTTTATAGGAATAAAAAAGCAAGGAGGTTATTGTGAGCAAAAATAATTTGCTTAGTATGATTTTTAAAATAATTAAATGGTTATTGATGGGTGTTGGGATGATAGCGATAATCGTTGCTACATTGTTTTGTATCCGAGCATTACCAAAAAAAGAAAAAAGTATAATAGTCGGAAAATGCATGGTAGAGAAGCATCCTTCCTTGGATAAACTTAACCAAGATTTTAATAATTCTTTCAAAAATGTGGAGTGGAAAGATATATCCATAGAATTTAGGGCTGCCAGCATGGAACCGGTTGATGGTTTTGTTTCCATGGAAAATCTTGATCCATTTTTTAAAAAGTCTACTTATTATGTATCACCCAAAGCAGGCCTTGGTATAAAAGATTTTCGAGGCATGAATACTTACTATATCCCCGACATGGAAAAACGTTTGGGGCTTATTGTGTATTTAGATGATGCTGGTTCAAATAAATTCGAAAAGTTTACCGCAGATATCAAGGGTAAATCAATCGCGATTGTAATTGACGGTAAATTAATGAAGGCGATGAGGGTGATTACGCCGATACGTACCAAACGGATCGATTTGGGTGATTTTGAGAGTAGGCAAGCTCTTGATGTATTGGATAAATACTTTAAACCTCTGGGAGAAAAGAATCGCACCTTATGCGTTACCGATAAAATTATTCCTCAAGAAAAATAGGTACGGTTCTGATTAATTTTTGGGTGTATTGGTGGGCAAAAATTTGGTAGTTAACTCGGGAAAAAACCGATTCCCTTTCCGCTAATACTTCATGGATTGCTTATATGTATTGAAAGATTATCATAAGGCTGGGGCGGATGTATATAAGGCGGAATAGTTGTGAGGGAAGGCTAATGCTAGGTTTTCAGAAAAACTTAAAAAAGATTCTGGCCGGGATAAATGATGCTAAATCCGTTATTTTACTGTTATAAAATCTAGATTAGCCGCTATAACCGCTGCCTCTGGCGATTCCAGACAGTTGCTAAGTTCGTCCTTGCCTGGCCCTGCAGCTAATATTGGGCAAATCGCTACCGCTGATTTACCCAAGCTGCGACGGGCATTAATTCGGCTACAGGCTCAACTGCGCTGGTGCTTGTTTCGCCTAAGCCTCATTGAAGAGCCATTTTGTTTTTTTATAAATTCGCCTCCGCATAAAGCGGAGGCGTTTTTATGTTCAAACATGTCCTTCGAAGCTTTAGCGGAGTAGGGGCCCTGCCGTCGAAAAGCTTAATCCGTATGGTTTCTTTAGGATGGATGATTTAACTAATGTTGGACTGATGTGTAGATCTTATCGAACTGTCGATGAGCATCCTTAAACGCGTTGAGGATACGAGGATCAAAGTGGCAGGGCATAGACCTACCGTCTCCCTGCGTAATAATTTTGCAAGTCTTGTTATGGTCAAAGGGCGGTTTATATGGCCGCCTGCTTCTAAGCGCGTCATACTGATCGGAAAGGTTCATTATCCTAGCCTCTATAGGGATAGCCTCACCCTTAAGCCCCATGGGGTATCCGCTTCCGTCCCAGCGCTCATGGTGATGCATTGCTATTTTTGAGGCCATCACCAGCATCTCAGAATTGGAATCAGCCAATATCCTTTTACCGATTATAGTATGCGTTTTGATAAGAGCAAATTCTTCATCATTAAGCTTCCCGGGTTTAAGCAGGATATCCGAAGGGATCCCTACTTTGCCGATATCATGCATGGGGCTCGCATAAGAAACCTTCTCAATATCTTCCCCCAACAACCCGATCTTCGACGCAATCACCTCGCAATAGCTGGATACTCTGCCGATATGTGCTCCCGTATCCTCATCTTTGAATTCTGCGATGATGGTAAGGCGATGAATCGTATCGATATAACTTTTTTTTATCGCGTCTTTCGACTCGATCAAGGCTTTATTCGCCCTAAACAGTTCTATTTTTTTTCGGTTTACTTCCATTAGGCTCTCTATCTCCCGGCGCTCAGTAATATCCTCAATAGACAAAAGGATCAAATCATCCTCTTCTTTTCTCAACATTGACCCTAATATCCCGGCGGTTTTCTTTGAAATACGTAACCGGCAGGCATTAAGATGCAGGACTCGTTGTCCGATATTTTTAAATTCATTTTTTATCTCATAATCTTTGATGATATTTTTTTCCGGTATGATTTCTTTTAGAAGCTGGATCAATTGGGGGTTGTTCCATTGCCCAGCGCCGAGATCAGGAAGCAGGCAGCCTAGGGTATCTTTTTCCAAAACACCAAATTCGGTATAGAAAGATTGATTACTTGAAATAACCAGCAAGTTTTTATCTAGGACCAAAAACGGTTCCCTTAGCGTTGCAAGGATACTATTGGCGTACGCTAAAAGTTCTTCAACCTTTATATCTTGTCTTTGATTTCCAGCGTTATCGTTAATCCCGTTAACAGCCTTATCCATATATTTGCAATATACTTTTTCCTCAAGAATAGGTCAATTGTACTAAGGTATAATCGCTCCATTGTTTTCAGCTAATTACTCAATTCGTCCGTGTTCGGCCCGGTAGTTTTTACCTGAGTTTCATTGAAGAGCGTTGCCATTTACCTTTATCGTTGCAGAGGTTTTTTATTTAAAATAATCTCAAGTGTTATAATTAATATATGTTTTTAGGATTTTCCTACAATGAGCTTTCGATACTTATCTTTCCCATCCTAGGAGGGTGTATATTTGTGTTTACACTGTTGTGGCTGAGTAATTCATCTAGTAATAATGGATTTGCAGGCATCGCCAATAAGATGAAATTTAGGCTGGGTAAAAAGTTTTTGGGCGGCATAGATTCGGTGGAGGGTAAATATCACAATTTGCCGGTTGTCGTTACGGCGATGATCGTTGGTGGCGGTAGGTATGGGCCGGTTACTCCAAACGGTTGCCGGATAACGGTCAAAGAACCTCAGCAAAGATATTGCTCGATACGTATAAAAGATTCTTGCGGGCTTAGCCCTTTTCCTGTCCCGCAAGTAAAGGGTAAAATTATTTCAATTAATAAAGAAATAGATAAAGATTGTGAAGTAATAGTGGCAGATTATTCTGGCTATGATACTAAAACCGTGGATCTTATTTTTAATAACCCCGATGCTAAAGATCAATGGGTGCTATTTTGTAAATTTTACGAGTGATGGAATTGTTGCGCAATATTATTTGCCGAATGGAACATGGTGTGATGTAGAGAAGCTAACGGATTGTTTGGAATATTTATATCGTTTGCGAACAATTTTGCGATAGCGGCTAGAGTCGTGGCAATAAATGGTGGTAGCCTTGTTGTTTTAATAGCGCAAAAGCCAAGCAGGAGATATTTATGAAAGTAAAGAAGGAAGCGGCTGATTGGAACGTAGCGGTAACGCATTATTTGACCTCTGGGTTTGCTATTCCTTGCGTCATGGCGTTTATTATGGCTCCGCTTATTATGGTGTTGACTAAAGTGTTGGTTTTGCGCAGTATTTTGATCTTTATATCTGATTTTATTGGGCTTTGGCTTGGTATTATATCTTCGGTGAAGTATCTTGCTAAGACGTATATCGTTAAAAGTCCTGAAAAAGTGTTATTTTTGTCTACGGTTTATTTTTTGGTTTTAAATTTCATTATGTTTGTAATTATTTGGTGTAAAAAAACCGGTGCGGCAGAAGAAGCAAATATTATAGTTTATCTTTTTGTGTTTGCGCTTAAAGGAACTTTTTTTTATATTGTTAGTAAAAAATATATTGGTGCATATTTAATATCATCGCAAGAAAGCTATAGGGTGAGTACGGTGGCGGCCCCATCTCCGGCCCCAAGTCAATGCCAAAAGGTTCCGCAGGCTGTAAGCGACAAGAAGCCTTTTTTGAGTAATACTTTATTTTTTGCGTTGTGTAGCGTTATCATTATACTTATTTTTGTTGTTTCGGGTACACCGGCATATATGTCGGCATTTCTTAAGGAGGCGGCCTTTTCGGGTAAATTGCCTCCGATAAACAAAACATTAGGCAGGTATTACTATGATTTAAGCGGCAGCTTGGCCGATAGCAAGAAGTATAACGAGGCGATCGCGGCCGGTGAAAAAGCGATCCAATACAATCCTGATCTTGATGGTGCTTATGGTTGTATAGGTGCTGCCTATCTTCATAAAGGCGAACATGAAAAGGCGTTGCCTTTTTTAGAAAAAGCTTATGCGCTTAACCCCAGGCGAGAAGCGAATAAAATTAATTTAGATAATGCTTATTCCAACCTTTTTTCGTTATCTTTAAATAAAAATAAGTATGCAGAAACGGTTTATCTGATGGAAAAATATACACAGGTATACCCCGATGATTCGATTGTATGGGGTAAACTTGGTATGGCGTATATGTTTTTAGGCAGGGTTGATAAAGCCAAAGAAGCTATAAAAAAGTCTTTGGTGATTAATCCCAACGAAATAGCCTTGATAAATCTTGCTAAGCTTATTCAAAAGATGGAAACATCCGGGTTAAGCGGGCCAGAGATCGCGCGGTTATTTCGTGCCGAAAAGGAAAAGTTTTTAAATTAGTAGGTGGCAAGTGAAAAAATTGTTATTGGCGTTATTGGTTTCTAGTGGTTTATCTTTGTCAGCAATTTTTGTTTATGCCGAAACTGCTCAAGAATATTTTGATCAGGGCATGGCTTTTAGTAAACAAGGCAATCTCGCTCAAGCAGTTGTCTGCTACACTAAGGCCATTGGGTTTAAGCCAGACTTCGTGGAGATCTATTATCTTAATCGCGGTAGTGCTTATGGCAAACAAGGCAGTTATGTTCAGGCTATTGCAGATTTTAGTAAGGCTATCGAGTTGAAGCCTACCTTCGCGGACGCCTATTGCCTGCGTGGGTTGACTTATGGCAAACAAGGGAATTATACTTTAGCTATCGCCGATTTGGATAAAGCCATTCAGCTTAAACCCGATCAGGAAGATGCTTATTGCAGCCGTAGCACTATTTATAGTATATTAGGTAATCTTACTCAAGCCATTTCCGACTTGACCAAAGCCCTCGATCTTAATCCTGACAATGCTCTTGCCCTTTGTAATCTTAGTTTGGTTTATAACAAACAAGGTGATTATGGTAGTGCTATAGCGGATTCTACCAGGGCAATTCAACTTAAGCCCGACTTTGCCGAAGCTTATAGCAGCCGAGGTGATTCTTATAGTAAATTAGGTAAATTTGCCCAAGCTATTTCTGACTACGCTAAGGCTATTAAACTTAATCCCCACGATGTGCAGGCCTATAATAATTGCGGTATTGCTTACGGCAAACAAGGCAATCCCGTTCAATCGTTAGTTTATTTTGCTAAGGCCATTGAACTTAACCCAAATTATCCAAATGCTTATGCTGATCGCAGTATTGCTTATTATACATTGAAGAATTATGCTATGGCCTGGGCAGATGTGCGTAAGGCAGAGGATTTGGGGTTTAAAGTTCCCGAAGGGTTTTTGGGAAAACTTAAAAAAGATTCTGGCCGGGATAAATGATGCTAAATCCGTTATTTTACTGTTATAAAATCTAGATTAGCCGCTATAACCGCTGCCTCTGGCGATTCCAGCCAGTTACCCGATTCGTCTAATATCGGGAGTCAATTTTTTTGGTATAATAACCCTTAGGGAGGGCTATCATGAAAAACTTATTCTTACTTGTGTTATTGGTAATGGTTGTTTTGTCGGCCGGTTGCCAAAAGCGTCACGGGTTTACCCTTAAAGGCCCCGACGGCCGGTCGCTTTCGGTTTCTACTAGATAATAAAGGGTATTGTGATTAAGCATAATAAGTTACGGATGAAGATTAAAAAGTTTCTTTTATCGATAACGTTTCTATTTATCTATTGCAGCGCGGTTTTTTACGCCGGGCAGGTCTATGCCGTCGATACTCAAGCCGACAAGTTAACCATTATCCAGGTAAGCGATACGCATATCGACTTGGATAGTAAAAATAAAGATAAAAGGATGCTCGGACATTCCTGTGAATTGCTAAAGACTGCTGTCGCCAGGATCAACGCAATGCCGGTGGATGTGGTTATCTTTTCCGGAGATATCGTCAACACTTCGCAAGAGAAGAACCTAGTTGCTTTTACCAAAATCGCCGGCGCATTAAAGCATCCTTGGTACGTGGCGTTGGGTAACCACGATATCGCTCACGATGGTGATCTTACTAAAGCGCGGTTTTACGCTCTTGTTAATCAGGCAAATCCCTACGAGCATAATAAATCTTCCTATTTTAGTTTTGTACCTAAAGCGGGATATTTGATCGTGGTTATGGACGGGGTGATCGACAAACACACCTCGCATGGCTATTTCCCGCCTGATGAGCTGCGTTGGCTGGCAAAACAACTTGATTATTATGCACAATCCAAGGTCGTTATAGTCCAGCACTTTCCCTTAGTCGAGCCGGCTGGTGTTATCGGCCACGAAATTACCGATAAGGAGGAATACCTTAGCCTTTTAGACCATCACCCTAACGTCGTCGCGGTACTTAGCGGCCACTATCATCAGGAAAAGGTAATGCCAAGAGGCAAGGTTACGCATGTAAGCGCACCGGCGCTGATACAGCTTCCCAGCCGGATCGCCCTGGTGACTGTCGATCGCGCCGCGAAGGTCAGTGCATCTTTCGTTACCGTTACGCAGGATTGATAAGCTTGTGGTAATATAGACTGTTCTTGGTTATTAGAAGAAAAAATATATTGGGGTTGAGTAAGGAAATTTCGTATGGGAAAAACGCCTAAAGTGGTTGTTATCATGCCCGCGCGTAATGCCGCACTGACTTTGGAGCGTACTTTTCGGGATATCCCAAAAGATATTGTAAGCCACGTAATACTTACCGATGACGGCAGTACGGATAAAACACCAGAAATCGCCGAGAGGCTAGGGATAGAAGTCGTTCGTCACGAGAAGAATCTAGGTTACGGAGCCAACCAAAAAACCTGTTATGCTGAGGCTTTGAAGACCGATGCCGATATTATCATAATGGTTCATTCGGATTATCAATATGATCCCAGGGTGATACCGTTTGCCGTGGGTTTTATCAATGTTGATATTTGCGATATTGTGATTGGTTCGCGTATAAGAACGCGCAAAGAGGCGCTTGCCGGAGGAATGCCGGTATATAAATATATCGGTAACCGGATTCTTACTACGATTGAAAATATGGTTTTGGGCCAGAACCTCGGGGATTTTCATTCAGGGTTTAGGGTGTTTAAGCGTACCGTGCTGGAAACCATAGATTACCGGTATAATTCAAATGATTTTGTCTTTGATACCGAATTTCTTGCCCAGGCGGTCTTTTATGGCTTCAGAATCGGCGATGTTCCCATACCTACACGTTACTTTCCCGAGGCATCTTCCATCGATATCATGCGGAGCTTGCAATATGGTTTGCAAACACTTTGGGTCATGATCAAATATATTTTACAAAAGAGCAAGTTGTTTCATTTTAAGATATTTCAGCCTTCCTTATATAACGCATTATTGAAACGATGAAGATAAAAATATCGAAAAATGGATATTTGCTTATATTTATCATATTGTGCGCGGCGGCAGTGAGGATTTGGGGGATAGGTTTCGGACTGCCGAATACCAATTGCCGGCCGGATGAGGAACAAATTGTGAGCATCGTGCACGCGCCGTTAGATAATTTTAAACCCGATGCTTTCAACTACCCATCTCTTTATAAATATATTAGTTTTTGTTTTTACGGGTTATATTTTCTTTTCGGTTTACTTACCGGTAAATACAAATTGCTCTCGGATTTTATTGTAGAAGTTATCGGTACTAACTGTAAAGACCTTTATCTGATCGATAGGTTTATTTCGGCATCATTTGGTGTCGTTACGGTATTTATGTGTTACAAAGTAGCCGAAAGGTTTTTTGATAAAAAAACCGCAATGGTTTCCGCATTTTTTTTAAGCTTCGCCTACCTTCACGTCCGGGATTCTCACTTTGGGACTACGGATATACCGATGGTTTTTTTTATTATGTGCGCTATGCTTTTTATCATAAAAGCTTACCAGGATAACACGATAAAAAACTATATTTTAGCCGGTGTCTTCGCGGGGTTAGCCACATCCACTAAATATCCCGGTATTTTATTAATACTACCGATATTGGTAGTGAATTGTTTCAGTGTATCGGTAACTCAAGGCAACGACAAGGCGTTTGTTTATCCGTTTTCTTCCGTTAAAAGAATGTTATTTTTTGTAATTTTCTTCACGGCGGCTTTTTTAGTGGGCACTCCATACGCGTTATTAGATTGTAAACATTTTTTAAGTGATTGCCTGGATACGGTAAGCCGTTTTATTCATGGAGAATCGGTTATCCTTGGCAAGGGGTGGTGGTATCATTTGCGATTCTCTTTGCCGCGGGGCATGGGTTTGAGTTTATTCCTTGCATCATTGCTGGGAATCCCCATACTTATAAAAAAGAATTTTAAAAAAGCGCTTATATTGTATTCTTTCCCCTTGGCATATTATGTCGTAATCGGCCAAGGTTATGGGGTATTTTTGAGATATGTTATTCCGCTTATCCCATATCTTTGTATTACCGCTGCCGCATTTACCGTATCTTTCATTGATGGTTCTAAGAAATACTTGAACTTGGCGTTGAATAAAGCTGTAATGTTGATAATCCCATTTTTGATTATATTGCCTTCTGTTTATAATGTTTTATGCTGCGATGCTTTATTATCTAAAAGAGACAATCGTTTGATTCTAGCAGAATGGGTGGATAAGAATCTTCCCGAAGGAAGCTCTATCGCGATTTTTGATTCCGGTTACGGGGTCCAACTTCCGCCAGTATCTTCAAAATCTTTAGATAAAGATGCGGGTAGAGCGTCTAAAATAATGATGGATTATTTAAGGAAAAATAAGGTTAAAGGCTTTAACGCGTATTCTTGGGATGGTAAATCAAGCGCATCAAATTATATCCTTTTAGAAGAATCGCCGGTGAAGGTTTCCGCCTCAATCGAGCCCGAGCAAAAAGCGATTATACAAAAATATTATTATCTTTTGTCGGAGTTTAAATCCATTAATATTTGTAATAAATCAAATTGGTTTGATGATGAAGATAATTTCTATATGCCGTTTACGGGTTTTAAAGAAGTCCAAAGGCCCGGCCCGAATTATTATATTTACAAACGAAAGTGATTATGCCGAAGAGCCGCGAACCCTAATAATTATTTAGTACGCATGATGTTTTATCAGGCCGTGGCCGGCAAAGAAGCGCAGGCAAAACAAAGTAAAAGCGTAATCGAGGAGGATCGCCATGAAGATAAGCGCTATATTGCTTTTTATTTTTTCGATCATCGCTCTCGGGGTTGTTGTTTATGCCGATAACCCTTGTGCTGATGATATTCAAAAATACTGTTCCGGCGTACAACCCGGCGGCGGGCGCATCAAGGATTGTTTGATGGACCACTATAAAGAGGTCAGTGAAGATTACTACAACGCCCTGTCGCAGGGTAAAAATAATCAAGAGAACGGCAATTAACGGTTTCCGTGTTTTCCGCATTTTGCCTTGTATTCCGTGCAGATTCATGTTATATAATTTATAGTTGTACTGTTGCCTGGGGAGGCATTTTGAAAGGGATCACTCCTTTTAAAATGCCTCCCTTTTATTTTGTATAGTTTGAAGAAATAGGAGCCATGCTTGTTAAACCGCTGGAACAATAAAAGCCGATCATTGCGTAAAATATTTGCTTCTTTAGCCTGCTTTGCCTTTGTGCTCAGCAATGCTCAGCACGTCCATGCCCAGGATTTCAGTATTAGCCAGCTTCCGGTGCCGGGGGCAATGGTAGGGGTTTCCGCGCCGTTTGCGCCGCTAGCCTTAAAAGGGCTGGTCGTCAATCCTCAAAAGCCGTTAGAGTTTCAATTTATCATTGATACCGGCAAGGGTCCACAGGATACCGCTGCCATTAAAGATCAAGCCAACCAATTGGTAAAATACTTTCTGGCTGGCTTAACCATTCCGGAGGGGGATTTATGGGTTAACCTTAGCCCTTACGAAAAAGACCGTATTACAACGCCATCGCTAGGCCAGACCGAACTAGGCCGTGATTTGTTAGCTCAAGACTACATCCTTAAGCAATTGACTGCATCACTGATTTATCCGGAGAAAGATTTAGGTAAAGAGTTTTGGAGTAGGGTGTATGCTAAAGCCAAGCAGCGCTTTGGTACGATGAATATTCCCGTAAATACCTTTAATAAAGTATGGATCATTCCCGATCAGGCGCAAGTTTACGAAAACGTCAATGCCGCCTATGTGACCAAATCGACTTTAAAGGTTATGCTGGATGAAGATTATTTAGCCAAACGAAAGAATCAATTAACTCAAGCCTCTAGCGTATCATCTCAAATCTTAAGAGAAGTTGTTATCCCGGAAATAACCAAAGAAGTCAACACCGGCAAAAACTTTGCGCCGTTACGCCAGATCTATCAAGCGCTCATTTTAGCCAAGTGGTACAAAGAAGCCATCCAAAATGGCCTGTTAGATGCCGTATATACTAACAAGAAGAAGGTGGCCGGTGTTAATGTTGACGACCCTAAGGTTAGAGAAGAGATCTATCAGCGCTATCTTTCAGCTTACAAAAGAGGGGTATTTGACTATATTAAAAAAGACCCAACGCTTGATTGCCATGTTGTATCACGAAAGTATTTTTCAGGCGGGATTGCTAAATTAGAGCCGGAACATCTTGACCGTAGCGGTATGCAGGCGGATGTTAAAAATGATGGGGCAGTGGTTGAGCTTAAGGTAGATTTACGAAAATCGCAAGATGAGGCGATGACAGCAGATGAACTTGTAGAAGCATTATCCAGTAACAATCTTCTCCCGGCAGAGAGGGAAAGATTAACATGGGATTTAATAAAGCTTAAAAAGATAGATGGAAAATTTTTGAGTGAGGTGGGTAATAATAAATTAACTATAAACGCAGAAGAAAAAGAATATTTGGATGGTAAAACAATTATCGTGACCGGTGGTTTGGGGTTTATCGGCTATGAGCTGATTAAGATGATTTTACGTGAAGCATCGCCAAAGAAAATTATTGTTATTGATAGGATGGATAAAAGTCCTACCTATACGGAAGAAAATTTGCAGAGTTTATCATCTAAAATATCAATCGAGTTTAGAGATGTTGATATAGCGGACAAGGAGGCTTTATCGAATATTTTCGAAAATGAGGGGGCTCAGATCGTTTTTCATTTGGCAGCGGAAAGAGTTCCGGAAAGAGCTGAATATTTTCCAATTAATGCCTTGCGCAGCAATATCCTTGGAACGAGAAATTTAGTTGAATTATCTAAACGATTCAAGATTGAACGGTTTGTCCATGTTTCAACAGGTAAGGCTAGGATATATTTTGATGATAGAGTGTACCCTGTATCAAAATTATTGGCAGAAAGGATAGTACACGGTGCTGCGGAAGATTCAGGGGCTGGGGGGACGATGTTTTCTATCGTGAGGATTCATCAGGTGTTGGAGAACAGCGATTTAATTAACAAACAAATGATAGGTGGGCTTAACAGGAACCAAGAAATCGAGATATATTATCAGCCAAATTATGTGATGCCGCTGCAGAATATCAATGAGACCACAGCATTAATCGTTAAAAGCGGCTATTACGGGAAAAGGGCGGAGGTTTTTGGCCTCTCAAGAAGTTTTAACGTTAAAGATTCAACAGCTTTAGATATTTCTTTGCAATTAATAAAAGAAAGAGGGAGCGGTAGGGTTAAGGTTGTCCTTCCTCCGCCAGGCCATGTAACAGAAATTTTTAGAGGGTTTACCAAGCAGGATGATCATGATTTTAACAAGAGTGTATTTAACTATCTGGAATATGGAAAATATATTGAATTAACAGGGACAGGCGTCTCCTGTGCTTTAGAGCTTCCTTTTTTGGATATGCAGTTGATTAACAGGGTAAGCGATGATTTATTACGGGAAGATGGACGACCAATTAAAGAAAAAATTCCTTTATTGATCGGAGCGCTGACTACAGCTTTGTACGAACAAGCATCTCCTGAACAATTGATTAAAGTATTAGAATGGGGGGTAGACTTAGAACTAGTTGCGCAAAACAAGTCTTTTCCCGGAGATCATCAAGATTTCTTAAGGATATTGCTTGCTGTCATAAGAGAGAAAGTTGAAAAGCGTGAGATGGTGATAGTAAGCCCAAAGGCAAGGGATATATTGAATTTTCTATTGATAAGATTCCCGGACGATGCCTCTTTGGTCAGAGATATTGAGTTTATATTAAGATATTTAATCTTTCACAACTTACCGCCAGCAGAAGCTTGGAGAAGCGTTGTGTCTAGCTTGCAAGAGCCAGACGGAAAAACACATATTATTGGCCTTGTCGGGGGGATAGGTTCAGGAAAATCAACTGCAAGGAGTTTATTGCAGCGATACCCACACGTTGGGACCATAGATTTCGATGCCGCACGGCATAGCATATTTACTATAGATAAGGTTAAAAAAGAATTAGTGGATAATTTTGGTAGTAAGATCTTAAACCCTAAAGGGGAGGTCGATAGTAAAGTTTACAACGATTTACGATTAAAAAGCCGGGATAATACCAAGAAATTCGAACAAATTCTTTACCCATATATTTATAGTGAAATGTATAGGCGTATTTTAGAACTTAAGAATACCCCTGGTATAAAACTTATTGTCATAGAAGGGTTATCGTTTTATAGAAGTGGTATGAATCAAATTATGGATGAGGTTTGGCTTGTTGATGCGCCGGAGGAAGTTCGCATTGAGCGTGTTATGCAAAGAGAAGGGCAAGCCAGGGAAGAGGTTATAGAAAAGATAAGGAATCAAGAAGCAATATTGGCGCACATTAGGGGGCTAGTTGATGTCGTTATTAATAATTTGCAGGGCATAGGCTATTTAGAGGCAAGGGTTAAAGAAGAAAAAACTCGGGTTGATAGCGCTACCATGAATGGTGGTATAGATCTCAACCAGATTAGCGTTAAGCGCAATGGCAAGGTAGTCAATGTTAAATTCGACCCGGCCCAGCTTAATGCGCTGACACAAGGCGGCTTTGAAGGTTTTGCGCCGGTCATCATCAACATTACTCATATCTCAAGCCCGTTTCAATTATTGGGCATAAAACTAACTAGTAATTTATGATTACCGGCCAAGTTGGCCCGTATACATCCGATATTCAGAAAAACCGCCAGGCGATTCATCATGATAAGAGGGATATCCGCCATAATCGTGCGAATATTCATCAAGATTACCGGAATATCCATGGAGACAGAGTAGCCCGGCGTCAAAATGTCCGCGCACAGCACCCTGGTGCGCCGCACGGCAAGCCTGGCCAGAAGCCAGTACACACGCCGGCGACTAACTGAGTATTACCTATTTTCAGTAAACCCTGGGGGTAAAGCCCCAGGGTTTATTTTTTTATAAAATATATTAATACTGCCTTTACCGTTCGGGAGTGCTATAATCTAATTTGGACGGTTTTATTTGATACCGCCCAAGGAGGTCAATATGGGAGAATTTTCTTTTATGCATTGGTTGGTGGTTTTACTGGTTGCGGTGCTGGTATTTGGGCCTAAGCGTTTGCCGGAAATTGCCCGCGCTTTCGGTGAGAGTGTTAAAGAGTTTAAAAAGGCTGTTAAGGAAAATTCTTCGCAGGAGATCGCCCGGCAAGCCGAGAGTTCGGAAAAATCATAAATTTCAGCAGGTATAAGATCTTTTACTGGCTGTTCGAGAAACTGCAATTTTTAGTTAAGCGGCTTGCCCTAAGCCGCACTTGCCCTGCTTTATGTTTCACTTTTGCGTGACAACTTTATCCGCCTATCTGGAGCATTATGGCTATTGGGTATTTCTTTTAGGGATTTTTTTGGAAAGTTTTGGGTTTCCGGCGCCGGGTGAGACGCTTTTGGTGGTGGGCGGGATCTTAGCTGCCCAAGGGCATTTTAATCTTTCTTTGTTGATGTTTCTTGGTTTTATAAGCGCGGTGCTTGGCGATAATGTTGGTTATGCGATAGGTTTTTTTGGCGGTCGTAAGCTATGCATTAAACATGGAGGATATTTTTTTCTTAATGAAGTACGTTTGCGTAAGTTGGAGATATTTTTCGAAAAATATGGCAGCGAAATAGTGATCGTAGCGAGATTTATAGGCGGTTTAAGGCAATTTAACGGGATTATTGCCGGTATCGGTAAGATGCGTTGGAGAAAATTTCTTTTTTATAATATTATCGGGGCGGCATTATGGGTCATATCCTGGTTGGAAATGGCCTATCTGGTGGGGAATCAGGCAAAAGACCTGGCTCATGCATTTAAACGGATTGAAATTTTCTTTTTTATCGGATTATTCTTTTTTTTGGTACTTTTTTTGTCCTATAAATTTATTAGGGAAAATTTACATTCCAAGAAACAGGATCATTCTGTAAAATAAATATATTGTAACTTAAGGAGGTGCAAGATGGTGCAAATAACAAAAATTGTCAGCGTGTGCCTATCGATCGCATTCCTTCTCTCGACTTATGTTTTTGCGGGAGATTTTAGCCAGAAGCTAAGTACGGCGGCAGCGAACGGCCAGGCCGAAACCGTTAATGCTTTGATCGATGGCGGTGCGGATGTAAATGCTAAATCGGAAGACGGCGTTACGGCTTTGATGGCGGCGTCTGCTACCGGGCATATCGAGGCAGTCAAGGCTTTACTTGCCCATGGTGCCGACGTAACTATTAAGAATAAGGATGGTAAAACTGCCTTGGCGTTGGCAGTACAGGGAGGGCATACAGAGGCCGCAGATCTGCTTAAGCAGTCAGGGGCACAAGAATCTTCTCTTTCTTCTATTGTTACGGAAGATTTAAATAAACAATTGATCGCGGCAGCGATCAAAGGACAGGCTGAAATAGTCAGCGACATGCTGGCTAAGGGCGCGGATATCAATAAGAAAGCTGATGACGGTATGAGTGCTTTATTGTTTGCGTCGATCCTTGGCCGCACCGAGGTGGTTAATGTTTTATTGGAAAAAGGTGCGGATATTAATATTAAAAATGATATCGGCGCGACAGCCCTGATCTTGTCGTCAGAGATGGGCCATGCCGAGGTCGTTAAGGCCTTATTGACTAAAGGCGCTGATGTTAATGCAAAAGATAATACGGGCAGAACAGCCATAAGTATGGCGGGAAAAAAGGGATATACGGAAATTTCGGATATGCTTAAGCAAGCCGGGGCCGGCGAATAACTGATTTCGTAGGCGCGTATATGAATAAGATGTCGCATAAAATAAAAATAAGTATTGTGAGTGCAGCCGCATTGGTGGTGCTGATGCTTTTAACGGCGTTTTCTCCCACCAGTTTGGAGCATAAATTGCTTAAGGCGGCGGCAACCGGCCATGCCGATACGGTCAATGCTCTTATCTCCAGTGGGGCTCATGTTAATGCAAAAGATAGCAATGGCATGACGGCTTTGTGGCTTGCAGCTACCGGCGGTTATACTGAGATCGTCACAACATTGCTGGATAAAGGTGCGGATATTAACGCAAAGGAGCATAGGTACGGTACAACTGCGGTGATGATGGCGGCATATAGAAATCATCTCAGTACGGTGAATGTTTTATTAGGTAAAGGAGCAGATGTGAATATCAAGGCGAATAATGGTGATACGGCTTTGATAACGGCAGCATTTGTCGGGAACACAGAGATTGTCACGGCTTTATTGGGGAAAGGTGCCGATGTTAACGCTAAAAATAAAAAGGGCGAAACAGCTTTAGCGCAAGCGCTTAAAAACGGGCATACGGTAATTGTAAATTTGTTAAAACATGCAGGGGGTTAAGGCCGGTTTGTTAGTTTTTTCTAATAACGCACTAATGATATTTTAATGGAAGATATGTTATATCTTAATTGGGATAAGGTAGAACTGGCAAGGGTTTTTATAGCTTAAAAAATGGGGGGTGGGTATGAAAGTAACAAGTTTTTTGCGGTCATGCTTGATGGCGATGGGATTAAGCGTTTTAGCTTTAGGGGCGTATGCCCAGGGCACTACCAGTAATGCTCCTGTTCAGGGCTCTGGTGAGCATAAGGATTGGAAACAACAACATCCTCGCCGCGCCGAAGTCAATAAGAGATTAAATAACCAGCACAGGCGGATCCACCAAGGCGTAAAAAACGGTACTTTGACCAAGCAGGAAGCGGCCCAGTTTCGCGGCAAGGATAGGCAGATCCGTCAGGAAGAAAGAAGTATGGCCTCGCAGAATGGCGGCCATATTACCAAAACAGAACAAAAGGCGTTGAATCAGCAAGAAAACGCCGAAAGCAAACAAATTCATCAGGAAAAACACGACAGTAACAGCACGAACTAAATTCAAGCAACTTACTTTGTGGTTCAACCCTCTGCGGTATAATATATCGCAGAGGGTTTTTTATCTCTTGCCCCAGCAGGCAATTGCGGTAAACTAACCAGTGTGGTAAAGGGTAATTACTATAAATAATCAAAAAGGAGCAATATGAAAAAGATTTTTAAGGGTAAAATCCATGGTGGCTCGAGCAGTGCCGGCGGACAGGATACGGATAATTTATTGTATAAGATTAATCAGAGGTTGGAATTTTTAGAGAAAAAAATTGATGCTTTGGTCGCGCGTGGCGCATCCGGCGAGACAACGTTTAAAAGCCGGCCGCCCTTGTCGGAAGGTCATGGGTCTGATCGCCCGGATTTTCGCCGCGACCGCAGCGACTCTTTTCCGGATAAGCGTGAGTTTACTAAGGTTAAATGCGGCGGTTGCGGCGAGGAATGTACTGTGCCGTTTAAACCGATCGGAGACCGTCCGGTATATTGCCGTACCTGTTTTTCCAAACAAAAGGATAATTTTGCACCGAGGGATAAGTTTGCTAAGCGCGGAAAATCCGATTTTGACTATAAGCGAAACCGCCGCTGATAAATACAAAATTAGTTTATTTTTCCCCCACCCTGAAAAGGGCGGGGGATTTTTTTTAGGAATAAGTGATAAAATAGAAAAGTTATGAATTTATCCGAGATTTCTATAAGGCGGCCGGTTTTTGCCTGGATGCTGATGTCCGGGTTGATCATATTTGGCGGGATCTGTTTTATGCGTATGGGGATCAGCCAGCTTCCGGATGTAGATTATCCCGTAGTTTCCGTCAATATTCGTTTGGAAGGAGCCGCGCCGGAGGTCATTGAAACCTCGGTTGTCGATATTATCGAGGATGCGGTTATGAGCATCCAAAGCATCCGCAGCGTTACCTCTGAATCGGAGGATAGCGAGGGCACGGTAACGATTGAATTTGATCTTAACCGCAATATCGACCTGGCGATCCAGGATGTCCAGGCTAAGGTTGATTCGGTTTTACAGAAACTTCCTAAAGAGATCACCGCGCCGACCATTCGTAAATCCAACCCCGAAGACCAGCCGATCATGCTTTTGACTTTAGAGAGCGGTACTTATCCGCTCAAGGATCTGATGTTGTATACCAATGACCGCATTAAGAACCAATTTTCTACCGTAGCCGGAGTTGGTGACATTACTTTGGGCGGTTACCGCGATCCTAACTTACGCATTTGGGTTAATCGCAAAGCTCTTGGCCATTATGAGTTATCGGTTAATGATATTATTAATACGATTCAAAATGAACATTTGGAGAGTCCGGCCGGTCAGCTGGAAGAAGGAAAGCGCCAGCTTAATGTTCGGACTATGGGCGAAGCCAAAACGGTTGAGGAGTTTGGCAATCTGATCGTCAACCAGCGTGGCGGGCAGCCAAATTATCTTCCCATCCATTTGAACCAGGTTGCGCGCATTGAAGAAGGGATGGCTGATGCCTTACGGGTCAGCCGTGCCATGGGCAGGTCTTGTGTCTCGCTGAATATCCTCAAGCAGCGCGGTTCTAACGCGGTCGAGGTGGCGAAAGCGGTTCGGGCGAGGATCGCGCAGGTACAGAAGGGTTTGCCCAAGGGGATAAATTTAAGTGTAAATTTTGATAGTACGCGGTTTATCGAAAAAGCCGTACGTGAGTTGAATTTTACGTTACTCTTGTCGGCTCTTTTGACCGGATTGGTTTGTTGGATGTTCCTGGGTTCGTGGACATCTACTCTAAATGTTTTGTTGGCGATCCCGACCTCGGTGATCGGTGCGTTTATTGTTCTTTATTTTTCCGGTTTTACTTTGAATACTTTTACCCTGTTGGGGCTAAGCCTTTCGATCGGGATCGTGGTGGATGATGCGATCATGGTTTTGGAGAATATTATCCGCCATCAGGAAAAGGGCAAAGGCAGAATCTCGGCGGCGCTACATGGTTCTAAAGAGATAACCTTCGCGGCGATGGCTGCAACGATCTCAATCGTTGCGATCTTTTTGCCGGTGGCTTTCATGAGCGGAGTCATCGGAAAATTTTTCTTCCAGTTTGGCGTAACGATCACGGTCGCTGTATTATTGTCTCTGGTTGAAGCGTTGACCTTGACTCCCATGCGCTGTTCGCAATTTGTGGGTATTCAGAAACGCACGACTCGTTTTGGCAAGGGGGTCGAATGGGTAATGGAAAAAATAAGGTTTTTCTACGCCGCAACGCTTGCCTTAGCTTTAAACCATCGCGCTAAAGTGATCGTTACGGCGTTAATTGTTTTTGTTTTAAGCTTCTCAGCGCTTTTATTCCTTAATAAGGAATTTATTCCTTCCGAGGACCAGAGCCGTTTTAACGTTAGGCTTAAGACTCCGGTCGGTTCGGCCCTCTCTTACTCGGATTTAAAATTCAGTGAAATCGAGAAATTTCTTTCTAAACGGCCTGAAGTCGACCGTTATGTTTTGCAGGTGGGCGGCGGCTCGCCCGGCGATTCCAACAGCGGTTCTGTGCTGGTCACAATGAAAGACCGCGGTAAGCGCGGCGTTGACCCGGAGCATAAGCGCGAATTAAGCCAACAGGAGTTTATGTCCGTGTGCCGCAAGCAGTTTAATAAAATTCCTGATGTGCATGCGGTGATCCAGGACCTTTCGATCAAGGCTTTTACCGCTTCTCGGGGTTTTCCGGTTGAGTTTACAGTCCAGGGCCCGGACTGGGAAAAGCTTGCCGATTATTCTAGGCAGATCATGGATGGTTTGGAAAAAACTAATCTGGTTACGGATTTAGATACCAATTATTCCTTGGGCCAGCCGGAGTTGCACGTGGTGCCTGACCGTAAAAAGGCGGCGGAATATGGGGTGAGTATTGCCAGTATTTCACAAGTCATCGAGGCGATGATCGGTGGTGTTTTGGTCGGCACTTATGAGAAGGGCGGCCACCGTTATGATATACGCCTTAAGCTTGAAGACAACAAAGAGGATCCACGCACGAAGATCAACAGCCTTTTTGTGCGTAACAGCCATGGTGAGTTGGCACCGCTTTCCAGCCTGGTGACGATGGAGGAAAAAGCATCGATGGTTTCGATTTGGCGCAGCAACCGGGAGCGGTCGATTACGGTTTATGCTAACGTTAAAGCCGGCGAATCGCAGCAAAAAGCGTTATCGGCCGCTCAATATTTGGCCAAGCGTATTTTGCCGCCGGATTATCATATTGCCCTTACCGGTAGCGCTCAAACCTTTGCCGAATCGCTGCAAAGCTTGATTTGGGTCCTTCTGCTTGGTATTATTGTTGCTTACATGGTGTTGGCTTCGCAGTTTAATAGTTTTATTGATCCGGTTTCAGTATTGATGGCTCTGCCTTTTAGTATTTCCGGTGCATTGATGGCGCTATTTATTACGCACCGGTCGATTAATATTTACAGCGTCATCGGCCTCATCTTGCTGATGGGCATAGTTAAGAAAAATTCTATTTTGCTGGTTGATTTTACTAATCAGTTAAGAGAAAAAGGCGAATCTTCGGTGATCAAGGCGTTGCTTACGGCCTGTCCGATTCGTTTGCGGCCGATCTTAATGACTTCGGTGGCGACGATTGCCGGCGCAATCCCGGCGGCATTAGCTTTTGGCCCGGGAGCAGAGAGCCGTAATCCCATGGCGATCGCGGTGATCGGTGGCGTAATCTTTTCTACTCTCCTTACGCTTTATGTGGTACCCTGTTTTTATAGTGCGATGTCGTGTTTCGAAGGTAAAGAAAAGCATAAGAAGCTTTTGAATGAGGCTTTGGAAGAAAAATAGAGTTGATATATTTTGGGAACTTTTTATCAGCTTGGCTTGTCTAAATAAATGAAAGCGGATACCTTGAAAAGCTATATTGAACAAAAATGGAGGAAGTATGAATAGATTAATTGAGAAGAGTAAATTTTGGGTGGTTGCGGTTTCTCTTTTGGCATTTTCATTATCTTCTTCTACGGCTTTTGCCGAGTGGCATCATAGGGGCCGGTGGGGTTGGTTTGGCGCGGGCGTTGCTGCGTCTGCTCTTGCCGCCGGGGTGATCGTCGCCTCTTTGCCACATGGCTATACGACGGTTGTAGTCGACGGTTCTCCGTATTATTATTACGATGATATTTATTATCGCTCTGGTCCGGGCGGATATGTGGTGGTTGAGGCTCCAGCTACGGCGGTAGTCCGGGATGTTCCATCGGGCTATGAAAGGGTCGTTGTTAATGGCGTTACCTATTATGTGAATAATGGCGTATATTATACCTATACGTCTTATGGCTATCAGGCGGTCGAGGCTCCGGTCACGGCAACTAAATCATTGCCGGCGGTGTCTGCACCGGCGGTAGCGCCGGCGATGGCTTCGATCAGCGAGCAGGATAAGGTGGTTACGATCAATATTCCCAACAAGCGCAATGGTTTTACTCCGGTTGCTTTAAAGCGTTCCGGCAAAGGTTTTGTCGGCCCGCAGGGGGAGTATTATCCTGAATTTCCTACAGTGGCACAGCTCGAAGTAATCTATGGAGGATAATCATGAAAAGAATATTTTTCTTATTTTTATTTTTGCTTGGGTTTACCGGATGCGCAGTCAGTTCCCACTATGTTAAATATACTGATCACAAGTTTTCTCCGAAGCCAAGAGATTATATGGTGAGCGTTTACAAAGCCTCTGACCACCCACTTGCTGCCGGGAGCTACTATGTGATCGGGCAGCTTGAGCTTTCCGGCTATGCCAGCTCAGGAATTACCCCCAGCTATTTAGTTAGGCGCGCTCAGGCTATTGCCCGTAAAAGAGGAGCCGACGCGATTATTAATGTGGTTTCGGAGAACTTTGCCGACAATGAGATATATACTCGGCCGGGATATTTTGGCAGGCACTACTATCATCCCCGAGAGTATGTGGCTTATGGTGACGCATTATTGACTTTACGCGGGGATCTGATCGTGTATAATCCCGCTAGCGCTAAGTAGATTGAGTTTAAGCGCAGGCGATTTTAAAGCAATCTTTCCTTTGTTCGCCGCGAGTTCACCTTCCTGTCACGCAGTGGTAATGAAGAAATATTACTATTATTGACTGGGAGGTGTATAATCTGATATTCTCTCCATCGTCTATCTCGCGTAATTGTATCGTTTAACGGATCAAAGGCAAGTGTGAATTTATCGGCCAAAAGCTTAAAAATTTAAATATCGGCGGTTTGCAAATCGCTTTACCGATCATTCAGGGCGGGATGGGCGTGCGCGTCTCATCGTCGTCGCTTGCTTCGGCGGTTTCCAATGAAGGTGCGTTGGGAATAATTGCTGCGGTAGGGTTAGGGGAAGAGTGCGGCGGCGAAAAGCGCGACTACAGGATGCGTTCGCGCGAGGAATTAACCAATATCATCCGCGATACCCGGAGCAAAACGAAAAATCCTTTCGGCGTGAATATCATGTGCGTGCTTACCAACTACGATGAGCTGGTCGAAGCCGCCCAGGCCGAATCGGTAGACGTGATCATTTCCGGAGCCGGGTTGCCCCTCAGGTTACCTTCCTTGATTAAAAATCATAAGACAAAACTTATTCCGATCGTTTCTTCAGCGCGGGCTGCGCAGATTATCTGTAGTACTTGGGCCCGCCGCTATAAACGTTTGCCTGATGCGATCATTGTCGAGGGGCCGCTTGCCGGAGGGCATTTAGGTTATAGCCTTGAAGAGCTTGCTGACCCTAAGAATTTTTCCTTGGATGGTATCTTATTGCAAGTTTTGGAAGTTACGCGTACTTTTGAGAGTGACAAAATCCGTATTCCGGTTATTGCCGCAGGCGGAGTCTTTGACGGTAAAGATATTGCCCGGGTGATGCGCTTGGGGGCCAGCGGTGTGCAGATGGCTACACGTTTTGTATGTACCCATGAGTGCGATGTATCGATAAAGTATAAAGAGGCATATATTGCCGCCGAGAAAGAAGACATTGTCGTGATCCAGAGCCCGGTTGGTTTGCCGGGCCGGGTTATTTCTAATGATTTTGTAAAGAAAATATCCAGCGGTAACCGTATGCATTTTGCTTGCGAATATCAATGCTTGCTTACCTGCGATGCCAAGAAAGTTAATTACTGTATTGCTAAGGCCTTGCTTAATGCTTATCGTGGTAACATGGATGAAGGTTTTGCCATGTGCGGCAGCAATGCTTACCGGATCAAAAAGATCGTCTCGGTCAAAGAACTTGTACACGAGCTTGTTACCGAGGCAGAAGCCTGCTTGAATGCTCCGCTCATTTGTAACTTACCGTAATATTACTAAATTTTGGCAAAAGCAATATTTTTTACGGTTGGTTTGACTTCTTTTTGCCCTGGTGTAAAATATATTTTAAAGGTTTCGGCGGATCCGTATATAAAAAAAGGGGGGGTAGATGATGAAGAAATCATGGATTTTGATTGTTTCTTTGTTCGCGGTGGTTACGGTTACGTTCAGCGCCAGCGCGCAGCAGGCGGCCAATAATAGTAAACCTCAAACACGCGCTACGGCGGTTCAAAAGCCGACGGGTAGTGCTGTTCAAAGCTCCGGCAATAGCGCTCAACCTCAAGGGCGTGGCGAGTTTGCTCAGATAGAACAGAAGATCCGCGCCTTGGAAGAACAGATGAAGCCGCTTTATGCACAGATCGCACAGATCGAGAATCAAGCCAAGCCCATAAGAGAAAAGCTTCGTCCGATCGAAGAGAAGATCAGGGCTGAACAGGAACAGCAGGCAAAACCGTTATATGCACAGCTTCGGCAAGTCGAGGCTCAAGTTAAACCCGTAAGGGAGCAGCTCCTTTCGATTCAAAGACAGGTAACGGCGGAGCGCGAAAAAATGCGTCATTTGCGCCATGAGATCAGAGAAGAGCATAGGGAGCGCCGTGAACAGATGCGCCAGCAGAAGCAAGGTGCCCAGGCGCAAGATCAGGCACAATCGTCAACGCCCGCACCGGTCACGACGCAAAGATAATTTACTTTTTCAATCTGTGATGAATAACCCCGCCCTAAATAGGGCGGGGTTTCTTTTTATTTTACATATTTTGCATGTTGGGAACTTTTCTTAAAGTTCGCCGGTCTAAATTGATGAATGCCGGGGAGGTATAGCTATGGAGACAGCCTTAGTCATCATGCTTTGTTTGGTGGTGTATTGTATTTTGCGTTAATGGTGGACCAGTTTTGTTTGAGGAAATAAAAGGAGGATCTTATGAAAAGATTGTGGGTTGTGGCGTTATTGGTCTTTGGGGTGGTGGTGTTGTCGTCTTCGCTGGTGCGGGTTTATGCGCATGATGCGGATTCGGCAAATGGTAAATGTCCGTTTGAAGGCAAGAAGGAATGCATGCGCCAAAAGTTTTGCGCACAGTTAGACCTTAACGACCAACAGAAAAAGGTTTGGGAGGATAATTGGGCCAAGCAAGGCAAGGCGATGAAGGAGCTATTTGGTTCGATCAAGGAAAAAAGAGAGGCATTGCAAGCGGAATTCGGCAAAGATAAGCTGGATATGAAGAAGATCAGCGCCATTAACGATGATTTGAAAAAATTATCGGCCCAGAAATTGGACCTTAAGTTGCAGTGCATTGTGGAGGCACAGAAAATATTGACTGGTGAACAATTTAAGAAGTTTATCGCCATGAAACATGAGCATAAAGGCTGGCATTTTAATGAGGGCGAGGGGATGGTGCACCATGCGATGTTTATGCGTCACAATGCCGGCATGATGGGTGCCGCCAGGTCGGCTATGGTTACTAGTCCCGATGGCGGAGTGATTGTGATGAAAGGGCACAGCTTGCTTAAGTACGATAAAAATTTAAATTTAGTCAAAGAGGCCAAGATTGAAAAGATCGACGCCGCGCCTTATGGCGATAACGAAGAAGCAACCCAAGAGCAGGAAGAGAGCGTTAAAGAAGCTCAAGAGTAGTCCGATAAGGTGGGCGGGGGTATCTTTTCGCAGCCATAAGGTGCCCACCGCTCACCCCCCCACATTTTTGCCCTTTTATTTTAGTTTGACACCTCATTGAGGTTTTGCTACCCTATTATGTGTTTATTTTTAAAAAGGGGAGGTAGTTCTATGGCTAAATCTTTAAAAGGAACAAAAACTGAACAGAATCTTCTGAAAGCCTTTGCCGGCGAGTCTCAGGCACGTAACCGTTATACCTACTTTGCTTCCGCCGCAAGGAAAGAGGGGTTTGAGCAGATTGCTAATATTTTTACTGAAACCGCCGAGAACGAGAAAGAACACGCTAAGATATTTTTTAAGCATTTAGAGGGCGGCGATGTTGAGATCACCGCCACCTACCCTGCGGGGGCGATCAAAGATACGAAAAGCAATTTAGAAGCGGCAGCTGCCGGAGAAAATATGGAGTGGACTACGCTTTATGCTGATTTTGGTAAAGTGGCACAAGATGAAGGTTTTTCTGAAGTGGCGCGTTCTTTCGAGCAGGTGGCAAAAGTAGAAAAATTTCACGAGGCGCGTTACCGTAAACTTATTAACAATGTAGCCGGTGGAGAAGTCTTTAAAAAGAAAGCAGTTACCAAGTGGCATTGCATTAATTGCGGCCTGGTGCATGAAGGCCCTCAGGCCCCCACGCAATGCCCGGCGTGTAAACACCCCCAGGCATATTTTGAAGTATTGGCGGAGAATTATTAAAGTACAATAATGAATAAGCGCAGAGTAGTTATTACCGGGCTAGGTGTTGTTGCGCCTAACGGTATTGGTAAAGATGAGTTTTGGAAGGCAAACCTTGAAGGCCGTTCCGGTGTCGGTATTTTGGATCTTTTCGATACGAGCGGCCTTGAGGTAAAGATCGCCGGCCAGGTAAAGGGGTTTGACCCCTTGCGATATCTACCTGCCGATACGTTTAAGCGTACCGACCGTTTTGTCCATTTAGGCATCGCTTCTGCGGCGATGGCGCTTACGGATAGCGGTATAGACCTGACGAAAGAAGAGCGTACGCGCATTGGCGTGATCATTGGCTCCGGTTTAGGCGGGCAAGTTTTTCATGAAGAGCAGATGATGTCGGCTCTGGGAAAAAGTTTAGGCCGGCTTCATCCTTTGTGCGTGCCGCGCACCACCCCTAATGCCGTGGCCAGCCACATTGCGATCCAATTTGGTTTAATGGGGCCGAATATGGTGATCTCCAGCGCTTGTGCTTCCGGGTCACACGGCGTAGGCGAAGCTTTTCGTAAGGTGCAAAGCGGTGAGATTGATATTTGCCTGGGTGGCGGAGTCGAGGCGCCGCTCACACCTTTTACTTATGGTGCCTATTGTGCGTTACGCGTACTCTCTAAACGTAACGCTTCTCCGATCGAGGCTTCACGGCCGTTCGACCGCGACCGCGATGGGTTTGTTTTGGCCGAGGGCGGCGCGGTATTGATCTTGGAGGAGCGCGAAAGAGCAATCAAAAGAAACGCTAATATTTATGCCGAGTTTTTGGGTTATGCATCGAATTCCGGAGCGCATCATATTGTCATGCCTCAACCTGATGGCGACGATGCCGCGCGGGTGATGCGTTCGGCGATCGCTGATGCCGGCCTGAATATTGAAAATATCGATTACATTAATGCGCATGGTACGTCTACTACGGCTAATGATAAAGCTGAGAGTAAAGCGATTAAGAGTGTCTTTGGTGAACGCGCCTATAAAATACCGATTTCTTCTACCAAATCAATGATTGGGCATACGATCGGTGCCGCGGGGGCGATTGAGGCGGTGGTTTGTGCTTTGGCGATTAAAAACAATATGATCCCGCCGACGATCAACTATACTAACGTCGATCCTGATTGCGACCTGGATTATGTTCCGGGTAAAGCGCGTAGCAGTGAACTGCGCCGGGTATTATCAAACTCTTTTGGTTTTGGCAGCTGTAATGTTTGTTTGGCCTTAGGAAAGGAGAATCTATGATGAATCATTTAGAGGTAGAGGCTAAAGTCAAAAAGATCATTGCCGAAAAATTAAATATCGATATCGCCAGAGTAACTTTGACTTCACGGCTGGTCGATGACTTAGGGATGGATTCTTTCGGCTCGATTGAGATGGCTTTTGATTTAGAAGAGAAATTTAATATTAAAATCCCTGATGCCGATATTGCTCAGGTCAAGATCGTAAAAGATATTGTTGATTATGTAGTTGCGCGCGCCGCCTAAAGCGCGCATTTTTAGAAAAAAGTCAATTTAAAGCGGAAAAATACTGCCTACATTCTTTTCTCCCTGCGTATAATAAATTTAAGTATAATAACATCTGTAATAAGATGACTTATGTGTTTTATGGTAAAGGAATAATAATTTGTGTGAGGTAAAGATGAAGACAATAACTTTTCAGGGGAACCCTTTGCACCTGGCCGGGCGGTCACTTTCAGTCGGTGCGCCGGCGCCATTTTTTCGCGTTACCGGGCAGGGCCTGAAAGAAGTTACTTTGGCGGATTTTTCTGCCCGGATCAAGATCATCACTTCTTTTCCTTCGATCGATACTCCGGTCTGTGATCTTCAGGTAAAAGAATTTAACAAGCGCGCCACGGGGCTTTCTCCGGATACGATCATTTTAGCGGTCAGTATGGATCTGCCTTTTGCCCAGGCGAGGTTTTGCGATTCGTTCGGTATTAAGAATGTTAATCTTCTTTCGGATTACCGTTATGCATCATTTGGTATTAATTATGGTCTGCTTATCCATGAATTGAATCTTTTGGCGCGCGCGGTCGTGATCTTGGACCATGATGTCGTAAGCTATGTTCAGATTGCGCCGGAGTTGGCCAAGCCCCTGGATTACGATGATGCTTTGAACAATTTACAGGAATTGCTGGAGAACCCAGTGCCGATCGTCTCAGTAAAAAATGCCCCGTTAAAATGCCGGCCTTGCGAAGGCTTAGGTTCAGCGTTGGTGCACGATGCTGTTATGGAGCACTTAGCGAAATTACCGGCCTGGCAATTGACGCCGGAGGGGAAAATCGTGCGTGAATTTAAATTTAAAGATTTTTCCCAGGCGAAATATTTTTTCGATCTTATTGCTATGATCGCACAAGAAGAGGGCCATCATCCCCAGATGGATGTTAATTATAATAAGCTTAAGGTTACTTTGGTGACGCACGCTGCCCAGGGATTGACGGAAAACGATTTTATTATGGCCGGGATCATTGACGACTTAAACGTGTGAGCCTGTAAGTGGAAGATTTTTCTTTTCTTATCGGTGGTAAGGCCGGGTTTGGTATCGACAAGGCCGGTACGGTGATTGCCGGGATTTTAAGCCGGCTAAATTATCGTATTTATATTTATCGGGATTATCCTTCCCTGATCCGCGGTGGGCATACTTTTTCGATTATCCGGGCCGCCCGGGAAAAATTCGCTGCGCATTCGAGTAAAGTAGATTTCATTCTTGCCTTAAACCAGGAAACTTTTGATTTGCATCACAGCCGGTTGAATCCCGGCGGTGTAGTAGTTTTTGATGCTGATTCGGTAAAGGTGGAGAATTTTTCTGCTCCTGCCGCGGCAATCCCGATCGGCAAGATCATGAAAGAGGAGGCCGGGTCGGAGATAATGCGTAATTCCTGTATGATCGGCGCATTCGCCAAGGCTGCCGGGATCGAGTGGGATATCTTAAAGGAAGCCTTTACCGAAGAGATGGCGAAAGATGCCCAGGCGAATTTAAAAATTGCCCGCCGCGGCTTTGACGAAGCGCAGCTGTTGCGCCGCATCGCGCCTATTGACGCCAAGAGGCTGCCGTTTATTCTTGGTAACGAAGCGGTAAGCCGTGGGTTGATCAAGGCCGGGTTAAACGCCTACGTAGCATACCCCATGACCCCCTCATCGGGGATCTTGCATTATATGGCTTCGATCGCAAATGAATCCGGTATTGCCGCGTTGCACTTAGAGAGCGAAATATCGGTGATCATGGCGGCCTTAGGGTTTGTTTATGCCGGCAAGAAGGCCGCGGTCGGTACCTCCGGCGGCGGATTTTGTTTGATGACCGAAGGCTTGAGCCTTGCCGGGATGGCGGAATTGCCGATCGTGATCGTGATGGGGCAGCGGACCGGCCCCAGCACCGGTTTGCCCACTTATACCGGGCAATCGGAACTAAATTTTGTGATCTCAGCCGGGCATGGTGAATTTACCCGTTTGGTCGTAGCCCCGGGGGATGCGCAAGAGGCTTATCTCTGGTCGGCTGCAGCGTTAAATCTTGCCTGGGCTTATCAGATCCCGGCGATAATCTTGACTGATAAAACCCTTGCCGAAGGGGCATATAGTTTTGATATTGATTCGATTCCCGTGGTTAAGGAAGAAGCTTTTCCGGTTTGGGATAAACAAGGTAACTATAAGCGTTATGCCCTTAGCGCAAACGGCGTTTCTCCCTTGGCTTTTGCTCCGGAAAAAAATTCCGTGATCAAAGTAAATAGTTATGAACATGACGAGACCGGCATCACTATCGAAGAGGCCGGCATAACTTTGGCTATGCAGGAAAAGCGCTTACGCAAAGAAAAATATCTTTTGCAGGCGATGGATCCTTATGAGCCGGTTAAAGTTTATGGCAATAAAACCAGTACGCGGGCTATCCTTTGCTGGGGTTCCAACAAAGGGGTATGTTGTGAAGTGGCCGAGCGCCTGGATTTAAAAGTCATCCAGCCGGTGGCCTTGTGGCCGTTTCCGTTTAAACAATTTAAAGCCGCGATGGATGGCGTTACCCGGACGATTGCCATAGAAAATAACGCTACCGGACAATTGGCAATGTTGATCGGACGTTACGGCTTTAAGGCCGATGAGCTGATCTTAAAATATGACGGCCGGCCGTTTACTGTCGATGAATTGCTTGAGGAGACGCAAAAGCGTATATAAAATATGGAATTATCGGCCTTTAATACCTCTGCGCAAAATACCTGGTGCCCGGGCTGCGGTAACTTTGCTATTTTAAATGCAATCAAGATGGTCTTTAAGTCGTTGGTGGAAGATGGGTTGCCTTACGAAAATATTGTTTTGGTGTCGGGTATCGGTTGTCACGCCAAGATCGCCGATTATATCAATGTGAATAGCTTTTACTCTTTGCATGGCCGGGGTATACCGGTCGCCGAGGGGATAAAGCTGGGTAATTCTAAATTGAAAGTCATTGCTTTTGCCGGCGACGGCGATTGCTACGGTGAAGGTTTGGAGCATTTGATCTTTGCGGCTAAGCGCAATATCGATATTACCGTGGTCGTCCATAATAACCGGGTCTATGGGTTGACTACCGGCCAATATACACCCACTTCGCCCTTAGGGTTTAAGGGGCGCTCTACTCCTTTTGGCACGCAGGAGCTTCCGATAAATCCGATAGAGCTCATGCTCTCCTGTGGCGCTACATTTTTGGCGCGCGGTACATCGCATGGTATTGACCTTCTTAAAAAGATTTTTAAAGAAGCGATCCTGCATAAAGGGTTTTCTTTGGTCGATATTTTGCAAGTCTGCGTTACCTACTACAATATGTATGAATATTACGATAAGCGGGTTTACGAGATGCTTGATCATGATGCGGGTGATCACAGCCGCGCTTTAATGCGCGCGCGCGAATGGGATTATAATACGGATAGTAAGATACCATTAGGTATTTTTTATCGTAAAGAGATGCCGGTATTTACGGCGAAATAAAAAGCTTGCTCCTGCGTAGCCATAAGCGCAGCGCGGGCGAAGCAGAGGAGGCCTGAGATGAAAAAGGTTTTTTTAAGTTTAGCGTTTTTGGCGATGGTGTCAGTAAACCTTTCGGTATATGCCCACCCGCCCTCGGATATCAAGATCACATACGATACACAGACCAGGATCGTGCATGCGGTGATCATGCATAATACTTCCAATGTACTTACTCACTATATCAAAAGAGTCGAAGTTTCTCTAAATGACAAGGTGATTATTACGCAGATGTTTTCTCTTCAGGGCAATGACGTATCTCAAGATGTGGCTTTTCTTGTGCCCGGCGCCAAGACCGGTGATAAGCTCTCAGTTGAAGGCGAATGTAACTTAAGCGGTGAGCTGAAGAGAGATATCATCGTAAATTAAATTTTTTTAACATTATTTTAATTTCTATTTAAGTATTTTTTGTGTAAAGTGGTATCGGTGGTAATTTTATTTGGTTTGTTGTTTATTAAGGAGGAGTTATGAAAAAAGGGTTATTTGTTTTCTTGTTCGTAGGATTGTTTTGTGCATCGTCGGTATTTGCTCAAGAGCACCATGATTCTGAGAGGCGTGAGATGAAGCATCACCCGATGATCGAAGCGGCAATGCATAAGTTGAGCGCGGCAAAAGAAGAACTGGAAAAAGCGCCGCATGATTTTGGCGGCCACCGCTCTAAGGCGATTGCGGCGATTGATGTTGCCATGCACGAATTGAAAGAGGCTTTAGAATATAGAGAAGATAGGCCTCACCATGAAGGCGCTAAAGCAGGGATCGAAGTAAAAGGCGTAGTTAACGTTCATTAATAGTTTGTCCCAGGAATTTTGTGGGGGGCGGGCTTTATAATCCGCCCCCCTTTTTTTTGTGGTACAATTGAGATGGTTATGGCTAGACAAAAGAAGAGAAAAAAATCCGTATCGGTGAATAAAACCCAGAGCAAAGAACATTTACGCCTTGAAGAGGCTGTCGCTGATCTACGTAAAACCCGCTATAATTTGAAAGATAAGATCCGCCGGCAGACCGGTGAGTTAAAGGTAAAGAATGGGCAATTAAGGCATGGGGCTAAGAAGGAGATCCGGCTGGATTCAGAGATCAAGGTGCAACGCGAAGAGCTTTTGCATGTTACCCGGGTAGGTAAGCTTGCGGAGTTTGTTTCGTCTTTGGCCCACGAGATCAGCCAGCCTTTGACCGCCATCCTCTCTTACGCTCAGGCCGCCCGGCGCATACTTGGGGAGCGTGAGCCTCAAGCGCAGAAAATCCTCTCTTATATTATCGATGATGACCAGCGTGCAGTTGCGGTGATCCAGCGGTTACGGTCACTGCTAAAAAAAAGCATGCCGGAAATCAAGCCGTTGGATATTAATGCCGTTATCGAAGAAACGATCATGCTTATGTCGACCGATGCGACGGTAAGGAATATTTCTTTAAAGCTTGATCTGGCTAACGCTCTTCCCATAATCCGCGGCGACCGGATACAGCTTCAGCAGGTAATTTTAAATCTTATCAGCAATAGTTTCGATGCCTTGGAGAGCGTTAAGGGGGTTCGTGGAATAGTGATCCGCACTGCGCGTCACGATGCCGAGGCGATTGTTGTGGCGGTCGAGGATTCCGGATGCGGGATCCCTGTCCAAAACTTACCTAAGATTTTCACCCACTTTTTTACCAGTAAGCCCGATGGCTTGGGGATGGGGTTATCGATCAGCCGTTCTATCATCGAGGCTCATGGCGGCCGGTTGGATGTAAAGAATAATTCCGATCGAGGTACAACTTTTTATTTTACTCTTCCGATCGGTGACAAGGATGTTTTGTGAGTGATCACCGGCCTATTCTCTATGTCGTTGATGATGATGCTTCGGTTTGTCGGGCCTTATCTTTATTATTAAAAGCGCATGGGTTTAAGGTCGAAACGTTTACCCGCGCTGAAGATTTTTTAGCTTCGAAGCATTCTAAAGTGCCGTCATGCTTGATTTTGGATATTCAACTTCCGGGTATCGATGGGCTTGCTCTTCAAGCGGATATGGCTCTGCGTAAACTTAAGATACCGATTATTTTTATTACGGGCCATGGCGATATTCCCATGAGCGTCAAGGGGATGAAAGGCGGGGCGATTGATTTTTTGCCTAAACCTTTTACCGATAAAGATCTGCTGGAGGCGATCGCCCGTGCCCTGGCAAAAAATAAGATTCAAAATAAAGATCAAGCCGAGATCGCCGGGATCAAGCGGCGCATCCAGGCTCTCTCTCCGAAAGAGTTCGAAGTTTTTCAACTCGTGGCTAGAGGGATGCTGAGCAAGCAGATCGCTTTTAAACGGGGGACTGCTCTTCAGACGATTAAAGTCCACCGCGGCCGGGTAATGCAGAAGATGCATGCCAAGACCGTGACTGAACTGATCCACTTCGCTCAAAAAGCCGGTATTGTTTAGCTTTAAACACTAACCTCTCCGTTTAATCTCAAGAAAATAGACAATGGCAATAGACCGCAATTTTGTCGTTCTTCCATTTTCTATTGTTCTACCTGCTTGATCGCTTTAACTACGCTGATTATACCTCGGTACAATTGTCCTGTTTCTTGCCAGGGCCTAGAATGATCCGGTAGAAAAAAGGCAGAAGTAAACGGTCTAAGCTACTACAGAGATATTTAAATGATGGTAATCTTTGGGTAAGGTTAAACGCTTGGAGGATAAATATGATCACCACAAAAGACGGCACACAAATTTATTACAAAGATTGGGGTTTCGGGCAACCCGTAGTTTTCAGCCACGGTTGGCCGCTGAGCTCGGATAGCTGGGAGTCCCAGATGTTTTTTTTGGCATCTCATGGTTATCGTTGCGTTGCTCACGATCGCCGTGGCCACGGACGCTCAAGCCAGCCTTGGGTCGGCAACGAAATGGATACTTATGCCGACGACCTTGAAGCTTTAATGATTACTTTGGATTTAAAGAATGTTGTTCTGGTGGGCTTTTCTGCCGGCGGCGGTGAGATCGCGCGCTACATCGGCCGCTGTGGTACGGAAAACCTGGCTAAAGCCGTATTGGTCTCGGCGGTACCGCCGTTGATGCTTAAGACTCCGGCTAATCCCAACGGATTGAAGATGGAAATTTTCGACGGTATTCGCGCCGCTACGATTGCAGACCGCTCTCAGCTGTATAAGGATCTTGCCGCAGGCCCGTTCTTTGGTTTCAACCGGCCCGGGGCTAAGGTTTCGCAGGGAATGATTGATCGGTTCTGGCTGCAGGGGATGCAAGCCGGGCACAAGAATACCTTCGATTGCATCAAAGCCTTCTCCGAGACCGACTTTACCGAGGACCTGAAAAAGTTCGATGTGCCGACGCTTATTATTCATGGTGATGACGACCAGATTGTGCCGATTGCGGCTGCCGGCAGGGCCTCGGCAAAACTTATAAAAAACTCGATTCTTAAGGTATACGCCGGCGCGCCGCATGGCCTTCTCGATACGCACAAAGAAAAACTCAATGCTGATCTGCTCGCTTTTCTTGGGGGAGACAAACCCGTATCTAAAAGTAAAAAAGGAGGTAGCGGTTATGGGAAAGGCTAAAGTGCTGATCTTGTATTACAGCATGTACGGTAACAATTTTTTGATGGCGAAGGCGGTTGGCGAGGGTGTTGTAAAAGCCGGAGGCGAGGCTATTTTACGCACCGCACCGGAATTGTTGCCGCAAAGCGTAATCGATGCCGATAAAAATATCCAGAAAGCTAAAAATATGCAAAAAGATGTACCGGTAGTGAAATTGTCGGATTTAGAAAATATCGACGGGATAATCTTAGGTTCGCCCACAAGGTTCGGTAATATGTGCGCGCAATTGAGGAATTTTCTCGATCAAACGGGTGGGCTTTGGATGAAGGGGGCATTGGTTGATAAGCCGGCCGGTGCATTTTGTACTACGGCTACAATGCATGGCGGCCAGGAAACGACCCTCATCTCCATGATGTTTACGTTGTTGCATCACGGGGCGATTATCGCGGGGGTGCCATATAGCGTGCCGGAGCTGACAACGACAAAAAAAGGCGGCACGCCTTACGGGCCTACAGCCGTAGTAGGGGTTAAGTCTGATGAGCCGCCGGTTGATAGCGATCTTAAGATGGCGCAGATATTAGGCGAGAGAGTGGCTCTATTTGCCGCGAAATTGCGTAAGGGTTAAGTCCTGCTTAAGAGATTATACCTAGGTACAATTGATGCAATTTATGCTTTTATTCATAATAGTACGATGAAACCAGAAAAGTTGTCGATCGATCGCTTGAAGGTCATGCGTTGGCTGATCTTGTTGAAATTGCGGCTGAAAAGAAAGCTGCTGCGTATGAAACAAGGACTTGTAAAAGCTTGATCGCAAAAAAGTTATGTAGAAAAAAGTCAGAAAGAAGCGCTGTCATCCGGTTTTGATTTTCTTTGTTATGTTTATAATTATTCTAAGTGATATGAGCACGATGAATAAACAAGATAGGAGAATTATATGAATAAAGTTAATGGTTCAGCCGGGCGAATAAAGATCGCTTTGGTGATAGGGCTGGTCGCTGCTTTGACGGGATGCTTAGGCGTTTCGGGTGGCGGTTATTATTATTCCGACGTGATGGTTGATCCGGGGCCTGACCTATATCTTTTTGGTGGTGAATATTACGGGCGCCGCGATGTACATCATTTCAGCCAGCGCGGGCATGAAAGCCGTTCTGTAGCACACTCCAGTGCGAGACAAGTTCGCACAGCGGTTCAATCCAGCGCTGGGCAAAGGGGGAGACGATGAGACTTTTTAGCAAATATATTTACTTTTTCGGTTTTTTGGCGATTGCATCGCTGGCGGTGGTTAACGCTGCCCAAGCGCAGCCGCAACCGGCTTTAGGGCAACGGTTCTTTGCATCGCCGGATGAGGCTGTAAAGGCCTTACAGGCAGCTACCGAAGCTAAGGACAAAGCGGCTTTGAACGAAATCTTTGGGCCTCAGGTCAAGGAGCTTTTAACCGGCGATGAAGTGCAGGACGCAAAGAATGCAAAGCGCTTCGCTACTGCCATTGAGCAGGGTTACATGCTCATGAAAGATGGAGAGGATAAGATTACTATTGAGGTTGGTAAGAACAATTGGCCGATGCCGATCCCGCTGGTGAAAGCAAAAGGGCAATGGTATTTTGATACGGCAGAGGGCAAAGAGGAGATCATCAACCGGCATATTGGAAAGGATGAACTTCACGCTATCGGCGCTTGCCGTGCCTTTGCAGCCGCGCAGCGGCAACATGCCGGCACTAACTTAGATATGGGCAAGCAGCCATTTCATGGGTATTACTTTAAAATCTTGGCCGGTAAGGGCCGCTCTGGGCTGGTGGCTTATCCGGCGTATTGGGATCATTCGGGGATTATGACCTTTATTGTCAACCAGGATGGTAAAGTTTTTCAACGTAATTTCGGTGTAAAGAGCTCCCGGATTGCTGCGGCGATTAAGGAATACAATCCGGACAGCAAATGGGCCTTGGTGGAAGATGAGGGGTTATCGGCGAGCTAGTAAGGAGGTTGTAGTACTATGGACCACTCAAGACGGATGATGGTAGATTTCTATATTGTGATTTCGGTCTTTTCGCTTCTTTTCCTGGGCGGCTGTGTGCACTGGTTCTGGGATAAGGGTGATCACCGTTGCGCTGCACGGCCGACAGATGCGGGCAGCAGCGGGTCTCATGAAGAAAACTGTAAAGAGTATCATTAAATTAAGGAGAACCAAGGTATGAAATATGTAGGAAGGGTGATGGCAGGTTTTTATATTGTGAGTTTGGTCTTTTCTGTTCTTTCTCTAGCGGGGTGTATATTGCCCGGCCCCTGGCATCGGGAGCATCACCGTGACCATGAGGTGCGGATAGAAGTGGGCGGTGACCGTCACTTTGATGATCATCACGACGAACACCACGATGAGCATAGGTAATAGCCTGGTCGCGGGCATAAGGGTTATGCCCGCAAAGGTTAGGAAAGCAAAGGAAGGTGTATCATGAACCGAAAAGTATTTGTTATGGTTGCGGCCGCGGTGTTGCTGCTGAGCGTATCGGCATACGCTTCAGAGACGGATGCGCGTATTGAATCATCCGCCAGGCACTCTTATGTGTTTAAAAAATATTTAAAAGATGATGCGATCGAGGTCAAGTCGGAGAATGGAGTTGTTACACTCAGAGGGACAGTTGCGGAAGAATCCCATAAAACTTTAGCCCAAGAGACCGTAGCGAGCCTGCCCGGAGTCAAGAATGTTGATAACTTGTTGGAATTAAAAGGCGAGAGCCCGGCAGCAGAGTCTGATGGCTGGATCGGCACCCAGGTGAAATGGTCGCTGCTTTATAATCGCAATGTCAGCGGCCTTAAGACTGAGGTCTTGGTCACCGAAGGCGTTGTAACCTTGCGCGGTGAAGCCGAGAGCCAGGCCCAGAAAGACTTAACCGGCGAATATGCTAAGGATATTAAGGGTGTAAAAGAAGTAAATAATGAGATGACGATCGCTAAAGTTCCGAGTAAAGAGGGAAAGACGGTAGGCGAGACGATCGATGATGCGTCGATCACTGCTCAGGTCAAGGTAGCGTTTTTAACGCATCACTCGACCAGCGCGTTCAAGACAGCCGTCGCGGTAAGTAACGGCGTGGTTACATTGACCGGCGATGCGACCAGCCCAGCCGGAAAAGACATGGCCGGCAAAGTAGCGGGTGATGTGCATGGCGTGAACAAAGTGATCAATAATATGGTTATCCGGGAACCTTCGGATAAAAAATAACTTAAGGGAGAAGAATATGAAAAATAATTTTTTATTAATTCTCGCGGCGCTGTTTTTAATGACCTCGATTTCCGGCTGTAAGATGGTCAAGGGCGCAGGGAAAGATATCGAGAAGGCAGGGAAGAATATTCAAAAAACGTCAGATGAAAATAACTAAGGAGGAGACTATGTTGCGTTGGGCAGCTATATTTTTCGTTATTGCGATTATTGCGGCGTTGTTCGGTTTTACGAGTATTGCCGGTTCAGCTATGGATATCGCTAAGGTCCTGTTTTTTGTTTTTCTGGTCCTGGCAGTGCTTATCTTTATCTTTGGAAGAGGCCGGAATATATAGACCTTTCTAGCGTAAAAACATTTTACTTATGATGCACGCCTGTCTTGACTGACAGGCGTGCAGCTTTTACATGGAAAAGAAAATAAAAAATATTCATATCATCATTAACCCTGCCTCCGGGAAAGGGGAAGCGATTTTGCCGGTTATCGATGCGGCAATGAAAGCGGCCGGGATCAAGTGGGAAGCACTGGTTACCCATAAAGCGGGTGATGCGATCGCCTTTGCAAAGGCTGCTGTCGAAAAGGGAGTCGATGTGCTTGCGGTTTACGGCGGTGACGGTACGCTTACGGAGGCGATCAGCGGCCTGATCGGGTCCGATATCCCGTTGGCGATTTTACCGGGAGGGTCGGCAAACGTCATGGCTACCGAGCTCGGTATACCTACCAACCTTAAAGAAGCCTGCACCCTGCTTAGCCAGGGGCCGTTGGAGACGAAAACCATTGATGTGGGCCAATTCGATGACCATTATTTTATTATCGGGATAAGCCTGGGCTTTGAGGCGGATATCGTCAAGAGTACGGGCCGCGAGGCCAAAAATAAGATGGGTATTTTAGCCTATCTTTTTTCCGCGATCACGGCATTAAAGCAAACCAAAAAAGCCGTATACCATCTAAAAATAGATGGTGAAACGGAAGACGTCGAGGGTTTGATCTGTATTGTCGCCAATACGGGAAATCTCAGGTTCAGTGCCATATCGTTTGATAAGCATATCGATGTCAGCGACGGGTTCCTGGACGTTGTTGTCGTACGTAAAGCGAATTTTAGCCTGCTTAAGCTTATGTTTGTAACTTTGCTTAAACGGGAACGCCCGGATAATTTGGAATTAGTGAAGCACTGGCAAGGCAAAGATATCAGCATCTTTTCGAGCCCCGAACAAACGGTCCAGTGCGATGGAGAAATATTAGAAAAGATGCCTCTCCACATTAAGGTTATTCCCGGGGCGATCAAAGTTTTGCTCCCGAAAAAAAAGGATAAAGCCTAAGCTTTGTTCAAATATTTTTCGAAACCGCGTTGAGTCTTTGGCACGAAAGCATTGTATATTTTTTTGAACCGGTGTTTATTCTCATCCGTAGCCAAAAACGCGGCGACGGGAAAACCTACCATTTGTAAACATCCCTCATCGCGGGAATCATCGCCGATATACATCACATTTTTGCTTTCAACTCTTTCTTCCCGGAGAATCCGCTTTAAGATATCGCCTTTATTGGAATTCACTTTAAAATCAAAGCGCATCCCGTGCGGCGCAATCGACAAAAAATCGTCGGCGATAATAAAATCGAATATAAATCCGGCATTTTCAAGTATTTGTTTTATTCCATGGTAATATCCCGAAGAAATAATTCCCAGCCGGACATTTTTTTGTTTTTTTAAGTTTCGCAAAGGTTCTAAGATCCGCGGGTCCAATTTAGCTGCTCCGGCTTTTACGTATGTCTTTAAAAAATTGGCAAGGTCATCGGCGGTTATCCTGTTGAATAAATCTTTATTCAGCAATTCTATCAGTGCAGAGATAGAGTCAATAGTCTTACCTTTTTTAGCGCGCCAGAGGAGGTGTTTGCTTTTAAATGCCAGCAATATCAGCGAAATTATTTCCGGTATGTCTAGGTTTTTCAGGGCTTTGATGGCGACAAACTTAAAGATCTGGAGGCAAAAAGTTTCTTCGAAGTAGTCTTTAAAAATACTTCTGTTCCAATCGCAGATTACCAACTTTAGCATCAAAACCTCTCTTAGATATTATACTTCAAGCCAAGCGGAATAAAGTCAATAAAATGGCGAGCGGTATTATCCGGTTTTTAAACGATTATTTTATAATGAGTTTACATGATTGATCGGCGGTTTTCTATTATACCTTGGTACAATTGTTCCTTTTGAGGTAAGGGATACAATTGAAGCAAAAGGAGAAATCTAATGTCTACTGAAACCTTATTATTGCTGATAGTGATTGCTTTGATCGTTTTGGCGTTACCGGCCTGGCCGCACAGCCGGTCATGGGGGTTGGGCCCTACGGGGTTTTTGGCGGTTGTGTTGGTGGTATTTCTTATTTGGGCTATTGCTTCAGACCGGCCGCTTTTTAGAAGTAGAAGCAAGTTGGGGCAGGATATCAGAAACGCAGGCCAGGATATGGGCGATTCTATAAAGCGCGCTACTCGATAATGCTGGATACATTAAAAAAAAGATATAGATTCAGGGTTATTGCGCCGGTTTATCCGGCTTTTAACGTCTACTCTAACATTGCGTCCCGGACTACGGCCTTGGGCCCTGTTTATGTGGCGACGGTAGTCAATAAGATGGAGCGCTGGGACGCAGAGATGATCGATGAGAATAATCTCCGTTGCCATGGCCCAAAGAGTAAACGAGGCGGTGCCGATCACGAGTTTTTACAAGAGCAACGGCCGGCAGATGTCGTCGGGTTTTATGGTGCTCTTACCAGCACAATCCCCCGGATATATGAATTAGCGCATTTTTACAAAAGTAAAGGAGCCGTTACGATCGCCGGAGGGCAGCATTTTATTGAGGAGAATATTCCCGAGGCTTTGGCCCACGATATTGATTATATTGTTATTGGTGAAGGTGAGGAGACGATCAGAGAGCTTTTAGAGGCAATCGAAGGAAAACGCGATATAACCCAGGTGAAGGGTATTGTCTCTTTAAGGGGCAAAGAGTTGGTTAGAACCCCTGCGCGCGAGCCTTTGCAGGATTTCGATAAACTGCCGCTGCCGGATTTTTCTCTGGTACGCTACGCGAGGATCAAGATTTATCCGGTCGATCGTATCCGAGGGTGCGGTATGGATTGTGAGTTTTGTACCGTTAAGGGGAAGCCGCGTCCGGCAAGCCCAAAGCGCCTGCTCGATCAGATCAGGCTTTTGGTCGAAACCAGAGATGCGCGCCACTTTTTTATTGTGGATGACCTTTTTGGGCAACAGCGCGCAGAAACTCTGGAATTTTGCCGCGATATCAGGGATTATCAACGGGATATCCGCCTGCGATTGGACCTGGTGGCGCAGATAAGGCTGGATAAGGCTAAAGATGAAGAGCTTCTTGGCGCGATGCGCCAGGCCGGTATCAACTCGGTGGCAATAGGGCTTGAATCGCCGATCGATGAAGAATTAAAGGCGATGAATAAACATATCGACCCTGCGGATATGCTTTCTAATATCAGGATTTTTCATAAGCACGGATTTCTAGTGCATGGGATGTTTATTTTCGGATACCCCGGGAAAGATGGCGTTTCTTTCGCTATGACTGCCCGGGAGAGGGTTGAGCGTTATCAACGTTTTATCCGTAAGGCACGCCTTGATACGATCCAGGTTTTGATGCCGATCCCTTTGCCGGGAACGCAATTACGCGAACGATTAAAACGGCAGGACCGGGTCTATCCTCTTTACGGGTTGGGTTGGGAATATTATGACGGCAATTTTCCTCTTTTTGAGCCGGACGCGCCCTTAAGTGCAAAGGATATGCAGGCCTCGGCGCAGAAGATCATGGCCTCTTTTTACCGGTTTCATTATGTTTTCAAGATAGGGCTGAATATATTGCTTTTTCCCGGGTTGCTTTTCTTTTTGGGGAATATTAAGCGTGGTTGGAAAAAATGGTACCGTCCATGGCGTAACGATTTAGTCCGTTTTATGGGATGGATCATTATAAAAAAATGGAATCTGAATTTTCAGAAAGATAACTTTTACGAAAATTTGCACTCAACGAAGATGCAGATCATGCGAATGCCCAGGCCAAGGGCCACGTTTCTAAACCGGTCAAATATGGAAAGATAATGATTTGTTTAAAGGCCGACTTAAGAGTAGGAAGATTTATGATTCCCTATCGCCTTTATAAGAATAAAGGGCCGCAGATCATCTGCGTCAACGGCATCCAGCAGTCAATGGCAATGTGGCATCGGTTGATCACGCGGTTTTCCCATGATTATCAGATGGTCCTTTTTGATTTTCCTAACCAGGGTAAGGCCAAAATACTTTCCGGCCCTGTAAAGGCTTCTCTTGATGAGCAGGTTGATATACTCTTGGCGGTGATGGACGAAACGGGCACCAACGCCGACGCGCGGCTTTGTACGGCTTCCTGGGGAGGTGTGGTCGCGGCGGCTTTGGCTTCAAAATATCCAGACAGGATCAAGCGTTTGATCATGGCGGGTTTGGGGACTAAGCCTAACCAAAAGATGATCGAAACGATTCAAAAGGGCGCTAACCTTGATTTTGACAATCGGGACGAGATGGCTCAGACATTGATCGCGAGTTTCGGGCAAGCGCTTCCGCCAAATCTTAAATTGGGCATTGTTAATCAATTTAAAAATATGGACGTAAAGAGCCTTAAGGTTTTTTGTGAGTATGGGCTGTCGGTGATCGCGTCGAAGCAATTAAACGAAGTCGTGGACCTATCTTTGATCAAAGCTAAAACTATTTTGCTGCACGGCGGGAATGACGCGATCATTGATTTAAACGATGTAAAGTTTTTGGCGGCTCAGATCCCTGATTGTAAATTGAAAATAATAGAAGGTGTGGGGCATTTTTTGCATATGGAGCAGGAAAGTGTCCTGGATGTTTATGCCGACGTTTTGCATTAGATTTAAATCATGAATATTTTAAAATTCCTGGTCAAAGATATTTTTAGAAAAAAGTTACGTGTCTTGTTCACCATTCTCGGTATCGGTATGGGGGTATGTGTTTGTATCGTGATGCTGGGGGTCGGCGAGAGTATCAAAAATTCTTTTAAAGATGTCTACGGCAAGCGCCAGATCGATGTGATTATCCAGGAAAAAGATCAATTGAGCATTCTGCTGAGCCGCGTTGATGCGGATCTTGGTGGAAAGGTACAAAGCATCCCCGCGGTTTCAGATAGCGCGGCGACCTTACTCTATTTACACCGGCTTAAGGGTAGTGCCGTGCCGGTATTCGGCTGGCAAACCGATAGTTTCCTTTTTGACGGCGTAGAGATGGTCAAGGGTTCCCGGCCGGTTGCCGGTAAAAACCAGGCCATGGCCGGCGAAGCGTTCATGCGTAGTTTAGCTAAAGAGAAAGACCAGCGGATAAAGATCAAAAACACAAAATTTGATTTAGTCGGCGTCTTTAAAAGTACCAGCCCCTTTGAGCAGTTTTCTATTGTAATGCCTCTCGAAGACCTTCAGGCAGCGGTCGGTGAACGCGGCCGGGCCAGTTTTATCAATATTAAATTAAAACCAGACCACCGTTCGGCGGCGGATATTGCTGCGGTGATAAGTGAGATCGAGCAGCGGTTACCGGCGATTGCCGCGATGCGGGTTGATGCGTTTGTCGCGGAGAAGACAAAATTTATCGTAATGGGCGAGCAGTTTTCTTTATTGGTCAGCCTGATCACCCTGATCGCGGTAGCTTTGGGGTTAGCCAACACCATGGTTGCTTCCAGTTTTGAGAAACGCAAATTTTTCGCCATTTTATCGGCGTTAGGCTGGCAAAAATTTGAGATTGCTTCGATCTTTGTTTGCGAATCTTTGATTGTTGCTTCTCTTGGCGGAGGCCTTGGGATATTTTTAGGTTTTAAGGGGACAAAATATATTTTCGGTATGACCGGGATCGCGGGTTTTGCTCCGGTATTAAGCTTGAGCTTGGTCTGCAAGATCGTCGGTGCACTTTTGTTAAGTGCGATTTTGGCGGCAGTAGTACCGATGTGGGTATCCCTTAACGCCGACCCTGTGGAGATCATCCGCAATGACTAACGAAGCTAAAGAATATATTTTTCGTACCGTGGAATTGCGTAAATTTTATCCGCAGACTCAATTTTTGGCTTTGCGTGATGTCGGTCTGACCGTGGCCCGGGGTGAATTTTTAGGGATCAAAGGCCCCAGCGGCAGCGGTAAAAGTACGTTGCTTTATCTTTTGGGTGGTTTGATCAAGCCTACGGCAGGCGAGATCTATTTTCAGGAAAGGCCTTTTACCGATATAAGAAATAAGCCGTTATTCCGCCGCAACAACATCGGTTTTGTTTTTCAGGATTTTTACCTATATCCGGGTTTCAGCGTTTTAGAAAATGTACTTTTTCCATGCCTCAATAAATTTATTGTTCCCGCGGCAATGGTCCGTAAGGCCAAAGAGCAATTAGAGCGCTTGGATATGGGCAGTAAGATCGATGTGGGGGTAGAGTTCCTTTCGGCCGGAGAGCGCCAGAGAGCGTGTATTGCGCGGGCATTGCTTTATGAACCAAAATGTATTCTCGCCGATGAACCGACCGGAAATTTAGACAGCAAGAACGCCAAAAACGTTTTGGAGCTGCTCGGCCAGGTCAACGAGCGGCAGAAAATAACCATTATCCTGGTAACGCATGACGATATGGTAGTCCATTATGCGCATCGTATAGTGCATATCGTTGACGGGGCTTTAGCGAGGTAGAAAAAAGTCAGAAAAAACAGGAGTTAGCTCATGCGCGGTTCGTTTAGTATGTATAAAATAATTAATATGGGTGTTGTCTTAAAAAAAATATTTTGGGTTTTGCTGGTACTTTTTAACTGCAGTATTACGGCTTTGGTCATGGCGCAGACTCCCGATGCGGCACAGATCAAGAAGCTCAATAGTTCCGCTAAGGAAGCGATATTATCTGATGCTAAATCAACGAATATATCGGTTGACGGTGATGTACCTTTAAGGCTTATTGATTCTACTTGTGCCTGCCATGGGTGTTCGATGGCTGATTGTGAGTTCAATATAATCTACGAGGTCAATGGCCATGACATTTTTTTGGACCTGAAGAATCCCCGGGAAGATTCGGGCACGGGTGGAAAGTTGGTATGTGATAATTGCCAGCCGCTGGAGGCTAAAGGTATTTTAACCGGCTTAAAGCCCGGCGAGTATATCGTGCATTATAGAAAATCCTTCGAACTGGAAACCAAATAGGATGCCGACACAAAAGCCCGAGACGTTTCTTGAAGAGATCGGAGGAAAGGTTTTGCAGGTCAACGCAAGCCTCTCGATGTGGCTTGATTTTATCGGCGATATCGTTATTTCTTCCAACCGCCTGCTTAAAGGCAAATCACATTTTCGCCGCGATGATTTTATGCTTCTGGTGCGCCGATGCGGCGTCGACGCCCTGGCGCTGGTCTCTTTGATAAGCCTCCTGGTGGGCATGATCCTCGCTTTTGTCGGTTCGTTACAGCTTAAGACCTTCGGGGCGCAGATTTATATTGCCGATATCGTCGGGATCGCCATGGTGCGTGTTTTGTCGGCAGTGATGACCGGGATCATCATGTCGGGGCGAATCGGTGCATCTTTTGCGGCGGAGATTGGGATGATGGAGACCAACGAGGAGGTCGATGCGCTTAAAACTCTGGGTTTGTCGCCGGTCGAGTTTTTGGTTGTGCCGCGCATTTTCGCTTTAGTGATCATGATGCCTCTCCTGACTATATATGCCGACCTTATGGGGATATTAGGCGGTTTTTTTATCAGCGTGGGGATGCTTGGCCTTAATCCTGTCGAATATTTAAATCATACTCAAGCTGCGGTAAAACTGAGTAATGTTTGGATAGGGCTTATCCATAGCCTTGTTTTTGGTGTGATCATTGCGGTTTCCGGTTGTTTGCGCGGTATTAAATGTGAGAGGAATACTTCCGGCGTAGGTGTTGCTACCACTTCAGCTGTGGTCACCGGGATAACCGGGATCGTGATCGCCACGGCGATTATTACCTTTATCTGCCAGATCTTGGGGGTATAACTTATGGATACTGCAGCTTCGCCGGTAGTTGAAGTGCGCGATCTCGCTTTAGGCTATGGCGATTACGTGGTAATGCATGACCTTAACTTTAGCGTGAACAAGGGCGATATTTTTATTGTTATGGGGGTAAACGGATGCGGCAAGAGCACCTTGCTTAAAAGTTTGATCGGCCTTCGGCCGCCGGATAAGGGCAAAGTTTTATATTATGGAAAAAGTTTTTGGGATGAAGACGAAGCCGGGCAACAGGCGGTTATGCGCCGCTTCGGGGTCCTTTATCAAAGCGGCGCGCTATGGAGTTCTTTGACGGTCGGGGAGAATGTCGCGCTTCCTTTGCAGCTATATAAAAAATTATCTTCTCAAGAGATCAAAGACGTAGTGGCTAAAAAACTTGCATTAGTGGGGCTTGAGGGCCATGAGGATTCTCTTCCTTCTCAGATGAGCGGAGGAATGTGTAAAAGGGCAGCTCTTGCGCGGGCGATGGCTCTTGATCCGGATATTATTTTTTTTGACGAGCCTTCTGCCGGGCTTGACCCGATCAATGCGCGCAAACTTGACGACCTGATCCTTAAGCTAAGAAATGATCTGGGCACGACATTAGTCGTTATTACCCATGAGCTTGCTAGTATTTTTGCAATCGGCAACAACTCCGTGTTCATTGACGTCGAGAGCAAGACGATGATCGCAGGGGGCGACCCCAAGGCGTTACTTAAGGATTCCAAGGACCCCCGGGTGATCCAGTTTTTAACAAGGGCCCCTAGCGCAAGCCTGCCTGCCGGCGGGCAGGGAGTTTAAATAATGAATAGTAAAGTAGATAAAAAAATGATCGGGTTATTTACGGTGGGAGCACTGGTGCTGTTGATGGTCGCAATCGTAGTTTTTGGTTCAGGAGTTCTGTTCAAGCGTACTACTAAATTTGTTTTGTACTTTGACGGTTCGGTTAAAGGCCTTGCAATCGGCGCTCCGGTGATGTTTCGCGGGGTATCGATCGGCACGGTTAAAGATATAAGCTTGATTTATGATGCCAAAGCCGGGACGATCATGCTTCCGGTGATCGTTGATATCGAACAGGGCCGCATCAAGGGCGCTCCCAGTTTCGGTGAATGGGGCGGCGATAAAAAGTTGATCAAGCTGGGGCTGCGCGGCGAACTTGTCGTGCAGAGTTTTTTAACCGGAGAGCTGATGATCTCCTTCGATTTTTATCCGAATAAACCGGCGATCATGCGCGGTATCGCAGGGGGCTGGTACCCGGAACTCCCCACACTTCCTGTCTCCGGGGATATTTTTGCCATGATGAACGAAATGCCGCTTAAAGATATGGTGAAAAATTTAAGCGATGCCGCCAAGGGGATTGATAAATTAGCCAATTCAAGCGATCTGCAACGCAGCCTTTATGAGATGTGGAATACTTTTGCCGACACAAGGAAGGCAATGCGTTCGGTGAATTTACTGGCCGAATATCTGGAACAGCATCCGGAAGCGCTGCTTAAAGGCAAACCGGCCCCCAAGGGAGGAGTAAGATGAAACAGGCTATAGTCATTGTCGGCTTTATTCTGGTGTTAAGCGGTTGTATTTCCATATCTGTACCCAACAGCCCTAACCCGCGTTTTTATATGCTCGAAAGCGTAAATAAAGACCAAGGGATTAAAAAAATAAATCTTCCTTCCAGCGTGTTTATCAGCGTTGGGCCGGTTAAAATCCCTCAAGACCAAGACCGGCCGCAGATCGTGACAATTGCTAAAGACAAGGCGCTTAACTTTGCTCAATTCGACCGCTGGGGTGAACCGCTTGATCTGGGGGTGTCACGCTTGATCAGAGAGGACCTCGCGGTGATCATGCCGCAGGGAAAATTTATTTTGTATCCCTGGAATTCCCAGCTTACGGTTAAATACCAGATAACCGTAGAGATCATACAATTAGATAGCGAGCTTAACGGTGATCTGGCACTTGTTGCGCAGTGGGTGATCACCGATGCGCAAAGTGGGAAACCGGTTATGGTAAAAAGATCGCAATTTAGCCAGGCGATCGTACCTCAGGATTACTTTGGTTTGGCCAAGACCTTAAGCGCAGCCTGCGTATCGGTAAGCAGCGATATTGCCGAGGCATTGGCGGCGTTGCCCCCACCGCCCGCCCCTAAAACCAACCCGTAACTATCTCCCTTCAGGGTTCGGTTTTTAGCCATATTGTACCAAGGTACAATTGGAGCAGATGGAAAATATTTTATAATATTTATATGTAATTAAAGGAGGTAATTTTTTGCGTGCTTTTTTTCCCGTTGTCGGTATCGGCGGTTCGGCCGGAGGGCTTGAAGCTTTTGAGATATTGGTAAAAAACCTGCCGCTTAAATCGGGAATGGCGTTTGTATTTATTATGCACTTAGCCCCGGGGCATAAAAGCCTGCTGCCGGAGCTGCTTGCCCGATTAACAAAAATTCCGGTGATGGAGGTGACGAGCGGCATGCTTCTTGAAGCCGGCCATATTTATATAAAGCCGCCGGGCGCCAACCTTTCCCTTGAAGGCAGGAAATTAATACTTAGCCCCAGAGGGGAGATGAACTTTGGGTATCTGCCGATAGATTATTTTTTCCGTTCTTTGGCTCAAGAACAAGGCCCGCGCGCAATCGGAGTTATTCTCTCCGGGACTGCGGCCGACGGAACTTTGGGGGCGCAAGCGATAAAAGCCGAGGGTGGCATTACCTTTGCGCAGGACAAAACTGCTAAATATCCGGGTATGCCGCAAAGCGCGATTGATTCTGGATGTGTGGATTTTGTGTTAACGCCGGAAAAGATTGCTCGAGAGTTGGAGCGGATCGTAAAACATCCTTTTATATCGCCGGCAGGCACGGCTAAGGCCGATGCGGCTATGGCTCAAGGCAATGGGCTTAAAGCAATTTTTGATATATTGTGCGTAAATTACGGTTTAGATTTTACTCATTACAAAGCTGCCCCCGTTATAAGGCGTATATCGCGGCGGATGGTTTTATCGAAATTGGAAAAAATTCAAGACTATATAAAATTTTTGCGCAGGGATAAAGATGAGGTGAACCGGCTTTACGAGGATTTGCTGATAAATGTTACCAGCTTTTTCCGTGACGGAAAAGTTTTTCATGCGTTAAAAAAAATGGCGATACCCGAGATCCTTAAAAACAAGAATAAAGCTAAGGAGATACGAGTATGGGTCCCGGGATGCTCCAGCGGCGAAGAGGCTTATTCGATCGCGATATGCTTTGCTGAGCTTATGGGAAAGGCGACCAGCGCGGTTCCTATAAAGATTTTTGCTACCGACGTGGATGAGTGTTGCATCAGCAGGGCCCGCCGCGGTATTTACGGCGAAAATATAAAAAAAGATATTACCCCTGAACGGTTGAAACGGTTTTTTGTAAAAGAAGGCGGTTCGTTTAAGGTGACCAAGCGCTTGAGGGAGATGTGCATTTTTTCTAAACATAATCTATTCAGCGACCCGCCTTTCTCCAGCCTGAACCTTATCAGCTGCCGTAATATGTTTATATACCTGCAGCCGGTTTTGCAAAAGGATTTATTTGATAAGTTTTATTATGGCCTTGTACCCGGCGGGTTTCTTCTTTTGGGGGATTCAGAATCTGTAAGCGGGTATACCGACCTTTTTATGGCGTTGGACCGGAAACAGCGTATTTTTATAAAAAAATACCTGCCGGCAAGGCCAGGGCCTAGGCCAGGGCTTGTGCCGACAACTTGTGCCAGGAAAAGCAAGGAGGCGGGTATTAAAAATATGGCAAAGCAGGCCGCACAAAGCGCCAATGAGGAGCTGGAGGCCGCCAGAGAGGAGTTGCAATCGGCTAATGAAGAATTGATCACCTCCAATGAAGAGCTGCGCAATAGGAATGCTCAGGCCATCCTTTTAAATGATGATTTAATAAATCTTTTGAGCTCGATCAATATGCCGCTGATCATGATGGGCCCAGACCTTGTGATACGCCGGATCACTTCCCAGGCTCAAAAAGTGCTTAATGTGATCGACTCCGACATCGGCCGGCCGATAAGCGATATCAAGCTTAAGGTTGATATCCCGGATCTGGAAAAAACCCTCACGACGGTCATGGAAACACTCGAGCCGGAGACATTTGAAGTGAAAGACCATGAGGGTTGTTGGTATTCCGTGTATGTGCGGCCATATCGAGCTTTGAATAATAAGACCGATGGCGTAGTGGCAGTTTTCGTCGACATCACGGAGCTTAAGAAGATCGCCAAGGAATTGGCGCAGGCCAATGAGCAGCAATACCGGACGCTTATAAATAATCTTCCGCAAAAAGTATATTTGAAAGATATCAATTCGGTATACATATCCTGTAATGAAAATTACGCAAGGGATTTAAAGATCCGTCCTGGCCAGATCGCGGGTAAGATCGACCATGATTTTTTCCCGACACCATTGGCGGAAAAATACCGGGCCGACGACAAGAAGGTCATGGAATCCGGGAAAACCGAAAATATCGAAGAAGAGTATGTGGTCATAGGTGATTTTTTGGAAGGTTCCCACAAGGCGATCATTAACACCGTCAAGGTGCCGGTCCGGGATAAAACCGGTTGTGTTACGGGGCTATTCGGGCTTTTTTGGGATATTACTGAACACAAACAGATAGAAGAAACATTACGTGACAATGAGGTCTTAAAGCGGCTTAACCAGATAAAATCTGATTTTGTCTCTACCGTATCTCACGAATTGCGTACTCCCCTTACGCCGATCCGGGAGTCGGTCGCTTTGGTCCATGAAGGGATCCTCGGCGAGATCAATGAAAAGCAAAAGCGTACCTTGTCTTTGGGCCTGAAAAATATTGACCGGTTGAGCCGGTTGATCGATAACCTTTTAGATATATCCAAGATCGAAGCAGGGAAGATAGAGGTGAATAAAGAACCGCTTACTGTAGGTGAGTTGATCGATGTGGTAGTCGAGACCTTTTCTACGTTGGCTAAAAACAAAGGGCTGGAGCTCAAAACCAAAGTCGATAACAAGCTCACCGAGGTTTATGCCGACCGCGACAAGACTACGCAAGTGCTGGCTAACTTAGTAGGGAACGCCATAAAATTTACCAATAAAGGATATATAGAAATTTCTTTTATCGACAAGGGAGATTGTTTAGAGTGCGTTATTTCCGATACCGGACAGGGAGTCGCCCCGGGGGACTTACCGCGGCTTTTTACTAAATTTCAACAGGTTGGCCGCGGGTCTGACGCCGGGGATAAGGGTACCGGCTTAGGTTTGGCGATCTCCAAGGGTATTGTTGAGGCCCAGGGGGGAAAGATCGTGGTAAAAAGTAAATTGGGCCAGGGAACGGATTTTACCTTCACCTTAGTCAAATACGACCGAGATACGGTATTGCGCGAGAAGATAAGCAATAAAATAATCCAGGCCCAGGCGGTACATGCCGGATTTTACCTCTTTTTGCTTAAGCTGGATGACTATGCCAAGATACAAGAGAAATTGGGAGAAGAGAAAATAAAAAATGTTTTACAGGGGATAACAAAATCTTTTGAAAATATTGTCCGCCCCGGTGAAGCAGTAAAAGAAGACAGCCGGGGCCAGTTTATTGCCTTGATCGAACGCGGTAAAGATGACCCATCAGTGGCAAAAAGCAAGGTCAAGCGGATCATAAAAGACGTTATTTTTGAGACTTTAAGCGATACGCCTATAGATTTTTCCTATGGTTGGGCCACTTATCCCCAGGATAGCCTGGATGCGGATGAGCTGGCGCAAAAAATTCTGGATAACATGGCCAGCGAAAAAGAAGAAAGATCGAAAAATAATATTTTGATCGTCGACGATGAGCCGATGATCAGAGGCGCTTTAAGGCACTCTTTGAAGGCTGCGGGGTACAGTTTTGTCGATGAAGCGGGTGACGGCGAAGAGGCTTTTGAGAAGATCAAGGCTTTAGCCCCCGGCTTAGTGATTTTGGATATGCATATGCCTAAGATGAACGGCTACGAGCTGATCGGCCGGCTTAAAGAAAATGTTGCAACTAAAGATATTCCGATTTTGATCATGTCCGGGTATAAGGTGGAAGATAGCAAATTGCAGGACCTTGTTAAGGGGAAAGCGATCCCGATTGTGGCCAAGCCGTTTGATATAGCGCAGGTTTTGCGATTAGTTGATCATTTGTTGTAAGAAGGAGTTGTATGAAAGAAAAAATATTGATCGTTGATGATGAGCCGGATATAGTCGAGATGGTAAGCATGCGTTTGTCCGCAAATGGTTATGATGTATTGACTGCGCTTAATGGCGAAGAAGCTTTGAGAAAAGCGCAAAAGCATAAGCCAGCTCTGATTGTACTTGATGTCATGATGCCGCACCTTGATGGATCGATTGTTGCGGAAAGGTTAAAAGATGATGTTCGGACAAAGAATATCCCGGTGATATTTCTTACCTGTATGGTAAAGCCGGAGGAAGTCCAGGGCCGCGGGATTATCGGAAATAACGTCTTTATCGCCAAACCGTTCGATGCACCAGAGCTGCTGGAAAAAATTGCGGAAATATTAGAAGGATGAAAGTAAAAATATTAATGATCGATGATAATCCGGATATTGTTGAGCTGATCATCCCCAGGATGGAGGCTTTTGGTTATGAGATCGCGACGGCGTTAAGCGGGGAGGAAGGTTTGGAAAAAGCCAAAAATGATCACCCCGATCTGATCCTTTTGGATATTGCTATGCCGGGGATGGACGGCTTTGCCGTGGGCAAAAAATTGAAGGCAGAGGCGGCGACTAAGAGTATTCCTCTCGTGATGGTGACGGCCAAAGGAGAGCATAAGGATATATTGCAGGCGGTAGCCGAAATTGGGGCGGCGGATTATGTAGTAAAACCTTTTCGTCCGGAAACATTGCATGAGGCGATAGAGAGGGTTTTGGCTAAACATAAGAAGGAATAATGGCGGATAAGGCCAGGGAGCGCCAATGGCAAAGATTTTAGTGATCGATGACGATAAATACATAGTAGCGTGGATACAGAAGTTACTGCAAGAGCATCACTATGATGTTTTGACTGCTTGTTCCAGCAAGGAAGGGCTCCAGAGAGCAAAACAGGAGAAACCAGATTTAATTCTTTTGGACGTAATAATGCCTTGTCTTGACGGTTACGAAGTGCTCAGGCGCTTGAAGATGGATAAAGAAACCCAGATTATTCCGGTAGCGATGGTTACGGTGCTTGGAAATGCCGAAGATCGGATAAAGGCTATAGAAGCCGGCTGTGAAGATTTTATTTCCAAGCCTATTGATGAACAGGAGCTTTTAGCCAGGGTAAAGTCGCTTCTGAGGATAAAGTTTCTTCACGACGAAGCCGGTGCAGCCCTTGAATACGCCGAGAGCATCGTTAATACCGTGCGCGAACCCTTGATCATTCTGGATCAGGACTTAAGAGTCGTTTCTGCCAGCCGCGCCTTCTATGAATTCTTTAAGGTCGACCCCAAAGAGACCGCGGGTCAGCTTATTTATGATTTAGGCAATAAGCAATGGGATATACCTAAGCTGCGGGAACTGCTGGAAACTATCCTTTCTCAAAAAGCAACATTCGATAATTATGAGGTAGAACATGATTTTGCCGGAATCGGCCGGCGCATCATGCTTTTGAATGCCCGGCAAATTCAACGAGTCTTAGGCAAAGAGCGAATCATCCTTTTGGCGATCGAGGATATCACCGAGCGCAAGGGTTTACAAGAAAAGATGGAGGCCTCGGAAGAGCGTTTTCGCCGCGCCTTTGAAACATCGCAGAATGTGTTGCTGCTGGTCCATAAAACCCAAGGCGATATCCTTAACTCTAACGAAGCGGCCCAGAAATTATTTGGTTATTCCCAGGAAGAATTTTCTAAAAAGAAACTTTGGGAGCTGGGCGTGGTTAAGGGCGACGCTGAGTTTCAGGAGGCGGTGGCAAAGTCGGAAAAAGACGGGGTTATCCATTACGAAGAGATAGTGATCAAAACCAAACAAGGCCTTAACATCAACGGTGAGGTTTTTTTAGTCGACCGGGAAAAAGTTGTCCAGTGCAATATCCGCAATACGACCGAGCGCAAGAAGACCGAGCAGGAGTTGATTTTTAACAACATTATTTTGCGCACGCAGCAGGAGTCTTCCATGGATGGAATACTCGTGGTGGACGAGAAGGGCAAAATATTATCCTTTAATCAGCGTTTTGTGGATATGTGGGGGGTTCCTCGCGCGACAGTGGAGTTAAGGCAAGATGAGCCTGTGTTACGGCTGATCACGGATAAAATGGCCAACCCCGAAGAATTCGTTTGTAAGGTGAAACACCTTTATGAGGCGAAAGGTGAAACATGCATCGACGAGATCTTTTTAAAAGACGGCAGGGCCTTTGAGCGCTATACGGTTCCGATGCTGGGCGCCGAAGAAAGATACTTTGGCAGGGTTTGGTATTTTCGCGACATTACCGAGCGAAAGAGAGCCGAGGATGATTTAAAGAGGCAAGCAAGAGAATTAGCGGCCGGCTTGATAGAGGCGCGCGAGTCGCACAAGCTTTTGATGGGTATGCTGGATGAAAATAATAAAATCCGGGAAAGGGTCGCTCAGTCGGAAGAGATGTTTCGAAATATATTTGACGACGCGGGGGACGGGATATTGATCACCGATTTAGAAAGCAAAAAGTTTTTTATGTGCAATAAAGCGATTTGCCGGATGCTGGGGTTTACCCGGGAGGAGATTCAGGCTTTGAGCGTAGCCGACGTTCATCCGGAAAAAGATCTGCAGCATATTATCGGTGAAATGGAAAAACAAAGGCAAGTGGATACCGGGGCCAGGACGTTGGGTAATAATATTGCGATGAAAAGAAAAGACGGTACGATCGTTTACGTCGATATTTCTTCAACGACGATTAATATTCTAGGAAAGCGCTATGCTATCGGCCTTTTCCACGATCTTTCCGAGCATAGAGAGATAGAGGACTTAAAAAAAGTAGATAAGCTGAAAAAGGATTTTATTTCCAACATGTCCCATGAATTGCGTACGCCGCTTAACGCCGTTATCGGATTTAGCGAAGTTTTAGTCGACCAGAAATTTGGTGCGCTCAACGAAACTCAGAAAGATTATCTCAACGATATTTTAGAGAGCGGCAGGTTTCTTTTGTCTTTGATCAACGATATTCTTGACCTGGCTAAGATCGAATCCGGAAAGATGGAGCTTGCGGCCACGGAGTTTTCTTTAAGAGAGTTGCTGGAACATAGTTTGATCTTCGTTAAGGAAAAGGCATTAAAACATAGTATCGAGCTTTCTTTGGAAATTGACGAAAAAGTCGGCCGTATCCGGGCGGATGAGCGCAAGGTAAGGCAGATTGTTTTTAACCTGCTTTCTAACGCGGTTAAGTTTACCCCCAATGGCGGTAAGGTCGGCATAAAGGCAAGAATAGATGGGTTGTCGGCCCAGGTAACGGTTTGGGATACGGGTATAGGCATTACTCAAGAGGATCTGCCTAAGTTATTCATGCCGTTTACGCAGTTAGAATCTCCTCTTGCGAAAAAATATGAAGGCACAGGCCTTGGCCTTTCTCTGACTAAAGAGCTTGTAGAGTTACATAAAGGAAAAATTTTTGTTCAGTCGCAAGGCTTGGGGCACGGTGCGAGTTTTATCTTTAGCTTGCCCGTAGGAGTGATGGAATAATATGCCGGGAAAAAAGAAGATATTGATCATTGAAGACGACCCGCGGTCGTTAAAGCTGCAAAAAGGGCTTTTAGAATATGCCGGTTACGAGGTGCTTGTCGCCGGGAGTGCGGAGTTCGGCATCCTTTTGGCAAAAAAAAAGTTACCGGATCTGATTACTATGGACTATCGTCTTCCGGGAATCAACGGAGAGCAGGCGGTCAGGATTTTAATGGCCGATAAAAAGATGAAAAATATTCCGGTTGTTTTTGTTACGGCTTCGGTGATGGGCGAGGATAAGAAAACATTAGAATCTTATCATTTTCGGGTGATCACTAAGCCGATCAACACCCGTACTTTTACGCAGGAAATAGAAGAGGTTTTAAATGGCGCAAGATAAGCGGCCGAAAATTCTTTGCGTAGACGATGAGAGGTTGAACTTGAAGCTTTTAAAGAGCATTCTTGAGCCTGAGGGCTACGAATTCGAGGGGGCGGAAAACGGAGAGGCGGCTTTAACCTCGGTAGCGCGCGAGTTTCCGGAGATTATTCTTCTGGATATTATGATGCCTAAGATGACTGGTTTTGAAGTGCTGGAAAAATTACGTGCCGATAGTAAAACGCGGCTTATTCCGGTTGTCATGGTCACGGCGCTTAGAGATAGCGAAGATAAGGTGAAAGCCCTTGAAGCCGGTTGCGACGATTTTGTCTCTAAGCCTTTTGATAGGGGCGAGCTTTTAGCGCGGGTAAAGTCGCTTTTAAGGATAAAGTCGTTACATGATGAGGTAGAAAATAGTTATAAAAAATTAAAAGAATTAGAAAAATTAAAAGACAACCTTATTCATATGATCGTTCATGATTTCAATAACCCCCTGACGGCGGTCTCCGGGAATTTACAGCTTTTACAGCTTTCCCCGGAAAGCCTAACCGATACGCAAAAAGAGGATGTGGAAAGAGCACTGGTCTCGTGTAATTGTTTGCAGAGAATGGCCAAAGACCTGCTCGATGTTAATAGGATGGAAGAGGGGCACATTGCTTTGCATTTAGAAAAGATCGACCTGGGCGCGCTGGCTAAAGAGGCGGCCCTGGAGATGAAAGTTATCGCGCTTTGGGAAAAAAAAGAACTTTTGTGTGAAATTGCGGAAAATATGCCGGCAGCATTGGCGGATAAAGAGCTTATAGCCAGAGTGATAATCAACCTTATCAGTAATGCGATTAAGTTTACCCGTGAAGGGGCCAGAATCATGGTAAACGCCGGGTATGACCTGCAGGAAAATAAGTTATATGTGCAGGTTAAAGATAGCGGCATGGGGATAGCGCCGCAATATCTTGGGCGCTTGTTTGACAAATTTATGCAAATAGAGCAAAAAGAAGCCAAGCACGGTTATGGATTGGGGCTGACATTCTGCAAGATGGCGGTGGAGGCCCACGGCGGCACGATCAAGGTGGAGTCGCAGGAAGGAAAAGGGAGCACATTCGTTTTTACTTTGCCGGTTACTAAATAGGAGGCACATGTGGATAAAAAAATTTTAATCGTCGATGATGATGTGAATATGCGCGAAATGTTGTATAACGCATTCAGCCGGCAGGGTTACAACGTGATAACTGCCGCTGACGGCAAAGATGCAATCCAGATCGTGTGGGCAAAGAAGCCCGATCTTATTCTCTTGGATTTTGATATGCCGGGGATAAACGGTATAGAGGTGTTAAAAAAGATAAGAGAACAGGATGCCAGAACAAAAATCGTAATGCTTACCGGCTTAGGGACGGATGAATTAGAAAAACAAGCCCGTTCTTTGGGCGCTTCAGGGTTTTTGCGCAAAACATTGGGTTTAGAGATCCTCACCAGGGCCGTTAATGAAATATTAGTGGAAAAAAAGTATGCGAAAAATAAGATCCTCGTGGTCGATGATGAAAGTTCGATTGTTACGGTGCTTAAGGAATTTCTGACGAAAAAGGGCTATGATGTCGCCGTTGCGTCCAACGGCGAAGATGCGCTGGCGTCGTTTAAGGGTTCAAGGCCGATGCTGGTGCTTTTGGACATTAATTTGGGCGGGATGGACGGGATGGTGGTTTTAAAGCGTATCCGGGAAATTGATCAGGATGTCGGTGTCGTAATAACGACCAGCGTTAATGATCCGAAAGTACTCGAAGACGCGAGGAAAATGGGGGTTTATGAATATGTGATGAAACCCTTTACGCTGGATTATCTGGAAACAGTCGTGCTTACTCGTTTGGCGATCGTTGCGGCGGTAGTCGGATAAAAAAGGAGAAAAGATGATAAAAATTTTAATCGCAGATGATGATGAAGATACTTTGACGGTGATGAGCGAGAGTTTAAAGGCAAGGCGCTATGATGTTTCCTGCGCGTGCAACGGAGAAGATTGTATCAAGACGGTGATGGCGGAAAAACCGGATGTGTTGGT
>Ga0265342_10000161_pt1 | contig 75750 bp, 67 predicted proteins | sample 4CB327metaG_FD_203125 | JGI IMG/M metagenome (GOLD analysis project Ga0265342, IMG submission 203125) | Rhizosphere microbial communities from Carex aquatilis grown in University of Washington, Seatle, WA, United States - 4-CB3-27 metaG | ecosystem: Host-associated > Plants > Roots >...
AGCATTGAGGAATTTTCCGCCCCCGGCACTGCTTCAGCTAATCCTCTAATCCGAATGCAGAGTACTGAACTGAAGTAACGAGGTATGTGGTACGGAAGTACCATTTACGTAGTCGGAGTGAATCGAAATCCCGAACTTCTTTAGAATGTTATTGGTATGAAAAGTTGCTGTGCTCTTTCCGCCAACTGGACCAAAGTACGGGATGATGCATTGGGCGAATCTAATATCGATGGGAACCTCCACATTAAGTTACAGAAACTTCGCACCCATGCACTGATTCCCAAGAGCATCGCCATTCGCAGTTTCGTCTATCACTTAACTACCGGACTACCCCGTGAAATTAAGGACGCCTGGACAAGTCTATTATGAGCAAACCGATGGATTCACATCTGTTTACAGTGGAACCAAATCAGCCGTGGTCGCGCTCACGCCCTTCCTACAGGCCGGAACCGGGAAGACAGCACATTCCTTCCACACTGTTCTTGAGGATGCATCGCCGTTTTGCAATGAAACCAATCGCATGCGGTACTTCCGACCTCAGCAAAGCGCTAAAGGTCATGACTCCGATGAGGCCAGATCTTCGTCTTTCGTTTCGCGAATCGAAAGCAGTCCGACCAGTGTTAGCAGCGCCGCTGCGGAGAGATAGTAGCCGACATATTGCAGTCCGTAGTTTTTTGCAAGATATGTGGCGATGTATGGTGCGAGAGAGGCGCCCAGGATTCCGGCAAAATTAAATGCGAGCGAGCTGCCTGTGTAGCGCACCGGCGTGGGAAACAGTTCGGAAAGCACTGTGCCCAGCGGTCCGTACGTTAGCCCCATCAACGACAGCCCCAGCGCCATCATGGCCACCGCCCCCGCAGTGCCCGCAGCAAACATAGGCGCCATCACCAGACCGAAAACAGCAATCGCTGCCGTGATCCAGAGCAGGGTGCGGCGTCGGCCTCGCTCCGCCAAGATCGCAGAGATAGGAATCGTCACCGCGAAGAAAAAGATGCAGAACAGTTGCATCACCAGAAACTTCTCGCGGCTGAAGCCGAGCGCGCTGGTGCCCCATGAAAGCGCGAACACCGTCATCAGATAAAAGAGAACGAACGTCGCGAGACAAAGCATGATTCCCGACAGCAGCGTCTTCGTATAGTCTCGAAAAACCACAACCATCGGAACCTTCACCTGCTCCCTGCGCTGGAGCGCTTCCTGAAACACGGGAGTTTCGGTGATGGTCAGCCGCACGTAGAGTCCCAGGAATACCAGCACTGCGCTTGCCAGAAACGGAAGCCGCCAGCCAAATGCGAAGAACTGTTTGTCGCTAAGAAATCGCGAGAGCACCAGAAAAACGCCGCCCGACAGAAAAAATCCGATGGGAGCTCCCAGCTGCGGAAACATGCCGTACCAGGCCCGCTCTGTGGGAGGAGCGTTCTCAATCGCAAGGAGCACTGCGCCTCCCCATTCTCCTCCGAGACCGAGTCCCTGCCCAAACCTGCACAACGCCAGCAGCAGCGGCGCGGCAAAGCCAATTGTGCCGTAGGTCGGCAGCGCTCCAATGGCAACTGTGGATAGCCCCATTGTCGATAGCGCTACCACCAGTGTCGTCTTCCGCCCGACGCGGTCGCCAAAATGGCCGAACAAAGCCGACCCGATCGGCCGCGCCAGAAACGCAATCCCAAACGTTGCCAGCGAAGCAAGCATCGCCGAAGCCGGATCGGACTTCGGAAAAAACAATGCCGGAAAAACGAGCACTGCCGCCGTCGCATAAATGTAAAAATCGAAAAACTCGATGGTCGTGCCTATCAGGCTGGCAAATAAGACTTGTCGTGGCGAGTTGACGGGTTTTTCAACCGTGGCGTGGGCCGTGCTCATCGAATCTCCGAAGTGCCGCAGTATAACACCTTAATTCTGGGTCAACGCCGCGCCACATTTGCAGCTTCACTTCCAAGCGCGCAGACTGGCACAATGATGACCGTTTTATAGTAGCCTTGTGGGTTCCGGCATTTGCACCTGAACTTCACATGACCACGCGCCAGGAAAAAACAACAATCCTCGTCGTCGAAGACGAAGCCAAAATGCGGCGGCTGCTTGAGCTGCAACTCGGCGAGGAAGGTTTCGTCGTTCACTCAGCGCCGGACGCGGAAGCAGGCCTGCAACTTTTGGTCCGCGAGAAGCCCGACCTCGTGGTGACCGACCTTCGCCTTCCGGGCATGAGCGGCCTGGAATTTTTGCAGGCGGTAAAGCGCGTGAACGCCGCATTGCCCGTGATCATGATGACCGCGCACGGCACGGTCGAAGCGGCCGTCGAAGCGATGAAGGTGGGCGCGAGCGACTTCGTAACCAAACCGTTTTCGCTCGCCGAGTTGGTGCTGGTGATTCGCAAGGAGCTCGATTCGCACCGCCTGCGTGAGGAAAACCGGTCGCTGCGCGAAGAGTTGGGGCATCGCTACTCGTACGCCAATATCGTCGCACAGAGCGACAAAATGCAGGCGGTCCTCGCGCTGGTCGAGCGCGTAGCTCCCACCAATTCCACGGTATTGCTGGGCGGAGAAAGCGGCGTCGGAAAAGACCTGATCGCGCGCGCGATTCACGAGCATTCGCAGCGCGCCTCCGGACCGTTTATCAAAATCAACAGCACTGCGATCCCGGAAAATTTATTGGAGAGCGAACTATTCGGATACGAAAAGGGAGCATTCTCCGGCGCAACGACCAGCAAGCCGGGAAAATTTGAGCTGGCCGATAAGGGCACGCTCTTCCTAGACGAAATCGGTGATGTACCCGGGGCGATTCAGGTGAAGCTCCTGCGCGTGCTGCAGGACCGCGAATTCGAACGCCTCGGCGGAACGAAAACGCACAAAGTGGATGTGCGCCTCGTCGCCGCCACCAATCGCGACCTGCGCGCCGCGCTCGAGGAAGGCACGTTCCGCGAGGACCTCTACTACCGCCTGAACGTCGTTGCCATCGATATCCCTCCACTGCGCGATCACAAGGAAGACGTCCCCGCGCTGGCGAATTTCTTCCTGGAGCGTTACGCGCGCGAATCTGCAAAATCCATCGCCGGAATCGCACCGGAGGCGATGAAGAAGTTGATGGATTATCACTGGCCGGGAAATGTCCGCGAGTTGCAAAACATCATCGAGCGCGGCGTCACACTTTCCTCAGCGCCTCCCGCGGGAAAATCTCCGGGAACCGCGCTAGGCCCCGCCGACATTTATTTGGACGATCAGCCCGCGCGTCCTATTTCCAATACGCCGCACGTCCTGCCGCCCGGTATGACGCTCGAACAGTGGGAAGACGAAACCATCCGCGAAGCCCTCCGCCGCGCCAACGGCAATAAGAGCCAGGCCGCCCGTGCCCTCGGCCTCTCGCGCAACGCTTTGCGCTATCGATTGTCAAAATTAGGCGTGCCGGACACAACCGAAAATTAGGCGGCATTTCCTTTCCTTCCGCCCGCTTACATGGCTGAAATCCACCATCTGTGCTTCAGAACCACCGAATCTTGATTCCATACGGAAAATTGTCAGGCGTTCGAGCTCCTGTAAGCACCTGAAAATAGATAAGTTATTAATTATTCAGGGTTGACCCAGTTTGGCATAGGGGATGCATTCATCCAAGGGGAGTGTAGCTGAACTTATGACGCGCAATTGCAGGAGGCAGACGATGAAACGCTATCTCGGAGGTCTCGCAACGGTTCTCTTGTTCGGGGCCTCGATCCTTGGATTGAGCGCGACGGCGTACGCGCAGTACCCAAAGAATCCGCAGCAACAGGATCCGCAGCAGCAGCCCGAGGAGATTCCCGCGCAGTATCCGCCCCAGCAGCCACAGCAGGGCACGCCCCCGCAGGGTGGCCCGCAGCAGGGGATGCCTCCGCAGGCCAATCCGCAGCAACCCCAGGACGGCCCCGGCGCGGCGCGCATTAGTTTCATTCATGGCGATCTGACGACGCAGCGCAGCGATTCCACCGAATGGGTTGCGGCCACGCTGAATACCCCGGTAGTACCCGGCGACCACGTTTCGACGGGCAAAAATTCGCGCGGAGAAATTCAGCTCGATCACGCCAACGTTTTGCGCCTCTCCGATGAGTCGTCGGCGAATATCGTGACCCTCTCGCGCACGCAGATTCAGCTGCAGGTGGGACAGGGCCTGGTGAACTACGATGTGCTGCGGGGCAGCGAAGCCGATACCGATATTCAAACGCCCAACGTTGCGATCCATCCGCAAGCAGGCGAAAGCAGCTTCCGAATTCAGGTGAATTCGGACAACGAAACCGTCATCGATGTCCGCAAAGGCTCCGCGGAAATCTCCACGCCGCAGGGCAGCACGCGCGTTGAAAGAGATCAGCGCATCACGATTCAAGGTAATGCGGACAACGCTCAATACAACGTTTCCGCTGCCTACAGCAAAGACGATTGGGACAAATGGAACAGCGATCGCGACCGCGTGATCGAAAGCGCTTCAAGCTGGCAGCACACGAATCCTTACTACACCGGAAGCCAGGACCTCGATACGTATGGACAGTGGAACAATGTTCCCGACTACGGCTCGGTGTGGTTTCCATCCGCAGATGCGGGGTGGGCGCCGTACCGCGATGGCCGCTGGGTTTTTGAGCCCTACTATGGCTGGACCTGGGTTTCCTACGAACCCTGGGGCTGGGCTCCTTATCACTACGGACGGTGGTTCGTGTACGGCGGGCGCTGGGGCTGGTGGCCGGGACCCGTTTACGGCGGATATCGTCCGATCTGGGCGCCGGCATACGTTTCCTTCCTGGGATTCGGCGGTCGTGGCTGGGGAGTGAATGTTGGCTTCGGATTCGGCGGCGGATTCGGCAGCATCGGCTGGCTGCCAATCGGTCCGGGCGACCGGTTCTACCCATGGTATGGCCGTGGCGTGACCCGCGTGAACGTCGTCAACGTCTACAACATCCACAATAATTTCGGCGGCGGTGTTGAACCCCTGCGCGGTGGAGGACGAGGCTTCTCGAATGTCGACCGGGCCTTCAACGACGAACACGTCCGCAGCGGAATAAGCTCGATGGGTGCCGATCAATTCGGACGAGGGCGCGTTCCGACGCAGCAACAGAGATTCGACGCCGGCTCGTTGCGGCAGGCCAGCATGATGACCGGCGCAAGTCCGGTGACGCCGTCGCGCGAGAGTTTCCGCCCTTCAGATCGGCAGGTAAGTTCAAGCGCGATTCCGAATCGCACAAGCACCAATCAGCGTTTCTATACTCCCTCTGGCCAGAGCGCGCAGCAAAATGTGGCTCGCCCGGGTTTCCGCAGCTTTGGCCCAACTAATGCCAGCAGCCTGAACTCAGGATCGAGCGCGCCCCGGCAAGTCCAGGGGAGCACGCAGGCACAGCGCAGCTTTACTCCGCCCTCGTCGCAACAGGGGCAATCGGTTCGGTCCACGCGACCCGGTTGGAGGACGTTTACCCCAACCTCTGGCGGGACTCAACCCAATACGGCCGCCAGGACCTATGGAGGACAGAGCGGCGCACAATCGCGCTCCTATCCTCCTCAACCATCCGAATCGCCCAGGCAGAATCAGAATTATTCGAGGGGGAGTTCAGGAAATTACGGCTACAGCAGGCCGCCGCTCAACATGCAGCAGCCCGTCGTGACGCCGCGAAGTTCTCCTGCTCCGCAGGTGCATAGTGCGCCGAGCGGCGGAGGCAGTCGCGGCGGTTACTCTGGGGGCGGTTCGCGTGGTGGGGGCGGGTCTTCCTCTGGACACAGCCATCATTGATCTTCCTGTCCCGGCCAAAAGCCGGCCTTCACTCACCGTCAGGAGGCTCCGGAGGGAGCCTCCTGTTCCTCCCGGATGAGAGAAGAGAGCTTACTTGCAAAATGTCTTGTAAGCGGCATGCACCTAATCGCCGGGCATGTATCATCCCGTAGAGTAGAATGAGACCGAACGGCCGGCTCACGTGAACGCGAAGGCTGAGGGGATACAAAAATGAGAAACCGATCTTCCTTTTTCCTGCTCCTTTTTCTTGCGGTCAGTTTTCTTTCCGCATTTTCGATGACCGCCGCCGCAGACGACGATCCGCCGGGAAGGGTCGCGCGCCTCAATTACATTCAGGGCTCCGTATCGTTCCAGCCGGGCGGCGAGACCGATTGGGTGCAGGCAAATCCCAATCGCCCCCTCACTACTGGTGACAATCTCTGGACCGATCAAAATGCGCGTGGCGAGCTGCATATTGACAGCACAGCGATTCGTCTTTCCGGTCAAACCGGCATTTCTTTCCTGAATCTCAACGACCGCAGTGTGCAGATTCAACTCGCCCAGGGTTCGCTGAGCATTCATGTGAGGAGACTCGATGGCGGCGACGATCTCGAAATCGACACGCCGAATCTTGCATTCACTGTGGAGCGCCCGGGGGAATACCGCATCGACGTGGACCCGAATGGCCAGTCCACAAACGTCACCGTGCGTGAAGGCGAAGGCGAGGCTACCGGCGGCGGCAGCAACTTCCATTTGGATTCCGGCGAGAGCGCCAGCGCATCCGGCACCGATACGCTGACCTTTGATGTGGGTCAAGCCGGAGGGCCTGACGAATTCGACCAGTGGTGCAGTTCGCGCGACGATCGCGAGGAGCATGCCCAATCCGCCCGCTACGTTTCCCGCGACGTCATCGGCTATGAAGACCTTGATGATTACGGCAACTGGAGAAACGTTCCGGACTACGGCACGGTTTGGTTTCCCTCACGAGTCGCCGCAGGCTGGGCACCTTATCGCTTCGGCCATTGGGTCTGGATCGAACCGTGGGGCTGGACCTGGGTCGAGGACGAACCGTGGGGCTTCGCGCCATTTCATTACGGACGCTGGGCCGTTGTCGGCGGAGGCTGGTGCTGGGTGCCGGGGCCAGTTGTCGTTCGCCCCGTTTACGCACCCGCACTCGTGGCGTTTGTTGGCGGACCGCGATTCGGTCTGTCACTTTCAATCGGTGGCGGAGGAGGCGGAGTCGCCTGGTTCCCGCTGGGCCCGCGCGAGGTCTATGTTCCCGGCTACCGCGCCAGTCAGCGTTACGTGCAGAACGTGAACGTCACGAACACCACAGTGAACGTCGTCAACGTGACCAATGTGTACAACAATGTGAACGTCAGAAATGTGACGTACATGCACCAAAATAATGTTGCCGCCGTCACCGCGGTTTCGCATGACACGTTTGTGAATGCGCGTTCTGTAGGCGCGGCCAACGTTCGCATCAACCAGCAGCAGCTTCAAGGCGCGGAGATTCAGCGCGGCGTTTCGGTAGTGCCGGAACGGAGAAGCGTCGTCGGTGCAGGCGCGCCCACGACAGTAAGGCCGCCGGACGCAGCCATGAGGCGCGAAGTGATCGCCAAGCAGCCGCCCGCTGCTCCGCCGGTGTCATTCCAGCGCAGGCAGCAGGCGCTGGCAGCGAATCCCGGTAGCGCCCCCACACAGCAGCAGATGGATCAACTGCGCGGGCAAGAGCAGCAACAACCGAATAGCCGCACCTTTACCCCATTTGGCCGGGGCAATCAGAACGCGCCGCAACCTGGAAATGTCCCGCAGCAACAGCAAGCAAATCCGCAGCGCGGAGCGCGGGTGCAGCAACAGCCGCCCACAGGAACATTTATTCCACCGGTCCGAGGGAATCAGGCGCCCACGCAGCAACAACAACCACCACCGCAACCGGGGAACGCTCCGCAGCAGCAACCAGTGAATCCGCAGCGCGGAGCACAGGTGCAGCAACAGCCGCCCACAGGAACATTTATTCCACCAGTCCGAGGGAATCAGGCACCCACGCAGCAACAACAACCACCACCGCAACCGGGGAACGTTCCGCAGCAGCAACCGGTGAATCCGCAGCGCGGCGGACAGGTGCAGCAACAGCCGCCCACAGGAACATTTATTCCACCAGTCCGAGGGAATCAGGCGCCCACGCAGCAACAACAACCACCACCGCAACCGGGGAACGCTCCGCAGCAGCAACTGGTGAATCCGCAGCGCAGTGGACAAGTGCAGCAACAACCGCCCACTGGCACGTTCACTCCGCCGAACCGAGGCAATCAGAATCTGCCGCAACCAGGAAGCGCCCCATCGCCGCATGTAATGCCTCAGCGCCCGCAAGAGGTGCCACAACAGCCGGCGCAGCAAACGCAACCGCCGGTGAGATTCGCCCCTCCGGCGCGCGTGAACGAAGACACCTATCGCCCCCATCAGTTTGAGAAGCCGCAGGCGACAGCGCCGCCTCCGAGCTCGAGCACGAAGGCCCCGGAGAAGGCCCCCGAGAAAGCTCCCGAGCGTGGGCAACCACAGGGACAGCAAAACAACAAACCGGCAGGCGGGGAGCAGGAGCGCAGGCAGTCTCACTAAGTCGGTCGTCCGTGAAATTGGTTGGGTGTCCGGTAGCGCCCCGCAGTGAACCGCACTGCGGCGCGCTCTCCCTTATTGTTTGCCGGATGTTCCCGAAGCCGCTTTAGAATCCGCGGCAGGCGGTGTTGACGCCGAGTTAGCCTTCTTCACCACCACAATATTTTCCAGCCAGACATCATCACCACTCACCACCACGTCGGAAGTGATGGTGTCGTTCGGTGCCAGCGAATCGAGCATGTTTGGAGCCTTGACGGCATATCCCATCGTCATCGCCATCATGAATCCCGGAATCTCCCCGTGATCCACCACCACCTGTTTCTTATCCTTGTCGATGGATATCACCGTCCCATGCAACTGGTACCGCCGCACTCCCGAGTCCTGCGCCGGCGCCGCCGGCTTCGACGTCCCGCACCCGGCCATCAGCGCGGAGACAGACAACCCCGCCAGAATGGCGATAACGACTGGCATGAAGCGTGAATAAGATTTAGCGCGGTCTGACATCTACATTCCTCCCATTAGGTTGCTATTGGAGCGCCTTCGAATGAAATAATGTACCAGCGAAGCTTTTTTGGCCATCACGAATTCAGCGAAACTGTCCCCCACGAAATAATCCACATGGGAATTGGTCTTACCGCCGCAAGGTAGTCTCCCAATTCAAATTTGGCTACGGCATTCAAGCGGGTGAACCCTGGGAACGCCAATCTCCCGATTGGCGGGTTTGCCCTCGGTTTTTAACAAATCAAAACCGCGGGCAATCGGGAGATTGGCGTTCCCAAGCTGGATTCCGAAGCCGCAGCCTCTCATTCCTTGGAACGCATTTCTCTAGATCAGGATACTACCGACCGCAACCCGCGATTGCAGGAACAATATCGCTGGCGTAGACTCCTTGTACCATCGCACCAGCGCTCCCGTTCCCCGGTAGCTCAACGGTAGAGCATTCGGCTGTTAACCGAAGGGTTGCAAGTTCGAATCTTGCCCGGGGAGCCATTCTAGTCTTTGCCCCACATTGGACTCACGCATCCTCCCGGAAGTCTCGTCAACTCTGTCTTGTAGCCTAAGTCGGCCTGCCGCGCACTGCTCCCCGGTACAGCTTTCGAAAAGGGCACACGATGCCAGTTTCGCATTTAACGAAGTATTTCCAGATGATACGTTTGGACAAACTGGGGCATAGTGCCTGATGGCGCGACGGCATTTGTCGGAGGAATAAGTGCGCAGTGCAGGGCCAACCCTAAAGCGCCAGGCCAACAGGTCCGTCGAACAGATTCGCCTTGCAGGTTTGCTCGGCGCAGTTTCTTTGCTGATCCTGTTTGCTGCAACCGCGGCGAACGCTCAGATTTCTCCCGGGCCGCTCTCGAAGGCTCATCAATCCCTGAACGGCGCGACGCAATGCGCCTCCTGCCACCAGTTCGGCGCCAGCACGCCGACGTTCAAGTGCCTCGACTGCCACAAAGAAATCGCGCAGAGGCTGGCCAATCATCTCGGTTTCCACGCTCAGATTGGAATGAAAAATCCAAATGGCCATGATTGCGTGCGATGCCACCTCGAACACAATGGAACCGATTTTACACTGGTGCACTGGGAGCCATCCCTCCGGCAGTTCGACCATAAGCTCACCGGCTATCCTCTTGTGGAGAAGCACGGCGGCGTCGCATGCGAGAAATGTCACACGCTAGCGCACATTGCACCTGCAGAACGGGCGCTGATTCAGAAGAAGGACCTCTCCTATTCCTATTTGGGACTTTCGACAAATTGCGTTACTTGCCACACCGACCCCCACAAAGGCCAGCTTGGCAACGATTGCCAGCGGTGCCACAATTTTACGGATTGGAAACAGGCCCAGCAGTTCGATCATTCGAAGACAAAATATCCGCTGACTGGCATGCACACGCAAGTTGCCTGCAGCAAATGCCACATCCCTTCCGGGCCAGATCAAACGGTAAAATTCACGGGACTCAAATTCGATACCTGCACGGCTTGCCATACGGATCCGCACAAGGGAACCTTCAAGGCCGCCTGCGAAACCTGCCATACCACCAGCGGGTGGAAGAAGGTCAACAATCTGTCTGTCCAGTTCGACCATTCGAAAACGAAATATCCGCTGGTCGGGATGCACCTGAAGGTCGGTTGCGGCGATTGCCACGCGGGCGGAGATTTTAAACGCCCCATAGCTTTCGCCCAATGCGCGAATTGCCATTCCCCCGATCCCCATAAGGGGCAGTTCCAGGCGCGGGTGAGCAAAGGGGAATGTTCGGAGTGTCACAACGTCAATGGCTGGAAGCCGTCGCTATTTGGTGCGAAGGAACATGCGACATCCCACTATCCGCTGGAGGGAAAACATGCGGCTGTGGCTTGCGAAAAATGCCACACACCCGCGGGCAAAGACACGATTTACAAAGTGAAATTCGCGGCCTGCACGGATTGCCACCAGGATGCGCACGATAAGCAATTCGCCGCTGCGCCCTACCAGAATCGCTGCGAACAGTGCCACACCGTAAAGGATTTTCATCATTCGACGTTTACAATTGCGAAGCACAAGGACACGCGTTTCCTGCTCACCGGAGCCCATGTCGCCGTCTCCTGCGCCGATTGCCATAAAGCCGGATTGGGCGGCAGAACCGACAAGATCCTGCCCTTCCATTTTGAGGATCGCACTTGCACGGCATGCCACACCGATCCGCACAAGGGCGAGTTCAAGGAGCGCATGGCGCAGAAGCGCGCGGACGGAAGACCTTTGGGCTGCGAAGCTTGTCACAACACGCGATCGTGGATCGATGTCAGGAGCTTCGATCATTCGAAGACGAAATTTGCGCTGGTTGGCGCGCATCGTGCGGTCGTTTGCGGCGATTGCCACAAGCCTGTTCAAGGGACGCACGAAATTCAGTTCAAAGGGACGCCGCAGGCTTGTGAGGCATGCCATACCGATCCTCACGCAGGGCAATTTGTTGTGAAGGATGGAATTACCAAATGCGGGGACTGTCACATCGTCCAGCGATGGACGCCGTCAACGTTCGATCATGATAAGCGCACGCAATTCCCGCTGCAAGGGGGGCATGCCAACGTTGCATGTTCGATGTGTCACGCGCTGCAACGCGAAGTGCAGGGGAAGACTGTCTTGTTCTATAAACCGACGTCCCGGAGTTGTGCTGACTGTCATGGACCCGATGTTCGTCCACTCTAGCCGGGAAAAAGGCAAAGCCTCGCGTTTCCATGTAGATAGGACATGACCCTTAACTGTCCTTAGGCTCAGTTGTTTACGCTGTCCTATGGGAGTATTGTTTCAGAATCCAGTTCCCCTCATGGGGTCGGAGATTTTCTAAAGTCTTTCGGAGCAATGATTTCGAGAGTATCCAAGCCCCGCAGGTGGCTCGTGCTCTTCGGTCTGGCACTAGCCTTCGCACTACCAGCGGCCGCTCAACGGCAGCCTAGCCGGAGTCCGCACGGTCCACTTGCGATTCCTTGTGAGAATTGCCACACGAGCACGAGTTGGACACCGATTCGGGCTGTTCCTGAATTCAACCACGACGCCACGCGATACCCGCTGCGCGGAATGCACGAAAAAGTTTACTGCACCGAGTGTCACCTCAAGCCGGTTTTCAAGGATGTGGGCAAGAACTGCGCGGATTGCCACGCGGATATCCACCGCCGTCAATTTGGCGCCAATTGCGCCCAGTGCCACAGCCCCCTCGGCTGGCAGGTTTCGGTGGACTCGATGAAGCAGCATTTCAACCGATTCCCCCTTCTGGGGGCACACGCCGTCGTGGAATGCCAGGAGTGCCACAAGAACGCGGCCGCCGGACAATACATTGGCCTTTCGACGGCCTGCTCATCCTGCCACTTGTCGGATTATCAGAAGACCGTCAATCCCAATCACGTGGCGGCTAAGTTCTCCACCACCTGCGAAACCTGCCATATTTCCTTCGATACCTGGCTGAACGCGAATTTCGACCACAGCACGACGGGTTTTCTGCTGGCCAACGGCCATGCCAACGTTCCATGCGCTTCCTGCCATCTGAACAACAACTACAATTTGACCATCGCGCCGACCGATTGCGGCAACTCCGGCTGCCACTTGAGCACATGGCAACAGACCAACAATCCTGTGCATCCGACGGCCGGTCCGGCGTTTGCGATCGCGAATTGCTCCACGTGCCATACAACTGTAAGCTGGACTACGGCCACGTTCGATCACAGCACGACGGGTTTTCCACTCACCAACGGCCATGCCAATGTGGCTTGCGCTTCCTGCCACATCAACAACAACTACACATTGACGACTGCGCCGACCGATTGCGGCAACTCCGGTTGCCACCTGACGACCTGGCAGCAGACGAATAATCCCGTGCACTCCACTGCGGGAGCACCGTTTGCTGCCGTCAATTGTGCGTCGTGCCACAATACCGTCAGTTGGATGACCGCGACGTTTGACCACAGCACGACAGGGTTCGCACTGACCGGCACGCACATGTCACCTACACCGACGCCTTGCACGTCCTGCCACATCAATAACAACTACACGCTTAGTTCGACGGATTGTTATAGCTGCCATCAGGCGGCGTTCGTCAGCACCACGACAATCGGCGGGAACGTGCCCAATCACGTTACTGCCGGGTTCCCAACTACGGCCACAGCCTGCGCGACGTGCCATCCGATCACCACGTGGTCCGCAGGAGTGTTCGACCACAATGCGACCGGCTTCCCGCTGACCAATAGCCATGCCACGGTTGCCTGCGGTTTGTGCCACATCAACAACAACTATGCTCTGAATATCGCGCCGACCGATTGCGGCAACTCGGGCTGCCACTTGACGACCTGGCAGCAGACTAACAATCCAGTGCACTCAACTTCGGGAGCGGCATTTGCCGCGGCAAACTGTTCCACATGCCACACGACAGTGGGTTGGGATGCCGCCTCATTCGATCACAGCGTGACTGGATTCACGCTGACCGGCACGCACATGTCTCCGACGCCGACGCCCTGCGCCTCCTGCCACATCAATAACAATTACACGCTGAGCTCGACTGATTGCTATGGCTGCCACCAGGCAGCGTTTGTCAGTACCACGACGATTGGCGGGACCGTACCGAACCACGTCACGGCTGGGTTTCCAACCACAGCTTCGGCCTGCGCCACGTGCCATCCGATCACGACATGGTCTGCCGGAGTTTTCGACCACAACGCGACTGGATTTCCACTGACCAATAGTCATGCCACAGTGGCTTGCAATCTGTGCCACATCAACAACAACTATTCTCTGAATATCGCGCCGACTGCTTGCGGCACTTCCGGTTGTCATCTCACCGACTGGCAGACAACGAATGCCCCGCCGCATCCCACGGCTGGAGCCGCATTCGCGGCGGCGAATTGCTCGACGTGTCACACAACGGTTACATTCAATACGGCTACATGGGATCACGGGACAACTGGATTCACCCTAACAGGGACGCACATGTCTCCGGCTCCAACTCCGTGCGCTTCATGCCATATCAACAACAATTACACGATTGCTTCAACGGACTGCTATGGATGCCATCAGGCCGATTTCATCAGCACCACGACGATCGGTGGGAGCGTTCCGAACCATGTAACGGCGGGATTTCCGACAACGACGGCACAATGCGCCTCGTGCCATCCGATCACCACATGGGCCGCGGGAGTTTTCGATCACAGCACGACGGGTTTTCCACTCACCAATAGTCATGCGACGGTCGCCTGCAATCTGTGCCACGTCGGCAACAACTATGCACTGAATATCGCCCCGACCGCTTGCGGGACTTCCGGTTGCCATCTAACGGACTGGCAGACGACCAATGCTCCTCCGCACTCCGTTGCGGGAGCTGCATTCGCCGCAGCGAACTGCTCCACCTGCCATTCGACGGTGAGCTGGACCACGGCTACGTTCGACCACAGCACGACCGGGTTTGCATTGACGGGCATGCACGTTTCTCCCACACCGACGCAATGCATCTCCTGCCACATTGCCAACAACTACACGCTGAATACCACCGCGTGCTATGGATGCCATCTGGCCGACTGGAACTCGACCGCTACGCTAGGCGGCGCAGTTCCGAATCACATTACAGCAGCGTTTCCAACGGACTGTTCGATCTGCCATTCCACGACGAATTGGACCAGTTCCACATTCAATCACAGCACAACCACGTTTCCGCTGACCGGCGCGCACACCACCGTTGCCTGCGCCTTGTGCCACGTGAACAGCAATTACAGCGGCACGTTGCCAACCGATTGTTACAGCTGCCACACTACCGATTGGAACAGCACCCAGACTCTTGGTGGCACGGTTCCGAATCACGTCACGTCCGGATTTCCAAAAACCTGCGATACCTGCCACACGACGACCAACTGGCTGGGCGCGACATTCGATCACAGTACAACAGGCTTTGCATTGACTGGCGCGCACACCACCGTGGCCTGCAATCTCTGCCACACAACTTCGAATCCGCCGCCGATCGATTGCTACAGTTGCCACACAGCGGACTGGCAAAGCACTTCCACTCTTGGTGGAAATATCCCGGATCACACCGGCGCCGGTTTCCCGGCGGCGAGCACGTGCTCGACCTGCCACAACACGACGGCCTGGACCACGGCAACCTTCAACCACACTTGGTGGAGAATCCCACACCAATCCGCAACCTGCGCAACGTGCCACCAAACTCCCGGCCTGCCCACGAACTTCACGACGTTCAATTGCACAAATGGCTGCCATGCCTTGAACCAGTGGACGGGAGACCATTCAGGGGTGAAGGGTGCGGTTTACGGGCCAATGACCTGCACCGCCTCGGGATGCCACCCCAATGGATAGGCGGCTGGAGCAGTGCGCACGTCTGCTATGCCGCACAATGGCGGCCGGAGCGGTACTATTCACCGCGCAGACAATACTGTTCGCGCAAAGTCAATCCGCGCAGACAGCGCCATCCGATCTGTCAACGAATCCCACCGTTGCGCCGGCAAGAGTGCCCGCGAAATCTCCCGTCACGGCAAGAAATATTTTCCGTGTCAAGTATATTTCGGAAAGCTCCGTCTATCTCGATGCCGGGAACAATGAGGGTCTTGAAGAGGGCATGCTGTTGCACCTAGTGCACCCCGACCCGAACGGCGGAACAACCGATGCCGTAAGGTTTCAAGGACAGGAACCGATCGCCGATGTGCGCATTTTTTCCGTGGCAGACTCCTCCTCAGCGGCGGAAATTGTTAAATCGACCGAAGACCTGGTGGTGGGGGACATTGCGTATCTGGACCCCGAAAGCGTCCACGTCCGCGAAGATAAGACCAACGCCGCCGAATCGGAAAACTATCCCGTCGTCGTCACTTTTTCCTATGGCGATCCGTTGGATGAAGAAGTCCGGGCAACAACTATTCCGCATCCCGAGACGCCCCTCGAAAATCAAATCCGCGGACGAATTGGTTTCGATTTTGGGGAGCTTTCCGAACCCGGCGGTTTCAGCTCGCGCCAAACAGGCCTGATGATTCAGGCCGACATGAGTCGCATTGCGGGCACACACTGGAATTTTACCGGCTATTGGCGCGGTCGGATGAATTCGCAAACCGTCGGCAGTTTCGGCACGACCCCGCCCAACACCCTGACCGATTTAATCAATCGAACCTATCATCTTGGTTTGTATTACCAGAATCCCGATTCGGTCGTCACCATGGGAGTCGGACGCCTTTTTCTCCCTTACGCACCGAGTCTGAGCACCATCGACGGCGGGTTCTTCGGCTACAGAATCACCCAACGTTTGACTGCCGGCGTGTTTGGCGGGTCTACCCCGGACCCGACTTCCTGGAGTTACAACCCCAACCAGAATATCGCCGGAACTTTTGTAAATTACGAAAAGGGTGACTTCGAGCACCAGAAGATCAGCAGCACCTTTGGACTCGCCATGACCGGAATTCAGTGGCATCTCGCGCGCGAATTTGCTTTCCTCGAAAACACATATTCGCTCGGCCGCACGTTTTCCGTTTACAATTCGTTGCAAGCCGATGCTGCGCGCACTACGCCCGCAGGCATTTCCTATAACACTGGCCTGACGCAAAGTTTCACCAGCGTGCGATATCAGCCCATCAATCTTTTAACCTTCAATTTGAACGACAATTACCTTCGCAACTTGCCTACGTTCGATCCGGCGCTGATTGGCACGGGCCTGCTTGATCAATATCTCTTTCAGGGCATCAGTGGCGGCGTGCGCTTCGAATTCCCCTATCGCATCGCTGTATCCACCGACATTGGCCGAAGCAAGAGCAGCACGGATACGGCTTCGTCCTGGAATCAAATGTACGGCATCACGTTCGGTGAAATTCACAACACCGGCCTGCAACTGGACCTGCGATACACGAAGTTCAACAGCTCATTCGGACAGGGCACTTACCAATTTGTTTCGTTGTCCAGAAGCCTGGCGGAGCGCTTTCACGTTCAGGTGCAGGGCGGAATGCAGCACCTAATTTCCAGCTTCAGCGCCAATTCCAACTCAAAATTCGTGACCGGAACCGTCGATTGGACGATCGGGCCCCGATACTTTGTGGAAGGTCTGTACAGCTGGAACGCAGGCACATCGATAAGCTATCGCCAGATGAATGTGACGTTCGGTTACCGGTTTGGAGGGTTCCGCCCGAAATGAAGCTGAATCGCCAATCCGTTTCGAAATTCGCCCACGCTCGGCTTACGTGGCAGTGTGTCATGATTTTGCTTGCCGGCCTTGCGCTCATCGGTGCTCCTAAAGATATAAGAGCCCAGGAACCGGCTGCGCCAGTAGCCGACATTGCAGCCTCTGCAAACGACGCCTTGTCCCGTGCGCGAAAACAGATTCAGGAATACTTCAAGACTTTTTCCGACCTCACCTGCAAGGAAGCCGTCACTCAGCTCGTGCTGAACGGCAGCGGCAGAACCATTTACCGCGAGAATTCAGCCTACAACTATCAATTTCAGACGATCAATCAGAACGGAACGTTCAAATTCAATGAGTCGCGGCAAAATCATAATCCCGCCTTCCGCGATCCCGGACGTACGTTAATGGTCACCACTGGTTTTGCCAGCCTGCTTCTTGTTGCCCATCCGATGTACGAAGCCAGCTATGAGTTCGCGCCCGCCGAGACCGAAACATTTGCCGGAGTCGCCTACACGAAGGTCCGCTTCAAGCCCGTCCCCGGCGCTTCTTCGCCCGCAACCTTGCGCCTGCGCGGCAGAAATTATCCGCTTCCCCTATCTGGAGCGCTTTGGATCGATCCGCAATCCGGCGCTGTGGTGAAGATCGAGACTACGGTCGATTCCAGCCTAAGCGATCTCGGCCTGGCTGGAATGCATAGCGAAGTCCATTTCGCTTTACATCAATTCCGCGAAGAAGGTGAGTCTGCGTGGGTGCCGGAATCGGCTACAATCGACGTTGAGACCCCGCGCCAGCACTGGCGCAACCTCCATCGCTTCACGGACTATAAGAAGTTCGACGTCAATGTTCATGAGGAGATCGGTCCAAATCCATGAGTCAATCAGCGACAATACAAACCGCCATTCTGAATCGGGATACCTCGGAAAGAAAACATCGCCATCGACTCCTGGCCGGGTGGATTGTGGCACTGGCGTTCGTCACCGTTTTCACCGTTTACGGTTTCGATTACTACACGCTCAGCTCGAATGAGCGGCCCTTCTCACCCAAGCACGCTTTGTTGCGGCCAAGCGGCACCATTGGCGTGAACCTCGGTGTCTTCGGCGTGCTCCTGTTTTTCCTGATCTATCTCTACCCGCTGCGCAAGCGCTGGACCTGGCTGGGCAAGCAGGGAAATTCCCGCCATTGGCTGGATTTTCACGTAATCCTCGGCACAGCCGCGCCGCTGGTGATTGCGCTTCATTCCTCGTTCAAATTTGGGGGAATCGCCGGAATGGCTTTCTGGATTATGACGGCTGTCACCCTCAGCGGATTTATCGGCCGGTATTTATATTCTCAAATTCCTCGCTCCTTGAACGCCGCCGAACTGACGATCAAGGAAATTCAGGAGATGGAAGTCAAGCTTCGCTGGGCCGCGGAGGAAAAGCACGAAAGGCTGGGCAACGACCTGATCGATTTGCTGGCATTGCCAACGGCGACTCAAGTCGCGAAAACCTCAATGGTGGTTGCCCTCTGCTGGATGATCTGGCTTGACATAAAACGCCCTTTCCAGGTTTCCTTGCTACGCTTGCAGGCCGGCGGATTCGGTGGTTGGCTTACTTCTCTGTTCGGACTCTTAGCGACGCGCAACGAGCAGCTCGAGCGCGTCATCACCAGTGCGCGGAGGCAGGCGTCCTTATCCAAGCGCGTCCTGTTCCTCTCCCGCACCAAGCAGGTATTCAACTTGTGGCACGTGGTCCATCGCCCGTTCAGCTATTCCTTTGCCTTGCTCGCCATCGTGCATATTATTGTGGTGTTAGGGATGGGGTACAGGTAAACGGGAGGAGATTTTCATGAAGCGATTTGTTCTATATTCAACGCTATTTGCCGTCCTCGCATTCTCAGCCGGTTGCATCAAACAGGCAAACGACACCGACGGCATTCGATTGGGCATCAACCAGCATCTGAGTGCGCTAAAATCGCTCAATCTTTCTGCAATGGATATGAATATTCAAAATCTCTCCGTCCAGGGGAATCAGGCAGAAGCGCAAGTGGAATTTCGCCCCAAGACGGGCGCACCCCAAGGGGCGGGCATGCAGGTCAGCTATAAACTGGAAAAGCAGGATGGAAAGTGGGTTGTGCAAAACAGCCAGCCCGCGGGCGGGGCTATCGAACATCCCAAACCTGGCGAAAATCCTCACCAGAATCCAGCTTCATCGTCGCCGGGGACCTTACCCGACTTCAGGAACCTGGTAAATCCCGGATCCGGTAGTTCGCTGCCGCCGGGACATCCTCCCGTGAATTCACAGGGGAGCATACCTCCACAGTAATTATCTCTGCATGGATATAATCTCGAGCTAGCTGAGCGCAAGAACCTTCTGTTTTGCTTCGCTGCTTCCTTCTGATGTCATATCGCGCATTCCCACTTTGACGCCAATCTTTTTCAGGAATGCCGTAGGCGGTTCTCCCCCTGCGAAGACCCAGACGAAATCGTTGGGAATTTCCTGCAATTTTCCGTCGCCCAAATCCAGAATCGCAGATGCGGAAGTGAATTCGAGGGGGGTGGAATTAAAAATTACCGCGAGTTTTCCTTTTCGAATGCTTTCCTCGATGCGCTTTTCGTTGCGGTCCTTGAGGCGTGTGAAGCATTCCTTGCGATAAGACAGCGTCACCTTATTCCCGACTTGGTTCGCAAGCCCCATCGCAGCCTCGACGGCGCTGTCTCCGCCTCCGACGATCAGAATATTCTTGTTCACGTAATGATCGGTTTCGATCAGCCGGTACATCACTTTTGGCAGGTCCTCTCCCTTGACGCCAAGCTTCCGAGGACTGCCGCCTTTACCGATCGCCAGAACCACGGCGTGGGAGCGATACACACCCTTCGTCGTCATGACCGTGAACAGCCCGTCTTCACCTTTCCTGATTTCTTCCGCCTTTTCGCCGCTGCGGAATTTGAAGTCCACGCGCTGCAGCACTTCATTCCAGAAGGAAAGAAGGTCTTCCTTGGAGAGTTCCGTCTTCTTGAATTTGCCGTAGAGTGGAAGCTCCACGGGACTGGTCATGACCAATTTTTGCCGCGGATATTTTGCGACGGTGCCGCCAATTTCGCCTTCATCGAGCGTAAGGTAGTTCAGTTTTCTTTCGATTGCGCGAAGCGATGCGCTGATTCCAGCTGGCCCTGCGCCCACGATCAGCGCGTCGAGAATATCCACCCCGGCTTTCCTGGCTCGCAGGCTTGATATTCGCGCCGCCACCACATCGATGCATTCGCGGCCCTGGTTGACCGCATTCTTGATCAACGCCAATCCGCCAAGTTCGCCTGCGATGAACATATTCGCAACGCTGGTTTCGTATTCGCCAGTGAGATGCGGCATGTCGGCGCTCATACTCGGACTCGCCATCACCATCGTAATCGCTCCGACAGGGCAAGCCTCCGCGCACAGGCTGTGGCCGATGCACTTATATCCATTCACGATCACGGCCTGCCCCGCCAGCATGGCCAGCACATCGCCCTCGGGACAAACAGTAGTGCACGTCGCGCAGCCGATACAACTGGTCGTATCGATATGTGGATGCTGTGATTGCGGTCCATCCGAGCGAAGACTTCCCTTTTTCGCCGCCTCGTGAGCCCGAGTCTCCTTGGCCTTTTGTTCCTTCAGGTATCGCCGCACGAAAATAATGGTCACGATGGCAGCGATCATCAGGCCGAAGAGGTTATTCATACTTTAATTTTCTCATAAGGATGGAAGCGATACACCACTCGCGCCGGAAATTGTGCCGAGAGTAGCATGGAAGGATTTGAAGAAACATGCTCCGGTGGAATAGACTTAAAATTAAGTGTCACCCGTGACCTGCCACCAGTTCTTGTACTTTTCCTTTCGAGCCTGAGCGCTGGCCTCAATCAATCATATGGATATAGGGCTCTTTCGGCTGGAAAGCTATTACTGATGCAGCAGAGAATCTGCCGGGATTGCAAATATGTAGCCCAAGTAGCCCGACTGAGGGGTAGATTTCAGAATGATTGCGTCGGTAAGCAACGGACGACAAGGCATTTAGGATTTGCAACCTCATCGCTGTTAACCGAAGGGTGGCAAGTTCGAATCTTGCCCGGGAAGCCAAACTCGTAGTTCTATTCTCAATCATCCGCTAGTAAATCAAATCGAAATAAGAGTGCGTGAACAACGCGCACCGGTCGAAATTCTCATAGTGAGCCATCAATGCCACTATTGCTTAAGCCCCAGAACAAAGGCCGGATTGACCTTTGTCATGAGGTCGATGTCCGCCACGGAGATTCCTTCTTTGTGCAGCGCCTCCATAAACTCAAGCAACGCCTGTGGATGGGTTGGGTAATCGACGAAATTTGTGCTGAGGATACAGGACTTCGGCCCTATCTTGCGAATCGCATCCGCAAACTCGCCCATAGTTCGTTCCGGTTCCGATCCGAACGCGTTGCTGTATGCAAATTCAATATAGGCGCCCTCCTGAGCAGCCTGCTGCATCTGCGCGATGGTCATATTGACGACCGGGTCCATCGCACCGGTGACCACGATATGCTTCACTCCTCGCTGATGCGCCTCATGGACGACCATCAACGCTTCCTCCGCCGAATTGTGCCCGGTCTCCAGCAACAGTTCAGGATGCTGGGCAACGAAGTCGATTACCTCTAGCACCGAGGTCAGCAGGTGACCGTCCCTGGACATGGGCACGAGCGTTGTTGAATACGGCCTTCCTTTTCCATCTTTCTTCACCCAGTTGGTAAACGTAACCGCATCGAACGTGGGCATCCAGACAACTTTGCCCCAGCCACCCTTCATCGTCGTCATGCGTTTCACAGCTTCAACGTTGATTCCCCCAGTGGACTGATCCATTTCGATCCCGCCGAATATCTCAATCCCGGGAACTGCCTTCCGCACCATATAGGCCAGCGCGTCGGTCGCTTCCCAGTGATTGACCAGCACGAATCCTCGTATGCCGCTTTTCTTGAACAACCGCGCCAAATCATCGGCGTCGATGGCCCGTGCGACGTTGTCCGGCGAAACATGCACGCGAGTGTCGATTGCACCCCTTAAATTCAATTCAGACTGTGCATGCGCGGAGAGAGCGAGCAGAAATAACAAGATCCAGGCCCGGCTCATTTTTTGAATGAGGGCGGACAAAAAATGCGAGTTCATCTCCCCGTCCTTTCGCGCCGGTCCGCTGACGTCTGCCGGAGGGCGACAGTTTCGCGCAGATACTCACTCCGGAGTTCGTTTATTCGAACGCCGTTCAACGTAATTAACTTTCAACCTCTGCCGCGATGGCCTTCCCCAGGATTTCAGTCGTAGCTTTGCCGCCAATGTCGGGAGTGCAGACTTCGGGTTTCGCGATTACATCTTCAATAGCTTTTTCGATCGCGGCCGCTGCCCGCTCCTCACCAAAATGGCGAAGCATCATTGCCGCTGACCAGATTTGCCCGATCGGATTTGCAATTCCTTTTCCGGCAATGTCCGGTGCCGAACCGTGAACCGGTTCGAACATCGAGGGATACTTCCTTTCGGGATTTAAATTGGCGGAGGGAGCGATTCCAATGGAGCCCGCTATGGCCGGCCCGAGATCGGAAAGAATGTCCCCAAACAGGTTCGATCCCACGACCACATCGAACCAATCGGGATGGCGCACAAAATGCGCCGTAAGAATGTCCACGTGATATTGATCGGTCCGCACATCGGGGTATTCCCGGGCAATGGCGTGGAAGCGTTCATCCCAGAAAGGCATCGTATGAATAATGCCGTTGGATTTCGTGGCGGAAGTTACGTGCGACTTCCGTTTGCGAGCTAGCTCGAACGCGTATCGGAGGATTCGGTCCACGCCGCGCTTGGTGAAGATGCTTTGCTGAATCGCCATCTCGTCGTCGGTGCCGGGGAAAACTCTCCCGCCCACGTCTGAATATTCGCCTTCGTTGTTTTCGCGAACCACGCAGAAATCGATCTCCCCGGGCTGCCTGTTCTTGAGCGGCGTTTCGATGCCTTTCAGCAGGCGCACCGGACGCAAATTCACGTACTGTTGAAATCCGCGGCGAATCGGAATCAGCAGTCCCCAAAGAGAAATGTGGTCGGCGACGCCGGGATAGCCCACAGCGCCCAGGAAAATCGCGTCGAATGGACGAAGCTGCTTCAGCCCGTCGTCGGGCATCATTTTTTCTGTTCTTAGGTAGGTTTCGCAGCTCCAGTCGAAATGTTGGCAGGAGAATTTTAGATCGAAGCGGCGGCCTGCCGCTTCCAGCGCGCGCAGCCCTTCGGGCACCACTTCCTTGCCGATTCCATCGCCTGGGATGACTGCAATTTTGAATGTCTTCATTGGAATAATGGAGGCGCTCCTCAATAAATAACCGCGCGTGGATTGTATCAAGAGCAAGTCTCTTGGAAGGAACCAAATTAAAGCGAAGCGGTTTCGAGAGAATCAGGCAGAAAAATTCTTTTTCACCGGAATGTCATTTGGCGCCAAAGCGCCTGAGTGCGCTTTGGCGCCACAGCCGAAACGATGGCATCGGTTTATTGTTGCTGAGGAGGTGGCGGCGTCCCGTCAGGCCCTCCACCTGGGCCTCCCCTTCCACGCCGACCGTTTTGCATTCTTTGCTGGCGCTCCTGCTCTTGTTTGTCGAAAATATCCTTTTGCTTGTCATCGAGCAAGTCGCGAACCTGCTTGTTAGTGTCGTCTTGAATTTGCCGCATCTTTCCACGCATGGAGTCCCGGTCTCCGCTATTGTCGTTTCTTAGGTCCTGCATTTTCTGCTGTTGGGCCTCAAGAATCGGCTTGATCTTCGCCTGTTGGTCGGCGGTCAGATTCAGGTCCTTGGTCATCTGCTTCAAGCGGTCATTGGTAGACATGGGGCCGCGGCGGCCCCCCCTTCCCATTTGTCCCCTGGGACTGTCACCTCCGTCCTGATTTTGCGCGGCCACAGACCTACTGGCGGTGAGAGGTGTTGCGAATAGAAGAGCCAAAAACCATATGCCGTAACGTTTGGAAATCATTTAGAAATTCCTTTCTTCAATCCCCTAAACTTGAACAAAAACACATCGGCAAAACCCGGAGGAACCCCTCACCTGTATTCCGTGGAGCATATCGAAAAGTTCCACGAACTAAGTTCAGCCCGACCATGAAAATGAGAAGCCAGTGGAGGGAATTAGGTTGCAAGAGCTACTCGCCAGCGCATAACAAGTCACGCAGGCGGAAAGGCATTCCTATGTGTCTTACTTCTTGCTGAGCACAAAGTCGTAGTTCACGACATAGAAAGGCTCGTTGGAAACCTCTCCAGTGGGCATTTTTCCTGCCGGCGTCTCCTTGAACTCGGCAATCAGTTTTTCCTTCACGCCGAAGACAACATCGGAGTCTATGTAACGCGCGCCCTTCTTGAACAGGTGCGTGATCAGCGTGTGGTAGCCCGGCGCGGAAACAAGGAAATGAATGTGCGCGGGCCGGTAGTGGGATACGTCCGTTTCCCGGATCAACTCACCGACGGTGCCATCCATCGGAATGGAATATCCCGGAGGCGCGATGGTCTGGATGATGTATTTTCCGTCCGCCCCAGTAGTGAAGATGGCGCGCAGGAGCGGGGCTTTCGTCGCTAGTTGAGCTTCATACAAGCCGTCGGCGCCGGCCTGCCAGATATCCATCTTCGCCCCGGCGATTGGTTTTCCGTTGAGGTCGCGAACCGCGCCCAGGACAAAGCATTTCTGGCCGGGAAGTCCCTCGGCCATATTGGTTCCCATCGTCATCTCGGGCGAGCCTTCGATGTGAAACGGTCCCATGACGGTGGAAGGCGTCGCTTCCCCGGGAAAGCGATGATTGATCGCGTCGACGAGCATGCTGATGCCCAGCACGTCGGAGAGGAGAATGAATTCATTCCGTTTCTCATTGGACATCTGCCCGGTCCGGGCGAGCCAGTTCATCGCCGTCAGCCATTCGCCTTCCTGCAGGTCCACCTCGCGGACAAATTCGTGCAGATGCTTGATCAGCGACTGCATGATCTCGCCGAAGCGCGGCGAGTGAAATGTTTTCCAGCGCTCCAGTGCAAGATCGGTCAGATTTTCTTCCGTGGCGTATAGCATCGAATTCTCCCCAGTAGGGCTTCAATTGAAACTACTATACTCGGAGATTGGAACCCAAGTCTAACCATTCGAAATAAACACTAGGAATCGAAATCGGTGAATGCCCCGTGCAATTGTACTCTCCAGTCTGATAAACGAATGCCAAAGGTTTGGGCCAAGCGTTCATTTGAAAGGATGGAATAAGCAGGACGACTTGCAGGCGTGGGATATTCGCTCGAGTTGATTGGGACGACGTGGGTAGTGATCAGCGGCAAGTTGTTTGTGGTCTGCGCGAACCATGGAGTTCCCGCTGCTAATGATGCAGATTCTTCGAATATTGCCTTCGCAAAGCCATACCAGCTTGTTTCACCCGAGGCCGTCAGGTGATAAAGACCACTGGCCCCCAACATCGGAACTGGGAGATTGGTTCGGGCACAAGCATTAGATAGTATTTCCGCGGTTGCCTTGGCGATCTCTCGGCTGCAAGTCGGAGCTCCGATCTGATCAGAAACGACTCTCAGATCCCCTTGCTGCGTCGCAAGCCGCAAGATGGTGAGTAGAAAATTCCTCCCAGTTGTCCCGTACACCCAGGCCGTCCGTAGGATGAGGTGTTGCGCGCCTGACAACTGAATGGCCTGTTCCCCCTCCAGCTTAGTTCTTCCGTACACATTCTGTGGATTGGTTGGATCGGCTTCATCGTAAGGAGATTTTTTCAACCCGTCGAAGACATAGTCGGTTGAATAATGGACGAGAACAGCGCCGTTTTTTTTCGCTTCATCAGCCATCACAGCGGGGGCCTCGGCATTGACTGCGCGGGCTACAGACTCTTCAGATTCAGCCCTGTCTACCGCGGTGTATGCAGCTGCATTGATAATCCATTCGGGGCGAAATGTGCGAATCGCTCTCCGAATTTCGTTGGGTTTGGAAATATCCAACCGACTCCGATCCAAAGCCGTCACATCGCTGATGCGCGGAAGAATTCTGTTCAGTTCGCGTCCGATTTGGCCGTTTGTGCCTAGGAGCAGGATTGTTGGTTTCATTTCATTGAATATTGTGGCAAGAGTTCACAAGGAATCGTCGCCAGGGTTCGAAACTTTTTATCTTTTTCGGAAATAAGAAGATTCTCAAGGCCCCAGCAGATACCCAAGTCGGGATCGCTCCAGAGAACCCCATGCTCATCACTCGGATTGTAGAAGTCGCTGCACTTATAGAGAAATTGCGCTGTATCCGTTAATGCTACAAATCCGTGTGCAAATCCACCCGGAATAAAAACCTGATTTTGCTTTTCGGTGGAAAGAAGCACGCTGGTCCATTTTCCAAATGTCGGTGAGCCCACACGAATGTCCACTGTAATGTCCAATGCCTGGCCCTCCACTACGCGACAAAGCTTGGCCTGCGGGTGCTGCAATTGATAATGCAACCCCCTGAGCGTTCCCTTTGAAGAGCGAGAGTGGTTGTCTTGGACAAAAACATCAGGGATCCCCAACTCAGCAAACTTTTTCTGGCTGTACGTCTCGACGAAAAAACCACGGAAATCACGGTGAATTGTCGACTGAAGTTCGAACACGCCCGGGAGTGAAGTGTCCAATCGCTGCAAATGAGTTCTTACTCCATTACATTGGAATATCGTGTCTTCATTTCAAAGGACCGATAAAATGATTCTGTGCCCTTACAGATTGGTCTCAAAGCGACAATTTGGGTTCTGCCGCCTAAAGCGCGTGCAGTGATGAGTCCCTGTTTTCATAATATTTTTCATAATAAGAAAGATATTCTCCATCGCGGACCCTGGCCATCCATTTTGTGTTCGTCTTATACCAGTCGATCGTTTCCCGTAAACCTTGGTCCAACGGAACCACCGGCTTCCATCCGAGATCTTTCTCCATTTTGTCGCGACACAGAGCATACCGCCGATCATGCCCGGGGCGATCCTTTACGTAGGACAATAGTGATTGCGGTTTGTCCATGAATTGGAGCAACTTATGCGCAATCGTTAGGTTTTCTTCCACATCGATCCCGCCGATGTTATAAACCTCGCCGATTCGTCCGCGCTCAAGAATCGCCAATATGCCCCGGCAGTTATCTTCCACATGCAACCAATTTCGCTGCTGCTTTCCGTCGCCGTAAATCGGCACCGATTTGTGATTCAGCAAATTGCTTATCATCAATGGAAGGAATTTTTCGGGAAATTGAAAAGGGCCGTAATTATTCGAAGAGCGAGTAATAATCGCCGCGAAACCATACGTGCGCACATAAGATTGAACCAGTAGATCGGAGCTGGCCTTCGAGGCGGAGTAGGGACTGCTTGGGTGTAGCGGTGAATCTTCAGTCGCGAACGCGCCGGGGGCCATATCTCCATATACTTCGTCCGTGGAAATGTGAATAAACCGTTGAATGTCCAGCGTTCGAGCCACCTGGAGCATTACGAAAGTGCCGATTACGTTCGTTTCAATGACCGGTGTGGGCTCGTAAATGCTTCGATCTACATGGGACTCAGCCGCAAAGTGGACTATGGCATCGCAACCGCGCATCGCCGACTCTACAGATGGAGCATTACAGATATCCCCGCGGACAAAAGAATAGTTTGGATTTGAAGTCACCGATTCGAGGTTCGCGAGATTTCCCGCATACGTAAGCTTGTCATAGTTAACGATTTCATATCCATTGTTCAAGGAGAGAATATGCCGGATGAAGGCAGACCCAATGAAGCCCGCTCCTCCAGTAACAAAAATTCTCATTGAACGATTCCCTGAGGCGCATTTCCAAGTGTTGCCTTTTGAGTTGTCATATTATTTGCGCCGGTTAGGGCCACCAGATTATTGGCACGGAGCAGGGATTCAAACGTCCCTGCATCAGTCCACCATCCGTCCATCACTTCATACGTCAGCCTGTTTTCCTCGATGTAGAAATTATTGACATCGGTGATTTCCAGCTCGCCTCGCCCGGAGGGTTTCAGGCGGCGAATCTTCTGGAATACAGTCTTATCGTAGAGATAGATTCCGATCACCGCATAATTGGATTTTGGAGCGCTGGGCTTTTCTTCGATCCCGACAACATGTTGGTCACGGATTTCTGCCACGCCAAATCGCTGCGCGTCTGGCACCTCTTTCAGCAGTATCTTCGCTCCTGTACATTGCTTTTTGAAATTCTCCACTGCCTGGCAGATATTGTTCTCGATGATGTTGTCTCCCAGAATCACGCAAATGGAATCGTCGCCCGCAAAAAACTCTGCTAAACCTAGAGCCTGCGCAATCCCGCCCTCACCTTCCTGATAGGTGTAATTGATGTGCTTTAAGCCAAAATCGCGACCATTCCCGAGCAGGCGCAGGAAATCCCCTGCATTTTTGCCGCCCGTCACCACAAGAATCTCTTCGATGCCTGCATTCACCAGCGTTTGGATCGGATAATACACCATTGGCTTATCATAGATGGGGAGCAGATGCTTGTTCGTAACACGTGTGAGGGGATTTAAGCGGCTGCCAGTCCCGCCTGCAAGAACAACGCCTTTCATATCGTCCTCGAGTCTTCCTGGGGAAATCTCCAACTGCCACTTGGTACACCCGATAACCGTAAAAGTATAGGTACCTAAGTCCATCGGGCTGGAAACAATATAACAATAACAACTTTCCCATGGATGTTTGCCCGATCAAAAGCTAATTTTTCCCCATGATTTCAAGCTGGACACGCTATGAACCCGAACGGCTCGCACTTTCTTGGGCACAGTTCGATCGGGACCGCTAAGCTGAGATGATTTCGGCTTGGACCATCTTGATGAGTTGGAGCTAACCGGTCAGGTTTGGCGGTTGGTACGGGCACATTGGATAGCCTGACATCGATCCCGACGTGGCAGAAGACGAGGCGCACGATAGGAAAATGTCTATATCTTATTAGGTAGCAGAGACCAAATCGTCGGAAACGCAATGCAACATGTAAGCAATAATTTTCACTTTCCAACCTCTCATTGGGAAAATAGTCCGACCAATTTTTTGCCTTAACTTTGGGCGTTGCGTAAGTCCTTTATTGCAAGATATTTGCATGATTTTAAGGAAGCGCACGCTTTGGGGAATCAAGTGCCATTCTGGCAGACTGATTGCCTACTACACCGCGTACCGTTTTCAAAACGGGCATGCCCGCAGCGTGCCCCATAGTTGCTTTCTGAATGCATCCTTTTTTCGTCATTAGGTCTTTTTAAATGAAAGACATAGGCGACGTGGGTGCTACTGATCGCCAGGGTTCAGTCTTGGAACAACAATCCCGAGCCATCGCTCTGGGAAGCTGAGGGTCGAGGAGGGAGACCTCCACGGAAAATGAGTCTGGTGGGAGCGTAAATGGGAAATAGCAACGTAAGAAGCGCACCTCCAACACAGTTGAAATCCACGGAGATTTCAGTCTCTGGTCATGCTCGTTCCTTAGATCGGGCTCCTTCATTAGACGAGGCAGCCCTTCCAGAGAATATTTTTCATCCGATGCTGACGCACGAGCGCCGGAGGGCGGAACGTTCAGGCAAACCCTTTGTCCTGATGTTACTTGACGCAAACTTGGAGAACGGTGCAGCGGCGGGAATCCTGAAGCAAGCGTCCGAAATTGCTATGGTTACCAAGCGCGAGACAGACCTGATTGGTTGGTATAAAGAGGATGTCATTCTAGGTATTATTTTCACGGCAGTAAATGTCGAAAGAGAAGTCCCGATCACCGATACTCTTCGAAATAAGATCGAAACAGCGCTTATCAAGCACTTGGGTCGAGAGAAGGCAGCGAAAATTTCAATTTCCATGCATATTTTTCCGGAAACCTGGGACAAAGATCATCCCGATTGGTCAGCGGATTCCAAGCTTTATCCAGACCTTAAGAGAAAAGTATCCGGTAAACGATTGCCTATGATTGTCAAGCGGGTGATCGACATTGCTGGTAGTGCCGGACTACTGCTTATGCTTTCACCCCTTCTTGCGACGATTGCAGCGTTTATCAAACTAACGTCCAAGGGCCCCGTAATTTTCAAACAGGAACGATTGGGTCAATTTGGTGCACGCTTCAAGTGTCTGAAATTTCGCACCATGTACGCGAATAATGACCCCAAAATTCACCAAGAGTATGTCCAGCAATTTATTGCCGGTAAAGATGGTTTGGACAATTCAGACAAGCCGCAAAATCCGGTTTATAAGCTCACCAACGACCCTCGTGTCACCACTATCGGCCGCTTACTGAGAAAAACCAGCCTGGATGAACTTCCTCAATTTTGGAATATCCTGTGTGGGGATATGTCGCTCGTCGGCCCCCGACCTCCTGTCCCTTACGAGTTTGAGGTTTACGACATTTGGCATCGGCGCCGTGTTTTGGAAGTAAAGCCGGGCGTGACGGGGTTGTGGCAAGTGAGCGGACGGAGTCGCACCAAGTTCGACGATATGGTTCGGTTGGACCTAAGGTATTGCCAGAGTTGGTCTCTGTGGCTTGACGTGAAAATTCTTCTCGCCACTCCCCGCGCAGTTTTCTTTGGGGAAGGCGCTGTCTGATCTCCCGTCTTTAGTATGGTCATTGGAGGTGGAGTGTTCAGATTCCCGGACGAAGCGGTCTAACACCTCTTTTTTCATCGGTTTTACGCGACGAAAGTTAGGTAATTGTTTTTCCGTAAAACGGAACTTGCGTAGATTTAGGACCGGCGTGTTCTTTGATTGGCAATCATGCGATTTGCTACTGTTTGTTAGGGTTTAAGTAAACGCATTGATGTTATCTAGGCTTTGGTTGCTCAATTGCTCTAAATTTAAGCGGCAGTTACCATTTAATAGTAACCGCACAGATATCAGAACCCGCGGATCGGTTCTAAAGTTAAAATGAGCGGGATTAAGGTGAATAAAAGAAATGCTTCACCAGGAAATTAAAGCCGCGGATGTCATTGCCATTGTAAAGCGACGATGGCTCCTCATTGTTCTGCTCGCCGGGTTTGGTGGAATTGCCGGATACGGTGCTGCTCACGCGATACCAAAGCGGTTCACTTCTCAGACGCTCGTACTGGTCCAACAGCCCACCGTATCGTCGGACCTGGTAAAACCGGTCGTTTCGGACAATAGCAACCAAAGACTTGCCGCGATGCAGCAGCAGATTCTAAGTCGGTCCAGCCTGGAGCCGATCATCGAGCAATTTGGTCTCTTTAGCAGGGAAGTTAATCGCTTGCCAATGGATGAATTGGTTGAAAAGCTACGCCAGGCGATTACTATTACTCCGGTCCAACCCATGGCTGAAACCCGAGCCCAGAACCTCCCCGGGTTCTATATCAGTGTTGTTTTCAGCGATCCTCGTCTTGCCCAACAAATATGCTCTCGCATCACCACCATGTTCCTTCAGGAAAACGTACAACGGCGCCAGGGCCAGACAATTCAAACAAACGAATTCCTCGGGAAGCAACTCGAGGAAGCGAAAACAAAGCTTGATGAGCAGGACGGAAGACTTGCGGCTTTTCAGCGCCGTTACCTGGGATCGCTTCCTGACCAGGAGCAAGCAAATCTCAATTTGTTGAATGGGCTAAACTCTCAGCTCGAAGCTTCCACACAAACTTTGAGTCGCGCTCAACAAGACAAGAGTTTCGCGGAATCCGTGCTTACCGAACAAATGGCTGCTTGGCAGGCAACCCAAGCGGGTCAGAATCCGGAAACTCTAGACCAGCAGTTGGCTGCGTTACAAGCTCAATTGATTGCATTGCAATCGAAGTATACAGCGGACCACCCTGATGTCATTAAAGCGAAAAACGACATTGCGGTGCTAACGAAGAAAATTGCCGAATCTGATCTGCAGAAAAAACCAGAGGGATCCGAAAGATCTTCTAAGGCAATTGTAGAGCCTCCTCAAATTCAGCAGTTGCGAGCCCAAATTCATCAGTACGACCAGATCATTAAGGAGCGCACGCAGCAGCAGGAAGATATCCAGAACCAAATTAAGCTCTATCAAGCTCGAGTGCAGTCGAGCCCAGCCGTGGAACAGGAATACAAATTGCTGACGCGCGATCATCAGACGGCGCTGGATTTCTACAACGATTTGTTGAAGAAGAGAGATCAGTCGGCCATGGCGATGAATTTGGAAGAAAGTCAACAGGGCGAACAATTCCAAGTTCTCGATGCAGCTAACCTGCCGGATAAACCATCATTTCCCGACAAACGAATTTTTACTTTTGGCGGTTTCGGCGGAGGATTAGTTCTGGCGATAGGCCTTGTTTTGTTACTGGAGTCGATGGACACATCTATGAACTCCGAGCGCGATGTGGAAATTGCTTTGAACTTACCGATTCTTGCGACGATTCCAGTCATCAAGTAATTTTGGAGCAACAGGGCACGAACGGAACTCGATTTTGGCGTTTCAAAAGTTGAGATGGAAGCAAGGGTTTAATCGGTACATTGCCAATGCGGGCGAGTTTTTTTGAATGGAAAGGGAATAATGAGCCGGATTCATGAAGCAATCAAGCGCGCGGAAGCGGAGGTAGCGGCAAACCACGGTGCAGGTAATACTGTGGCGACCGAGTCCTCAGTAATGTCGCGCCAGGTCGAAACTTTAGAGATTTCATCACCAAGTCCCGAGACTTCCCCCACAATCGCCAAGCAGAAAGCTGCTCAATCGGCGATTGCCGGCCCCTTGACGTTCGAGGAAGTCCGAGCCAATTGTGCGATTCATCAATGGAAGCCAGATGCAAATGTGTTGGTGTTTGCAAATTCAACCGCATCATTACCCGGTACGGAACAATTTCGGACTTTGCGTTCACGATTGTATCGGATTTGTGAGACTCAACCGCTTCAGACACTCTTGATTTCCAGTGCCATTCCCGCGGAAGGCAAGACCCTGGTTGCATCGAACCTGGCGTTCGCGATGGCTCGTCAGCAGGGATGTCGCGTGTTGTTGATCGATGCGGATATGAGGGTCCCCCGGATTCATCGCCTGCTGGGGGCTCCAGAAGCCCCTGGATTGGCAGATTATCTTCAAGGCGGCGCCAGTGAATTTGAAATTATCCAGCGAGGTCCAGAGGGAAGTCTCTGTTTTGTACCCGCAGGTAATCATGCGACCCATCCGTCGGAGCTTATTTCAAGTCCTCGGATGAAAAAATTTATTGAACGTGTTAAGACGGCTTTCGATTGGATTATTTTTGATTCGTCACCGACATTATTTGCGGCTGATGCCAGCGTGCTCGGTGGCCTCTGTGATGGCGTTCTGCTGGTGGTAAAAGCTGGGTCTACACCCTCCGAACCAGCCCGAAAAGCTTGTGCGGAATTAAAGGGCACGAACCTTCTCGGCGTCGTTCTGAATGGCACAAGCAAAGATGTGACCTATGCCGGATATGAAAACTACTCAGTGCCAAGCATTTTAAATGGCAAATCTTCTTAGGCCATCATCTGCAACTTTCTGATTCCACACCGAATAAGTATTGCGCTGTCGTCTGAGCATTGTCACTTTTCGATTCTTAGTTGGCTCGAGTACATTGGACAAAAATAGCGTCTCCGCAAGACAATCGTCATAGTGGTGCATTCCCGGTAAAATGTTACCCTCCAGTCTCATTCTGTAACATTTCTACCCAATTGAACGAATGTGCGACTGCAAAATGTGATCGGTGCGGAGCTTCTCCATTGCGAATTGCTATTAAGCAGCGTGAACTGATTGAAAGATCGCATCAATCGGGCATTATTCGACGTACCACCCAATCAATTTACTGTAACACGTTTTATATCATATATTTAGAAGGAAATTGCCTGTAGGCCGATCCTTTGAACTGATTCATCTGACTTCAGAGCTAAGGTGTTTCAATAGAGCAGGGTCCCTGCAGCAGGCGAACACACAGAAGATCTGGAAACTCTTTGGCACAACCTGGAATTACTTTTCTCTGTTTTCCTTGTTGTCGGCCTATTTTGGGGATATTGTATGACCCATAACCCACAGATTTTGTAAGACTTTTATTTTTAGCGTCTTACCCTAGTACCTATAGGTTTGGTCTTTGTCGTGAATTCGGTTTCTGGCAGACCGATTGCTCACTATAGCCCGTCTGAGCATGCACTTTAATGGCGGTAGCCTAGCTGGATCCTGCAACGGACAGTGGTAGAGGAATTAGAGGCCCAAAGATGAGCGCTGAGTCCCCTTGCGAGATGTGGTATGCGATCCAAGCAAGAGTGCGATGGGAGAGTTCCACTGCCACATTGCTAAATGGCAGGGGATACGTAACCCTGTTACCGACCTATGAGTCCACGCGCCGCCAGGGCCGAGCCAAAAAGGTTCGTTACCCTCTGTTCCCCGGATATTTATTTTGTCGATTCGACGTTCATAAGAGGTTGCCGATCTTGGTGACCCCCGGTGTGATTGGGATTGTTGGGCAGGGTCGCATTCCCACGCCTATCGATGAGTCGGAGATATCGGCTATCCAGGCGATCATGTCTTCGGGAGCGATCGCAGAGCCCTGGCCGTATCTCGAATTAGGACAAAAAGTTCGAGTGGATGACCATGCGTTGCGCGGAGTTGAAGGAATTCTTATTGGTTTCAAGGGAAGCCACCGCATCGTGGTTTCAGTGACGCTCCTTCGCCGATCTGTCGCCCTTGAAATTGAAAGATCCCGGATTGTTCCGATTCATCCGGCGCGCGAAGCCGAATTGGGCGCCGCGCCGGCACGTGTGTTGAATCCAGTTGTGACATAGGATCTGCCCCGAGCGAAGGGGCAGGATTATCTTCAGCTGTACACTTTGGTTTAGCATATTAAGCATTACCTTCTGCAACTAAATTGATCGGTTTAAGTAGGCCGAGTTTAGTTTTCGATCTCCGGCATATACGAAGTCCGCAAACGATCTCACTAAATTTCTTTCCAAGAATCGCGGGAGCCTTATGATTAGAGTGGGAGTCATTGGATATGGATATTGGGGTCCCAATATCGTCCGGAATTTTCACGGCCAGGAGTACACCCGTGTAGAAATGCTTTGTGACAAGAATACCGACGCGCTCGCGCGAGCTAAACGCAATTACCCGTCGATAGAGGTCACGACCGATCCTTTTGCGGTTCTCAAATCTCCGAATATCGACGCGGTTGCCGTAATCACTCCAGTGTGGACTCACTATGAACTTGCCAAGGCAGCCTTGGAACACGGGAAACATGTTTTCGTGGAAAAACCCTTTACCAGTTCCTCGGAACAAGCTGAGGAACTTATCGATCTGGCGGAGCGCAAGAACCTGCGTATCATGGTGGATCATACGTTTCTGTTTACCGGAGCGGTGCGAAAGATCCGTGAATTGACTGACAGCGGAGCGCTGGGGGACTTGTATTACTACGATTCTCTGCGCGTGAATCTGGGGCTTTTTCAGCATGATGTGAGCGTGATCTGGGATTTGGCTCCGCATGATCTTTCCATCATGGATCACCTTATCAAGGGCGAACCCGAAGCAATAGTGGCTACTGGTGAAGCGCACTTGAACGGTGTGGAAGACGTTGCCTTCATGACGATTTATTTTCCGAACAACGTAATCGCACACATCAACGTCAATTGGCTCTCTCCCGTGAAGATTCGAATGACCATGATTGGCGGGACAAAGAAAATGCTGGTTTGGAACGATCTGGTTGCGGATGAAAAAATCCGCATCTATGACAAGGGAGTGCAGATCTCGTCGGGCGACAAGGTTAGGGAATTGCTCGTGAACTACCGATCCGGAGATATGTGGGCTCCACAGGTCGAACAATTGGAAGCCCTGCGTGTCGAATTAAATTACTTCGCTGATTGCATTCTAAACAACAAAACACCGTTCAATGATGGCCTGGCCGGCCTTCGAGTTGTGCGTATGCTCGAGGCCGCGGACCATTCGATCAAGAAGAGAGGAGAATTGGTGCGTCTGTGAATGAATACTGCGCAATTACGCCGAACGTAAAACTTGGGAAGGGCGTCAAGCTTTCCAAATTTATCAATCTGTACGGGTGTGAAATCGGCGACGACACCAAAATCGGCGCCTTCGTCGAGATACAGAAGAACTCGACCGTTGGAAAAAACTGCAAGATTTCAAGTCATACGTTTATATGTGAAGGAGTCACGATCGAGGACGATGTCTTCATCGGCCACGGCGTGATGTTCATCAATGATACGTATCCCCGCGCTACCGCTAACGGTCAATTGCAAACGGAAGCCGACTGGAAAGTGGAGCGAACCGTCATCAAGAAGGGCGCGTCGGTCGGTACTGGAGTCACGATTCTTGCCAATGTCACGATTGGGGAAAATGCGATCGTTGGCGCCGGCAGCGTTGTTACCAAGGATGTTCCGGCGAACACCATTGTCGCAGGGAATCCAGCAAAATTCTTTCGCTCTGTCGAATCCGCCTTGGAGGCTACAAAGTGAGCACAGTAAACGGAAATGGCAATACCAATGCGATCCCATTCCTGGATTTAGTTACACCGCATGTCGAGCTGGAAAAAGAATTAACTGACGTATTCCAGCGTGTCATACGCACCGCTGGTTTTATCGGCGGGCCCATGGTGGAAAATTTTGAAAAGGCATTCGCCGCTTTCTGCGACACGAGTCATGCGGTTGCAGTCAGTAGCGGCACGGATGCGTTGCGATTTGCCCTAATGGCGGCGGGCGTCGGACCTGGGGACGTGGTCGTGACTGTTCCCCATACGTTCATCGCCACGACAGAGGCGATTTCGCAAGCCGGTGCCTATCCGGAATTTGTGGACGTGGATGAACGTACCTACAACATGAGTCCTGAGAAGCTTCGTGAATACTTCGAAAAAAGCTGTTCCACGGATCCTTCCGGAAAACTTGTAAGTCGCCGCAGCGGGCGCATGGTGAAAGCGATTGTCCCTGTGCATCTTTATGGGCAGACCGTAGATATGGACCCGATTCTGGCACTTGCGGAGCGATACGGCTTGCTCGTGATCGAAGATGCGTGTCAGGCTCATGGCGCAGAATATTTCTCGAAGCAACACAACCGTTGGATGAAAGCGGGTTCGATGGGCCGCGCCGCTGCGTTCAGCTTCTATCCAGGCAAGAATCTCGGTGCCTGTGGAGAAGCTGGAGCGGTTACAACCAACGACCCCAAGATAGCCGAAAAAGCAAAAGTTTTACGGGATCACGGACAAGCCAAGAAGTATTACCACGATGTCGAAGGATATAACGGCAGACTGGACGCGATGCAAGCCGGATTCCTGCACGTGAAGTTGGGCCACTTGGCCAATTGGAATGCTTCAAGGCGTGAGCGCGCGGCTGAGTATAACCGGTTGCTCTCCGGTATGGAGGGAGCCGTTACCCGCCCGTTTGAGCCGTCCTGGTCGCGAGCTGTATACCACTTGTACGTAGTGCGCACGATGGACCGAGAAGGATTGATGGAGCATATGAAGAAGGCTGGCATCGGCACGGGTATTCACTATCCGATCCCACTGCATTTGCAAAAAGCTTACGACTACATGAATTATCGACAGGGAGATTTCCCCGTGGCGGAAGCAGCAGCCGAGCAAATTGTTTCACTGCCAATGTTCCCCAATCTTGGCCTAGAGCAGCAAAGGCGAGTCGTGGACGAGGTGTCGCGTTTTCTGGGAGCTGCAATCGCTCCTGAGAAAGTCGGCGCTCGCCGAGATTAATTCGAAGTGCAGAACACCGGATACAAACTCGATTCTTCGAATATGAATATATCAACACTTCCGGATTACGTGCTGATTACCCCGGCTCGGAACGAAGAGACCTATATCGAGCTCACGTTGAAGTCCATGGTCGCTCAGACCGTGAAGCCTTTGAAGTGGGTCATCGTGAGTGACGGCTCAACCGACCGAACCGATGAGATCGTGAAGTCCTACGCTTCCAATCACCCATGGATCGAACTGCTCTGCCTTCCCGAACGTCGTGAGCGCCATTTCGCCGGAAAGGTGATGGCCTTCAATGCAGGCTGGGACCGCGTGAAGCATCTGTCATATGCAATCATCGGAAACGTGGACGCGGACATTTCGTTCGATAGCGACTATTTTGAATTCCTTCTTGCGAAATTTGCGGAGAACCCAAAATTAGGCGTCGGTGGGACACCGTTCACGGAAGGAAAGGGAACCTACGATTTCCGGTTCTCAAGTATCGAGCATGTTTCCGGGGCTTGCCAGTTGTTCCGGCGCGAATGTTTCGACGCGATCGGGGGCTACACTCCTATTAAAGGCGGCGGCATCGACCTGGTTGCCGTAGTGACTTCCCGTATGCGGGGGTGGCAAACCAGATCTTTTGCTGAGAGAGTTTGCTTTCATCATCGGAAGATGGGTTCGGGCATGAATCAGGGTCTGAAGCTTCCGTATAAATGGGGGCAGAGCGATTATCGATTGGGCGGTCACCCGGTTTGGCAAACCTTTCGTTGTATCTATCAGATGACCAACCGGCCGTATGTCATCGGAGGGTTAGCTACTCTCACGGGATACTTTGTCTCGATGATCTCTCGTCGCCCGCGAGCCGTCTCGGACGAATTTGCGGCATTTCGGGGCAAGGAGCAATTGCAACGCCTGAAGAAATTCTTTGCCGGCAAATCTGCGGCGACGAAAAATGATCTTCCTGTCGTAGGGCGCGTGATGCCAAGTGCTGGCTCGAGCGTTTCCCCCAGTATTGGTGGGGGTGAAAAATGATTGTTAAATCCAATCTCCCTTACTATATTTACCGGACATCGAATACGCTCTACCGCTGGAAAATTCCGGTGCTTCCATTCCTCATTCAGCAATTTTTGAGGTTTGGTTTCTGTTGTTTTATTCCGTACCAGACTCGGATAGGAACAAAGAACATTCATTTTGGTCATAATGGCATGGGCATTTGTCTCGATTATCGCGTTGTTATTGGCAATAACGTGAGAATTGACCAGCACGTGACCATTGGCATTCGCTGGGATGAAAAAGTCGCTCCGATTATCGGAGACAATGTAAGGATCGGCGCGGGCGCAAAGGTGCTCGGAAGCATTCGAATTGGAAACAACGCAAGGGTCGGCGCCAATGCGGTTGTTCTGATCGATGTCCCCGACGGCGCAACAGCGGTCGGAGTGCCCGCCAAGATTATCCGTTCGCGTGAACCCGTTGAGGTCTAGCGAAGACGACGCCTGAGGTCAGGTGTCCTTCACAAATCAAGAGTATGGTCAGTCCCTCAATCTCTACGGATTCGGAGCGCCGGAACAATAGACACGCCCAGTCTGGAGTCCTAATCATCAACGCTGATGACTGGGGCCGAGACAGCGAAGCTACCGATCGAACCCTTACCTGCATCCTTCGTAAGGCGGTTTCTTCGGTAAGTGCGATGATGTTCATGGAGGATTCTGAGCGCGGCGCGCAACTGGCATTGGGAGCTGGTGTTGACGCGGGCCTTCACCTGAACCTGACCACACCCTTTTCGGCGGATGGTGTTCCCGCTGCATTGATGCATCACCACGAAAAGGTTGTCAGGTATCTAACCCGCCATCGTCTGGCCCAGGTTTTTTACCATCCTGGACTTCAGAAGTCCTTTCAGTATGTAGTTGCGGCCCAACTTGACGAGTTTCGCCGCCTCTACCAGAAGGATCCGGCCCGTGTCGACGGTCATCATCATATGCATCTTTGCGCGAATGTCCTGCTGACCGGGCTTCTGCCAAACGGCACGATCGCTCGAAGAAATTTTTCGTTTCGACCGGGGCAGAAAAGCTTCTTCAACCGGCTGTACCGCCAAGGAATGGATACGATATTGGCCCGCCGACATCGTTTGACGGATTACTTTTTTTCTTTGCCCCCAATGGAGCCATCGGCCCGCTTGGAACAGATCTTTTCGCTTGCTCGCCAGTTTGTCGTGGAAGTAGAGACTCATCCGATCAACCCGGATGAATTTCGATTCCTTGCCGACGGAGAATTATTCGGACGGACCGGCGGAATTCCAGTTGCTTCGGGGTTTGTAGTCCCCAGCCACTCATGATGCTGTTCATATCTGATCGCACAAACTAGCTTTTGACGAATTCACGTAAACCTATCAGACCCATGGAAAATACCAATTTTATTATCGGCCCTGACGATCCAATCCTGATCACAGGAGCAGGCGGTTTTATCGGGTCAAGACTCGTCGAGTGCCTGCTCGATTTGGGATTTAGAAATTTGCTCTGCCTCCTTCGGCCTTCGAGCAGCACAGACAAACTCGATGCGATTGCCAACCGTCGAGAAGGAGAAGCAAGAATCGAAATTGTCCGCGGAAACCTTCTTTCTCGTGAGGATTGTTCGAATGTGGTTCGTGGTGCAGCAGTGATCTATCATCTGGCGGCGGGGCGCGGCGAAAAATTTTATCCAGACGCCTACCTGAATTCCGTGGTAACCACGCGAAATCTTCTGGAAGCCGCCGCGCAGAATTCGAATCTCAAACGTTTTGTAAACGTAAGTTCGTTCACAGTTTATTCCAATACGCATAAGCCTAAAGGACAAACCCTGGATGAATCGTGTCCGGAGGAGACGCATTCCCACCTTCGTGGCGAGGCCTATTGCTTTGCTAAAGTCAAACAGGATGAAATCGTGAAGGAGTGCAGCCAGCGCCTCGGGATTCCGTATTCAATCGTACGGCCGGGCTACGTGTATGGTCCCGGAAACCCACCGATCCCCGGCCGCGTGGGAATCGGTACGTTCGGAATTTTCCTGCACCTCGGCGGTTCGAATACGATTCCGCTGACCTATGTGGACAACTGTGCAGAGGCGATCGCACGAATCGGGCTAAAGCCCGGGATCGAGGGCGAGGTGTTTAACGTCGTGGACGACAACCTGCCCTCCAGCCGCAAGTTCTTGCGCTTGTACAAAAAGAATGTGAGAGCCTTTACATCCCTTTACGTTCCGCACGCGATCAGTTACGGGTTGTGCTATTTGTGGGAAAAGTATTCAGAGTGGTCGGAAGGACAGCTTCTGCCCGCTTTTAACCGCAGAAGATGGCATGCGTACTGGAAGAAGACCCAATACAGCAATGCAAAATTGAAATCGCGCGTGGGTTGGACGCCTAAAGTGTCCACAGCCGATGGGCTCAATCGCTATTTCGAGAGTTGCCGCGCCGGAGGGCCGCATGCTTAAGGTCGCTATTGTGGGCTGCGGCCGCATCGCCGATTCGCACGCAGCACAAATTCAAAGAATCCCTGGAAGCCAAATCGTCGGCGTGTGCGATCGCGAACCGTTGATGGCGCGACAGCTTTACGAGCGGTATCCGGTCGGAAAATACTTCAGTGATTTATCGGAGCTTTTGAGCGATGTCAGACCGGACGTCGTTCACATAACGACATCTCCTGAGAGCCATTTCGATATCGCCAAGACATGTTTGGAATGGGGTTCACATGTCTATGTGGAGAAGCCGTTTACGGTTAACGCGGAAGATGCGCGGAGGCTTATCGCGCTTGCCAATGATAAAAAACTGAAAATTACGGCAGGACACGACGATCAGTTTTGCCATGCAGCGCGGCGCATGCGGAGCCTTGTTCAGGACGGCTACTTGGGCAGTGGCCCACTCCACATGGAAAGTTATTACGGCTATGAAATTGCCAAGTCGGGGTACGCAGCTGCTATTCTGGCCGACAAGCGGCACTGGGTCCGCCGGCTCCCCGGCAAATTACTTCAAAACATCATCAGTCATGGCATTGCGCGTATCGCGGAGTTCCTGACCACCGATTCTCCTACGGTCATCGCCCACGGCTTCACCAGTCCCGCGCTCAAGGCGCTCGGTGAAACCGAGATCATTGATGAGTTGAGGGTCATAATTTCAGAACAGGAAAAGATTACCGCTTACTTCACGTTCTCATCGCAGATCCGTCCTTCACTTCATCATTTTCGCGTGTATGGATCGAAAAACGGCCTGGTCATGGACCAGGATCATGAGACTCTGATCAAGCTTCGCGGAGCCAGATTCCCCAGTTATCTTGAAAAATTTGCTCCTTCAGCGATCTTTGCGAAACAATATGCAGGAAACATCGCCACGAACCTGCGCATGTTTCTGGCCCGCGATTTTCATTTCAAATCTGGAATGAAATATCTGATCGAGTCGTTTCATCGCTCGATTGAGGCGAATACGCCGGTGCCCATTCCGTACCGGGAAATCATTCTGACCGCCAGAATCATGGACGATATTTTCTCGCAACTCTCTTCGAACCAGGATCGGCCCGATGCTCCGGTCCGGGAGCCGTTCCACGCTTCAGCTATCCGTTAATCAAAAATTGATTCCATGTTCTCTGCGGACAGGTTTTGAACCCAGGAGGAAAGTTGATTAAGCTTTGCGGCAAAGATGTTCGGATCGACGGGCGATTTCTCCGGATCGCCAGTTTGGATGGGGACATATACACCTTTCCAGACGATCTCGATGCCATTCTCGACGGGTTGCGGAAGTGTGGGAAGCGAATTGATCTGTTCACGTTCATGCAGAAAGTACCGGACAGCGAGCCGAAATACTCCTATCCGATGGAGATGGACAATCTGGCAGTGCTCCCAGTCTCCACATTTGAAAATTGGTTTAAGCGCCAAATTAATTCTTTTCCCCGCAACAGAGCCCGGCAAGCGGAAAAAAGAGGAGCGGTGCTTCGTGAGGTCGCCTTCAATGACGAGTTTCTTCAAGGTTTATGTGAAATTTACAATGAGGTTCCTGTTCGCCAGGGAAAGCCGTTTACGCAATATGGAATGACCTTAGAAAAGGCGCGTTTGTATGCCGGGACGTTTCTGGATCGCAGTATTTTCTTCGGCGTATTCCTGGGTGAACAAATGATCGGTTTCGGCAAGCTGGTGGTAAATGAAAGCGGTACGCACGCGTGTCTCGTCCATGTACTCTCGATGGTGAAGCACAAAGACAAGGCGCCGACCAATGCTCTGCTCTCGCAGGCAGTGCGGTCATGCGCTGACCGCGGAATACCGTATTTGGCATATGAGCGTTTCGCTTATGGGAAGAAGCAGGGAGATTCATTAAGCCATTTCAAGGAAGTCAATGGTTTCCGGCGGATGGATCTACCCCGGTACTACATTCCTCTTACGATCCTTGGACGAATTGGTTACCGTCTTGGTCTTCACCACAGGCTGGTTGACCGGATTCCCGAATCCCTGGCTGCCAAGCTTCGTGAGTTTCGGACAGCTTGGCATACCCAGAAGCTCCAATCGGTCGCCGAACCTAAAGAAGGAAATGTTTGCCAAGAATCCTAGTCCCAATTTTGAAGTGAGAACCGGATTTGATTAAGGTTCGTGGCAAAGATAGATCTATAACGAACTACTGATTCGCCAAGCCACGCCATTTCCGCTGTGAGGATCTGCCCCGGAATTTCATCCCGCGGATTGATTCGAGGCGAATCGCCTACCGCTTCGGTAGGGACCAGAGTTTGGCTGAACAACTTCCCGAATCCTGTGCTGCCAACTTTCATGAGGTTCGAAGTGGTTGTCACACCTATAAGTTTCAAGGAGTCTCCGAAGCTCAAAGGGAGCATATGCCCGGTATCGTAGGTCTGATTACGAAGCTGCCGCGCCAGCAGGCCGAGTCACAACTATTGCGGATGGTGGAGGCACTTCGACACGAGTCCTTTTATGAGACCGGAACCTGGATCGATGAAGCCTCAGGCGTATATGTTGGCTGGGTCGTGCAGAGGAACTCGTTTTCTGACGGCATGCCACTTCGCAATGAGCAAGGCGACGTTACACTGGTTTTCTCCGGAGAAGAATATCCTGATCCCGAAATTCCAGGCTTCTTAAAGCAGCGGGGACATGCGCTCGGTCCTGAGGAATGTTCCTACCTTGTTCACGAATATGAGGAGGATCCAACTTTTCCACTTGGGCTGAATGGCATGTTCCATGGCCTCGTGGCGGACCGGAAGCGCGGGTCAGCCACGTTGTTCAACGACCGGTTCGGAATGCACCGTGTGTTCTACCACCAGGCGAAAGAGGCTTTCTACTTCGCCGCCGAAGCTAAGGCCATCCTCGCCGTGCGACCGGAACTTCGGACGCCAGATCCTCAGAGTATCGGGGAATTCGTGGCTTTAAGCTGTGTCCTTGAAAACCGAACGATCTTCAAGGAAATCCACTCCATGCCGGCTGCGTCGGCTTGGGTTTTTCGCGACGGATCCATCGAGCACAAGAAGACGTATTTTGACCCGCGTGAGTGGGAGGAACAGGCTCCGCTGGACGCCGAAGCTTACTACCAAGAGCTTCGCGACGTATTCTCACGGAATCTCCCACGGTATTTTGCGGGACGCCAGAAGCTGGGGATGACACTTACTGGAGGGTTGGATACCCGGGTCATCATGGCCTGGCACAAATCTGCTCCGGGAACTCTCCCTTGCTATACGTTTGGAAGCATGTACCGCGACAATGAAGATGTGAAAATCGCGCGCCGCGTTGCGGGCATATGTAAGCAGTCGCATCAAGTCATTACCGTTGGAAAAGAGTTTCTCGACCAATTTCCAAGCTACGCCGAGCGCACCGTTTACAGGACCGAAGGAACAGTCGATCTATACCGTGCTTCCGATCTCTATGTCAGTGAGAAAGCACGCCAGATCGCGCCGGCGAAAGTCGTGGGGACATACGGCAGCGAAATCGTTCTCCGCAGCGTGATGTTTAAGCCAGCGGTGCCGGGCAAGGAATTTTTCCGTCCGGACTTCTTGTCGTTTGTTGACCAGGCTGCAAGCACATACAACACGGTCCGCAATCAGCATCCTGTTACCTTTGCGGCTTTCCGGCAGTCTCCCTGGTACCATCATGGGATTCTTGCCCTGGAGCAGAGCCAATTGAGTGTCCGCTCTCCTTACATGGACAACGGCTTTGTGCGAACGGTCTATCGCGCCCCAAAATTTACCGGCAGTGCAAGCGATGATGTGCGCGTGCGTCTTATTAAGGACGGGAGTTCGGAACTGGGGTCGTTTCACACAGACCGTGGTGTTGGTGGAAATTCCGGGCAATTCCTTTCCGCGGCGGCTCGAGCTTATCTCGAATTCACATTCAAGGCGGAGTATGCCTATGACTACGGCATGCCGCAGTGGCTTACTCGGATGGATCACTATGTTTCGCCCCTGCATCTTGAGCGACTTTTTCTCGGAAGGCACAAACTGTTACATTTCCGGGTGTGGTACCGCGATGCCTTGTCCAAATATGTTCGTGAAATTCTTCTCGACCCTCGGACACTTTCGCGCCCCTATCTCGACCGGAAGACTGTGGAGGCCGCTGTCTATGCCCACACGAGCGGAACCAGAAACTGCACCACGGGTATCCATAAATTGCTAACCCTAGAACTAATAAATAGACTTTTCTTCGACGCACAATGACTCAGATAGCTACATTGATCTTTGTTGTAGGTATCGCTGGCCTTTTCTGGTTGGATTATAACCCGGAGGCTCGCACCTCCTCTGCCCTTTGGCTTCCGGTCATGTGGCTGTGGATTGCTGGATCGCGTCCTTTATCTGAATGGGTGACCGGCGGGCACGTAAATTCGACGGATCAGTACCTCGATGGGAGCCCTTTCGATAGAAATATATACATCGTGCTCCTTGCGATTGCGGTGGTCGTGCTTCTAAGCAGATCAGGAGCCGTTTTCAAGGTGTTCCGCGAAAATGGCATTCTAGTTCTCTTCTTGCTCTACTGCGCGTTCAGCATTCTTTGGTCCGATTATCCTGACGTTGCGGTCAAGCGCTGGATCAAGTCCCTCGGCGACTACGCGATGATCCTGATCGTCCTGACCGATCAAGATCGTATTAATGCGATCAAAAGAGTATTGGCCAGAGTGAGTTTTATCCTTATTCCAGTTTCAGTCCTTTTGATCAAGTACTACCCGGCGCTTGGGCGAAAGTACGCAACGCAGTGGGATGCGACGGTCTATTTCACCGGCGTATCGACAGACAAGAATATGCTGGGAGTTTGTTGTTTGATTTTTGGGCTTGCGTCCGCATGGCGTGTTTTGCAGGAGTTGCAAGGTGGGAGAGAAGAGCGAAAGAAAGGGGCGCTCATCGCTCACCTCGCGGTGGTCATCATGACCGCATGGCTTTTTGCAAAATGCAATTCGATGACGTCGCTTTCCTGCTTCCTGTTGGGAACTGGCTTGATGGCAATCACCGGCTTTCCCAAAATGTCCAAGAAGCGCGCGCTGATTCATACGATTGTTCTCTCAGGGCTGATATTCTGCTTTTGCGTATTGTTTCTCGACCTTGGAAGTTTCATCCTGGAGATGCTGGGAAGAAACCCGACCCTCACCGGACGGACCGAGCTGTGGGAAACAATTCGCACGATGAATACGAGCCCCCTCCTGGGTGCCGGATTTGAAAGTTTCTGGCTAGGCAAGCGTTTGGAAAAGCTTTGGAGTATCTACTGGTGGCATCCCAACGAAGCGCATGATGGGTATCTTGAAATGTATTTGAACCTGGGCTGGATCGGAGTCTCGCTCCTTGGGGCGATCTTGATCACGGGATACCGAAACGCGATCAGAAAACTCCGGGAGGACTCGGTGACTGGGTCCCTGTATCTTTCCTATTTTTTCATCGGAGTGGCATATAATTTCACCGAAGCCGCGACCCGGACAATGAGCCCGGTTTGGTTCTTCCTGATCATGGCTTCGATCGCCCTGCCAAAAGCTCCAGTTTCCGTAAAGGTATCCGAACCGTTGCCGCAATTGACGGGCACCCACAAGAAAGCAATGCTGGACAGAACTCCGGAAAACGTTCCCGCATGACACTGAGTGGACCAGGCAAAGGGAGCAATCATTTCGATGAAGGCATGTGAAGTAGAGAAAGAGGCAGGTACGGTTGCCACCGAATCGCCGGTTGCGCCTGTTGAGATACAAGTCTCGCTGCTCACGGGTGGTTTTGACAGGCCCTATGCTTTTGGTCTGTCGATGGCGCTCATCTCAAAGGGCATGTGCCTGGATGTGATCGGTAGCACTGAAGTGGACAGCCCGGAAATGCACACGACGCCCAGGCTGAATTTCCTCAACCTGCAAGGAAATCCGCGGGAACAGGCTGGTAGGGTCAGAAGAATCAGGAAAGTTCTGATCTTTTATGCTCGGCTTTTCAGGTATGCGGCGGCCGCCAATGCGAAAATATTTCACATACTATGGAACAACAAAATTCACCTCTTTGATCGTACCTTGCTGATGTTCTACTACAAACTGCTGGGTAAAAAAATCGTGTTTACCGCACATAACGTGAACGCGGGCAGGCGTGATGCAAACGACTCATGGCTGAATCGCCTGACGCTGAGGATCCAATATCAGACTGCGGATCACATTTTCGTTCACACAGAGAAAATGAAATCAGAGCTGCTGGAAGATTTTGGTGTTGGTAACGAAGCGGTGACCATCATTCCGTTTGGAATTAATAACTCCGTTCCTGATACGGAGCTTACGCCATCCAGAGCCAGACAGCGGTTGGGGATTGAAAGTAAAGCAAAGACGATTCTTTTCTTCGGTGCCATACGGCAATACAAGGGACTGGAACATTTGGTCGGGGCCTTTCAGCGAATCGCCCCCACGGACGAAAACTATCGGTTGGTCATCGCCGGCGAGGTCAAGAAGGGGGCGGAAGAATACTTTCGGAACATTCAGAATACCATCGAAGGCGACCCTTGCCGAAAGCAAGTCATTCAGAAAATAGAATTTGTTCCTGACGACGAAACGGAAGTTTATTTCAAAGCCGCGGATGTTTTGGTGCTCCCGTATTCAGAAATATTTCAAAGTGGTGTGTTGTTCCTTGCCTATAGTTTTGGACTGCCGGTTATCGCAGCGGATGTGGGGTCATTCCGTGACGACATCCTTCCCGGAAAGACGGGCTTCCTTTGCCGGTCGTGTAGCGCGGTGGACTTGGCGAACACCCTCGAAACCTATTTTGCAAGCGACCTCTATAAGACTCTAAGTATGCAGCGACCGGAAATCCGGGATTATGCAATGGGCAGAAACTCCTGGAGCGTCGTTGCGGACAAGACCAGTAAGGTGTATTTGGACTTGCTGGGAAAACGATCATCTTAAATTCCACTCGTTCGACCTACAGATCGGTCAACAAAAAGAAATGCTGGTCGGCCGTTTCCTCCTGATTTGCAAGCGTACCGGTTATTGACATGAAATCAGAACGCCCGATTATTTTCGGGGAAAGGAACGCATCTTGAGAGTCAGCATATTTGGTTTGGGGTACGTCGGCGCAGTGTCGGCCGGATGCTTGGCGAATGACGGGCATGAAGTCATTGGTGTCGATCCAGTCCAGACAAAGGTCGACTTGATTAATAGCGGGCGGTCTCCCATTATCGAGGCCGAAATCAATGAATTGATCGCTGCGTGCGTTAAGCAAGGCCGGCTACGCGCAACCACCAATCACATCGAAGCGATCTGCAATACCGACCTGTCTTTCGTTTGCGTCGGCACACCCAGCCAGACGAATGGAAATCTGGACCTTAAATTCATCCGGCGCATTTGCGAGCAAATTGGCCAAGCCATCAAAGAAAAGCCGGCGCGGCATACAGTCGTCATCCGCAGTACCATTTTGCCGGGGACGATGCACAAGGTCGTGATTCCCACCCTTGAAGAAGCTTCCGGAAAAAAGGCAGGCGTGGATTTCGGCGTCTGCCACAATCCAGAGTTTCTCCGCGAGGGAACGGCAGTCAAGGATTTCCACGCTCCACCAAAAACCGTGATTGGTGAGTTGGATGCGGCCAGCGGTGATAAATTGGCGACGCTGTATGAAAAGCTCAGCGCGCCGCTGATTCGCACCGATCTGGAAACTGCGGAGATGGTCAAGTATGTCGATAACAGCTGGCACGCACTCAAGATCGGCTTCGCCAACGAGATCGGTAATCTTTGCAAGGCTTTTTCCATAGATGCCCATAAGGTCATGAACATCTTCTGTCAGGACAAGAAGCTCAACATCTCTCCGGCGTACCTTTTGCCGGGCTTTGCTTTTGGCGGATCTTGCTTGCCCAAGGATCTTCGCGCTCTCGCTTATCAGGCGAAAATGCACGACTTGGAATTGCCGATTCTGTCCTCCATTCTGCCGAGCAACGAAATGCAGGTGGAGCGTGGTCTTCAGCTCATCATGGACAAGGGACATAAGCGTGTTGGTGTGCTCGGCTTCAGTTTTAAGGCGGGGACCGACGATCTGCGGGAAAGTCCAATTATCGAAGTCATTGAGCGGCTTCTCGGCAAAGGGTACGATCTCCGCATCTATGACAAGAATGTGAACATTGCCAGTCTGGTTGGCGCAAATCGCGACTTTATCCTCAATCGTATTCCCCATATCTCCAAGCTCATGGTCAGTGGCATCGACGCGGTTCTGGATCATGCTCAAACGATTGTGATCGGCAATAAGGATCCCGAATTTCAAGTCATTCCGGAACGAATGCGTGTGGAACAAATGCTCGTGGATTTCGTCCGCATCAGCGACCGAAGGAGCGAAAATGGCAGGTACGATGGCATATGTTGGTGAGCAGCGTCGGACTCAAAGCATAGACCAGGCTTCGAAAGATCAGATTTACTGGTCCATTTGCCAGTTGTCCGGTTGGCTGGAAAAGAACGATTACCGCGGCTACGATACGTTTGACGGTTTGAATGCTCGTTTGCTGCGTCCTCTCACCTTTAACAATAAATTTCTAATGACGGCGCTCCAGCAGGGCGTACGTAGGCTTCCTATCAACGTGCGTCCGCTCGTCGGTGTTCGCAAGAGCCGTTCCACCAAAGGTATGGGTTTTCTGGCCCGGGGATTCATGCGCCTGCACGATGCCACCAGCGATCCCATCTGGCAAGACAAGGCTGAGTACGCCCTGCGATGGTTGATCGATCATCAATCGAAGGGTTATAGCGGAGCGTGTTGGGGAAACCATTTTGATTACCAGTCGCGGACTTTTTTCCTGCCGAAGGGCGTGCCGACCGTCGTTTGGACTGCGCTCATCGGACACGCATTTCTGGACGCCTATGTGCATTTTCAGAAGGACGTTTATTTGGATGTTGCCGTCAGCGCCTGCGAACATATATTGCGGGACTTGGAAACTTCGGCGGACGGAGATTCCCTGTGCATCAGCTACGTTCCGACGCAGAACACACAAGTTCATAATGCCAATACTTTGGGAGCAAGCTTCTTGGCTCGCACTTATTCCTTCACACGCAATGAGTCCTACCGGACTTTAGCGCAGAAGGCCATGCAATACACGGCCAAGTACCAGAGGCCCGATTCTTCATGGTATTACGGTGAAGCTCAAAATCTGCACTGGGTCGACAACTTCCATACGGCTTATGTGCTGGATTGTTTTAAGCACTATGGAGAAGCCACCGGAGACGATCACTTTGACAAGGGTCTCATGAAAGGCTACGAATTTTGGAAAAATACGTTCTTCCTGGCGGACGGAACTCCACGGTACTACGATCACAAGACATTGCCCTTGGACATTCAGTGCTGCTCGCAAGCCATCGATACACTTGTCTTCTTTCAGGACCGCGATCCTGAAAGTTTGCCGCTAGCATTGAAAGTGGCACGGTGGACCATCGACCAGATGCAGGATGCGTCTGGCTATTTCTACTTTCGACGCTATTCTCCTTGGCTGGTCAATAAAACTCCTACACTGCATTGGGGTCAAGCGACCATGATGTGTTCGCTCGCTGGGCTCTACCGATTGTTATAGGTAACAAGATTCTACTTCGAAAGGCGGGATCGGCTCCAGGTGAGCACCAGCATATGAGTTCTTCCGAAGAAACCAACTCTCGGCTACAGTCACCCCGGACTTTGAAATCGGTCCGGCAGCCTCGCATCTGCATGCCGTCCGGAAGAAATTTTAAGAAGAAGACTTTTCTGTGTGCTCATTACGAAGCACAGGATGTTCTTCGGGAAATTGACGAGGTGGATCTGGTCTGTCTTGACCCGGGACCTGGATACACGTTTAGGGAAAGTTGGCAGAGACGTCTGTTGTACCGAGACGTTTCGCGAAAATTGATCTTCCAAAATCCCGGGCTAAAGAAGGTTCGGCTGACACAAGAATACGATTTGTTTCTGGCCCTATGCCAAACCCATCACGACCTTCTTCATATCAATGCCATCGAAGGTTGGAAAGATCGCTGCAAGACCAGCGTGTGTTGGATCGACGAACTGTGGGCAGCTTTAATCCCGCGGTACAAATATTGGATTCACGCACTCAAACAGTTCGATCACGTATTTGTCGGCTGTAAGGGAACGGTCGAAGCACTATCGAACGCGCTTGGCAAGCCGGTCCACTGGCTTTCGGGTGGGGTCGATACGCTTCGTTTTAGTCCTTATCCGAACCCGCCGGCACGCGTGGTGGATGTTTATAGTATTGGCCGAAGATCCGAAGGGATTCACCGCGCACTCTATCAGGCAGCTGAGAAGAGATCGATTTTTTATCTCTATGACACTTTTGGCGGCTCACTTTCCGATGTGCTCGACTATAGGCAGCATAGAGATCTCTTTTCCAACGTGACCAAGCGATCCTGCTACTTCATGGTAGCCCCGGGGAAAGTAGATGCGTCAGACGAAACTCGAGGACAAGTCGAGATCGGTCACCGTTACTATGAGGCAGCCGCAGCAGGAGCTGTGATGATTGGGCAGGCTCCGAAATGTGACGCTTTTGATGAAATGTTTCCCTGGCCAGATGCAGTGATCCCCGTTGAGCCGGACGGGTCTAATGTGATTGAGGTTATCGCCCGCTTGGACTCCTCACCGGAGAGACCATTGGCAATCAGTCAAAGGAACGCCGGGGAAGCCTTGTTGCGTCATGATTGGCTCTATAGGTGGAAGCAAATCTTCCAAACTGCCGGCATCGAACCTTTGCCCGCCATGGCCGAGCGCGAACAACGCTTGAAAGAATTGGCAACTGCTGCTCTGGAAAATAAAGATGTGGCAAGGATGCTTCGGTAAGGAATCCTTCACAAAATTAATGAACGTGGATGTTTGAGAAAATGGCTTTTCTGCCCCAATAAAAACTGAACCAATCTTATCTCTCTGAAATCACGGAAGGACGGACACATGATTATTACTCGAACTCCGCTTCGCATCTCATTCTTCGGGGGAGGAACGGATTATCCCGTGTGGTTCCGGGAACACGGTGGTGCTGTGCTGTCAACCGCGATCGACAAATGCTGCTACATTACATCACGCTGGCTCCCTCCATTTTTCGAGTATCAAAGTCGCGTGTCCTATTCGAGAATTGAAAACGTCAATGATCACGGTTCGATCGAGCATCCTTCTGTGCGCGCGTGCTTACAATTCATGAAGATCAATGAAGGCGTCGAGATCCATCACGTAGCTGACCTGCCCGCCCGTACCGGTTTGGGGACCAGTTCGGCGTTCACCGTCGGACTTCTTTTAGGTTTGTATGCCCTCAAAGGGCAGATGCGGGATAAACAATCGCTTGCTACAGATGCCATTCATGTGGAGCAAGATCTGATTGGAGAAGCTGTGGGTTCGCAGGATCAGGCCAGCGCCGCGTACGGGGGGTTCAACCGTATCAATTTCAATCAAGATAACTCTCTTGATGTGAAGCGGATACTCACTGCGCCTTCCAGGCTTGCCGCGCTTGAGCAAAACCTGGCTCTTTACTTCACCGGTTTTTCTCGAATCGCTTCGGAAATTGCGCAGGAGCAATTAAGAGTGACCCCGCAAAAAAAGAAGGAACTGGACACGATGTATCAAATGGTGGGCGAGGCGGAGAGCATCGTGACTAGCCCAAATCGCTCTCTGGATGATTTTGGACGTTTGCTGCACGAGGGATGGAAATTGAAGAGGTCGTTGACGCAAAAAATCACGAACTCAAACATCGACGAGATCTACCAGGCGGGACTCGACGCGGGCGCCCTTGGCGGAAAGCTTCTTGGCGCAGGCGGAGGCGGTTTCATGTTGTTCTTCGTCCCCCCCGAACGCCGGGAGGCGCTGCGATTGCGATTGAAAAAGCTCTTGTGTGTCCCGTTTTCCTTTTCCAACAGCGGCAGCCAAGTCATCGTGTATGAGCCCGAAGGAGAATACGACGAAGGACTCACTCGGGAACGTCGCGAAGTTTACGCACAGACCGAGCATTCATAGAAGGGCTGGCCTTTAAGGTTCATTTCAAAGGAGGCGGCAGGCAAATCGACGTTTCCTAAAGCTAAATTCTCAACGTATCGGTAAACCACACGTGTAACCGAATCACGGGAAATCGTTGGACTGCCTGGAAAGCCTGTCCCTTTTTTGGACAAATGGCTAGTAATGACTAAGAGCGGCATGTGCATAAAATGGACGTGTAGGAGTTCTTCTAGCTTCATTTCCCGAAGCCGCGTGTGGAGCGCCTGTGGGTGTGAGGGGATCCAGGGAAATCTCAAAAACAATTTCTGCATTCTGGACCAGTCCTCTTTGCAGGTCATCAGCACAGTGCTGAGGTGAATATGAAATCCGGACGTTCATTCCTATCTTTTCTCGCAACACTGCTTGTCTTGACGCTTCCGATTGCAGCGCGTTCGCAACAGTGGGCCGGGATTGTTGATCCTTCCAGAGCTATTGATTGGTCAAGCGCCGGGGTGCCAGGAGGCATTCCCAATCGCACGACGATTTGTGCTACTTTGAATCCGGGAGCGACAGCTTCTCAAATTAGTTCTGCTTTGGCGGCATGTCCTGCCGGGCAAGTTGTCTTCTTGAATGCCGGAACCTACAGCCTCACAGCGAGCATTGTCGTTACTGCGCATAACAACGTGACCCTGCGCGGCGCAGGTGCCGACCAAACATTCCTGGTTTTCAGCGCATCGTCGAATTGTTGGGGCCAGACCGCTGATGTTTGTTTTCGCGGTTCGGATGTGAACTGGTCGTTAGGGCCCTCCAACACCGCAACAGTCACTGGTTCCGGACCGTGGCCGAAGGGCACGACTTCGGTAACACTCAGCAATACCACAAATCTTTCCGTTGGCCAGTGGATGATACTAGATCAAGTCGACGATTTAAATGATACCGGAGTGATTTACAACTGCGAAGAGTCCGCAACGGTCAGTCCGAGCCAGAATCCGCCTTGCAATGATGACTCGGGTGGCACAGGCGGCGATTCCGGAGCGCAACGAGGCAGCGGAACTCCGAGTGCCCGGGGGCAACAACAGTTTGTCACCGTGACTGGGATTTCCGGCAATAAAGTCACATTTACCCCCGCACTATATATGCCCAATTGGAGGGTGTTTACAGATTCTCGGGGAACCAACACTCCAGGTGCCTGGTGGCCAACAACGCCTGTCTCGGGCGTCGGCTTGGAAAATGTTTCACTCGACCATTCCCAGTCCAATGCATTTCTCGGCACGCTGTTCTTCAATTGCATGGGCTGCTGGGTTAAGGGTGTCCGTAGTCTTAACTCGGACCGTGACCACTTCGGTCTTTACGTTAGCCCCAGGAGCACGATTCGCGACAGCTACATGTACAGTACAAAAAACTCGGTGAGCCAGAGCTATGGAGTGGAAGCCTTCGGCTCTTCAGATTCTCTGATTGAGAACAATATCGCCCAGCAAGTAGCAGTTCCATTCATGATCAACTCCGATTGTGAAGGTTGTGTAGTGTCGTATGGCTTTTCCATCAACGACTATTACACAGCTTCCGCGAATTGGATGATGCAGGGTATTTTCCTGCATTCTTTGACAACCAATATCCTGTTGGAAGGAAATGTTGTCAGCGGGGCGATTGGCGATTTATTCCATGGAACGCACAATTTCATCACCATATTTCGGAATCGTTTTGACGGACATCAGGCCAATAACGGCGCAACAACAACTGCGAACACCAACCCCATCAAGCTGTATCCGTTCTCTCGGTATTTCAACCTAATCGGGAATGTGCTGGGCACGTCCGGCTACCACACGGTGTATCAGTACACGGCTTCCCCGGAGGCGGGCGGGGGCGACACATCGGTAATGGTTCTTGGGACAGGGACCGTGACCTGCTGCCAGGCTGGGGATCCGCTCGTCGCTTCAACACTATTCCGTTGGGGTAATTACGATACAGTAAACAATGCGGTTCGCTTCGTAACCACCGAAGTGCCGAGCGGTCTGAGTCTTTATGCGAATGCCGTGCCCTCTACGCAGGCGCTTCCAGTATCGTTTTATTTGTCGGCCAAGCCCGCTTGGTTTGGATCGGTGGCTTGGCCCCCGGTCGGGCCTGACGTGACCGGAGGCAATATTCCGAACGTAGGTGGATTTGCAAACTTGAATCCTGCGGGTATCTGCTATACCAATGTTATGAATGGGCCTGCAAATGGAACTGGCGCTGCATTGTCCTTCAATGCGAACACTTGTTATGCTTCGGGGGCAGCCCAGGCTCCCAATCCGCCGACCAATGTTAAGGCTGTTGCCGAATAGTTTTTCTGAACTTTACAGACATGCGGACACCATAACTTTCTGTTCTTGGCAGGCTCCGGTTCCAAATCTTTCGATTTGGGAAACAGAGCTCAATTACATTCTTCCTGACCGATAAGGAGCGTGGTAAGTTTTTCTTAGGTCGCTTGCGTGATTTTTTCTTTATGTAAAAGCGCAGCCTCCGGTTTCAAAGCGCAAAATAGATGCGGCTTAAGCATAGAGAGCGATGCGCCGGGTACCCCCCGGAGAGGCTGGGTCGTTTCCAGCGGGCCGCTCCAAATTTGTAATTCCCAAGTCATGGTCTTGCCCGGCATTCGACATTAGTTTTGCTTCCCAATTTTTAGCAACGGCCTGCAATTGTTTGCTGCGTATTCGTCAGATGCGAACCGCCAGTGAAGTTTACAACAGCTTTCATTCAGATTAGGACAACAAGCATGCCCAAGAAAAAAATTGCATTTGTAACTGGAGCTGAGGGATTCATCGGATCTCACATGGTGAAATTTCTTCAGGCAAAACAGTGGAAAGTTGTCGGAGGATATTGTCTTCACAGCGCAGGTCCTTTCCCGAAATTACGGAACTTGGATTTTGTGCAATGTGATTTGCGGAACGGCCAGCGAGTCGCGCAAATCATGAATGATTACGAACCGACTCACGTCTTCCATCTGGGGGCGCAGAGCCTGCCCACCGTTTCCTGGGCTGACCCCGTGGGGACTTTCGAGTCGAACATTATGGGCTCTCTGAATTTGTTTGAGGCGTTGCGTCACAGCAAACGTCCGCCCGTGATTGTGTCGGCGTGTTCCAGCGCTGAGTATGGACATGTCCCCCCCGCTGACATCCCGGTCACTGAGGACCAGCCGTTGAAGCCACTGCACCCGTACGGCATCAGCAAGGTGTGTTTGGACTTGTTGGCTCACGAATATTTTCTGGACTATAAGATACCGGCGGTCAACATTCGTCTGTTCAATACGACTGGCCCGGGCAAAACGAATGACGCCCCGTCCGACTTTGTGCGCCAATTGGCTCGGATCAAAAAGGGTTTGCAGCCGCCTGTCATCGAAGTCGGAAATTTGACTCCCCATCGCGCTTTCTTGGACGTCCACGACACAATCCGGGGTTTTTACCTTGCTGCCATCAAGGGAAAACGAGGTGAGGCCTATAACCTTTGCGCGAGTAAAACATTCCAGATAGGCGAACTACTGCACACGGCAATACGGCTTTCCGGAGTCAAGGTTGAGGTTAGGCCAGTCCCTCATTTGATGCGCCCTTCAGATGAAAAAATCATCTTCGGCCGAACAGATAAGATTCGGAAAGACACGGGTTGGAAGCCTGTGATGTCCATCGAGCAAACGTTGTCATCCATGCTGAAGTATTGGGATCATGCGTTGAGCTCAGTTGCATAGGCTTGTGGCAACGAATTCAATCCGAAATCCAATCGGAAAAGTCCGGACCAACAATGAATTCATTTGATGACTTAAAAGCCGTCCTGCTCGTCGGTGGGATGGGTACGCGCTTGCGGTCGGTGGTGCCGTCTACACCTAAACCAATGGCTTCGGTCGGTGATCGTCCCTTCCTCGAGCTGCTGGTGCGCCAACTGCGCTACCAGGGTATCCGCCGACTGGTGATGTGTACTGGTTACCGGGCCCAACAGATCGAACAAGAACTGGGCGATGGCCGTTCTTTGGATATAACGATTGAATATTCAAGGGAAGCGCACCCACTCGGGACTGCCGGTGCCGTAAAATTTGCCGAACCGCTCCTCCAGGATGCCCGCGATTTCCTGGTGATGAATGGTGATTCCTTCATGGAAATGGATTTCGGCAGCCTGATCGGTTTCCATCGACAGTCCGGAGGCATCGCAAGCATGGCCGTGTTTCGCACCAAAAATGAGATGAGATACGGCACCGTCCAAGTAACCCCTGATGGACTTGTGACAGGTTTTGCGGAGAAGACAGAAGCCGACCCAAAAGGACTGGTCAATGCAGGAGTTTATATTTTCAATCGAAGAATTTTGGAACTCATTCCGGATGGGCCGGTTAGTCTGGAGCGCGATGTCTTTCCTAAATTGCTGCCTCACAAAGTATATGCGCTGGAGCAGCATGGAGTGTTCATCGACATCGGCACTCCAGAGGACTATGCTCGAGCGCAAGAGCTTTTTGATCGCCTCTGTGCAGCTGCAGGCGGGAAAACAACGTCCGCTCTTTGACGAAAGCCGTATTGACTGAATCTTCAGACCTTAGTTTTTTGTGTATTGGATACGCCTTGCCACTCGAATAATTTCAATCGCTAAAAATGCGAATGATGTGGAATTGACTCCTTATCAGACTTCGACACGGAGGTTAAATGACTCAAACAAATGATTTCAAACATCGCGTAACTGAGCTGATGGCAGCGTCCATTACCACGAAGCAAACTATGTTAAGCAATTCCGATCTTGTGGCTACGATTGCCGCTGCCAGCGAGATTCTAATCAGCGCCTTGCAACAGGGGAATAAGGTGCTCCTCTTCGGCAATGGCGGCAGCGCTGCGGACGCACAACACATTGCTGCGGAACTGGTCGGTCGTTTTGCTTTCGACCGGCCTGCCTTACCTGCTCTTGCCTTGTCTGTGAACAGTTCCTGCGTTACGGCGATTGGAAACGACTACGGGTATGACCAGGTCTTTTCCAGGCAAGTGGAAGCCTTGGCTCGTGCCGGAGATGTTGCCATCGGCATCTCCACCAGTGGCAATTCCCCAAATGTGACCAAGGCGATCTTGACCGCGCGCAAGATGGGTTTGCGCACCATCGGATTGACCGGCGTTGGCGGCGGAACTCTTGCGAAAAGCGCGGAGTATTGCATTTGTGTCCCGTCAAAAGAAACTCCCCGCATTCAGGAATGCCATATCCTGATCGGCCACATCATCTCAGAGTTGGTGGAGAAAGAAATCTTCCATGAAGAAAGCCGTATTTCTCGATCGTGACGGGGTTATCAATCGCAAAGCTCCGGAAGGCGAGTACATAACCCGTTGGGAAGAGATGGAATTCCTGCCGAATATTGCTGAAGGAATTGCTGTGCTCATCGATGCAGGCTTCTGTGTCATCGTTATCAGCAACCAGAGGTGCGTTTCGAAAGGGTTGTTGACCATGAGTGACCTTGAGTCGATTAACCGGCGAATGTGTCAGAAGCTGGCGGCAGCCGGTGCGGTGATAACGGACGCTTATTACTGTCCCCATGATAAGCGGCCCCCGTGCAATTGCCGTAAGCCCGCTCCCGGCATGATCCTGAAAGCCGCGAGTGATCACGATATCGATCTGGTTAGATCCTGGATGGTTGGCGATTCCAACAGTGATGTGGAAGCTGGAAAAAAAGCCGGTTGCCGAACGGCTCGAATCCTGAAGATTGGCGAGTTGGCGCACGGCGGTGCCGACGTGTTTGCGCACTCTCTTTTAGAAGCTGCCCAACAGATTTTGCTTACAAATCAGCCCGTTGAGTCTGTGAACTCCTAATGAAAGATTTAAAAGAAAAAGCAATCCGCGGTGGCTTTGCCCGTGTGTGCGCACAATCCATTTACTTTGCTCTCCGGATTGGCGCTTTGATGATTTTGGCCCGCTTGCTCGATCCGAAAGACTTCGGATTGGTTGGCATGGTCACTGCTTTCACCAGTGTTTTGAATCTGTTCCGGGATTTTGGGCTTTCCACGGCAACGGTACAACGCGCGGATATAACGGACGACCAGATTTCCACCTTGTTTTGGATCAATATTCTTGTGGGAATGATCCTCACGGTCTCCTTGTCGGTTATGGCCCCGGTGGTGGTTCATTTTTATCGTGAGCCGCGGCTATTCTGGGTCACGATTGCGTTGGCTACAGGGTTTCTGATCAACGCCGCAGGGGTGCAACATTCGGCGTTGCTGCAACGGGAGATGCGTTTCACCGCTCTGGCCATAATTCAAATTATCGCCTTGGTGGCGAGTACCGGGTTGGGGATTGGGGCAGCCCTTCTGGGATACGGATACTGGTCCCTGGTAGTGCTATCGGTAACGCTGCCATTGGTTTCGACTGTGCTTTTTTGGATGGCTACGTCCTGGATTCCGGGAAAGCCGCGCAAGGGAGTTGGCGTCCTGCCAATGATTCACTTCGGTGGGTCAGTAACGGTGATCAGCCTGATCGTATATGTAGCCTATAACTTGGACAAGGTCTTGCTGGGGAGGTTTTGGGGAGCGGAAGCGCTGGGGATATACGGCAGGTCGTATCAGATCATAAACATTCCAACGGACAATTTGAACTCTGCGGTAGGCGAAGTAGCATTTGCAGCGCTATCGCGATTGCAGGGCGACGCAGTGCGGCTGAGGAACTATTTTCTGAAGGGGTATTCGTTGGTGCTGGCGCTGACGGTACCGATGACGTGCATCATTGCGATTTTCCCCCACGATTTGGTTATGGTCGTTCTCGGAGCAAAATGGGGGCCAGCGGCCAAAATTCTACAGTACCTTTCGCCAACCGTGCTTGTCTTCGCAATCATTAATCCATTGGGATGGATGCTTTTCGCGACTGGAAAGGTTAAGGAAAGCTTGAAAAGGGCGTCAGTCCTGGCCCCCGTTGTTATCGCTGGTTACTCACTGGGATTGCATTACGGTCCTCAGGGAGTTGCCATCGGTTTTTCGGCGGCAATGATGTTATGGGCTTTGCCCCACATTGCCTGGTGTGTCCGCGGGACGCCAATTTCGTTCGGGGATGTAATGCGGGTTATGGCCAAGCCCTTGTTTTCCGGTATTGTGGCCGTGGCGATGGCAGTGGGATTCCAGTACTTTAGCAGCCAGTGGTTACCTTTTCCTCGACTTGTCGTGGGTGTCTCCACACTTCTTGGAACTTATTACTTCATGTTGCTGTATGCAATGGGACAGAAACCATTTTATCTGGACCTGCTTCGAGGATTGCTGAAACGACCTACGGTTGAGATAGAACCGGAGACGGTGACCCAAGACGTGTAACGGAAATTTATAACCCTGTGTTTATGTTGAGTTTACGGGAATCGGTCTATGATTCCTCAAGCAACTAATTCTTCCGCTTTGGATTCCCAGTCTTGCAAGAGGGCTGCATTTGTTGGAACTAGAAGGGGCTTCGGAGGGCTCTGGATAAAGGTTGGCTTTGATTAATTGATACTTTGAGGCTCTTAACTATGACAGAACATAATTCTGATAAAGGGTCCCACCTAAAGATCTTTGGGAAGTCTCCGGTCGCTGGGTTCTTACGCGTGAATCAGTCGGTTTGGAAACGTATCCCTGCTTCGTGGACCGGTTTCCCTGTGATTCGCGCCTACGGCCAGATGCTCAATGCCCTTGTCCGCCGATCGGCCGATCGCACGCAATACTTCGGCACTTTTTTTCTGCGCAACCGGCCTCAGCTGGAGTTGATCCGCCGGCTGTCATATCAGGTTGAGAATAACTCCACTCTCAACATGGCTGTGCTGGGATGCAGTAACGGTGCGGAAGTCTATTCAATCCTCTCGACGCTCCGCTCGGCGCGCCCGGAATTGAAAGTTAATCTACATGCTGTGGACATTTCGCCGGATGTATTGGCCCTTGCCCAGCAGGGTACTTATTCCATTTCATCTCCTGAATTAGTGGGGGAATCTATTTTTCAGCGCATCACCGAGGAAGAAATGGAGAAGATGTTTGACCGAGACGAGGACAAAGTCACGGTCAAATCCTGGGTTAGGGAAGGCACCCATTGGCACCTTGGTGATGTTCGTAGCCAGGAAATTTTGGAACGTTTAGGTCCTCAAGATATAGTGGTCGCGAATAATTTCTTGTGCCATATGAGGCCTCAACAGGCCGAAGCCTGTCTGAACGGCATTGCACGTCTTGTAAAAGCCGGAGGTTATCTTGTGGCCTCGGGAATCGATCTGGAAGTTCGCAAAAAAACGGCTATGGAAAAGAAGTGGAAACCCGTAGCCGAGCTGCTGGAAGCCATCCACGAGGGTGACACTGCCTTGAGGCGAGATTGGCCCATGAATTATTGGGGATTGGAGCCTCTGGATAAGAATCGCAAGGATTGGATTTACCGTTATGCCGCCGTTTTTCAGATTGGCGACCCGGCGGCTCTACAGAATCGCGATTCCCTTTCAGGAAATGAGCACGGTGATGGCTCCAGCGCGACCCGCACTCCGCTGGGGAATGACCAGCAGGCGAGAGAGAGCGGCCATAGAAAGGCCCGACCCAGGGATCAAGAAGAACAAGCACCGAGCGCAGGCTCTTTTTCCGAATTGGAATTGTCTGACGCAGCTGCCCACGGTCGAACTGCTGAAGCGGTCTCGCGCCGCCGCAGGTGAATGGGTGCACCTGGAAATTCGTCGCCTCGTGGGAACAGAAGCCTACGGATCCAACTTGCCATCCGTCGTGCGGCCTAGCGTGGCGATATTTTCTCCCGATTCAATTGCCTGAGCTTTTCCTCGATCTCAGATTCAACGTTGCATGGCTGCATCGTGAAGAAGTGAAAGCGTATCTCTCGTTCCGTGCCTTCGAGATACTACCAGCGTGGGAAAAATGAAAACAGCCTCAAAACGACGCAAGATTTGCTTATTCGGAATTTTTGGTTCAGGCAACCTGGGCAATGAAGCCACGTTGTATGCGCTCCTCTATAACCTTCGTAGGAGTGTCCCGAATGTGGATGTCGTCTGTATTTGTTCAGGTCCCGAGGAGGCGGCTTCCGACTACAAGATAAGCGCCTTTCCAATGAAAGAGAAGCCTCTTTCTCCAATAAATAATCGGCTGCTCAAGGCGCTGAGGCGAATTTTCGTTGGAATCCCGATGGAGTTTTATCGATGGTATAGGGCAATGGTAATCTTAAAGGATTCCGACATGCTTCTAATGACGGGGACTGGCATGCTCGGAGATTTCGGCATTCTCCCTCTGAACTTGCATTATGAGATTTTAAAGTGGTCCATCGCGGCCAAGCTCTGCCGGTGCAAACTTCTATTCTTGAGCGTGGGTGTCGGTCCGATTCGCCACCCGCTCAGCAGGTTTTTGATTAAGAATTCCCTCAGGTTGGCAGACTACCGATCCTATCGCGACAATTTCTCCAAGGAGTATTTGGACGGCATCCAATTCGATACCAGGAACGACGTCGTCTGTCCGGATTTGGCATTCAGCTTGCCAAGGACGATGCTCCCTTCCGATAGTATCGGCGATCAACACGGTACAGTCGTTGGCGTAGGAGTCATGACATACCGCAACAAACGCGATTCCGCTCAGAGCGATGACGGTGTTTACCAAGAATATTTGGAGAAACTGTGCGTTCTAGTGCGCTGGCTGATTAACCGCGGATACATCATCCGATTGCTTATCGGCGACGCCGTTTACGATGAGCGCGTTAGGAAGGACCTGAAAGTCTTGTTGGAAGAAAAGGGAGTCCGATTCGAAGGCGGAACTATTCTCGATTCTCCCGCTTCTAACTTTGAGGAAATATTGTCGCAGCTTGCGGCGACTGACATTGTGATTGCCAGCCGGTTTCATAACGTGCTGTTAGCTCTGCTGCTAGGCAAGCCGGTGCTGGCAATTTCGTACCATGAGAAAGTGGACGCCCTGATGGCGGGCTTAGGATTGGAAAATTTCTGCCAAGACATCGAAAATATTGACATCGACAAACTGATCGAACAATTTACCGTCCTCGAGGAACGAGCGGGAATTCTTAAACAGCAAATTGGACAAAAGGCGGAAGCCTATCGCCAAGCTCTGGACGATCAGTACGATCACATCTTTGCAGCCGCAACGAAATAATTCAATCTATTCGACGTTATCGTTGATCTGCTTGTGAAACCCATTGCACGCTGCTACAAAGAAGATAGACGTCCGAATCTCAAGAGACCATTCCTATGAAAAATAAAGTTCTGATAATTGTTGAAAACCTGCCCGTTCCGTTCGACACGCGCGTTTGGAAAGAGGCTTTGTCTTTGCGCGAGAACGGCTATGAAGTCACGGTATTGTGCCCCCGGGGGAAGGGCTATACCAAGGGTCATGAAGTCCTCGACGGGATTAATGTCTACCGGCATCCAATGCCAAAGGAAGGGAACAGTCCTGTCGGATACCTGCTCGAATTTGGCTGCGCCCTCTTTTGGGAGTTCTTTTATTCCTGGTGGATTTTTCTCCGGCACGGGTTTCAAGTGATTCAAGGCTGTAACCCACCGGACGATATTTTTCTGGTAGCGTTGCCATTCAAACTATTTGGCGTGAAATACATTTTTGATCATCACGATGCCAATCCGGAGCTCTACCTCTCCAAGTATGAAAGGGAAGATTTCCTTTACAAGGCCCAGGTGTGGCTGGAGAAACAAACTTACCGGTTCAGTGACGTTCTCATGGCCACCAATGGCAGCTACCGGAATCTTGCTGTATCCAGAGGTGGCTTAGACCCTCGCGATGTCTTCATTGTTCGGAACGGGCCCGATTTGAAAACTTTCAAAGCTGTTCCCCCCAACCCCGCTCTCAAATACGGCAAGCCGTTCCTGGTTGGTTACGTAGGAACAATCAGTGTCCAGGAAGGTTTGGACATCCTGTTGGACGTGGCTCTCCACCTCAAAAATTTGGGCCAACGTGATGTCCATTTTACTTGTGTTGGCGGCGGACCCGGATTGGCGGGTCTCCGGAAAATGCTGGAGGAAAAGAATCTTCAGGATATGTTCAATTTTACCGGGAGAGTTTCGGACGAGAAGCTTTTGGAAATTCTTTCGACCGCTGACGTGTGTGTAAATCCAGACAAACCCTGTGAAATGAATGACATCTCCACCATGATCAAGATCATGGAGTACATGGCGCTGGGCAAGCCCATCGTACAATTCTCTCTAAAAGAGGGCCGGTTTAGCGCCCAGGAAGCATCGGTTTACTGCGACAACCAAAACCAGGTCCCCGATTTTGCCGCCAAGATTCTTTGGTTGCTCGAACATCCCGAAGAGCGCGAAAAAATGGGAAAATTCGGGCGCAAACGCGTCCTGGAAGAACTTGCTTGGGAGTATTCCGTTCCCAACCTTCTTGCTGCATATCAGAGAGCCTTCAGCAAAAGGGAACGCAAGCCGTCTTTGAGCCAGTCCACCGATCTGGAGACACGGTCAAGTCTTCGCCGATAGTCCTTCTTGCAAAGAGTAACGTTGATGCATAGCTCACCTGCAAGGGGAAATCACCATGAGATGCAGGGTAGTCCGTGGGAGACTATGTCGAGAAGATTTCGGCAAATGCTCGCAGTAGACGAACAGTTTCCCACCAAAGCGCTCTGAATATCTTGGGCGCTACTGGACTGGTCGCTGACGTAATTTGTCCAGAAGAGAAAGGAATATAAGACCCCCGTTCCGTTGCGGACCCGATATTGGCATCGGACAACCTGCTCCGCTCGGAATCGCGTTCGATAAAACGCGCATTTTTTAAGGGTTCCAAGACTATGGCAACCAAGAAGCAAAAAGTTGTGTGGATTACGATTATCGTCGCGGTCATCCTCATTGGCGCGACATTTGTGGCTGGTTCCTATTGGAAGTCGTTTGCGGAATCGGGAAATCTGCAGAATTCTCAAGTCTCGGACAAGGTCAAATGGCGTGCTCAGATTTTCAGCCGGAAAGCCACCGGGAATATCTCCGATCTGTCTTGGAAAGAACTTTGGCAGATGATGGGCCATAAGGGCGGTTTTGGCTTGGAAAAGATGGTTCGTGAAGAGGCCAGCCTGGACGCGAGCGTTTCGAATGGATACGATTCCGACGAAGACCACAAAGCGGCAGCTCGCATTTTCCGTACGCGGTGCGCGATGTGTCACGGCAACGATGGAGCCGGTTGGCATGGCGGCCCGCCGCTGAATCATCCCGTGCTCAAACATGGGGACAGCGACCTGGCCATTTACAAGGTCTTGCGGGACGGCATTCCGGACACGGCGATGGTTGCGCCTACCCTTACTCTTCAGCAGCGCTGGCAACTCGTGGGTTATGTAAGGCAGTTGCAACTTCATGCGATTGGTTTGGGCACCGATAAATCCCCGCTGAACATTGCGGTAAGCAGTGAAAAGATTCTCAAGAATCTCGGTAAGACGGACGAATGGTTGACGTACTCGGGCTCGGTCGATGGCCACCGGTATACGCCACTTTCTCAAATTACTCCTGCAAACGCATCCCAGCTTCGCATTCGCTGGGTTCGCCAGTTCGAAAACGCCGAGGCTGTGATCGAAGCGACTCCAATTGTTGTTAACGGAGTTATATTCATTACTACCCCTCCTTCGAATGTTGTTGCTTTGGATGCGAAGACCGGCAACATCATTTGGAAATATAACCGTTCGGTTTCTGGTGATATTCCAACCTGTTGCGGCCGGGTGAACCGGGGCCTCGCAGTTCTCGACAATGATGTGTTTCTGGCCACTCTGGACGGTTTTCTGGTGTGCATTAACGCCAATAATGGGCGAGTGACCTGGCAGACCCAGGTAGCGCAACCTTCCCGTGGCTTTGCAATGACCCTTGCGCCGCTCGTTGTAAATCGCTCCATCGTGGTTGGGGTCTCAGGAGGGGAATACGGCATCCGAGGATTCATCGCGGCTTATGACGCGGAAACCGGTAAACAAAACTGGCAGTTCAATACCATTCCCGGTCCCGGCGAGCCCGGGCATGAAACATGGAAAAACGATGCATGGGAAACAGGTGGAGGCTCAACTTGGGTCACGGGCAGCTATGATCCATCGCTCGATCTAATTTATTGGGGCGTCGGGAATCCATCCCCCGATTTTGCCGGCGATGTTCGTCCCGGCGATAATTTGTACACCAATAGTGTTGTCGCCTTGAACGCCAGCACCGGAAAGCTGGCTTGGTATTTCCAATTCACTCCTCATGATGAACGTGACTGGGATTCAGCGCAGACGCCCATTCTGGCGGACATTCCGATCGACGGCGTTATCCGTAAGGTGATCTGCTGGGCCAACCGTAACGGCTTTTATTATGTCCTGGACCGGGCTACGGGGAAATTTATCGCTGGCGCTCCTTTCGTCGATCTGAACTGGGCAAAAGGTTTGGATTCGAACGGACGTCCAATCCTCGCCGAGAACGATGAGAATTCGGCTGACGGACGGGTTACCAAACCCGGCGTCGGAGGCGGAACGAACTTTGAAAACGCGGCGTTTGACGCGAAAAATGGTTTGATCTTCGTGCCCGCGTCGGAAGGTGCTTCTGTATTCACGAAGACTTCTCACGTCACCCGTGGGGACCGTGGCTATTATGGAGGCAGTGGCGGCTCTTTCATTGAGGCTACTACTCCCGTCCTTCGCGCGCTCGATGTCGCTACCGGGGCAAAAAAATGGGAATACATGTCTCCGCCCTTGCAGGACCACACCTACTATTTCAGCGGGCTGCTGGCGACCGGTGGTGGCCTCGTTTTTGGGGCTTCCGGAGGAACTGCGTTTGCAGTGGATTCATCGACCGGACGTGAAGCGTGGCGGGTTGAACTCGGTGGGGATACCCGTGCTGCTCCTATCTCCTTCACGATTGATGGGAAGCAAGTCATAGCAGTCTCGGCAGGCCGGGGTCTTTTTCTCTTCGGACTATAAGTTTATGAATCGCGCAGATGCGATCGCTAAATTAAATCTTTTTTGAAAGGGAGCTAAATGAAAATACTTTTGACGGGTCATAAAGGATATATCGGTGCCGTTGCTGTTGGTTTATTCCAATCTGCCGGTCACGAAGTGGTCGGGCTCGATGCCGATCTATTCGAGGGATGCGATTTCGGTAAACCGGGCAACGAAATTCCCGGCATTCGAAAGGACCTGCGGGATCTGACCAAGTCGGATCTGTCCGGTTTCGAAGCCGTTGTTCATTTGGCTGCGCTTTCGAATGATCCCCTGGGTAATCTCGATCCAACTCTCACCTATGACATCAACCACCATGCCTCGGTTCGCCTCGCCAAACTGGCAAAGGATGCTGGCGTAAAACGCTTTGTTTTTTCCTCTTCCTGCAGCACGTATGGCGCCTCGGGTGACGAACTTCTGACCGAAACGGCCTCTCTCAATCCGGTCACACCCTATGGCGAATCGAAAGTATTGGTCGAACGCGATGTTGCTCCCATGGCAGATGACAAATTCTCGCCTACGTTCATGAGGAACGCTACGGCATACGGAGCATCGTCGCGCTTGCGCCTGGACATCGCTTTGAATGATCTGGTTGCCAGCGGCTATACAACCGGAAGAATCTATATCAAGAGCGATGGCACACCGTGGCGCCCCATCGTTCACATCCGCGACATTATCGGAGCGATGGTCGCTGTGCTGGCTGCACCGCGAGAAGCGATTCACAATCAGATTTTCAATGTTGGTCAGACCTCGGAAAACTATCGCATCAGCGAAATTGCGGATATCGTCGCCCAGACCGTGCCGGGATGTCGCGTGGAATACGCTCCGGATGGCGGCCCGGACAAGCGGTGCTACCGCGTCAGTTGCGAAAAGATTCGCAAGGTGGTGCCGAGCTTCAAGCCGCAGTGGAATGCCCGCAAAGGCGCGCAGGAACTCTACGAAGCCTATCGCGCGGCCGGACTTACCGCTGACGATGTTCAGCGCGGACGGTACACGCGCATGGTCCAGATCCAGCGTTTGTTGGATAACAAGAAAGTCGATGCTTCTCTTCGCTGGAACAAGGATTTGGTGCCGGCAGCTCGCTAAGACTCGAAATAAATATCAAAAGGAGATTCTCTGCAATGATTTTCACGGAAACAAAGTTAAAGGGTGCATTCACGATTGATATCGAACGCCGCGAGGACTCCCGCGGATTCTTTGGCCGCACATTCTGCCAGCACGAATTCCAGGCGCACGGCCTCAATCCGCTCATCGCTCAAGCCAATACTGCATTCAACATCAAGAAGGGAACGCTGCGCGGCATGCACTTCCAGTTTCCGCCCGCTGCGGAATCCAAACTGGTGCGTTGCACTCGCGGCGCTATCCTGGACATCATCGTGGACTTGCGGCCGGAGAGTCCCACCTACCTGGAGCACATCGCCGTCGAGCTGTCTGAGGACAATTACCGTGCGCTCTACGTCCCAATGCGTTTTGCGCATGGCTACCAGGCGCTCCGCGACAAGACGGAAACCAGCTATCAGGTCGGAGAGTTCTACACTCCGGGAACTGAAGGTGGCTTGCTTTACAACGATCCTCGCCTCGCCTTGAAGTGGCCCTTGCCGGTTGCCGTGATTTCGGATAAGGACAAGGTGTGGAAGCCTCTTGCCGAACAAGAGACCGAGCTCAAGCAAAAAATGGGCTTGGTAACCGTAGGATCGTAAAAAAGTATTAAGAAAAGGGATCCTCACGCATTGAGTTTACGGGTGGGGTTCGCTCCCGATCGCCATATCCATCTGCTGTGCCGATAAGGTCCGGGAGATAGAATCCCACACGAAAAAACCAAAATGTGGGAACGCTGAAACGGATAGCCCTGGTGCTAACAAGCCGGATTATTTATTTTGATAGGAGACTGCCATGATTCTCGTTGATACAGCATTGCAAGCGCGCGAAAAGGAAGGTCGCCCGATCCGGGTCGCCTTAATTGGAGCCGGTTTCATGGCCCACGGCTTGGCCAACCACATCGTCAACACGACAGTGGGGATGCGTCTGGTCGGCGTGTATAACCGTACCCCGCAACGTGCATTCGACGTTTGCCAGTACGCGGGCCTCACGGATGTGGTTTCCCCATCGACACAGGCGGAGACCGACCAGGCCATTCGTGAAGGCAAAGTTGTTGCCACTGGAGATGCGTTCCTGTTAGCGCGTTCGACGGGAGTCGACGTTTTGGTGGATGTCACCGGTTCGGTCGAATTTGGCGCCCGCGTTGCGTTCGAAGCCTTCCGTCACGGTAAGGATGTCGTTCTGATGAATGCCGAGATTGATGCTACCGTCGGCCCGATCATGCAAACTTATGCCGAAAAACATGGCGTGATCTTTTCAGCCTGCGATGGAGATGAGCCCGGTGTTCAGATCAACCTGTATCGCTGGGTCAAGGGACTTGGCCTTACCCCTCGCGTCATCGGAAACATCAAAGGACTTCAGGATCCTTATCGCAATCCCACGACGCAAAAGGGTTTCGCCGAAAAGTGGGGCCAGAACCCGGCGATGGTAACGAGTTTTGCTGACGGTTCCAAAATCAGTTTCGAACAATCCATCGTGGCAAATGCCACTGGATTCAAAGTGAAATCGCGGGGAATGTCTCGCGGAATGGATTACAAAGACGACGTAATGAAGATCGGCAAGCTCTACGATGTCGAAGAAGCGCGCAGGATGGGTGGCATCATCGACTACGTCGTTGGCACTCCGCTCACCAAAGTCTATTGCCTCGCGGAGCATCCCGATCCCAAACAGCAACACTATCTCAGTCTGTACAAGATGGGCGACGGCCCGCTTTATTCCTTCTTCATCCCCTACCATCTGGTTCACTTTGAGGTGCCTAGCGCCATTGCCCGCGTGGTGCTCTTCCGCGATTCACTTGCAAAGCCCCTCGGCGGCCCTGTTGTGGAAGTCTGTGCCGTCGCCAAGCGCGACTTGGTGGCCGGTGAAGTCCTGGATGATTACGGCATGTATATGACTTATGGCGAAGCCGTCAATGCAGACGAAATGTGCAGCAACCGTTATCTGCCCGAAGGCCTTGTCGAAGGCTGTGTCTTGAAGCGGGACATCCCCAAAGATGCCGTTATCACCTATGACGACGTTACGCTTCCTCCAAACCGTCTTGGAGACCAGTTGAGGGCGGAGCAGTATCGCGTCTTCCGCGGTGAAACCTGGCTTGAAGAACTGGTTGCCGCCCGCGCCTGAACCGATGCACGACTGGCCGCCGGAGGCTTCACCTTGCCCTGAAGTTGCCACATTGTGGAACTAGTTTACCGCTAGGTCGGGCCACCCTGCTGGAGATGGTTTAGCCCTCCGATTGGTTGAGCGTTGTTAATATATCTATAATGAATGGTTTGCGAGAAGTCTGGCTGGACAGGGAGGATTTGAATTCTCTCTGGCTTTGGCAGGCACTTTGCGATGCACTAGTTGGCAAAAATATCGTTTCTTGTACGGAAAGCGCCGAGGTGGCATATGAAAGTTGTTCTCTTTTGTGGCGGAGCTGGCATGCGGCTCAGAGGCTATGCTGACGATGTCCCCAAGCCCATGGTGAAGATCGGATCCCGTCCGATTCTCTGGCACCTCATGAAGTATTATGCCCACTTCGGGCATAAGGACTTCGTCCTCTGCCTGGGCCACATGGGAAACGTTATTAAGGACTACTTTCTGCACTACGATGAAGCCGCCTCAAACGATTTCGTCTGGTCGAACGGTGGCAAGAATATTGAGTTCGTCAATCGTGACATGGACGATTGGACGATTAATTTCGTCGAGACTGGCGCCAATTCAAACATCGGTATGCGCCTGAAAGCCGTCGAATCGCACCTGAAAGGTGAGGAGATGTTCCTGGCGAATTACGCCGACGGTCTCAGTGACGTTCACCTTCCGACCATGATTAATAACTTTAAGAAGACCGACGCAGTTGCATCCTTGCTCCTCGTTCAACCGACGGCAAGTTTTGACTTTGTTCAAATCGGTCCGGGAACTGCTGTCAAAGGCATTGTGCCCCTCACCGAATCCGACATGTGGATCAACGGCGGCTTCTTTGTGATGCGCAATGAAATCTTCAACTACTTAAAACCGGGTGAAGAACTCGTGCGGCAGCCGTTTCAGCGGCTGATTGAGAAGAAGGCCCTGTTAGCGCACAAGTGCGAAGGCTTCTGGCAGTGTATGGATACGTTCAAGGACAAACAGGCCCTTGAAGAATTGAATCAAACTAAGGCGCCCTGGAAAGTTTGGAACCACCAGGCGTCTCCTTCGATCGCCTCAGAGGTGCTTTCCACCAGCCTATGATGCAGCTCAATCTTAATGTTCCCAGGAATGGGCAGTTAAATGTTCTATGTCTTGGGTGCCACTCCGATGACATTGAGATTGGCTGCGGAGGCACCATTCTGCGGCTGGCTCAGGAGTACCCCGGTGCTGTGTTTCACTGGGTTGTCTTCAGCGCCACCGGCGTACGGCACGAAGAGGCGCGCCGCGCTGCTACGCTGTTTGCCGGAGAAACGCGTCTAAAGGGACCGCTGCTGAAAACGTTCCAGGACGGATTCATGCCGTTCAACGGCGCCGAAGTGAAGGCGGTTTTCGAAGAATTGAAATCGGTTTCCCCTGACATCATTTTCACGCAAAACCGCAAGGACTTTCATCAAGACCACCGCCTCATTGGGGAATTAACCTGGAACACCTTTCGGAATCACCTCATTCTCGAATACGAGATCCCAAAGTATGACGGAGACATGGGGCAGCCAACAGTTTTCGTTCCCCTGGAATTGGATGTCTGCAGGAAGAAAGTTCAAAATCTCTTTGAAGCGTTCCAATCCCAGAAAGCCAAACGCTGGTTTCAGGAAGATACCTTCATGGCTTTGATGCGCCTGCGTGGGATGGAGTGCAATGCTCCGTCCGGATTCGCCGAAGCGTTTTACTCTCACAAGCTCGTACTGTAATCAGCCCGTCGGTGCCTCCGAGACGTTCCCCTCTGCGCCTTCACGCTGATTCTCAATAAATCATCTTCAGTTCAGGATTTCTGAGACCAAAGACTCGACGTGCGCAGCAATGGCCAGAGAAGACGTCAACCCCGGTGATTCGATTCCGACCAGATGAATGGCTCGTGGGCATTTTGGATCCGGCGTAACCACAAAGTCGGCAGAACCGCTTGAGCCCGGGGGCACCAGCTTGGGGCGTATCCCCGAAAACGCAAGCCTGAGGTCTTCGATTTTCAATTCAGGCATCATCGTTTGGGCGCTGCGCAGGAATTCCTCGGCAGGCAGCCGGTTACGTTCGTAATCATTCTTGTCATCCACGTAATCCGCCGTCGGTCCAAGCAATACCGTGTCCCACATCGTCTTGGTAAAGTGCACGCCAAGCCCAAGAAGGTCCTTGTGCGGCACTGGATAAACAAGATTGTTCACCAGATATGATCTGGCCCGAACGATTTCGCAATACTCGCCGCGGACTGGATATATTCGATAGCTGTGATTGCCAAGCATCGCGGCGACTTCATCCGAGTAAAGTCCGGCGCAATTAATCACGCAGCGCGATTCGACGGTTTCCTCGATCGCTTGGCCAGGGTCATCCGAATCGCCAATTCGCAGAGTCACGGCGATGGCATCCTTGCCCGTCTCCATCCGCGCCACTTGCGCGCGATTCAGAATGCTGGCCCCTTGATCGATGGAAAGTCGCGCCAGGGTTTTCACCAATTCTTCGGCGGAGACGATGCCGGTGGAAGGGACTTCCAGGCCCGCCATGGCCACAATATGCGGTTCCCGCTCTCGCACCGACTGTCGGTCCAATAGCCGCAATCCTTCAACTCCGTTGCGTCGGCCATTTTCCGCCAGATGTTCGAGCTCCTCCTCTTGATGCTCATCCAGTGCCACCACCAATTTTCCGCAGTTCCTGTGCGGCACGTTGTGTTTGGCGCAAAACGCGTAAAGCAGTGGATTTCCCTCCACACAGAACCTGGCCTTTAGCGTATTTTGCGGGTAATAGATTCCCGAATGGATGACCCCGCTGTTTCGCGTGCTTGTGGCCATACCCAGTTTCGGTGATTGTTCCACCAGGAAGACGTCCGGCCAGCGGCGCGACACAGCTCGCGCCACCGCACAGCCGATAACTCCACCGCCAATAATCACAATATTCGCGTGTTCCATGACAAGGCAAGATAACCGGGATTTTTAACCTTGGCTTGCGATTTTGTGGCGGGCGTTTCCAGGGTGCAAACGGGCCTGGCCCATCGCGCAACCCTACTGATTCTAAGGGGGCTGTTGGTATGTGCCCCCGGCGCCAAACGGACTTTACAGCAAAGTGCCGGTTTTATCGATTTTGGGTGCTTTTGGGTCATCATTACCGATATGGTACAAGGCACTGATTTTGTCTGCATTTGTCATTGACGCGATTATGGCAAGTCTCTAATCTGGCCTCCAGCGTGGGAGTTGTTTGCTCTAGCGTCTCGATTACTTGGCCTTCAGTCACTATGGGCCGGGTTTTACGGAGTATCTCGCAATAGCTACAAATTCTGAGGGCGGGGCCAGCGCTGCGGGCAGCGGGCTCGTGATTCGGTAGTGCATGGCGGCTGTTCCCGCAAATCTTCTTCGTGAGGACCTTTAAGATGAAAAGCAAGCTGTTTCAATCGTGGCAAGTCCGGCTGGCTCTGGCTACGCTGGTCATCGTGGTAGGGCTGGTGTTGGTCGCTTATGCCCCTCTGTCGATTGTCCTGGGTTCCAACGAACATGGTCATATGACCACCGATTGGAGCCATCATCACGTCGTCTACTCCACCCCCAAAACTTTGCTGCAGGGATTTAAGTATTCTCAAAGTCCTCGGTACGTTCAACAGTGGGTCCGCCGCCATACGGCGCACCAGGAAGAGCCAAGAGACAAGCGATGGGATCGCGACAGAGGCCGCAAACAAGATACCACTCCTGCCGGTTCCTTGAAGGGTGACTGGGCCGTATTCCTGGGCAACACTGCCCAGCAGGCCGCCGGTACATATCCGGCAAAATACTCCTTCGATCCGACCACGGCAAGCTGCACCAAGGATTTCGTAGTTTATGCCACGGGTGTCACGGGCTCGTCCGCCGGCAATCCCTCACAAGCTGAATTCGCCGTTACGGGACTGACCACGACGGGTGACACCATCACCATTCATGATGGCGTTACCGGCGCGAATTTGACGATCACCGCTGCCGCCGCCACCGCTGCCACCGGCCCCGGGACGGCCACTTTTGCGACCAACGCGACACCATTGACGGAAGCCACGAACATCGCGAATGCGATCAACCTGGCTGCTCCCACCAGCACCCCAGCGGCCGATTTCACGGCAGCGACACTCGTTAATGCCAGCGGCACGCTCGTGGTCATCACGGAGACTGTGGCTGGGACAGCCGGACAAAGCGGCTTCCTTGGTGGAACGGTATTCGGCGACCCCTCCGGCGGTATAACGCCACTTGTTAACGGCGGCTTCTTCAATGGAACCCCTCACACGGCGAGCATTGCGGCGTACAACAGCATTTATGCCGGCTGCCCTCCGGAAATCATTTCGGGCGTGCCATCGCCTTCCGGGATCTTCGCGATTAATACGGGCGGAAACATTCACACGTCTGTGACCCTCTCTGGCGACGGCACACAAGTAGCCTTCGTGCAGTCCATTGCAGGCGTTGCGAACTTGACGATCCTCAAGTGGGCCGTCGGACCGTCTTCCTACGAAGGTCTGTATGGGGCGGTTAACGCTACTCCAACGACTGCTGCGGCATACCCCACTTGCGTGCCCACTCCCACCGCGCCCTGTATGGTGAACCTGCCCTTCAGCGGCGCCGCAGTGGATGACACGTATTCCTCCCCATTTTATGATTTTGCCCCCGGCTCAGACACCATGTACGTGGGCGATGACAATGACCACCTGCATAAATTCACCGGCATTTTCAAAGGGACGCCAGCCGAGGTCACCACTGCTCCTTGGCCTGCGGTTGTAGGCGGACTCGCTGACGGCCTTGTGGGGAACACCTACCAGACCACCAGCCCGGTTTACGACGAGGGCACCGGTCGGGTCTTTATCTTGGACAAGGGCATCGGCGGCGGCGGTGGATTTGTTAGTGCCGTGAATGCGACTTCGGGCGCCGTGTTCGTTGCTTCCTACTCTTCCAACTCCGGCTATTCGGATGCCCCGCTTCTGGATCCAATCAATGAGACGCTGTATGCTTTCAACTCTGAATCTGGCGGCAGCGCCAACGCGTCCGTGCAGCAATTCGCCGCAGCCTTCGCCAACGGTGATGCTCCAGTCCAGGAAGTTCTGATCGGGACCGGCAGCGAGACGATTCCCAGCTATGCCGGAACCTTTGACAACCTGTACTACACCGGCGGCGCGGGGAATTTGTACGCTTGCGGCAACGCGGGCGGCTCACCCACCCTGTATCAGATAGCCGTGACTGCGGTCGGGAATCTGGCCGCAACGTCCACCGCCGGGCCAGCTCTGACTTCCGGTGCGGATGCCTCAACAGCCTGCTCGCCGATATCGGAGATCTACAATCCCAGCGCAGTGCCTGCCACCGATTGGCTCTTCGTGAGCGTCACGGACCTTAGCCAGACTGCCACACCTATCAATTGCCCGGTAACCACCGGCTGCATCATGTCCTTCAACGTGACTGCCGGTGCTGCCATCAGCGGTGCGACAACTACCGTTTCAACCGCTGCCGCATTGGGCGGGACCAGCGGAATCGTTTTCGATAACGTGATTGTGCCGGACGGAACTCTCATCACGTCTGGAACTTCACAGGTCTATTACACCCCACTGACTCCAACCAATCAGTGCTTGACCTATTCCCAGGGATACGGTGGATGCGCCATTCAGGCGTCCCAGTCCGCCCTGCGGTAACCGTCAGTCAAATCGAACCGAAGTGAAAAGGCGCCCCGGCAATGTCGGGGCGCCTTTTTTTATGCACTTAAATCCAGCCCGCCCCGAAGACCAGTAGGACAGGTTT